>Ga0316604_10001460_pt1 | contig 20899 bp, 12 predicted proteins | sample OWC_soil_day20_C_FD_207650 | JGI IMG/M metagenome (GOLD analysis project Ga0316604, IMG submission 207650) | Wetland soil microbial communities from Old Woman Creek delta, Ohio, United States - OWC_soil_day20_CT | ecosystem: Environmental > Terrestrial > Soil > Wetlands | place: USA: Ohio...
TCGTATGAGTCGTTATAATGAGTATCTCAATGAAATTGAGGAAAGAAAAGGTCAGGACCTCCATCCCAAGCCGATTGATGGCGCAGAATTACTAAGTGAAGTCATCGCGCAAATTAGAGATCTTGACAATGTGCACAGAAAAGATTCTCTTAACTTCTTTATTTACAACGTATTGCCAGGAACTACTCCTGCTGCTGGTGTAAAGGCTCAGTTTTTAAAGGAAATCATTCTTGGTACTGCCGTAGTTGAGGAAATTTCCCCATCTTTTGCTTTTGAGCTATTATCACACATGAAGGGTGGTCCTTCCATCGGGGTGTTGCTGGATCTGGCGCTGGGTGAAGATGTCGCTATTGCGAAAAAAGCTGCAAATGTGCTGAAAACGCAGGTTTTCCTCTATGATGCCGACACAGACCGTCTGAAAGAAGCATTCAAAAATGAAAATGAGGTAGCTAAAGAGATCCTTGAAAGTTATGCTAAAGCGGAATTTTTCACGAACCTCCCTGAACTGCCTGAAGAAATTAAGGTAGTAACTTTCATAGCTGGTGAAGGTGATATTTCTACTGACTTACTCTCTCCGGGTAATCAGGCACACTCCAGATCTGACCGTGAATTGCATGGTAAATGCATGATCACTCCCCAGGCACAGGCCGAAATCAGGGCGCTGCAGGCACAACATCCTAACAAGAGCGTGATGTTGATTGCTGATAAAGGCACCATGGGCGTAGGTTCATCAAGAATGTCTGGTGTAAATAACGTGGCCCTCTGGACGGGCAAACAGGCAAGTCCTTATGTTCCATTTGTGAACATTGCCCCGATTGTAGGTGGTACAAACGGCATTTCTCCAATTTTCCTCACGACTGTTGACGTTACCGGTGGTATCGGTATTGACCTCAAAAACTGGGTGAAAAAGGTAGACGAAAATGGTAAACTTGTTCGCAATGAAGCTGGTGAGCATATTCTCGAGGAAGTATACTCTGTTGCTACCGGCACAGTTCTTACCATCAACACAAAGACAAAGAAACTTTACAACGGCGATAAGGAACTGATTGACATTTCTAAGGCACTGACGCCTCAGAAAATGGAATTTATCAAGGCTGGCGGATCATATGCTATCGTGTTCGGTAAAAAGATCCAGACCATAGCGGCTAAGATCCTTGGTATTGAACCTACCGCTGTATTTGCACTGCCAAAAGAAATTTCTCACGAGGGCCAGGGTCTGACAGCAGTAGAAAAGATCTTTAACAAAAATGCGGTTGGTATTACTCCGGGCAAAGTATTACATGCCGGTTCAGATGTTCGTGTAGAGGTAAATATCGTAGGTTCTCAGGATACGACCGGTCTGATGACTGCCCAGGAACTGGAATCTATGGCTGCCACTGTGATTTCGCCAATTGTTGACGGTGCTTACCAGTCAGGCTGTCACACCGCATCAGTATGGGACAAGAAGGCGCAGACAAACATTCCAAAACTCATGAAATTCATGAATGAGTTTGGATTGATTACTGCCCGTGACCCGAAAGGTGAATATCATTCCATGACAGATGTAATTCACAAAGTACTCAACGATATTACGATAGATGAGTGGGCAATCATCATTGGTGGTGACTCTCACACAAGAATGTCTAAAGGTGTTGCTTTTGGGGCTGACTCAGGTACCGTTGCCCTGGCATTGGCTACTGGTGAAGCATCCATGCCAATTCCGGAGTCAGTGAAAGTAACCTTCAAAGGAGAAATGAAGGATCACATGGATTTCCGTGATGTTGTACACGCTACACAGGCGCAGATGCTGCAGAAATTTGCCGGAGAGAACGTTTTCCAGGGCAGAGTGATTGAAGTACACATCGGAACACTCCCTGCTGACCAGGCTTTCACCTTTACTGACTGGACCGCAGAGATGAAAGCAAAAGCTTCCATCTGTATTTCTGAAGATGATACCCTGATTCAATCACTGGAAATTGCGAAAGGCAGAATCCAGATCATGATCGAAAAAGGCATGGATAACAGCAGGCAGGTACTGCAGGGATTGATCAATAAAGCTGATAAGAGAATCGCTGAGATTAAATCAGGTGAAAAGCCAGCTTTAACACCAGATACGAATGCTAAGTATTACGCTGAAGTGGTAGTGGATCTGGATATCATCGTTGAACCAATGATTGCAGACCCTGATGTGAATAATGACGACGTTTCTAAGCGTTATACCCACGATACCATCCGTACACTCTCTTACTACGGTGATAAAAAAGTGGATCTTGGTTTCGTAGGATCCTGCATGGTACACAAGGGCGATTTGAAAATCGTTTCTCAAATGCTCAGGAACCTGGAAAAACAGAAAGGTAAGGTTGAGTTCAATGCTCCGCTGGTGGTAGCAGCTCCAACTTACAATATCATTGATGAATTGCAGGTAGAAGGAGATTGGGAAATATTGCAGAAATATTCTGGCTTCGAATTCAACGACAATGCTCCGAAAGGCGCTGCACGTACAGAATACGAAAACATGATGTATCTCGAGCGTCCGGGTTGTAACCTTTGTATGGGTAACCAGGAAAAAGCAGCTAAAGGAGATACAGTAATGGCCACATCAACCCGTCTTTTCCAGGGTAGAGTTGTGGAAGATTCCGATCGTAAAAAAGGAGAATCTTTGCTTGCTTCCACACCAGTAGTTGTTCTTTCTGCTATCCTTGGAAGAATTCCTAATATGGAAGAATATAAAACGGCTGTAGAAGGTATCGATCTGACTAAGTTCGCGCCGCCTCTGAAGAATCTGGTTTCTAGTCCGGTAGGTAAAGACAGTCTGTCTTATTAATAATACTATACAAAAAGGCGTCTCATCATAATTGATGAGACGCCTTTTTATTTCTATTCCTTCACATCCCACCATAACAACATTAACATCGAAGGACTGCGCTATTTAGTAGCTTCCTGATTAATAAAATCTGTAAGATGTATACCGGGAGAAAGACCGAGTTTTTTTCGTAACCGGTAGCGCGCAATTTCAACTCCTTTTAAACTGATATTGAGAAACTGTGCCATTTCTTTAGATGAAAGTCCCATTTTCAGGTAAGCACAGGTTTTCAGGTCGGTTGAGGTGAGATCGGGATAAGTTAATTTCATTTTGCTGAGAAACTGGTTATGTACCTGGTCAAAATGAATGGCAAACTGTTCCCAGTCATTTTCACGTTTTTCTTCGTCACTAATCAGCTTAAGTACTTTTTTAAAATCATTACGGCTTTCTTTAACTGGTAGTTTTTGTGTGGCAATGGAAAGTTCATCTTTGATTTTACCCAGCAAACGGCCTCTTTTATAGAGATGCATAGTAGTAGCCGCAAGCTCTTTATTTTTATAGATAACTTCTGTTTCCAGCCGTTCATTTTTCAGATGAATGATTTCCTGTTCGTTGTTTTTGATCTCCAGCTCATGCAGGTATTTTAACTGGGCCTCTTCTTTCTCAAACTTTTCTTTTTGTATGCGGAGTCTGTTATGATGCAACCTATTTAAAAAAAGTATGAGTGCAACAAACAATATGATGTACATCAATAAGGCCCATCTGGTCTGGTACCATAAAGGTAATATTTCAAATGAATAGACAACAGGTAGCGATATATTACCGCGATTGTCTTTCGCTCTTAATTCGAAACGATAGTTCCCATAAGGGAGATTGATATAGTCCTTAAAATTTTGTGTTGACCACGCAGACCATTCCTCATCAAGTCCTGACAGACGGTAGCTATACAAAACCTTAGCAGACTCTCTCACCTGGTTAGAAGCAAATTCAAAATGGAAAGCACTGTAACCGGCGGGCAAATTATGTATATTAGCGGGATACTGCGTTTCTGAAAGTTGACCTTTATATACAAAATAATCACTGAAAAGTAGCGAATCTCTTTTAAAATGGGTGACTACTTTGGTTAACCGGGCAGACAGATTACTATCTGGTTCTATATATTTATTATAATTGAGATGAATAATGCCTCTGTATGCAGCAATAAATATATTGTTATCATTATAAGGATAAATCTTCTCAAAACCACCTACCAGCAGCCCCTGTAGTTCAGGAAAATATTTGATGGTTCTTTTTTCTGCTACCCCGAACTTATCCCCTGAAGCAAACCATATCTTCCCGGTAGCATCTGATACCATATACTGGACAGGCAATTTCCCAAATACAGGAGCGTATTTTACAGATGTTTTAAAAGTCTGACTATGCTTATCAAATTCGTAAATACCCTGACTGGTTGCAAACACGATGTGGTTGTTTATTTTAAAAACATAATTGCCCAGTGCACCGGGCAGGCCCTCTGCATTAGTAAACAGCCTGATAGATTTCACGGAATCAAATTGAGGCGAAAACTTTATCTGGTAAATACCGCGGTAGGGATGTGAAGCCCAGACAATATTGTTCTCATCATCTATTTCTATAAAGCGTAATGGTTCATTGAGGAAATTATGATAAAGTGGAACAGTTTCCAGTTTTCCTTTTCTTTGTCGAAACAGTTGCAGTCCTTCATAAGTTCCCGCAACCAGATAGCCTGGTTTGGGTAAACGTCTGAATTGCCACACTCCTTTTTGATTGTCATTGATAAAGCTGGCACCATGCTGCTGTATACTCCAAACCCCATCATGATGGCCCATCAGTATCATTCCGTTGATTGTATCAATATCCCATGTTTGTCCTTCCGAGTGAGGCACTAAAGAAAATGTTCCGCGTGAAAGAGAAATATCTTCAGATGCAGGCAAACTTAGCTGCGTATAATATAAACCTTCTGCAGATCCTATATATAAAGAATTATTCAGGATACGAATGGTGTAGGCAGATGTTGATGGCAGCTTATCAGATTTTATCTTTTGTATAGCAGAGGCTGAATAGATCATATCAATACCTTCATCCAGTCCTGCCCAGAGATTGGACTCATGGTCTGTAAAAAGGGTTCTGATATTGTTATCCTGAATTCCCTCGTGCATAGACAAATGTCTAATGGTATGGCCGTTTCTGTCAATGAAATAGATGCCATTGGAAACAGTTCCAAGCGCGTAAGTATTTGCATTTATCCTTCCAATACAATAAAGTTGATCTTTAAAAATAGCACTATCTATTACAAGAGGGATCTGTTTTTGACTGTTCATCAAAAACAATCCATTTTTCCAGGATGCAATTAATGTAGTATCCTTATTATAGTGATACATAGCCATGATAGAATGCCCTGGTTGGATGACAGCAGGTTTCCACTGTCCCTGTGTGTATTGAAACAGCTTCAGGGTAGTTTCATCCTGCGCATATAAATGCTGGTCATAAACAGCCATATAGATCCACCGGGAACCTTCTCTTATGTTATATACTTCCATTTTCCCCTTTAAGGGATCGTATCTGAAAATTTTATGTAAAGACCTGAAAAAAACGGCGTTTTCATACGTAACAATATTCCATACGTCTGCAAAGGCCCGATCTGCAGGTGGAATCAGAGATGCAAGGGAATGGTATACCAGAAGCCCATTCTCATCAGGAAAAAAATAGCCCAGTGCATCCTGTCCGCCTACGTAAATTCTGTCATCTCGGGCTATTGCCAGGGAACGTAAGAACGTTTTGTTAGGTAATAAATATTTTTTCCATTCATGACCATTAAAACATAACAAACCCACATTATTGGCAAAATAAAGATTACCAAACCGGTCTTCCTGAATATTCCATGTCTGAGCCTGAGCACGCGTTATTTCTCGTGTATAATTCTTTATCTCGGCCAAACCGATTGTGTTTTGACCAATAGCCCATACAGGTAGTAAGAATAAGAAGGTGAGCAGATATCTGTAAAGAAAAAATGGAGCACTCATCATTTGAACAACCCCGTAAAACTGCGTAAAACATTCAAAAAGCAGTACATAAGCTGTGTTATCAATTTGTTATGCATTAAGTAATTGATTATCAATATTGAAATTGATTCTGTAGGGTTATTGTAGGGGCGCAGAATTTCTCCCGGCCTGAGTCGGAAGATATCTTTGCATCCTCCTTTTTCGCCTTGAGTGAGGCTTGCAGGTTAAAGCTGGACTGTAAATATTTAAAATCAATTATCAAATTATGAATGCAAAAATTAAGAATTTCCAAACGGGAACAAAACGAACACGTTGGTTAGGCACGTTGTTTTTTACGACTTTATTGATAGGAAGCGTAACTGCACAGCAGGTTAAAATAAGCGGACTGGTAAAAAATGAAGCGAATAATCCGGTTCCTAATGTAAGTGTAGTAATTGAAGGGACGGGTGTGGGAACAAACACCGACCAGGAAGGCAGATATGCTATAATGGCAATCGATGGAGCCATACTTCGTTTTTCTTATGTAGGAAAAAGAACACAGACCGTAAAGGTAGTACCAGGTCGGCTTAGCTACAACATTGTAATGACGGATTCCACGAGTGCTTTACAAGGCATTGTAGTGACAGCACTGGGTATAAAAAGAGAAGAAAAAGCACTGGGATATGCTACACAGTCTATTGCCGGTGAAAAGCTGCAAACTGTTAAGGGGGTAGATCTTGGTACATCACTTACTGGCAGGATTGCTGGATTAATGGTAAAGAACAGTACTGAATTTGCAGAAGCTCCTGACTTACAGATACGCGGAGAAAGTCCCCTGTTGGTTGTGGATGGTGTTCCATATGGCAATATGACCCTGAGGGATATTTCACCGGATGATGTTGAAAGCATCAACGTATTAAAAGGAGCCACAGCAGCAGCATTATATGGTTATCGCGGCGCCAGCGGTGCTATCATGGTTACCACCAGGAAGAGCAGTCGTAATAAAGGCCTCAGTGTTTCTGTTAACAGTGGTATTATGTTCACAGCCGGCTTTCTTGCCATCCCGGAACTTCAGTCTGTCTATGGCCGTTCGATCAACACTGCCAACAATACGTATAACAGGTCAAGCAGTGGCTCGTGGGGAGCTCCCCTGGAAGGACAGGATGTGATTCAATGGGACCCGGTGTCCAAAACTATGAAGTCTATGCCATTCATAGCAAGAGGAAAAAACAACTTTAAGAACTTCCTGGATCAGGGCTATATTCTCAATAACAACATTAGTGTTATACAGCAGGGTGAATTGGGTAGCTTCAGGGCTTCCGCAACATGGGTAAAAAACAAAGGACAATATCCGAACTCTATGTTTGATAAAGTCACTTATAGTATGGGTGGTAACATCAAAATCAAAGGGTTTGAGCTGACATCGACCATGTCCTATAATAAGCAATTCTCGCCCAATATCGGATTCAATGGTTATACAGCATATGACCCTATGTATACCATGCTGGTATGGTCAGCCCCGGATTGGGATGTAAGGGATTACAAAAACTACTGGCTGGTTAAGAATGAGAGCCAGAACAATAGTTATACGGGAACTAATAACAACCCCTATTTCGACCGTTATGAACGTATTCATAGTCTCAATAAAGATATCTTCAACGGATCCCTGGCAATGAACTATGAATTTACTCCCTGGTTAAAAGGTATTTTCCGTACCGGTTTTGATACTTATAGTAACGCACAGGAAGTGCGTGTTTCAAAGGGATCATTGGTTAGTGCCGGTGTTGCCACAGTAATACTAAATGGAACACAAATATGGGGGGAATCCGGTAACGGTTCTTTCAATAAGGGATTGGGCAGAGGGTATAGTCTGAACAATGACCTTTTGCTGAATGCGAATGGCCAGATAGGTAGTTTTCATCTGGACGGCTTTGTGGGTGGAACTTTGTTTTACCGACGGGATGAAGGCATGGAGGCATTTACAAAGGGGGGACTTTCTATTCCGGGATTTTATTCGCTGAAAGCTTCTGTAAATAATGCAGTGGTAAATTCTTCCCTGAACCGCCAGCAGGTGAACAGTTTATTTGGAAGGATTGGTACTTCATGGAAAGGAATAGCTTTTGCAGAAGCGACCCTTCGTAATGACTGGAGTTCTACTTTACCATCCAGTACACGTTCTTATGTGTATCCTTCTTTCTCTGCCAGTTTTGTACCCTCAGAAATAATGCCTAAAACAAACTGGTTTAACTTCTGGAAAATACGTGGATCCTGGACTAATTCCAAAACACCTGCGGCAGTATACGATATCAATTCCGTATATACTATTACCAATAATGCATGGGGCAATCTAAGTGCTGCAGCTTTACCCGGCAGCATACGGGGCGCAGATGTAAAGCCTGAATCAGCTTCTACTTTTGAAGTGGGTACTGCTGTAAACATTTTAAGCAACAGGGTATCAGTGGATGTTACTTACTATAGCAAAAGGATGTATAACTTCCTGCGTTCTACTGGTATTAGTCCTGCTTCGGGTTATACAAGCAATTATGTAAATATCAGCGAAGAAATTACCCGCCGTGGTTATGAGGTAGCAGGTAATGTTACTGCAATCGCCAAACAAGATCTTAAATTAGACATCGGCATTAACTGGTCTACTTATGCACGTTATTACACCAAACTGGACAAACAATTTTCCGAAGACAAGCCATGGGTTAAAGTAGGTCAACGTGCAGACGCTTATGTATTGAACGATTATCAGAAAGATCCTAATGGTAATATTATCCACAGCAACGGCCTGCCGTTATATTCTTCCTATACGTCCCGCTTTGGTTTTTCCGATCCTGACTGGATATGGGGAGCAAATGCTACTCTGCGTTATAAGAACTGGCAGTTTTCTATTGCTGCAGACGGCCGCGTGGGAGGACTTGCACAGACGACCACAGAAATGTATATGTGGCGCGCAGGTTCACATCCCAAATCTATTATACCGGAACGTTATACAGAATATGCACAAGGAAAAGCGACTTATATCGGTAAAGGTGTAAAAGTGGTTTCAGGTGCAGCAACTTATGATACCTATGGAAATATTGTATCAGATACACGTACTTATGCAGCCAATGACGCACCTGTTTCTTATAGTACCTATCTGAACAACCAGCATAAAGGTACGGCCTGGGGCGGTTATGCATCACCGGTAGATGTATATAGTACTACTTTCCTTAAAATAAGAGAAGTAGCCTTAACCTATAATCTGCCATCAGCAATAAGTAACCATATTAATGCAAAAAAAATCTCTATATCTGCAACAGGACAAAATATATTTCTCTGGTCTAAAAAATTCAAATATTCTGATCCGGATGGTGGCGTAGACAACTTCAGCGATCCTTCACAACGTTATGTGGGAATGAATCTGAAAGTTGATTTCTAAAAGTAAAAACAGGAAGCCTCATACATAAGAATTATACAAAAAAATATCATGAAAAATATAATGAAATTATTAAGCATAGCAGCTTTGATAATAATTACAGGCTGTAGTAAGTTTGATGATATCAATATCAATCCCGATACCACCACACAGGTAAGCGCCTCTATGGTTTGTACCAATGTAATTTTACAAATAGCCAAATTTGGCGGAAGCGATAGTAAATCATTTATTTCAGAGAATGCACTGCCTAAATATGTAGGATATGCCAATGAGGGACAACTGGATGCCCAGTATAACAATCTTGGGAATGGTAGCTTTGGGTTAATGACAATTCTTCCCAACATTGATAAAATGCTGGAATATGCTGCGGGTAGTACAATGGAAAACTCTTATAAAGGCTTAGCTAGTTTTGCCCGTGCATTTATGTTCTATAAGCTAAGCATGGAAATGGGAGATATACCTTACAGCGATGCGAATAAGGCATCATCAGGATCTTACAGACCCCAATATGATAAACAGGAAGATGTATTCAAAGCTATATTGGATGAGTTAAATAAAGCTGACGGATATTTTGCCAATGGACAGGCCTTCACTGGTGATCCAACTCCATACAACGGAGATCCGGCCAAATGGCGTCGTGCAACGAATGCCTTTGCATTGAAAGTACTTATGAGTCTGAGCAATAAGGCAGATGATAACGTTCTGGATATCAAAAACAGGTTTATTACTATTGTCAACAAAGGATTTCTGCTGGAAAGCGGAACCGGCTACTGGGGATTACAATATTCAACACAAAATAAGCACCCACTGTCCAGCACCAATGATATGTTCACCAGCCGAACACTACTTAGTTCCCTCACTATAGACAACCTGAAGAAATTCAATGACAGGCGTATGTATTATATCGCCGAGCCTTCCCTGAAGCAGATAGCTAACGGTAAAACCGCAAATGATTCGTCTGCATATGTTGGTCTTGATGTTTCAGTGCCATACGATACTATGAACGCCGGCCATAGCAGAAATGAGTATTCTGTCATCAACAAACGTTACCTGGAAGAAGTTGCAACAGAGCCAAGGCGTCTGCTAACCTATGCAGAACAGCAATTAATTCTGGCGGAAGCAAGCGTTCGTGGCTGGATAACTCCCGGTACTGCACAAGTATACTACGAACAGGGAGTAAGTGATGCACTGGCAGCTTTCATGAATGTTACTTCATCCTATGCACATGGCATGAGCATTGACCAGTCTTACATTAACGGTTACTTTACAGGGGAAGCTGCTTTCAAAACCCTTGTACAGGATCAGTTACAGCAGATATGGATGCAGCGTTATTTACTCAACTTTATGCAGGATGCGGAAACCAGCTACTTTGAATACCGTCGCAATGCTTATCCGGTGTTTCCTGTAAATCCCGTGAGCAGCCTCAATGTCAACAATAAAAGCGGCATTCCCATGCGTTGGCTATATCCAACATCTGAGACGAATTATAACCGTGAGCATCTGGTAGATGCGCTTAACCGGCAGTATGAAGGTTATGATGAAATCAACAAACTGATGTGGTTATTGAAGTAATGTTATGACTTAACCGTATAACCGAGGCCAAAGTCGGCATCTTGTATGTCATTATGTGATACCAATACTATGTTATTCTGTTAGGTGTAATCAAATTGAACAGCCACTCTCACAATAGCTTTAATAAATATGATCGTACCTATTTGTCGTGAAAAGCTGGCTGAAATCGTCAGATAAGAATTAAACTTAGCCTACCTTATTTAACTATTCCTGATAAGTCGGGTAACTTAAAATCAACTGATGTAGTTTAATATTAAAATGGAGTTAATAAAAAAGCCCTTCAAATCAATGATTTGGAGGGCTTTAATTTTAAGTGGAGGGGAGCGGGATCATATCGAACTTTTTGGAGGATTTTGCGGCAATTGCTATTCTTTGGATGCATTGGTAATCGTTACATTGACATTCCCCGTAGCTGTTATCCCGGCTGGTACCGGTATCGTCAGGCTAGTCGCCGTATTCCTTGTAATAGAGGTTGACGGTACTGCAATGTTTCCGAAATTGACAGTTGTTGCATGAATGCCACTTTGAATGTCTCCAATTGAACAATCAGGCCCGACATTTGAATATTGTAGACATTTCCATATGTCACTGTTCCACCACTTGTTAAATCGTTAAACCTATGTTGTCCGGCCATTTTAGCCGTCATCAGAGTCAGTTCAAGTCCAAAATTGAGGGCTGGCCAATATGTGTTGTTCCGGCTATCTAATAGGATAATCGTAATTTATATATTTAATTTCCTGTAATAGACAGGCCGCATATGAGAGTGATTTTCACCTCACTTTTCATCAAATGCATTTGATATATATAAATTAGCATTGCTCATCAAATAACCCTAATCAGCCCCTCACTAATAACTGATGTTTTTTTGTAAAAAGCCTATGTATGAGTTATTATATTTTTGTCCATACAGTGGCATTAATCCAAAAAATCTGCGTTTTCCCATTATTAATTCCTAGTACGCCAACAAATGGCGCATCATCCGTAAAGTTTACATTTATTACCGGTGATGTTAAATCAATTTCAAAGCCTTGAAATGGACCTCGTCCATTATTATAGGTTACAGTTAAAAAATTTTGAGAACCGGTAATTGTAATTTTTGCGTTGCCTTGGTCTTGCCAAGTGCCAATAAATGAATTCATAGTTTATATTTTTAAATTTTTCCTACTCTTGAGGCTTTTCGGTTTACTCCTCCTGTTGAAGTGACTGAACAGGATCAGTCCGTTTTTAAACAAATGCAGCTCTTGTTTGGCTAAAATATCTTCTGAGAACTATACTTCTATACCATAAGATCCTTCATTAATTTCCAGAATAGAAATGTGGAATGCCGTCCAAACTCCCTTTGGGGTAGCTGCCCCATTATCTGGCGCCCCTACCATTTGCCCCCCCATTAAGTTTCCCTGGTAATTACCAACATATGATGTGATAGTGCGATTAGTAAAATCGGCAATGGCAATAGCTATTTGACCAGGATTGGCTCCGTCCAATGCAGTGTATGTACCAAAAAACTCCCCATCATTAATGGTTAAAGTGCCATTAATTAAAGTTGCGTTAAATGAATAATGTGAAGAGTCAGACCACTTTTGAATGAATCTCCAGGTTCCGTTTTGAATTGTGGACATAATTGTTATTTTTAGTCCTACTCATAAGGCTTTTCGGTTACCGCCTCTCATTGAATTGTCTGAATGAGATCAGTTTCGCTTTATAAAATGTTTGCTGCTCCAGTTAAAGAGCTTTCGATTAAGAAATCAGAAATTTTATGGGCTGATAAGTAAGCGGAAAAACCAGGCAAGGCGTTCTGTAGTTAATAAAATTTGCTGGTGAACAACAACAAATGACAATAGATATTCAAATAAAAGGACATCCGGCTTTCAAGCTATTCCGGACAAATAAATGGATATTCACTATTATCGATGATCGGCTCTATACCAAAAAAATCATTTAGCACAGATTCAGCAGTGCAATATGCACCTTCCACCCAAGCCTGATCATTAGAGTATGCTTCGCCTACAATGAAAATATCTGCATCTTTTCCGGTAATGAGTTGAGAAGGTTTACGAATCTTGCGTTGCACATCACCTACATCAAAATGTGGCGCCCATTCGTGGTATCCTGCATTGAATGGGGGAAGAGACCAGTCCATATAGGCTGCTTCCAATGGTTCGGGAATATTGCTATAATCAGAATTCGGTCCATAATGAAGTTCAGCCAACATCTTTCGAAGCATCTTTACCATGCGTTCAGGCACTTTTCTTGGTCCCTCCAGTGGTTGCGTATCACTGGAAACCGGAACTGTGCGTTCGCGCCTGGCACCAAGTTCTAATTCCTGCCAGAAAGTGGTATTGTCTTCATCATCATAGCTGGCAAGAATGCCATAGATAGGTTTTTTGCCTTGCACTTTAGCGTTGTTCCCAAAATAAACAACCATGCGTATTGGGGAATTGGATACGCTTGGCCCAATGGTATCACGGCGTGCAGCTATTGATAACTGATTTACCTGTGCAATGGTCAAAGCTTCTTCGGTTTTGTTCTCAATTGCTTTCACCATTTCATTGAGGCCAGGATAAGGAACATCAATCAGCGTACTTATGTCTTTTAATACCTTTGCAGGAAATTTATCCTTACCTAGTTGCTCAATTACATCAGGGGTGATAACATACCCGGTAATTTGTGCGGGGTAAATTGCAGGATTATTTTTTGCCGCTGTAGTCCACCATGGATCGTCAAAAAACATTCCTATTTTATAGGAGGGCTGCATGATTGTTGATTCCAGATAGAGATTTACCTTTTCATGATTAAGTACATCTACCTCATCTTTTGCCGGCTGATGGTAGCGGGTAGCCTGAGCTACAAGATCAATGGCTGCACGTGGAATAGCCAGCCATGCAGCATCCGCCTCACGTGTTCCTTCGGCTATGTTCGGATTTGTGCGTGATGCATAAGTAAACACCGCTTTCTTGTTTTTCCATAAAATAGAATGCAGGCGAGTATCAGGATAATACTTGAAAACAATGCCTTTCTGCTTGCATAGCTTCACAATTTCGTCAAAGAGTGCATTGAACATTCCTGAATAACCAATAGACAATGTTTTATACTGGCTACCTGGAGTAAATTCATCATTGATATTCATGGATACCGCTGTGTTTGTGTTGATCACATTCGAACTATAACCATTTCCATCGGCTGCATAATCATATCCTTCCGATCCTACCTGGTCGTAAAGCAGGTTCCAGTAACCAATATCTTTAAGTAAATCCCCCTCCTGGAAAACAGAAGATTCCGGAAGTTTTTTGATGATTCGTCCTTCCTTGTAGAATCTGCACCATTCTAAACGGGTAAATCCACCGTCTTTTTTCACCCCGGCAGGAATACCAAGGTTTTCAAGAATGGTAAAAGCCTGGTCAGGTGTGGCTCCAGCTCCAAAATTATTTATATTATAAGGGGCGGGATTGCTGGAAGTAATATCATTAATGTAAAAATTGCGTGAACGCAGATAAAATAATTGATTGTTGGTAACATTGAAAGGAACTGAATATTTGTCAAGTCCCAGATTTTCAATAGTTTTTGTTACCAGACGATGACCTGGTGCACGCCCATCATTTGCATGGGGAGATTTTTGATCCCAGAATGAATAACGCATTCCACCAAGTTCTACATAAGAGTTGTCCTTGTCATCTTTGTAATGCCAGGTGCAAATACGTGCCCCCGCAGCACGGGAACCAGGATGTGATTTTGAAAAATCGTACTTACCCCAGTCATATAGTTCAAGCACATCGCCTTTCGAGAGTTGCTTCGATTTGAATGTCGGGTCATTGGTCTTGCCTTCAAGCAAACGCCATGCGGTGTACAATCCTGCAGCTCCGGCTCCGAAAATGGAGTATGTTTTTGGGTTCATTGTATTATTGATTTAAAAGTTGAGTTATAAAGGCAGTGTTTCTTCTCCCAGGCGATTCATTTGTCCTGGCAGATCGTTATATGGAATAATCACCTCAACCAATGCCGGTTTGTTCTTGAGGGCTTTCAGCTTAGGAAGTATTGATTTGAGATCGGAAACTGTTTCAGCACAAAAGCTTTCTGCACCAAATGCTTTAGCCAGTGCAGCATAATCCCATTTGGGAAGAATATCAAAGGCGTCGAATGGTACTCCCGAACTGGGTTGGAACGCTTTTACATCTACATACACCTGCTCGATCGCATAAACACCGTTGCTCATCACAAAGATTACCGCGTTTACTTTGTTACGCGCAAGGGTTGATAACGATTGGCTTACCATCATAAATCCTCCGTCTCCCGCAACAGTCCATGAACGCTTTCCGCTTCCGAGTTGGGCGCCAAGTGCTGCACCGGTTTCAAAACCTATGCATTGCCATGCTGCCGAACCGATGAAGCTACCTTGCTTTAATCCTGTTGCATTGGCAGCAACGTACAGCGAACAGCTTACACCAAACACCATGTTCACATCGTTCATCATTTTATTATCCTGCAGGAATTGCATCGTGTGCTGGAAGAACCTGTTGAAAGTGATCACTTCCGGTTTACTGTTGAATTTCGGATCGGAATTCGATTCCCATGGCTCAGGATATACTGGCCATTTGGGTGGGGTCATTTTGAGCGGATACTTCGGCTTCGCGCTTGTCTTGAATTTCCTGAGTAGTGCTTCCATGAAATCTTTCATCGTTATTTCCTGGTATTTAAAATATCCTGCACGAATCTGATCTGTGGACGCCAGTACCATGTATTCATATTTATTCTCCATGAACCAGAGGTAGTCATCCGTCAGAATTGTTCCGAGTGAAATGATACAGTCCGATTGCTCAACGATATCGAGTACGCTTTTTACTGAAGCCGCATCTGAATATGTACCAATGAAATTTTGGGGATCTTCATCCAGCACAGTTTTTCCAAGAGTAGTCGTCGTATAATAAATACCGCTTGCATCGATGATCTGCTGGAGCAAGCCTGTTAGTCCATGACGCAACACTTCCACGCCGGCCCATATCAATGGATTTTTTGCATTGATAATAATCTGCCACGCCATATCAACTGCATTTTCAAGTGCAGCCGGTTCGCTTTTAATTAGCAATGGTTGCAACGGTTTTGCTGAAGGGCGTGGACAGGGCTGTTGCCACACTTCCTTGTAGCATGCAATATAAACCGGCCGCTTATGTGTAATTGCCTGAATTAGGAGATTGTCAATTTTTTCAGGTGCACCCACATTCGTACTCAATGTTTCCGCGGCCACTGTCACATTACTATACACATTCTGGTCAGCGAGCAGGTTCCCGGTGGAATGATGGAAGATCATTCCGTACCGATCTGTTTGGTTACGCATGTCCGCACCTGGAGCAGCACTAATCACTACTATCGGGCTTCTTTCCACATAAGCCCCCGCAATAGCATTAAGTGCACTGAATGTACTTACTCCATATTGCAGCGATACTGCTGCAAGACCTCTTGTTCTTGCATAAGCATCGGCGGCATAGGCGGCATCTAATTCATTTATTGCACCAATTGTATTTATTCCATTAAAGTACTCAAGAGCCTGGGTAAAATGCTTTACATAATCACCCGGAATCTGAAATACATCAGTGACATTTAATTGTTTAAGCCGTGTTAGCAAGTAATCGGCAACAGTGAATGTATTTGTAGACATATTACAAGTGCGTTAGTTTGATAATTATTGTTAAATAATGGCAACTAATTGGTATCAACCCAAACTCCTATCTGTGAGCCAATGTTTGTAGGTTCACCGCCAGTGGAAGCACTATTTGCTGCGGGGGGAAGATCCTGGCTGTAGGGCACACCATCCTCATTCACAAAGTATAATACTTTGTTGGGGAGGCGTTCATAAATGCCAGCGAAAGAGGAACCCAATAATTTAAAGGGGATTGTAAGCGTTTTGCATCATAGCAATTATTTTTATATCGCTAATCGTAAGGCCATTCGGTTAATACCTCCCGCTGAATTAACTGAACGGAATCAGTTTTGTGGGGGGATATTTTTAATCATAAGGTTTGTAGATTTTTAAAAAATCCCATGTAATGTTATTGTGTAATTGGAATGTAAAGATAGGGAGGCTGCGAAGCCATTACGGGCATAATGACACAGAACCGGCTTTCATTGCCGGGAAGAGGCCAAAATGAGGTATAAAAGGGGGCGAAGGGGGAACCGAATTGGCTATTTCAGGATATGAAATCGGCTTATAAAGTTCTTGTAGGTATCACTTAACAGAACCTGATGATTGCCTTGTAAAAGGATAAGGTTATCGGCTGGAATGATTTCAATGATTTTTTCAGCATTTACAACATAATTCCGGTGGGTCTGGTAAAAGAGGGTGGTATCCACTAAGTCGAGGATTTTAGAAAGCGAAATCTGTACGAGAAATTTTTCTTTCTCTGTAATAATGTTACAGTATCTTTCTACTACTTCAATATAAATAATATCGCCTGTTTGTACTTTTTTCAGGGCACCTTTCTTTTTTATAAACAGGAAGTCTTTGCTCACTACTGCAGCTGGTTCTTCACTGGTAAATACCTGTTGTTGACCATAAAATTTCTCTACCGCTATTTCTATGGCATATAAGATTTCCAGCTCATTGAAAGGCTTTAATAAAAAACTAAAGGGATGGGCGAGTTTGGCTCTTTCGAAAATTTGCCGGTCCTTCGAGCTGGTTAAGAATACAAATGGCCTGGCTGCGTTCGGAACGGTATTGATGGTTTCAGCAAACGTTATTCCATCGGGAATATCGTTTAAAAGTATATCAATAATTACCAAATCCACTTTGTTTTTATAAAACAAATGGATTGCTTCGGTATAACTGGCTGCTACTGCTGATATAATATAGTTGTGAGCTGTCAATACATCTGCCAGTGTTTTACTTTGCTCCGGGTTATCCTCAACTATTAGTATATGAATATTTTCCATGGGACTGGTATGTAGGTAATGATACAAACACTTTGGTGCCTATTCCCTCCTGGCTTTCAATAGATACATAGCCTCCGTTTTTTTCAGCCATAGATTTGCATAACTGTAATCCAAGGCCTGTTCCTGAATGCGGATGCCTGTTCTGGTGGGATAATGGATTCATGCCCGTTCCGTTGTCTTCAACAACCATGTTGTAAAAACCGCTTGCTGCTTCCTGCGACCATACTTTAATGATACCGCCTTCATGAGAGAATTTAATAGCATTGTCCAGTAAATTTCGTAAAATAACTTTTAAAGAATCCAGGTCGGCGAAAACAAAAATAACGGTATCGATAGTGCAGGTAAAGCTGATGTTTTTTTCTGTCATCAGGGGCCTGTAATTATAAGCTACCTGCTCCACAATGGAATGCAGGTGAACAGATTCCTGGTGAAAATAAAGCTGTTTGGTTTGCAGTAATGCCCAGTTGAGCAAGTTGTCCAATAAGCTATAAGTGGCATTTGTAATAGCGCTGTTATTTCTCAATAATTGATCTAATGCGTTTATGTTTTTTGTTTCCAGACAGTCGATTAGTTTAGTATTGCTGACTTTCAGTGCGGCAACGGACGAGCGCAGGTCATGACTAACAATAGAAAATAATTTATCTTTTGCGGTGTTTAGTTCATCTACCTGTTTTTTTTGAGCAAGTATAATCTTATTGCTTTCGATTTTTTGTGAATAAAAGTAGCTTCCCGCTATCAGCAGAGACATGGATAATACCAATGTGGCTAATAAAGTGTTACGCTGGGCTGCTTTCAGTTTGTTTTCCGCCGCCAGGAGATCCACTTCCTTCTGTTTTTGCATGACCGTAGTATTTTTCTCCATCTCGGCAATGGTCCATACTTTGTTCTGATCGTTAACAGAATCCTGCCATTGTTCAAATTCTTTCCTGTATTGCAAAGCTGCCGGAAAATTTTTCCTGTTCTCCTCCACTACTGCCATATTTTTAGCGGCCCTCCTTCTGAGCCCGAAATCGTTTGTTTTTTTTGACAACTGATATGCTTTTTGAAAATAAGGGATGGCTTGCTTATCCTTATATTGTTCGTAATAAACATTCGCAATATCCATGTAGCTGCCAACCATAAACAATGTGTCGTTTTGCTCCTGTTGCAATTTTACACTTTTAAAAAGGTAATCTTCTGCCCTGGCAAAATTCTTCAAATGCAGGTAACAGATCCCGATATCATGATAAACAGTACTTTTTTTTACATCATAGGAGCCCGTGTCTGGAAGATTTTCAATTTGCTGAAAGTAGGTTAATGCTTTGGAAAAGTTCTTGAGTTCTAATGCAATGGCGCCAAGTTTAAGTGTTACTTTATAAGCAAAAGCAAAGCGGGGAGAAATGAGACCAAGTTCTTTTTCTGCTTCCTTAAAAAGTTGTTTTTCCTTAAAGCTAATAGCCCGGCAGTAATGACTAAAATCAATGATTTGGTGATCAGTATTTCCTTCGGCAATCACCTTCATGGAATAGATCAGGGTAGAATCCCAGTTATGTTGTAAAAAAAATACATGGGTTAAATAAAAATTCTCATTCGGTTTGGATTGCAGTGCCTTATTTTTTAGCGCAATAATAAATAAGCTATCCTGCTGACCCATCGAAAAAAGGGAAGAAGGTTGCCATGCTAACCATACAATAATGAAGATTTTTAGCCTGGTCATTTGTACTCAATTCTGTACAGTAGTTTCAGTGCCTCTTGATGTTTGCGGATCAGTGTTTGTTAGATAAACCTGAACTGTATCGATAGGATTATCTGAATTTTGCATGAAAGTGAATTCAGAATAGTATAGATTAACAGTTTCGTTAGGGGAGGTTTCAGGGGGAGGCGTAAATTGGAATCGACAACTCATTATATTACCTGTGATTTCGGCATGTCCTGGCGAATATATTACATCGGAAGCCTGTACTGCGGTGTCTATTAATAAAGTGACTCTGACGAGTATAGTGTTTTCTGGACTAGTTAATAATTGGGCATTTATCAGTGGAGCGAATACGTAATACCTGTCTTTCGGGTCAGGGGATGGAGGGCTAGAGGGGGCAAGTGATTGCTGTGGAATGCATTGTAATGGCTGCAATCTTACATTTACTATACTCATTGTGTTTTAGATTTATTATATGAATGATAATAAAAGAAGGTATGACATGTTTAGCTAAAAGTAAGATATTTTGAACCAATCCAAGCTTTAAAATCACTATTGTCCGACTAAATAATCTTATAAACCTTTAAGCCGGTATTATCCCAAATATTAGATGTGATACCAGGTTCACTAATCAATGCAGCTGGAAGAAAACATACATCTGATAGATATTTTAAACGATTACCTCTACGGGTTCACTTGGTAAGCCTTTTATACGGTGTATTCAGCTATTGTAATGGGCTACGGGAGCTGAGTGATGGCTTTTAGCTTGTGAGACATAAAGAGCTTGATTTTGCAACTTTTAATATTAAGGTAAATGCTGTTTCCAGCCAGATTTATGAGGCATAAAAAAGTAAGGGATGCATATGATTCAACCATTATTGCCAACAAGCCGACAACGGTTATTCCTCCTCCTACAGGTAAAGGCAAGTCAGACTCTGTAAAAATAAATGCTCCCAATATTGTAAACTTAGCGCTGGAGGTTTGGAAACCTAAGGCTAATTAAAACCAGTAAAAATCCAGCTCACACAACGTTATATAAAACGAAAAGCAGGCCGCGGGCAATCGGGAGCTTTGAAATCTACTATGCAGAATATAACAAGGTTTTAATCTCTTTGTTCAGTTGTAAGCTTTAAAAATCAAATTCTGACAGGTTGTAGTTTTCTAAATCGTACAGCTGTTTATTGTCTTTGACAAATGTACCCTGATCGAAAAATGGTCCTTTACGGTTATATCAACAAACCCAACCCAGATTGCAGAAATAGATAAAAGATTGAAAAGACTGCTGGAGCCTTATCCCATGGAGGAGTTAGACCGGGAAATGTATGAGGAATTTAAGTGGAAGCGATGAGAAGAACGTGCAACTTTGGCAAAAAATGGCTGAGATGAAGACAGGGTATCGAACCTTGAAGGCTGGTTAGATAAGATGATAAAATACGCTGCGAACCTTGCTGCTGTATGAGTTTCCAGCAATTACGCAGAAAAACAGAAGCTTCAATTCTCAGTATATCCGGAAGGAGTCTTGTATAACA
>Ga0316604_10001462_pt1 | contig 20858 bp, 16 predicted proteins | sample OWC_soil_day20_C_FD_207650 | JGI IMG/M metagenome (GOLD analysis project Ga0316604, IMG submission 207650) | Wetland soil microbial communities from Old Woman Creek delta, Ohio, United States - OWC_soil_day20_CT | ecosystem: Environmental > Terrestrial > Soil > Wetlands | place: USA: Ohio...
TCTACATGGAGAAATTCGTGGAAGAGCCAAGACATATTGAGATCCAGGTAGCTGGTGACCAGTATGGTAAAGTATGTCACCTGAGTGAGCGTGACTGTTCTATTCAGCGTCGTCACCAGAAGCTGGTTGAAGAGTCTCCTTCTCCGTTCATGACACCTGAGTTGCGTGAGAAGATGGGTGAAGCGGCAATCAAAGCTGCATCAGCGATCAATTATGAGAGCGTAGGTACGATTGAGTTCCTGGTGGATAAGCACAGGAATTTCTACTTCATGGAAATGAATACCCGTATCCAGGTAGAACATGGTGTGACTGAAGAGGTGATCAATTTCGACCTGATTAAAGAGCAGATCAAGATTGCAGCTGGTATTCCTATTTCAGGGAAGAACTATATGCCGGAGATGCACGTAATTGAGTGTCGTATCAATGCGGAAGATCCATACAATGATTTCCGTCCTTCTCCAGGTAAGATCACTGTTTTGCATATTCCTGGTGGTCATGGTGTAAGAGTAGATTCTCACATCTATGCAGGCTATGTAATTCCTCCTTATTATGATTCAATGGTAGCTAAGCTGATTACGATCGCACAGACGAGGGAAGAAGCGATCAGCACCATGGAAAGAGCGCTGAGTGAGTTTGTGATTGAAGGAGTGAAGACAACCATTCCATTCCATCAGCAGCTGATGAGAGATGAGAATTTCAGAAAAGGTAACTTTACAACTAAGTTTACGGAGACGTTTAAGTTAGTGTAAGATATTTTATTAGATAGGGTCCCGGTGGTGCAGACTGCCGGGATTTTTTTATGTGCAAAACCTCTTTAAAACACAAAGCCCCGGGTAAATACCCGGGGCTAATCATACACCAAAACAATCTTACGGTTTTATCGCAAGAAAAGCAGCTCTCTGTACTTAGGCAATGCCCATTGTTTGTCATCTACCAGGAACTCCAGTTTATCGGAGTGGTATCTGATCACATCAAAGTACGGCTTAATTTTTTCACAATAATCTATAGCTTTCTGGCGGCTGTCAGTAACTTTGTTAGTTACTTTGCGCGCTTCAATCATAGCCTGTACGTTCTCACTGATGACGTTAACATGTTCGGCTATTTTGTTAGCAATCTGGGTTTGCGCCTTAACAGATGCATCGCCTAAACCTATTTCTTTCAGACCACGGATGTTAGTGATCAAACTATTCATATAGGTGATTGCTGAAGGCAGGATCGTGTTGGTAGCCAGGTCGCCTATAACGCGGGCTTCGATCTGTACCTTCTTCACATAGTCTTCGAGGAGGATTTCATGACGAGCATGCAGTTCCTTCTCTGTGTAGATACCTACTTCTGTGAACAGTTTAGTAGATTTCTCAGTTACGAAAGCATCCAGAGCCTGAGGAGTAGTTTTTACATTTGGTAAACCTCTCTTCTCGGCTTCTTTTTCCCATTCTTCGCTATAACCGTCGCCTTCGAATAAAACTTTTTCCGAATCTACAATATATTTTCTAAGAGTTTGCATAATCGCAATCTCTTTTTTCTCACCTTTTTCAATCAGGGCATCCACTTCAACCTTGAAGGTAGCGAGGGTTTTAGCCACGATAGTATTCAGCACTGTCATTGCAGAAGCACAGTTAGCAGAAGAACCTACGGCACGGAACTCGAACTTGTTACCAGTGAAGGCGAACGGAGAAGTACGGTTACGGTCGGTGTTGTCCAGCATCAGTTCTGGAATGTGACGGTGCAGGTCGAGTTTCAGGATAGCTTCATCCTGCTCATCGAACTTGTTGCTTACGCGGGTTTTTACTTCCTGCAGTACATCGTACAGGTATTTACCTGAGAATACGGAGATGATTGCCGGAGGTGCTTCGTTAGCGCCCAGACGGAAATCGTTGCTTGGAGAAGCGATAGAAGCTCTCATCAGGTCAGCGTAGTCATGAACAGCCTTGATCGTATTAACGAAGAAAGTCAGGAACATCAGGTTGGTCTTTGGAGTCTTACCAGGAGCCAGCAGGTTAACGCCGGTGTCGGTAGCCATAGACCAGTTATTGTGTTTACCTGAACCGTTGATACCAGCGAATGGTTTCTCGTGCAGCAGGCATTTCAGTTTGTGACGTTTAGCAACCTTGTTCATCACGTCCATGAGCAGGGAGTTGTGGTCAACTGCGATGTTCACTTCTTCGAAGATAGGCGCACACTCAAACTGAGAAGGAGCTACCTCGTTGTGACGGGTTCTCAAAGGAATACCCAGTTTGTATGATTCCAGTTCGAAATCACGCATGAAAGCGTAAGCACGCTCAGGGATAGAACCAAAGTAATGGTCTTCCAGCTGCTGACCTTTGGATGGTGCGTGACCAACTACGGTACGACCAGTCATGACCAGGTCAGGACGAGCGTTTGCCAGGTTTTCGTCAACCAGGAAGTATTCCTGTTCCCAACCGAGGGTAGGAGTAACTTTGGTAACGTTTTTATCGAAATAGTTACATACGTCTACAGCAGCTTTGTCGATAGCAGATAATGCTTTCAGCAGAGGTGCTTTGTAATCCAGTGATTCACCGGTGTATGAAACAAATATAGTAGGAATGCAGAGTGTCTTACCAAATCCCTGTTCCAGGATGAATGGAGGGGAGGAAGGATCCCATGCAGTGTAACCACGCGCTTCGAATGTAGCACGCAGACCACCATTAGGGAATGAAGAAGCATCAGGCTCCTGTTGTACCAGAGCGTCGCCGTCAAATGTTTCCAGCGGGGTACCATCACTCTTCAGGGTGAAGAAAGAGTCATGTTTTTCAGCAGTAGTACCAGTTAATGGTTGGAACCAGTGTGTGTAGTGGGTAACACCTTTTCTCATTGCCCAGGCTTTCAGACCGGATGCGATCTGCTCAGCCATTTTACGTTCGATTTTGGTGCCAGCCTTAATTGAGTTCATCAGGCTTTTGTAAGCCTCATCACTCAGGCTTTCCCGCATTGCTTTTCCTGCGAATACATTGCTGCCGAACACTTCGGTGATCTTAGTACCGGTGAGTGCTTCGGATGTGATTTTGGAATCAACGCCAGAAAGGTTTTCCAGCGCGGTGAAGCGTAACGATTGCATGCTGTAAATAATTTTACACAAAAGAACGCTGTTGTGCTTACATAAGCAAGAATTAAATTGATTTTAACTAAAAAATTACATTTTTAGGTTATAAAGGTTAATTATTTTGATTTTTGGTCAAAAAAACGGGGGTGAGTAATCCTTAAACTGATGTATTTAAAAAATAGTAATGTATCAAAAGGGCTTTTTTACTTCAGTAGTGAGTAGAAAAAGGCTTGTTTTGGGTAAAATTACTTAAGTAATTTTTGGGTAAAAGGATATAATTTACAGTTAAAGTGGTAGCTACCAAGAGGTGATTTCCTTGTCAATTGCAGGAAAAACCTGTAGGTTTGCATCTTCTTTTAAATATATCGTACTCATACATCTAGTTACATGCAAACTTCCGTAGAAACTCCAGATAAGTTCTCCCAGACTAGCGTTGAAACAGCTGAACAGCTTGGGCTTACTGCAGACGAATTTGAGCGCATAAAGAACATCCTTGGCCGTACGCCAAATTTCACTGAACTGAGTATGTATTCTGTAATGTGGAGTGAGCATTGCAGTTACAAAAACTCAATCGTGTGGTTAAAAACACTGCCCCGCGATGGGGAGCGCCTGCTGGTAAAGGCAGGTGAAGAGAATGCCGGTCTGGTGGATATAGGCGATGGTTATGCCTGTGTATTCAAAATCGAATCACATAACCACCCCTCCGCTATTGAGCCATTCCAGGGTGCTGCTACCGGTGTAGGTGGTATTCACCGTGATATCTTCACAATGGGTGCCCGTCCGATTGCTGCCTTGAACTCTCTGCGTTTTGGTAATCTGAATGACAAGAAAACACAGCACCTGCTGAAAGGTATTGTTCATGGTATCGGTCATTATGGCAACTGCTTTGGTGTGCCTACTGTGGCTGGTGAGACTTACTTCGAAGATTGCTATGGTACTAACCCGCTTGTAAACGCGATGAGCGTTGGAGTGGTGAAAGTAGGCCAGACAGTATCTGCTACTTCTTATGGTGCTGGCAACCCTGTATTCATCGTAGGTTCTGCAACCGGTAAAGATGGTATAGGCGGTGCTTCTTTCGCAAGTGCGAATATCACCGAAGACAGCGTGGAAGATCTGCCTTCCGTACAGGTAGGAGATCCATTCCAGGAAAAGAAACTGCTGGAAGCATGTCTTGAAATCATTCCAACCGGAGCTCTGGTAGGTATGCAGGACATGGGCGCAGCTGGTATCACCTGTTCTACCGCAGAAATGAGTGCGAAAGGAGAACATGGTATGATTATCCACCTGGATAAGGTACCTACCCGCCAGCAGAATATGAAAGCATGGGAAATGCTGCTGAGCGAAAGCCAGGAGAGAATGCTGATCGTATTGCACAAAGGCCAGGAAGCCGAAGTGCTGAAAATATTTGAGAAATGGGACCTGCATTGCGTGCAGATTGGTGAAGTAACTACCGACAAGTCACTGAAGTTCTATATGAACGATGTGCTGGAAGCTGATGTACCTGCAGAAAGCCTGGTACTGGGTGGTGGTGCTCCTCAATATCACCGCGCTTATACCGAGCCTGTTTACTTCGAAAAAATCAAAGCCTTCAGTATCCAGAATATTCCGGATACCCTGCATGCACAGTTTGCGGCAGAAAGGCTGGTAAAGCTGCCTAACATCGCTTCCAAACGCTGGATCTATACCCAGTATGACAGCATGGTAGGTGCAGCGAATGCCTCTACAAACGCGCCAAGTGATGCGGCTATCGTAACCGTAAAAGGCACGAAGAAAGTACTGGCTGTAACTACTGACTGTAACAGCCGTTTTGTATATGCTGACCCTCACATCGGTGGTCAGATCGCTGTAGCCGAAGCTGCCCGCAACATCGTATGTAGTGGTGGCGAGCCTGTAGCAATTACAAACTGTCTGAACTTCGGTAACCCTTACGATCCTGAAGTATACTACCAGTTCGTACATGCTATTAAAGGTATGGGTGAAGCCTGCCGTAAATTCAATACCCCTGTTACAGGTGGTAACGTGAGCTTCTACAACCAGTCTCCTGATGGCGCTGTATATCCTACGCCTACTATCGGTATGCTGGGTATCCTGGATAGCATCGAAGACCGTATGACCCTGAACTTCAAAGAAGCTGGTCACCTGGTGTACCTGCTGGGTCGTAGCCGCAATGATATCAACAGTTCTGAATACCTGCACAAACTGATCGGCATTGAATTCAGCCCAGTTCCTCACTTCCACCTGGAAGAAGAAGCACAGCTGCAAAATGCCATCACCAAGCTGAATAAAGCAGGTTTGATTCAGTCTGCACACGATGTGAGCGAAGGTGGTCTGTTCATTACCCTGCTGGAAAGCGCTATGTCTTCCGGATTAGGTTTTGACGTACATACCAATGCTAACTTCCGTAAGGATGCTTACCTGTTTGGTGAAAGCCAGAGCCGTGCGGTAGTCACTGTAAGACCTGAGGATAAAGAGAAATTCGAAGCTTTGCTCCATGGACTGGTAGATGCAACTGAATACTCTGTCAGGTATGAGAAGATTGGTGCCGTGAAAGGTGAACATGTAATTGTAGATGGTGATGACTGGGGTAAAGTGAGCCAGTGGAAAAAACAGTATGATACTGCTATCGAAGGCCATTTAGCATAAGAAACAAGCTTGTAAAAGAATATGAGGTGTAACATATATCCCACATGGGTGTTATGTTGCACCTTTTCTCTTTTTTAGCTGTTCATCATACACTTATAAAAAGTAGCCAATTTACTAAATCGTTACTGGTGGCTGGTTTTCCTGAAAAGGAGGTTTTATTGTACGTTGTATTTACTTTAACAACTCATTAACAAAATAGCATCTTCGTGTGAGTTTATATTACCATATGTTAACTATTTTTGATTCAGAGAGATGCAATATACAAGTCCAGTTGTCAGGGGCTTTTTAGTATAAAAATATCCAGGAGTCTTATTGATTCCCATTCTATGAAAACCAATTGTTCTACTTACCATGTCCTAATGAAAGCTAAGTGATTTACACCTAGTGAGAAAGAAAGATTTGTAGAGGAGCTCTTCGTATTAAAACGAAGGGCTCCCTTGTTTTTAAGCGCGATCAAATAGCGAAAAAGGGAACTCAGAACTTCGGGACGGCCTCTTCTTATTCGGGTACCAGATGGAGAGAATTCTCGTAGATGCAATTCTCATAGCCTTCCTGTTACTTACGATACATCCCCTTTTTTCGCGCGGGCGTTGGCCTGCGGCCGACTGGGAAAACGTTATTGATATATGCAAAAAACCCTGATCATTTGGGTGATCAGGGCTTTTGCTTTATTAATTATAACCTTATATCATTGGTATTTCAGCTACATTATACACCTTCTTATCCAGCTTCTCTTTCGTTTCGCTGAATGCCTTCAACGTCAGCTCGATGTCCTCATCGTTATGCGCTGCTGTTGGAATCAGGCGGTAAATGATCTGTCCCTTAGGAATTACAGGGTATACTACGATAGAGCAGAATACATTATAGTTCTCACGCAGGTCCAGACACATGGCAGTTGCTTCAGGAATATCACCCTGCAGGTAGATTGGCGTTACCGGAGAGTTAGTGCTACCGATGTTGAAACCACGCTCTTTCAGGCCAGACTGTAATTTGTTTACATTAGACCAAAGCTTAGCTTTCAGTTCAGGATGGTTACGCATCAGTTCTACGCGTTTCAGGTGACCAACTACCAGTGGTAATGGAACTGATTTCGCGAAGATCTGGGAGCGCATGTTGTAACGCAGGTAATTGATGATCTGCTTTTCGCCGCTGATGAAAGCACCGATAGAAGCACCGGATTTAGCGAAGGTATTGAACAGCAGGTCAATTTTGTCCTGTACACCCTGTTCTTCACCTGTACCGGCACCGGTTTTACCCATTGTACCGAAACCATGTGCATCATCCACTATGAAGCGGAACTCGTACTTGTCTTTCAGGGCAGCGATTTCCTTCAGCTTACCCTGATCGCCCGCCATACCGAATACGCCTTCAGTGATCACGACGATACCACCAGAGGTACCTTTGATCAGGTCTTCAGCACGTTTCAGTTGTTTTTCCAGGTCTTCGATGTCATTGTGTTTGAACACATAACGGTGACCCTGGTGTAAACGAAGACCGTCGATAATACTGGCGTGACACTCAGCATCGTATACGATCACGTCACGACGGCCGCACACTGCATCGATGGCACTCATGATACCCTGGTAACCATAGTTAAGGAGCGATGTATCTTCCTTGCCCATGAAATCGGATAATTCTTTTTCCAGCTTTTCGTGGTAGTTCGTATTACCACTCATCATACGGGCTCCCATTGGCATGGCGAGACCGAAATCCGCTGCTGCTTTAGCATCTGTAGCACGTACCTCAGGGTGGTTCGCCAGACCCAGGTAGTTGTTCAGACTCCAAACGATTTTCTCATTGCCCCGGAACTTCATACGGGGACCAATTTCACCTTCCAGCTTAGGGAATGCGAAATAACCGTGGGCTCTGTCTGAGTGCTCCCCGATAGGGCCCATGTGTTTCAGCAGTTTCTCGAATATATCCATATGTTAAATAATGATTAATAGTGGTTGTTTTAATTTTGCCACAAAGGTATTAAAATATTAGTTTTTGTAAACTTGGGTTACATTTCAAAATGTTAAAAAAAAATAATGTATAAAAGAATTCTCGGCCCGAAGATTTTAACGATAGCATTAGTTACAGTTAATTGTGTCTTTTTAAATCAGGTAAGTGGCCAAAAAGCTACTTCTCCTAAACCTGGCCAGGCTACTGCCTGGGATAAACCAGCCACGCCGCTATCAGGCCGCCCCAAACTGGTGGTTGGCATTGTGGTGGATCAAATGCGTTGGGACTACCTGTATCGCTTTAACAACCGTTATTCTGATGGTGGCTTCAAACGGATGTTGCGGGAAGGATTCTCCTGCGAAAATACACTAATTAATTATACTCCAACAGTTACGGCCGCGGGTCATACCTGTGTTTATACCGGTTCAGTACCTGCCGTACACGGAATTGTGGGGAATGAATGGTTCAGCCCGGCCTTAAACAGAGAGATTTATTGTGCGGAAGATAGTACGGTAAATACCGTGGGGAGTACTTCCAATGCCGGAAAAATGAGTCCTGAGAATATGCAGGTGACCACGATCGGCGATGAATTGAGGCTGGCTACCAATTTCAAAAGTAAAGTGGTAGGGGTGGCGATTAAGGACAGAGGCTCTATTCTGCCCGCAGGTCATAGCGCTACAGCGGCTTATTGGTATGACGGTACTACCGGCAACTGGATCACCAGTTCTTACTATATGAACCGCCTGCCTGACTGGGTAGAAAATTATAACAGGGAAAAGTGGCCGGCACAATACCTGGAGCATCCATGGAATACCCTGTACCCAATTGAAAGTTATACACAGAGTGCTGAAGATAACAAAGCTTATGAAGGAGCTACCCCCGTTTTTCCACATGACATGAGTGCAAATGCCAATAAAGGAATTGCTGGTACACCATACGGCAATACCATGACCCTGGCTTTTGCCCAGAAAGCGGTAAATGCTTATCGCTTAGGGAATAATGGCGTGACAGATATGCTCACGGTAAGCCTTTCTTCTACTGATTATGTAGGGCACCAGTATGGACCTAACTCTATCGAAGCGGAAGATACGTACCTGAGATTAGATAAAGACCTCGCTGCCTTCTTCAAATACCTGGACGCCACTGTGGGGAAAGGCCAATACCTTGTATTCCTGACTGCCGATCATGGGGTGGCACATGTACCAGGCTTTTCAAGAGAAAATAAATTACCGGGTGGTAGCTGGAGCGTGGCTTCGGATATTAAGCAGATCAATGCCATTGTAAAAGAGCGTTTTGGTGTGGAAAAAGCGGTTATTGGTGCAAGCAATTATCAATTGTACCTCGATCACGATGGTATTGAGAAAGCTGGTAAATCTGTGAAGGATATTGCAGTAGTAGCAGCCAAAGAATTACTGAAAGATACCGCGATTGCAAATGCGTTTCCTTTGTCAGAACTGATGAATGTGATTATCCCGAATCCTTTGAGAAATATGCTCATTAACGGGTACAATGCCAAGAGGAGTGGTGATATTCAATACATTGTTCGTCCTGGTTATATAGAAGGAGGGAAAACCGGTACAACACATGGTTTATGGTATCCTTATGATGCACATATTCCATTGGTCTGGATGGGATGGGGTATACATTCCGGGAAGAGCAACAAGCTCACGGGCATGACGGATATTGCACCTACCATTGCAGCTTTGTTGAGAATACAGATGCCGAGTGGAAATGTGGGGTTGCCAATAGATGCGATAGCTCATTAAAAACGTAATGCTATTAGAAATGTTAAAAACGCTTCTGCTCAAAAGCAGCGGCGTTTTTCTTTTATATTTGGTTTAAACACATAACATTTCTACTTATGAAAACGTTAATTGTTAGCCTGATTCTGTGCCTGTTTCCACACGGATTATGTGCACGACAAACTCCGGTCCCTGGGTGTGTATGCCAGCGTAGGTTACAGATTGAACTAAGTTTACAGAAATTAGTATATTCATTCAGCGAAACCAGCTTCGCAATAATCGCGAAATGAAATACGAACATATCCTGTATAATGTATCGGGTCGTGTGGCCACACTCACTCTCCACCGCCCTGAAAAGCGCAATGCGTTGAATGCCGCAATGGTAGTAGAATTGCAGGCAGCATTGGATGCAGCGGGCAAAGATGCCGCTGTAAAAGTGATCGTATTAAAAGGTTCCGGAGAGGCGTTTTGCGCCGGTGCGGACCTGGAATCCCTGCAACAATTACAAAAGAATACAAGAGAGGAAAATCTGGCAGATTCCCGTGCTTTGATGGCACTGATGAAAAAGATCTATTACCATGACAAGGTGATCATAGCCCAGGTAGAAGGTCATGCCATTGCGGGCGGCTGTGGGTTAGTGACGTTATGCGACCTGAGTTATGTCGTACCAGAAGCAAAACTGGGCTATACAGAGGTGAAGATCGGTTTTATCCCTGCCCTGGTATCAGTATTCCTTGTACGAAAGATAGGGGAGGGAAGGGCCCGTGAATTACTTTTAACAGGCAGATTGATCACCGCAGCGGAAGCTGCGGGCTATGGTTTGATCACCCAGATGGTACCAGCCGGAGAGATAGCTGCTCTTGTCTCGAAAGTAGCAGAGGATCTCTGTAACAATGCTTCGGGCAATTCGTTAAAAGTAACGAAGCGGTTAATCACCCGGGTATATGACCTGCCACTTGACGAAGCATTGGAACACGCTGCTGCCGAAAATGCCGTAACCCGTGAACATGCTGATTGTCAGCGGGGTATACAGGCTTTCCTGGACAGGCAGAAAATGACATGGTAATCCGGTACGATTTTTTCAATATTACCTATGAAACCGAAGCATGATAATGATCCCTAAACCAATAGGTCAAATGCATGCCAGGCATCCGGTATTTAACCGATAACACTTTTTACACGAAACAATTAACTGTCATGCAAAAAGCTCTTTTCACGTTTTTGTTATTGGTGATGGTCTCTACCAGCCAGTCGTATGCTCAACGACTGGTGTCCGATGCAAAAATTGTATACAATATGCAATCCTCCGGCCAATCGGCTACAGACTCCAGTTTTAAAGGAGGTACGCTCACCCAGTACATGAAAGGTACTCAAAGCCGGGTGGATATAGATTTCAGCGAAGTCCATATCAGCTATCTGATAAATAGCAAGGAAGAATCGGTGGTGACGTTGATCAATAACCATGGGGATAAGTACCTGACCCGGTCCGGAAAGGAGGAATATGAGAAGGAATTGAAGTTGTATGCCGGGGCACAGTTTAAAGATGGGAGTGAAACAAAGAAGATAGCAGGGTATAATTGCCGGAGGGCGACTGCAAAATTACCGGATGGAACGACTTTCGAAGTGTATTATACTACTGATCTACAGCCGGAAAACAGGCAATATAACAGGCGGTTTGTGAATTTGAAGGGGATACCGTTGCAGTTTGAGATATTGAATAAGAATGGGGGGAAGATGACGATGGTAGCCGTGACGGTTGAGTTGAATGCGGTGCCGGGGTCTTATTTTGATGTGCCGAAGGCGGGGTATAAGGAGATCAGCAGGGAGGAACTGGCGAGGATGGGTAGTTGATGAAATAGTTAATTGAATAGCATAACATAAAAAGGCGAAGGCTCCGGTTATACCGGAGCCTTCGCCTTTTTACTTAGACCCCAGGTGCGGGTTCACGCCCAATGCGTGTACCCGCACCTGGGGTGGTTGGTGCTGCGAACGGCCGAACCGCAAAGCCATACCCCTAATGGCTATAAACGAAAATGCCCCGGTATACCGGGGCATTTTCCTAATGCGCTATATTCAAATGAAATTAGTTCTTTCTAAGAGGCAGAATAATCTGCAAATGATGGTAGCCCATGTTGGATGGCTGTTGGATCTGAGCAGCATAAGGCAGGACATACGTCACATTCCCCTGCTTAATCGTCATGGTAGACTTAAAGTTCCATGAGGCATTATCGTCAGACAACTTAAAGCCTGCATTGATCGCATTGAAGCGATAACCTGCATCCAGGCTCAGATTTGCCTTAGGCATTGCGCTAAGGGAGAGCTTTTCTTCAGCCTTCTTTCCTTTGTCTTTATTATCGTTTGTAATATTATCACTGGCGAATGCGCTGGTGGCTACCAGAGCCATAACACCGGCCAACAAAAAAGACAATGAAAAGGTCTTAAATATGTTAGTAATCTGTTTCATTGTAACACAAATGTACAAACTTTTTTATATATTTTATAACACTTCCTTAACGAAGTTAGTAAAAATTTCTTAAAGTTATGTTAAACTATGTTAAATATGCTGATAATCAGATAAGACTTTCTTTTATTCCTGTAGCTTGATCCTGCGGCAGGATTTTTGCCACCTAAGATATGAATAGCTGACATCGGTAGGGATAGTTTTAACATTCTTTTGACTCATAATTTTGTTAAAAGATTAATGCTAGCAAAGGAAAATTTTCAGAGATAGCGACTGCATGCCTGGCGCTAAGCTGAGGAATCAAAAAATACTTATATTTACATTAATGAATCAAGACTTCCCATTTTTAAACGATGATTTTGAGGAGATAAGAGACTTGTTACAGCAGTTTGAAAACCTGAAATCCGGACAGTCTCACAGTTTCCTTGATGAGGATTCCTTCGAACTGATCATAGACTACTATGATGAGCATGATGAACTCCCCAATGCAATGCAAGCGGCCGAACTGGCTATCGAACAGTTCCCGTACTCTTCGACACTTCTACTCAAAAAAGCCAATCTTTTAATAGAATCCAAAAAATACCAGGAGGCCATGGAACTGCTGGAAAAAGCGGCCATCCTCGACAGCACTGATATCAACCTTTACATCCTGCAAACCGACGTTTACCTGGCTATGAACCAGCACCAGAAGGCAGCTGCCCTGCTGGAAGAACAGATCAGCGTGTTTGACGGAGATGATAAAACGGAACTATTACTTGAGCTGGCTGATGTGTATGACGATTGTGAGGAGTTCGACAAAGTGTTCGAATGCCTGAAACTGACCCTGGAGCATGCGCCAAACAACGAAGAAGCGCTGCACAAGATCTGCTTCTGGACAGAATTTACCGGTCGTAACGAAGAAAGTATCCGCCTCCATACCGGCATTATCAATGAGCATCCATACAACCAGCTGGCCTGGTTTAACCTGGGTACGGCTTACCAGGGGCTCAAACTGTATGAAAAGGCAATAGACGCCTACCAGTACGCCATCGTTATTGATGAAAAATTCGACTATGCTTACCGGAATATGGGCGATGCCTTCATCCGCCTCCGCAAGTATGCCGATGCCATCGATGTGCTGAAAAAGCACCTGGAAATCGCTAAGCCTGAGGACGTGATCTATGAAGCCATCGGTCACTGCTACGATCGCCAGAAAAAATATACACAGGCCAGGTACTACTACCGCAAGGCATCGCACCTGAGCCCCAGCAACGATAAATTGTATTACAAGATCGGCGCTGCCTACATTATGGAGAATAACTGGGAAAATGCCATTAAATCCATTCTGAGCGCCATCAAGATAAATAAGAACAATGCTGAGTACCTGATGGCACTGGGCAATTGCTACATGGAACTGGACCGCCACAAAGAGGCCCTGATCCACCTGCTGGCAGCTGTACGCCTCCGTCCAGCCAGCGCCAATACCTGGCTGGAATTTATTGCCGGGCTGTACCGCTCTGGTTTCTACGAAGAAGCCATGACCCAGCTGGAAGCGGCTACCCGAAAAGTAGGTCAGAAGCCGGTGTTCTTATATTGCAAGGCAGCCATCAGCATCGCTACCGGCCAGCACAAAGAAGGCCTGTTGCTACTGGAAAATGCCCTGCAGGAATCACCTAAGTACCTGAAAAAGATGCTGGTGATTGATCCTACCCTGTTGCAATACCCAGGAGTGCTGGAACTGGTGAGCAAGTACAAACCGGTAAGGAAAAGAAAGAAGTGATCTTCCCTGAAATAGGACAAAAAGCGCTTATGCCCATAGGTATAAGCGCTTTTTTTGTACATAAATAGTGTTAGTAATTAACCACTTAGCATATAAGGTCTTGTGTTTTTAAATAGAAATCACTTATTTGGGGCCTGTTTGCCGGGAATGTGTTAATTTCGCGCCGGTTTTATATATAGCTATTATTTATCTTGGGTAAGTTACTATTCCATACCGCAACACAAAAACTGACCAACGTGCGTTCCGGCTGTCGGCCAAAACTGTATGCCAGGAATGCCAACCAAGAAGACGATAAAAATGTTTCAAATGAATTTTAATCTGACACAAATTCCAGAACGTACGGCGAAACCGCGTAATTATGGCCTAACCATGGTAATGGACAAAGGTCTGAGTCTGCAGGAAGCTAAGAATTTCTTATCGATTTCGGCACCGCATGTCGATATCTTAAAGCTGGGATTTGGTACATCATTCGTGACACCGAACCTGCGTGAAAAGATTGAGGTGTATCAGGCAGCTAATATTCCTGTGTATTTCGGGGGTACCTTATTTGAAGCATTCCTTATCCGTAACCAGATCGACGATTTTATCAGTGTGATCAAGGATTATGGTATCAGGCATGTTGAAGTATCCGATGGTTCTATCACCATTCCACATGCTGAAAAGTGTGGTTATATTGAGAAACTGTCCAAGATCTCAACTGTATTGAGCGAAGTTGGTTCTAAAGACGCTGAGCACATTATTCCTCCCTATAAATGGATTGAGCTGATGAATGCTGAGCTGAGCGCTGGTGCCAGCTACGTAATCGCTGAAGCAAGAGAAAGCGGTAACGTAGGTATCTATCGCGGATCCGGTGAAGTAAGAGAAGGTCTGGTACAGGAGATCCTGACCCAGGTCCCATCTGAAAAGATTATATGGGAAGCTCCTCAGAAAGCACAACAGCTGTACTTCCTGGAACTGATTGGTTGCAACGTGAACCTGGGTAACCTGGCTCCTTCTGAAGTAATCGCGCTGGAAGCAATGAGAGTAGGTCTAAGAGGTGATACTTTCCACCTGTATTTAGATAAAGCTTAATTAGTGATGAAGGTATATGGTCTGATAGGATACCCGCTGAGCCATTCTTTTTCCAAAGGTTTCTTTGCGGAAAAGTTTGCCAGAGAAGGCATCCTGGGATGCGTGTATGACAGCTTTTCACTGCCGGCTATTACTGAGTTGACACCATTAATGGCACAATACGGTGAGGAGCTACAGGGGTTAAATGTCACCATTCCTTACAAGGAAGCAGTGATCCCTTACCTGGATGAACTGAGTCCTGCTGCGGCCAAAATGAAAGCGGTGAATTGTATCCGTTTTATCAATGGCCGCAGGATCGGGCATAATACCGATGCCATCGGGTTCAGGCGTTCCCTGGAACCGTTGCTGCAACCCCATCACAACAAAGCACTGGTATTGGGTACCGGTGGCGCTGCCAAAGCCGTACAATATGTACTGGAAGCGCTGAATATCCCTTATCAGTTAGTAAGCAGACAGGCAGGTCCTCAAAACATCACTTATAGTGACATTACTGCCGATGTGATCGCGACACATACCCTGATCATTAATACAACGCCGCTGGGCATGTACCCACATGTAGATGCAGCACCAGCATTGCCTTACGAGCTGATGAATGAGCAACATCTGTTGTACGATCTGATTTACAATCCTGCTATCACCGCCTTCTTACAAAAAGGCGCAGATCGGGGAGCGACAATCAAAAATGGCCATGAGATGCTGATCTTACAGGCAGAGGCGAGCTGGGAAATCTGGAATGAAAAAGTATAAAAATATTTACGGAATAGGTTATTCACCAACGGGGGATGAAAACCATTTTCAGGAAAAACATTCATGAAAGAGGGAATTCTTCAACTGGGAATGAAAACCATTTTTAAAGAACAGAGGATGTATCAAAGCTGATACATCCTCTGTTCTTTTGGATACCATAATAGCGCCTGATTGGCGCTATTTATGCAACCTTAATGTTGTAATATACGCAGGTCGTAAAGAAATTGCGCACAAAAGGCAATGCCGCAACCGGGCCAAATTGTTTCCTGGGCTTGAGCCCGAACTTGTATTTGTAAATCGGATTGATCAGGTAAAACTGCTTTTTAGAGATCTGATATCCCTGTTGCTTCACAATCTTCTCAAATCTTTCGATAGAGATCCCTGTATCCTTAATTTCCATCAGTTCGTCGATGATGCCCTGTGGTTCACCAAATGCACGCAGCAATCCTTTGTACAGGAAGTTGGGCAGCAGGTGAATATAAGGCATCATATTCAGCACCTTGTTCTGGCAGGTCTGCTGGTGACCGCCATGTGGCATGTACCAGGGGGGAAAGCCAAAATATACCTGTCCCCGTGGGGTGAGCAGGTTTTTCAGATACCCAATGATCTTCGACTGATCCGGAATGTGCTCAATGGCATCTTTGAGAATGATGAGGTCGAAAGAGTGTTTGAACTCTCCCAAAAAATCAACGTCATAAATATTCTTGTTGATCAGTTGCATTTGACCTGCATCTACATATTGCTTCAGGTATTGATGACCCAGGGCAATCTTGTCGTCAGAGAGGTCTACACCCACACAATGACATCCTCTTTCCAGGAAAGGAATTAATACGCCGCCTTCTCCACAGCCGATCTCCATGATCCGGATATCCGGCGTGATGGCCATCGCAGTCTCTATAAATGGCAGGACGTAGTGTACGGAGTTATCAACTTGCTGCTGATACCTAACGTCTGCATTACCGTGTTGTATTAACGACATATGTTTTGAAAATTGTGTGAAAATAGTAAAATATCTTTGCGGCATGAACCAACAAGCAAAAAATAAATACGAAGAAGGACAGGTGATACTGATCAACAAGCCATTGACCTGGACTTCTTTTGATGTGGTGAGGAAAATCAGGAACACGACGAAGGCAAAAACTGGTCATGCAGGTACGCTGGATCCGCTTGCTACCGGGTTGCTGATTTGCTGTACAGGAAAAATGACAAAGAAGATCAATGAGGTGCAGGCACAGGAAAAAGAATATACGGGTACGTTTACTCTCGGAGCGGTAACACCTACTTATGACCTGGAATCGGAACCGACAGATTTTAAACCACTGGATGGTTTGACGCCGGAAATAATTCAGGCTGAAACAACACAATTCATGGGTGAATTGCAGCAGCTGCCACCTATTCACTCTGCTATCAAGCAGAATGGTAAGCCTATCTATGAGCTCGCACGTAAAGGTGTGGAAGTAAAAGTGGAGCCGAGAAAGGTGTTTATCAAGACGTTTGAAATTACTTCAATAGAATTGCCGGTGGTGCATTTCAGAGTCGAGTGTAGTACGGGTACTTATATCCGTTCATTGGCGAATGACTTTGGTGCGGCGCTGGGAGTGGGTGGATATATGAGTAGTTTGTGCAGAACGAGGATAGGGGAGTTTAAACTGGAGAATGCTTATGGGATGGAGGATTTTATAGAGAAAGTTAAAAGCGAAAATTTATAAAACAAAAACGCTTTCGCCATGGGCGAAAGCGTTTTTGTTTGAGCGGGCCTGCGGCCTGCTTTTAAAATTCGTTTAGAATGGATACCCAATCGCCACGTTCCAGATAATATGATCCCTGCGCCAGCTTCCACTGCCCAGGTCCCACTCACTCAAAAACCAGCCATCTTTATTCCCTGTAAAATAAGGCACCTTAACAGGTATACCCCAATCCAGGCGTATCAGGAAGAAAGAGAAGTCAAGTCTTAAACCAGCACCGGTACCAATCGCGAGGTCGTGGTAGAGTTTGTTCAGCCTGAACTCAGAACCTGCGCGGGAAGTATCTTTCTTCAACATCCAGATATTACCCATATCCACGAAAGTCGCGCCCTTCAGGTTCACACTTCCATTGAAAAGACGCAATAAGTCAAAACGGTATTCAATGTTCCCTTCCAGCTTCATATCACCTGTCTGATCAGGGAAGGTAGCCGCTGTGGCTGATGTATCTTTAAATGTACCAGGACCTAAGGTACGTAGCCTCCAGGCACGTATACTATTCGATCCACCCGCGGTAAACTGGCGGATATAAGGCATTACACTCGACTTGCCATAAGGAATGCCCACACCACCGTAAATACGTGTCGCCAGCGTAGTGTGCGGTGTCAGGTTCCAGTAATGACGGTAATCGGCTTCCATCTTAATGAAGCTCGCAATATCCATGTTGGTGAGCGATTCCAGGTCATTGGTAGTACCAAATGCAGCGCTCATCAGGCTATTGATCCCATTCAGCCATGCACCGGATTCTTCGATATTGGCCCTGAAGTAGGAATTATGCAGTTTATGCAGCAGGTCATTGTTGCTATAGATGTAAGTGAGGTTTTCCCCACCTATGAAAGCCGGTTCAAAGCTCCGTTTCAGATAAGGGTTATTTGCCACGGTCGTTGCCTTGAACGTTGGGTTCAGGTTTACGCCTACATAGTTTAGTGAGATCGGTTTTACATTCCATGCTTTATAAGCAGACTCTTTCCACTCATAACCAAAGGAGGCATTGATATTGGAAATATAAAACTTATCGGTACGTGTCAGGTAGTCAATACCCGTTGTGAGGCGGGTTTTTACCCCTGTACGGGTAGACGCGATATGGAAAGGCGTGATAAAGCGTGGAAAGATCAGACTCACCTGTCCGCCGATCTCCTGTGACTGCAATACCCAATTACCCTGGTTACGGATCAGTTCAATACCGCCATTCAGACTAACAGTGAGCTGGGTGGCTGAGCGACCTACGTTCAGGTGTTTATAGTTCAGGCTGACACCGCTACCGAGCAGGTAGTCGGACGATGTACTCACCTCAAAGTTGGCTCCCAACTCCTGTTTACGCTTAGGCGCCAGGAAGAGGTAGGTTTCCAGTGTGTTTGGTTGCGTTTTGCTTTCCCTGAACTGAAGGGTCACGAACTGCCATGCACCCAGGTCATAGAGGTGGCTGATGGCGTCGTTAGTCTTTTGCTGGGAATAGAGTTCGCCGTTGTGCAGGCTGATGGAGTGCTGAATCACCCTGGGTTTGAACATATTCTGGCGGTAGCGGATGACGAGGTCATTCAGTTCCAGGCGCTTGAATATCGTATCGTTGGTATTGCCGTAGCTGGGATAATCAGGATACACATACACACTATCCAGGTGATACTGCTGGTAGCGGGTGCTGGTGTCGTCCGGGTTCCTTATTTTGACAGTGATATCCATTTTGGGGTTATCCTGTCCTTTCTTTTCGTTGTATACGTTGATGATCCCTTCAAAAGGGTTCATGAGGTTGCGGAAGAGGGTTTTGTGCAGCGTATCGATTTCAAACTCGATAGCATCCCTGTCAAATTTATAGTAACCGGCATTGCGCACTACCCGCATCAATCTTTCCCTTTCACTGCCCAGTAGTTCCTGTTTGTAAGACATGCCGGTTTTGATAAGGGAGAGTTTTTCGGTTTGCTGTACCACTTTAAGGATGTTGGTATCGGGTACTTCGTAGCGGATACTGTTGATCACGAAGTTCTTGCCGGTATTTACCAAATAAGTTAGGCTTGTCTTCTGGTGCCTGGTAGTTTCCTTATAGTCCACGGTAGCGTAGAAGTAGCCCTGGTTATTCAGGTAGCTCACCATTCTTTTTACCGATTCTTTGGTTTTCATGGAATCGTAGACTACAGGTTCTTCCAGGTTACGCTTGGAGAGCATCAGGTTCCAGAACCAGTTGGATTTTTTCTCTTTATTTTTCTGGTTGTAGAGCCACACTTTCATGCGGGTGCCGATGAATGAGGTATTGGACTGCTGCATCATGAGCTGTTTGGAAGCGAGAGAGGCGTGGATATCCTGTTTTTCGGCGGATGTGGCATCTCCTTTTACGTTCACATTGCTCTGAATGAATAGTTGCTGGTTGCTTTGCAGGTATTTAGTATTGGAACAGGCAGCCAGCACCAGTATGGTTATTGTTGAAACAAGAAGATTCAGAAAGGTTGGCCGCTGCATCAAGTCAATACAATGTTTATTGTTTATAGCAAGAATTCCATGACGTACATAGAACCATTACCTGTGTGGCTTTGCCGATTAAAAGAATTCATGTAGGTTTGGTCCTATGTTGTCAAAGGCGCAAATTAAGTATATTCAATCATTACAGCATAAAAAATACCGTCAAAAATCTGGCCAGTTCATTGCAGAAGGTGATAAGATCGTTCCTGAGCTGGTATCCGGGGGCATGACGGTGAGAGAAGTGTATGCTACCAAAGAGTGGCTCAGTGGGCATGAACAGTTATTGAAAGGACGCGTACCTTTCATCGAGGTAGAAGCACATGTATTAAAACAATTATCTGCCCTGACTACCCCCAATCAGGCCCTGGCACTGATAGATATTCCGAAAGCAGCGCCTTTGGTACTGAAAGGCCAGGTGTCACTTGCATTAGACACGATCCAGGACCCCGGAAATATGGGCACCCTGATACGGATAGCTGATTGGTTTGGCATCAGACAACTGATCTGCACACCGGATTGTGTAGATGTGTATAACCCCAAGACGATCCAGGCTACCATGGGCAGTATTGCCAGAGTGAACATCATTGAAACGGATCTCTTACCCTTACTGGAAAACGCAGAAGTTCCTTCTTATGCCGCCACCCTGCACGGAACGGATATTACTTCCTTCTCCAAAATCGCGGAAGGCATCATCCTGATCGGCAATGAGTCAAAAGGATTGAGTGATGCCGTGATCGAAGCTGCTACGCACAAGCTCACCATTCCCAGACTGGGTGGGGCTGAATCCCTGAATGCCGGTGTGGCAGCGGGAATTATCTGTGGGCGATTGCTTATTTAAACTGTAATGCTTTTACAGGTGTGATCTTTCGTGTAACCAAAGACGGTATGGTGAGGATGAGCAGGCAAATGAGGAAAGTACCCAGGTTGATGAGGACGACATGATACCAATGCAGGTCTATCGCGGCTGCAGACATATAATAACTTTCTTCGTCCAGCTTCAAAAAGCCGGTCGTCTTTTGTAACATCGCCAGACCTACCCCGAGTATATCACCTATGATTAATCCAGCCAGTACGATATACCCTGCCTGGTAGATGAAAATACGCTGGATATTGCCGTTACGCATACCGAGTGCTTTTAGTATGCCTATCATATTCGTACGTTCGAGAATGAGGATCAGGATGGCGGTGATCATGTTGATAACTGCCACGATGGCCATAATGACGAGGATGATGATCT
>Ga0316604_10001463_pt1 | contig 20822 bp, 17 predicted proteins | sample OWC_soil_day20_C_FD_207650 | JGI IMG/M metagenome (GOLD analysis project Ga0316604, IMG submission 207650) | Wetland soil microbial communities from Old Woman Creek delta, Ohio, United States - OWC_soil_day20_CT | ecosystem: Environmental > Terrestrial > Soil > Wetlands | place: USA: Ohio...
CTTGTTTACCAAAAAAATTGTTGCATCGCTTTGCGATGCGGTTCCACGCACATCTGGCTTTTTTAACCTTACATTGTTCAGTTTTCAAAGAACACCGCCGGCTGTTTTTCACCGGCTGCCCGTTACCGCTTTCGCTGTGACGGAATTTTATCTTAACACACGGTTTATCGTCTGTCAAGCTTTTTTGTTTTTTTCGTTCATCGCGTTTCGGCGACTTTCAAATAATAACACAGGCCTTCCTGCTATGTCAACCACTTTTTCTTAAAAGTTTAAATTACTTTGCTTGCTTTTCTCCCGGGTCTTTATAATAGCATTTTTTCTTCGCTACGTCAATAAATTTTCGCGCAATTTTGAATAATTTGCAATAACTGCAGGTTCGGCAAATCCACTCGCCTGCCGAACCGCCGTACGGTAATTCCTTATTCTTGCCGATATTGCTTTTGCCCGACTTCATAGAAGTTATTGCCTTCGCTGTCAATGACCACAATAACCGGGAAATCTTCCACCGTCATGGCCGCCAAGGCCTCCGGCCCCAGTTCATCATAAGCCAGTACTTCATATTTTTTTATCGTTTTTGCAATCAATGCCCCGGCGCCACCGGTTGCCGCAAAATATACTACACCATGCTTTTTCATCGCATCCACAACGGCAGTTGTCCGGTATCCCTTGCCAATCATGCCCCGCAGTCCCTGCTCCAACATTTTCGGCGTATAGCTATCCATTCTTCCGCTGGTCGTAGGCCCTGCCGAACCAATCGGTTGGCCAGGTTTGGCCGGTGATGGACCAACATAATACACAACTTGATCCGTAAAGTCCACCGGTAATTTTTCTCCTTTGTCTATCGCCTCAATCATTTTTTTATGCGCAGCATCACGGGCAGCGTAAATAATGCCGGAAATCAAGACAATATCGCCGGCTTTCAAACTGCGTGCCGTTTCTTCCTTTAACGGGGTAGTAATTCGAATTGGTTCTGTCATTTACGTCGCCCCCTCATAATTCCACTTGCGCATGCCGGGCAGCATGGCAGTTGATATTTACCGCAACCGGTAAACCGGCTATGTGGGTCGGATACCATTCAATATTGACCGCTAAGGCAGTAACCCGCCCGCCCAATCCTTGCGGACCGATGCCGGTTTGATTGATCATTGCCAAGATATCCTCTTCTAATTTTGCATATTCCGGATTCGCATTCCGCCGGTCAATCGGCCGTACTAATGCCTTCTTCGCCAAGATTGCGGCTTTTTCCATCGTACCGCCAATGCCAATCCCGATCACCATTGGGGGGCAAGAATTCGGCCCGGCCGCGGTTACCGTATCTAAAATGAATTTTTTTACGCCAGCAATACCATCGGCTGGCACCAACATTTTGACTGCACTTTTATTTTCACTGCCGGCACCTTTCGGCGCTAAAATAATCTTTAATCGATCGCCGGGAACGATGGAATAGTGAATGATTGCCGGCGTATTGTTTTGCGTGTTTGTACGGTTAAACAAAGGTTCTGCTACGGCCGACTTGCGCAAATAACCGTCGACGTATCCTTGGGCCACGCCCGCATGAATTGCTTCTTCCAGGCTGCCTCCCTGAACATGAACCTCTTGCCCCAATTCTACAAATACAACCGCCAATCCGGTATCCTGACAAATTGGCATCGCTTCTTCCCTCGCGATGCCGGCATTTTTCACCAGTTGGCCGATGATTTCACGACCCAACGGCGATTCTTCCCGGCTTTGCGCAGCCACAAGGGCCGCGTATATATCCTCTGACAAATAATAATTGGCGTCTATAGCCAGTTTTGCCACTGCTTGTGTAATTGTCGCAGCATCAATAAATCGCACAATATCCCCCTCCATTTTCTTTTTGTCGTTCACCCGCGAACGGGACAATATTGCCATCGCTCAACCTTAGTGTACTATCACCTGGCAACCGCATCAAGGGACAGCTAATCTGGTTTTTAGATTGGCTGTCGGTAAATTCCAAAATTCTTTTTAAACTACTGTAAAACCGCCGTTATTTAACCATCCCGTTTAGCAATATAAATAAAATATTTTAAGGTTATGGTATAATAGTCACAAGCTATTATCGTGAGGTGCTGTATCATGGAAATTCGCCAATTGGAGTATTTTCGCGCCGTGGCCAAATTAAACAATTTTACAAAGGCAGCTGAAAAGATGTACGTATCCCAGCCGTCGATTACAAATGGGATTCATAATCTGGAAGAAGAAATCGGCGTGCAATTGTTTGACCGCAATCACAAGAAAATCAGACTTACCCCCGAAGGACAAATTTTTTTGCAGCGGGTAGAAAAAATTCTCAGCGCGATCCAGGATGCCGTTACGGAAATGCAAGACTTCCGGGATCTCAGCAAAGGAACAATCCGGCTGGCTTTACCGCCGATCATCGGCGCTTATTTATTTCCTAATATTTTTCCTTCTTTTAAAAAAACTCATCCCGAACTGGAATTAATCGTTTTTGAAGAAGGTTCTCTGGCCGCACGCCGGATGGTCGAAAAAGAAGAAGTGGATTTAGGCTTAACCATTCTCCCGCCCTCATCGGATTTATTCCTCAATACACTCCCCTTTTTCAAAGAACAAATTGTTCTTTGCACCTCAACTACCCATCATTTAAGCCAAGAAAAAACCGTTTCCTTCCGTCAACTTCAACACGAAAAAATCATTCTGCTAAAAGAAGATTCTTACCATCACCGGTTGATTATCAACGAATGTCTTAAAAATAATTTTCAGCCCCATGTTATCTTTTCTTCGAATCAAATTCAAACCATTAAAAGTCTCGTAGCCAATGATATCGGAGTTTCTTTTTTAATGGACATGGTAACACGACAGGAAAAAAATCTTGTAAATATTCCGTTAGAACCAAATATCGAGGTTACAATCGGTTTGATTTGGAAAAAAGATCGCTATTTACCCAAAGCAACACAGGCATTTATTGATTTTATTACCACGTATACCCATTCACCGGAGTTTAAAAAGGTTCATCCTTGTTGATGTTTCCCCCTGCCACCCAACACAACCTACAGGAAAAAACCGGCTTGCACCGCCTTTTTTGACAACGGTGCAAGCCGGTTTTTTAAATTTATTATCCATTACTCATCCACTTTTTTTTCCACCGTTGCGACAGCAACAACCGTATCATTTTCACCGGTTTTCATTAGTTTTACACCTTGCGTTCCACGCCGAATAACAGATATTTCGTCCACGTCGATCCGAATGACAATTCCATCACCGGAAATCAGCATTAATTCCTGCCCTGGACGAACTAGTTTAATCCCGACTACTTCTCCTGTTTTATCACTAATTTTACTGTTAATGATCCCTTTGCCGCCTCGCCCTTGCAACCGATATTCATCGACCTGGGTTCGTTTGCCGTAGCCATTAGCAGTGAAAGTCAATACCTCATAGTCATTTTTGACGGTATCCATCCCCACAACATAGTCCTCTTCGCGGAGACGAATTCCTCTAACGCCATGGGTTGAACGGCCCATAACCCGAACGTCTTGTTCGGAGAAACGGATTGCCAAGCCTTCTTTCGTTCCCATAATAATTTCTTGATCGCCATCCGTCAATTTTACGCCGATCAAATCATCGTCTTCATCCAGCACAATGGCAATCAACCCGGTCCGTCGAGTTGTGTCAAACTCCATTAGCTCGGTCTTCTTCACTATTCCTTTGCGGGTCGCCATAAACAAATAGCGCTGTCCGGTAAACTCTTTAATCGGAATGACCGCCGTAATCGTTTCTTTCGCTTCCAGAGGTAAAATATTGATGCTGGCCGTTCCTTTGGCGGTACGGCTTGCCTCCGGCAATTCATAACCTTTCAGCCGGTATACCCGCCCACGGCTGGTAAAGAAGAGAATATTGTGATGGGTGGTGGCCACAAACAGATGCTCGACAAAATCGGTTTCCTTCGTCCCCATACCTGCAACGCCGCGACCGCCGCGTTTTTGGCTGCGATAGGTGTCCACCGGCAAGCGCTTGATATAGCCTTGATGCGTTAACGTGATCACAATATCCTCGACGGCAATCAAATCTTCCATATCCATCTTAGAAGTGTCACTGGTAATTACCGTGCGCCGTTCATCACCAAACCGTTTCTTTACATCCAACAATTCTTCCTTGATCAAGTTCAATACTTTCTGTTCGTCCGCCAATACGGCCTCCAACCATTCAATGGTTTCCAACACATCCCGGTATTCCTGTTCAATCTTTTCCCGCTCCAAACCGGTTAACCGCTGTAAGCGCATTTCCAAGATTGCCTGCGCCTGCTTTTCACTTAACGAGAAGCGTTCGATAAGGGCATTCCGGGCGATCTCTGCGGTTTGCGATTGACGGATCGCAGCAATGACCGCATCCAAATGATCAAGGGCAACTTTCAAACCGGCTAAAATATGTTCCCTAGCCTTGGCTTTCGCCAATTCAAACCGAGTTCTTCGTGTAATAACTTCTTTTTGGTGGTCAATATAATAGCGAATCACTTCATACAAGTTAAGGACACGTGGCCGCCGGTCCACCAGCGCCAGCATGTTAACCCCGAAGGATTCCTGCATTTGGGTATGCTTATATAATTGATTCAGGACAACATCCGGATTGGCATCCCGACGCAGTTCGATTAAAATCCTCATACCGGTCCGGTCGCTCTCGTCCCGCAGATCAGTAATCCCGTCTACGACCTTATCGCGGACCAATTCGGCAATTTTTTCGATCAGACGGGCTTTATTTACCTGGTACGGAATCTCAGTCACTAAAATCCGATGTTTTCCATTCGCCATTTTCTCCACACGTGCTTGCGCCCGCATTTTTACGACGCCCCGCCCGGTAGTGTAGGCCTGTTTTATGCCTTCCCGCCCTAAAATCAAACCTCCGGTCGGAAAGTCCGGACCCTTGATCACTTTCATTAAATCGCCAATAGTCACCTCAGGATTATCAATCATCAACACAACGCCATCTACAACTTCCCGTAAATTATGCGGCGGAATATTGGTCGCCATTCCCACAGCTATTCCCGACGACCCATTCACTAATAAATTGGGGATTTTTGCCGGCAAAACGGTGGGCTCTTTTAAGGATTCATCGTAGTTGGGTGCAAAATCCACTGTATCTTTCTCTATATCAGCCAGCATTTCTTCGGCAATTTTCGACATACGCACTTCCGTATATCGCATCGCCGCCGCTGAATCGCCGTCAACAGACCCGAAATTCCCATGCCCATCTACTTGTAAATAACGAGTAGAAAATGGCTGCGCCATCCGAACAATGGCATCATATACGGAAGAATCGCCATGCGGGTGATATTTACCGAGAACTTCCCCGACGATCCTCGCTGATTTTTTGTATGGTTTGTTCGGGGTCATACCTGCTTCCTGCATAGCATAGAGAATACGCCGATGGACAGGCTTTAAACCATCACGGACATCCGGCAATGCCCGCATAACGATTACACTCATGGCATAATCAATATAGGAACTTTTCATTTCTTCTTCAATCCGTCTCGGAAGCACTTTCCCTAAACCAAAATCCACATTCTCACCTCTACCATTTCATTATCGCTAACTCATTTACTTTCCCTACAGAAAATGAAAAATCCTGCCTGATATTGAATACTTATAAAAACATTATGCAGGATTTCTGGTGTTTTTTGACGAATTCGAATAAAAAGTTCCACAAAGATGAATCCTACTATCGGGGGAGTTGATCATTCCGTATGAGCTTGGCAAAAATTCTAATCATTGACGACAACGAATTTAGTCTGACTACACTAAAACACATGTTGCCTAATTATACGGTTATTACCGCCAAGGACGGCCGAACAGGCTTGCGGTTGGTCATGTCTGAAACCCCTGATTTGATTCTTCTTGACGTCGTTATGCCAGGTCTCGCCGGCAGCTCCGTCCTCAATATTATAAAAAACACAGATGAAACCCGTCATATCCCGGTAGCCCTGATCAGTTCCCAGGACGATCCGGCCGAGCGGGAAAAATTGTTTGCCCAGGGGGCGGATGATTTCATCGCCAAACCCTGCAGTTATAATGAACTGCAGGCAAAGGTGAAGTCCTTACTGCGGGCCAAGCATCTATATGAGGAATTGCAAAGCGTCACCGACGCCTTTATCTCAATGGCGTTGCGCGTCTATTCCAGCAAACGGTACTTCGAAAACCATAACAGTAAAACAGCTGCTTATGCAGAAGCAATCGCCAGGAAAAGAATGGCCCAGCCCCGGGAACGGGAACGGGTAAAACTGGCTGCCCTGCTCTTGGATCTCGGCAAAATGGAAATAAAAGACGATGTTCTGCAAATGGCGTCTGCCTTTGGCCCGGATGAATGGCAGGCAATGAAAGCCCACCCGGTAATCAGCGAGCAAATGTGTGCAAAGATCATCGCCTTCAACCCCCTCTTGCCGCTCATCCGGCATCATCATGAACGTTTTGATGGCAAAGGCTACCCAGACCATTTGAAAGGGGAAGAAATCCCACTTGGTGCGCGCATTTTGGCCGTAGCCGATTCTTTCGATGCCCTGACCAGCGACCGGCCGCACCGTAAAGCATTCAGTATTGCGGAAGCGGTAAACATCATGCGGCAACACTCCGGCACCCAATGGGATCCGGTAATCATTGACATTTTCTTTGAACTATTACGAACAAATTCAATTCCTATGGAAATGCACCCAGCGAACACTGCACTATCATAAAAAAACAGGAGGTCTGAGCATGAGTTTCTTAATCTTAACAATTAATCCCGGATCTACTTCCACGAAAATCGGCGTTTACAAGGACACCGAAGAACAATTTTCGCAAAATCTCAGCCACAGCGCGGCGGAAATCGCCCAATTTGCAAATGTTGCCGATCAATTTTCTTATCGCTTAGAAAAGATCACGAATTTTCTAAGCACGAAAGGATTATCGATCAAAGATTTCTCCGCTATTGTCGGCCGCGGCGGGCTGTTGAAGCCAATGGTCAGCGGCACCTACGCTGTAAATGACGCCATGTTAGCCGATCTTCAATCGGCCAAGTACGGATCGCACGCCTCTAACTTGGGGGCCTTGCTGGCAAACCAGCTGGCTAAAGAAGCTTCTTGCTCCGCTTTTATTGTCGATCCGGTTGTAGTCGACGAATTAGACCCCATAGCCCGGATTTCCGGCCGGCCAGAATTTCCCCGTCGCAGCGTTTTCCATGCCCTTAACCAAAAAGCGGTTGCGAAACGCTTTGCCAAATCCATCCAGCGGCCGTATGAAGATCTTAACTTAATCGTAGCGCATCTCGGCGGCGGCATTTCCGTCGGTTGCCATAACCACGGCCGGGTTGTTGAAGTCAACAATGCCTTGGACGGCACCGGACCGTTCTCGCCGGAACGCGCCGGAACAATTCCGGCCGGCTCCTTAGCCACTTATATTCTGGAACAACAACCAGAAAAACCATCGGTAGCCAAAATGCTGGCAGGAACCGGCGGCCTGGTTGCCCATTTAGGAACTAACGACGCCCGCGAAGTTGTGCAGCGCATTGAAGCCGGCGACGAAAAAGCAAAAATGGTATTCGACGCCATGATTTATTCGGTCTGCCGGTATATTGCCGCCGCAGCCGTTCCGGTTCAGGGAAAAGTCGACCAAATTATCCTCACCGGCGGCATCGCTTACTCAAAATACTTAACCGACAAAATTGCCGAATATGTGAGCTTTATCGCTCCCATCACCATCATGCCCGGCGAAGATGAACTAAAAGCCTTGGCCGAGGGCGCTTATCGCGTCCTTACCAAGGAAGAAACTGTAAAAGAATACAAATAAATACGCCTGTTACCACAGCAGCCTGTTGTCCCGCCTTACCGCGGGAGGTCAACCGGCTGTTTTTCTTTCCGCCAAGTTACCAGCGAAATACAAAACGCCAGCCACATAGCCCCGGCGGCGTAACCGGCCAATACATCGCTTGGATAATGAACGCCAAGATAAATTCTGCTTATCCCGATCAACATGACAAAAACTCCCGTCAATACAAACAACACGATCCGGCCGACAAAGCCTGGCAAATGACGACTGATTAAATAAGCAACCATCCCATAAAAACACAACGCAATCATTGCATGGCCACTGGGGAAACTGTAGCCGGTCGCAGAAACTACCGGCAAAATATCCGGCCGCGGCCGGGCAAAAATCTGCTTGAACAACGTATTCAACAGTGCGCTGCCACCCAGACAGAGGCTCAACGCCCATCCGGCCTGCCAACGGGGGTATAAAACCGACAACAGCACAAGGAACACCGCGGTGGTAATAAAAAATGCCGCCGAACCAGCCATCGTAAACAACAACATGATTTGATCCCAAACCGGATTTGCATAATACCGAACCAGCCAAATTGCCAGACTGTCAAATATCACCATCTCATTATCCCATAAGGTTTCTTGGGCTAAATAGAAAAACAGCAACAGCATCAGCAGGCTTACGACCATTCCGGCTACCAGGAATAAACCTCGCTTTTTTCCTTCAAGAAAGAACCGTATTTTCTGCCAACGCCGCCAATACGGCAGCGCCAGCACATGGCGAGTGCTTGAAACAAACAATAAGGCTAGCACCGGACTGCCAAAAACAACCATTGCCAGTAAAGCAACGACCGTTAAATCGGTAAGTTTTTCCTCTCTCGGTAAGACAATGCTAAGCATTGCTTGTAAATACGCGCCTTCCTCAGCATGAATTTGGCCGTTCAAAATCACCGCCGGTCCTTCTACCCGTCCCGTAGCAGAAAGAAACAGGTTCCCATTCAATACTACTACCTTGCCGGAAACAGTCCCAGCAACCCACACATCGCTATTTACAGCCAGCACGGTTCCTGCCGTTTCATTCGGCGCGATTACTACACCCTGCTGGGAAAAAATGTCCGGTGGTTTTGCGGCCTGTTCGCCCAGTCCGCGCGCCAAGTTCCAGCCATTCATGCCAAAAAGCAAAGCCAAACCCACCAGCAGGAAAAAAAATCCTCTCCGCAGCGTTACCGCCAAGCAAATCCCTCCAATTGTGCAGCTTGCTTTTTCCTTATAGTATCATTCGTTTAGCCCTGCTGCTTACCCTCTTTTGGCACAAGGCCCGCTATAATCCGACCTCATGCTTCCTGTCATTGTTTGCCTTCTCGTTAACACCTTTTAGCCGATAATCATCCCACCAGGGCAGGAAGAACTTTCCCAGATAGAGAAACAGTAGGTAGCGAAAAATGATGCTATATTCTAATTATAACCAACTGGAGGTTCATTGTATGATTAATCACGAAAGAGTCATTGCGGATTTCATGGATCTGGTCCAAATCAATTCCCCGACCAGAAGCGAACGGCAAATTGCCGACATATTAACAACTCGCCTAATCCAATTAGGCTGCACAGTTACCGAAGATCAGGCCGGGCAAAAAATCGGCGGCAACGCCGGTAATCTTATTGCCTGTTTGCCGGGAACGGTCGCAACAGCGCCGGTTTTGATGCTCGGAGCCCATATGGACTGCGTTTCACCGTGTGAAAATGTCCGCCCGCAGCGAAAAGAAGGTAAAATTACTTCTTCCGGCGACACCGTGCTGGGGTCCGATGACAAAGCCGGAATTGCCGCTATCCTGGAGGCGCTGCAAACCATCAAAGAACAGAATGTCGTCCATGGTGATATTCAAATCGTTTTTTCCATCGCCGAAGAAGGCGGCTTGCACGGCGCAAAGAATATTGACCGATCGCTGCTGAAAGCGGATTTCGGCTATGAACTGGATTCCAGCGGTCATCCGGGGGAAATTATCACGAAGGCTCCTGGCCAAAACCAAATGAAATTTACCGTTCATGGCAAAGCCGCCCATGCCGGCATCGCACCGGAAACAGGGATTAACGCGATTATGATCGCCAGTAAAGCCATCGCCAAGCTTCGCCAAGGCCGCATCGACGAAGAAACAACAGCCAATATCGGCATCATTCGCGGCGGTATTGCCACCAATATCGTCCCGGACCAGACGGAAGTGATATGTGAAACCCGCAGCCGCGATCTTAAAAAATTAGAAGAACTGACAAATCAGGTGTGCGAAACTTTCAATCAAACGGCAGTGGACAACGGAGCTACGGTCGATATTGTGGTGGAACGAAAATATGATCCTTACGTTCTAACGGAGGAGTCCTGCACGGTGAAACTGGCCTTCCAGGCCGCCAACGCCGCCGCACTTTTGCCGCGTTTTGAAGCAACCGGCGGTGGCAGCGACGCTAATTTTTTCAACTTGTATGGAATAGAAACCGCCGTCCTCGGCATCGGAATGCAAAATTGCCATACCCTTGAGGAGTTTATTAAGGAAGAAGACCTCTGTAACACCGCAAAATGGGTCGTAGAAATTATTAAAGCAGCAGCGGTCTTAAAAAAATAAGTAAGATTGCAGACAAAATATCATTAATATTATTTTATGTTTATTAACAACAAATTATAAAGGCTGTTCAAAAAGGTTAGGCTGCTAGGAGCGACGAGGCTTGCGCCGCGCCGCGTACTAAAACGTACGCAAGCTAGCAAACGTAGTCGCGACAACGCAGATTGGCCTTTTTCAACAGTCTGGAAAGAGTCCCTGTCACCAAGGTGTGACAGGGACTCTCTTCATGCTCCGGCTTTATAATCCTCTATCCCTCAACAATTAAGATGCACTTTCACTCAGATCCGGCCGAAGGGTTACGGCTTCCCGCAAATAAACATGGTTTATCTCTTTCGAAGAAGCCTCAGTATTCACCAGCATTAAAACACGAATGCAGCGGGGCAGGCCATCGGGATTATCAATTTCCTGCGTGCCGAATACGGGGACCTCGTTAAGGCCGATCCCTCTGGCGCTGGCAGCCGGAAACGCGGAGTTGAGGTCCGGGGTCGAGCTAAAAATAATTGCCGCAATATTCTCAGCAATCACCTGGTTTTCCTGGATCATCATCTTTAACAATTCTTGCGTCGCTGCTATAATTTCTGTTTTCTCGTTTCTTTCCACGGTAGTCGCGCCGCGCATCCCTCTTACCAAACAAATCAACTCCTAGTGATAGTGTGTACTGACTTACTATTTCCCGGGCAATAATAGTCGGTTACCGCCCATTCTTGCAACATTCGACAAACTGATTTCATAACCCTTGTTGTTTACTGTCGTTCCTGCCACAGGATTTGTGGAACTTCCAAGGGAACAGCTACTCCCGGGTGGTTGGGCATGACGCGAACTGTATAGTCGGCAGCAGAACGAAGCGCAGGAACCGTCACCCGATACACATAGCCGCCTACCGCCCCTTCTAAAGGACAGGCTAATTCCATTTCATAGCGGCCCGGATTATAGCCGTTATGTCCTTCTGCATACAGTTCTACCCGCACGGATTGCGGAAGAAATTCATTCAAATACAGTTGGATCGTAAACAGATGATTTTTATCGTTAGTAACCACCATCATTTCACCAAACCGCACCGAAAACCAATTCTCTTCCACCTGCCGCTTCCATTCTTCTATCATGGAAGCTACTTCGCCTTTATTCTTAGCGCGCAAGTGGTAATTTGCCGCGGCCGGCAAATAATGTTGTTCCGTATACTCCCGCACAACACGGTTGGCGGAAAAATGCGGTGTCAATTTCGCCATGCTTTCCCGGATCCGTCCCACCCAACCAAGCGGAATTCCTTTTTCATCGCGGTGATAAAACTCCGGAATTACTTCTGTTTCCAACAAGTCATACAGGGCATTCGCCTCCATCGCATTCCAGACCGGATCATCGCCATGCTCTTTGCCGTCTCCCACCGCCCACCCCACCTGTGGGGTATACGCCTCCGCCCACCATCCGTCTAGTTCGGAAAGGTTAAGGCCACCATTCACTAGAATTTTCATACCGCTCGTCCCACTGGCTTCCCAGGGCCTCTGCGGCGTATTGATCCAAACATCGATCCCCTGCACTAATTGCTCTGCTAACCGCATATCATAGTCACTGAGAAAGACGACCCGACAGCGAATTTCCGGCCGGCGGAGAAATTTCGTCCACGCTTTAATCAATTCTTGGCCGTCAAGATCCCGTGGATGCGCTTTTCCGGCAATCACTAATTGCACCGGGTACTTTGGACTGGTCAACAGCCTGGCTAGCCGTTCCGGATCATGCAGCAGCAAATTCGGCCGTTTATACGTTGCAAACCGCCTGGCAAAGCCTAACGTTAACACATTCGGATCAAAAATATGTTTAATCGCTGACAGACTTTCCATAGAAGCCCCGCCAGCCGCTACCTGGCGAAACAACCGGCGGCGAATATAGTCAACCAGCGCAAGCCGCCCCTTGGTCCGCATATTCCATAAGTCCGAATCGGAAACGCGGCGAATCTTTTTTGCCAATGTTTCCGTCTCTCCCAGCCAGCGGTTTTTGCCACAAGCAGTTGTCCACAATTCATCCGCGTACCGCGAATCCCAACTCGGCATATGAACTCCGTTTGTCACATAACCGACCGGTACCTCCTCTTTTGGCCACCGGGGAAAGAGGGGCTCAAAAATGTGTCGGCTAACCTGGCTGTGCAAACGGCTGACGCCATTCACAGCGCCGCTGCCATGGATTGCCAGGTATGCCATATTAAACTCCTCATTGGAGTTGTCCGGTTTCTGTCTGCCCAGTGCTAACAAATTATGCAGAGTAATTCCCAGTTCGTCCTTAATATAATTGCCCAAATATTGCCGGATAAGCGCCGGCGGATAACAGTCAAACCCTGCCGCAACCGCTGTATGCGTCGTAAAAAGATTGCCCACCCGCGTCGCCGCCAAAGCAACCGAAAAAGGTTGTCCGCTTTCTTTCATAAAACCGCGGGCCCGCTCCAAAACGGCAAAAGCGGCATGCCCTTCGTTCAAATGGCAAACCTCCGGCCGTATCCCGAGTTGCGTCAACAATCGCCAGCCGCCAATTCCCAGCACCATTTCCTGCGCCAGCCGCAGTTCCGGCCCACCTCCGTACAATTCGCTCGTAATCCCGCGATGAGCCGGCAAATTGGCCGCATCGTTGCTATCCAGCAAATAAAGTTTCACGTTACCGACCTGAACCTGCCACGCCCGCAGCCATAGGGAATACCCCGGAAATTCTACTTCTAACCGTAACCATTCACCTTGTTTATCCCGAAGAGGTACAATTGGCAGTTGTCCCGGGTCATTGTACGGAAACAACGCCCGCTGCGCGCCATTCCGGTCGATCATTTGGCGAAAATACCCTTGCTGGTAAAGAAGCCCAACTCCAATGACCGGCACGCCCAAATCACTGGCTGCCTTCAACTGGTCGCCGGCGACATTCCCTAACCCGCCGGAATAAATCGGTAACGCTTCACTGAGCATAAATTCCATGCTAAAATAGGCCACACACGACAACGGCGCCTGCGGATGATTTTTTTGAAACCATTTGCCAGCGTCCGCCATACGCCGCTTTTCTTGCGTAATTTCTTCAACGTTTTTACGAAAGTCTGGATCAGACAAACACTTTTCAATCCGTTCCCGTGAAGCGGTTTGCAAAACAACCCATGGATTATGTGTGAGGTCCCATAACACCGGATCAAGCTGTTTCCAAATCTCATCCGCAACATGCTTCCATGACCACGATATGTCCAAAGCAAGGTTGGCAAGTATGTCAAAATTTTTGACTTCCACCGGCAACAGACTGTAAATCGGATTACTAACACGTGACGAACGTCTCATCGTTTCCTCCCGTTTTTGCAAAATAAAATCAGGCTGCACTCGTTGCTATTCAACAACCAGTTACAGCCTGACAACCTTTAAACGCTACCGTACGTACCTAAAACCCGTTAACCGATTGTAGGCTGTCCGTTTGTTAGCGGTACCGTATTCGCACCTTGCGGCATGACAATAAATTGCGGTTTCTTGTTGGGACATTTTTCGTAAGCAACTTTCAGCGCTTCTTCCATCGTCTCAACCGGGATCATGTTCGCTTTTCCGACCAGTTCTTTATTCTCTTTTTTTGTGATCATAATAAATGTTGCATTTTGGCTGTATTCCATTTCTTTAAACGCAACATAGCCCGGAATGGTAAATGATTCCCGCAGCGCTTTTTCAACCTCTCGGACATTGCCCTTCTTGAACCAGTCGGAAAATTCCAGCGGCTCATAGATATCTTCACATTCACTCAGCAAAATCACTACGCCGCCTTTTTTCACCGCGTAGCAGGCGTTGTCCATCGTCTTGCCGGTCTGATAGAGATTGATGTCTTTCGGATATCCGCCGGCGGTGGTAACAACAATATCGGCTTTACCCGGAATTTCCACCCCGTAAATTTCATCGACCAGCTTCATCCCCTCTTGCCAGGCAGAAATCCAGTTGCCGGCAAAAATTCCGGCTACCTTGCCATCCGGCGTGGGAACCGTGTTGATGATGAAGTCGGGTTTGGCGAAGGCAGCAACTTCTACCATATCCTCATTGCATTCATTGCCGCGCGTTTTGCCTGAAATGGAATTCGGATTAGAACCGTCGCCTAATTGGGGTCCAAGCCCCCACAAGTGACTTTGGCGGATCGTCTTAATCGAACTGCAGCCAGGCATAATGCTCTTGCGGCCGCCACCATAACCGACCATGAAATGGTAGATGATCCCGCCCGTCATGATTACCCGATCGGCTTCCGCGACTACGCGGTTAATCGATACTTCGGTTCCACGGCTGGTTTTCCCCTTATACACCATATTGGCTTCATCGAAGGCGTCATGGTTCATGACCCGTACGCGGTGGCAGACCCTTTCGCCGCACAGCATCCGGAATTCTTCATCAGAATTCAAGCGGTGTCCGCCAACAACGATCAAAATCGTAATGTTTTGGTCCGGTACCCCGGCATCGTTCAATTCATCCAGCAGGATCGGCAAAATCAAATCCATCCGCTGCCAAGCCCGGGTAATGTCGCTCACCAAGAGCGCTACCTTTTCGCCCGGCCGCACAATTTCCCGCATCGGCGGCGAATCAATCGGATGCAGTATCGCTTCCTTAACCGCTGTTGCCAGATCAGCAATCGGCGGATATTCCTTGCCTAAAATTTCACAAATAACCTGTTCTTCCGGAATCGTCAGCGCTAATTCAGTCCGCCCGTACTTTAACTGAAATGTCTTGTCGCTCATATAGAGCCTCCTCATTTTTAATTTTCTTCATTGCCGCAAAAATCACCGTTACATGTAAAATTCATTCAACAAGCCAAAAATCCTGCCTCTTTTTTCTTTAAGAATAGTTTCCTTATTTTTGCAGATCCTGCAGCAACCGGCCCGCGGCTTCCGCCAATAAACTGGTGTCGCCGCTGACAGTCAAAATCTGCACGCCGGCCTGTTCCCATTTTTTTGCGGATGCCGCGTCCGCGAAAAACATGCTAACCGGTTTTCCGGCTTGTTGGGCCCGTGAAATAACATGAGCCACGGCATTACAAAATTCCGGATGGTCAAATTGGCCGGTCAACCCCATCGACTGGGACAAGTCGGCCGGGCCGATGAAAATTGCATCAATGCCTTCCACTGCCAGAATTTCATCCACATTCCGTACCGCTTCGACCTCTTCAATTTGCACCATGACAAAAATATTTTGATTCGCTGCCGCAATATAATCGTCACACGGGATAAAACCGTATTTAGCCGCCCGAACCACACCAGCCAGTCCACGTTCGCCAAGCGGCCCGTATTTAGCCGCCCGAACCACCGCTTTGGCATCCTCGGCCGTATTCACCCGCGGAACAAGCAGCGTGGTTGCGCCGACATCCAGCGCTTGCAGGATTTGCGCCGGCTCATTGGCGGATACCCGGATCACCGGTTCGATTCCGGCAATCTCTGCCGCCCGCACCAGATGAATGTCCTCCGTCACAGTAAGCGGCGAATGCTCGTTGTCGATAATGATAAAATCAAACCCGGCATATCCCAGTACTTCGATATAGGCCGGTTCGCGCGTAAAAATAAAACTGCCTTTAACCGTTTTTCCTTCCGTCACTAAAGTACGAATCCTGTTGTTCAATAAACTCATTTTACACTCATCCTTTCGAGGATTGGATCTTTTGTATTCATCATACCTTATTCTGCAAATACTTTCTATATCAGAGCAACGATAAAAAAGAAAACTATTTGCCGGCAAGCGGATCCGCTTGCCGGCAAATAGTTTTTCATGGTCATATGACACCTGTTTAACTGAGGTACTCTTCCAGCTCTGCGGCCAACCGCTCCGGAGTCATTGCCGATAACATCGACCCGTTCACCCGTACACTGGGCCCTTTGCGGCACTCCGGAAAACAAGCCACTTCCGTTACAAGAATCTGGTTTCGCTTTTCTTCCGGCAGCAACTCTACTGCAGCAAACAAATCCTGCGCACCGAGAAGATAACAGGAGGTTCCCATACAGATTTCCACCACTACCGGCTTCATCAGCATTTACTCCCAACGCTGAGCTGCGGCAATACTGTATTGGTGAAAAAATCGCGGGCTGTTAATCCTGATACGCTTTGCACCTCACCGCCGTCGATTTGAACCGATACGCCCTGTGTACAGTGACCCAGGCAAAATGCTGCCTGTACCTCGATTTGGTCGGCAAGACCATATTCTTCCGCCAATTGCTGAAGAGAATTAATTACATTGTAGGACCCCTTGAGATGGCAGGCACTGCCTATGCAAACATCGATTTTCATCATATTGCTCATCATCCCTTTCGATGATACTCTACATGAAGAAGCTTGTGGGTTTTCCCTTTCAGCAAGCCCCCATAAAGAGCCATAATCACTGGGTTTTCCTCTGAACGTTTAATACTGCTCATCCGGTCTGCTTCATAAAGGCCGGAACTTCTGTTTTTCTTGCCCTCACCAGTTGCAACCGGTTGTCCCGCGCCGCAAATACAACCGCCAGGACAAGCCATTACTTCAATGAAATCATAACTCTTTTCCCCGTTTTTGATTTGCTTGATTAAATCATCAGCGTTCTTTAAGCCGCTGACAATTGCGATGTTGACTTCCCGTCCGCCAACATCCAGTTTCGCTTCTTTCACCCCTTCCATCCCGCGTATTCCTGTGAAAGCAATCGCCCGCAGCGCCGAGATGGATTTATCGTCGGAAATACGCCGTACAACCGCCTCCGTAACACCGCCGGTTACACCGAAAATCACGCCGGCGCCGCTGGTGTTCCCGAACGGCATATCCACCGCTTCCGGTTCGATCTCGGAGAAGACGATACCGGCTTCCCGGATCATTTGGATCAATTCCTGCGTACTGATGACATAGTCGACATAAGGCACGCCGTCTTCCTTAAATTCGTCGCGCGCCGCTTCCGCTTTCTTCGCAGTACAAGGCATTACCGCAACGACCACCACTTTTTTATGGGAATGGCTGTAGTGTTCTTTCAATACCGATCCGAACATCTGCATCGGCGAACGGCAGGTAGAAATTTGTTCTACTAATTCCGGGTAATTGAACTCAGCGTATTTCACCCAGGCCGGACAACACGAGGTAAACAACGGCGGTTTCTCGCCTTTTTGCAGACGGCCCAAAAATTCGCCGGTTTCCTCCAGGACAGTGAGGTCCGCACCCACTGTAGTATCGAAAACCTCATTAAAGCCAATCCGGCGCAAGGCAGCGACAATCTTGCCCATTGCATTTTTTCCTTCCGGCAACCCAAACGCCTCGCCAATCCCTACCCGGACGGCGGGAGCGATTTGGACAAGGACCTTGGTATTCTCGTCGCTAAGCTCCTTCCACAATTTCGACGTATCGTTTTTAATAACAATCGCGCCGGTTGGGCATACCGCCGCACATTGGCCGCAGCCTACACAGTTCGTATTGGCGATGGGTTCATCAAACGCCGTCGTCACCCGCATCTTCGAACCGCGATGGACGAAATCAATCGCCCCTACGTTCTGGACCTCTTCACAGACTCTTACGCAGTCGCCGCAAAGAATACATTTGCTTTTGTCGCGCGTGATGCAGCGGGAAGAGGTATCCATATCGGCATCGGTCGACGTATTGTCGAACCGGACTTTCTTAATGCCAAACCGTTGGGCCAATTCCTGCAGTTTGCACTTGCCGTTTTTTTCACAAGTCGTGCAATCCCGGCAGTGATTGGCAAGAAACAATTCCAAAATCATTTTCCGATATTTCCGCAACCGCGGCGTATTCGTACGCAGTTCCATTCCTGCCTTTGGAGGCGTGGAGCAAGAAGCATGGATAGTGCCCCATTTATCCTCGACAACACACATCCGGCAAGCGCCATACACCGACAGTTCCGAATGGTAACAGAAGGTAGGTAATTCAATTCCCGCTTTGCGGATTACATCCAGAACATTTTTTTCCCCTGCAATTTCTACCGGCATATTATCAATAATCATGAATTCGGTGCTCACGATGTCAGTCCTCCTTTATTGCTTTAAATGCGCACGATTCTAGGCAAGCGCCGCATTTTATACACTTACCGGCGTCTATCACAAACGGTTCCTTAACCTTACCGGTAATCGCTCCAACCGGGCAAACCCGCGAACATTTGGAACAACCGCGGCATAGTGTCGCATCAATAACAATGGTTTTCAATTTTTGACAAGTTTTTGTCGGACATCGTTTTTCCATCACGTGAGCTTCGTATTCATCACGGAAATACTTAATGGTACTGACAACCGGGAACGCAGCCGTCTTACCCAAACCGCATAAAGCCGTCGCTGAAATCATGTCAGCAAGTTCCAACAGCATGCTAATGTCTTCTGGTTCTCCTTGTCCGGAAACAATTTTCTCCAGAATGGCCAGCATCCGTTTGGTTCCTTCCCGGCATGGCACACATTTTCCACAAGACTCATTTTGGGTGAAATTCATGAAAAAGCGTGCGACTTCGACCATACAAGTGTGGTCATCCATTACCACCAATCCACCGGAACCGATCATGGCGCCTGCTTTGCTCAGCGAGTCAAAGTCGAGCGGCATATCCAAATGCTCCTGCGTTAAACAGCCGCCGGAAGGTCCGCCGATCTGCACTGCTTTGAAATTCTCACCGCCGCGCATTCCGCCGCCAATTTCATAAATAATTTCCCGCAGCGTTGTTCCCATCGGAACTTCAATCAACCCGGTGTTTTCAATATTGCCGGTTAAGGCAAATGCTTTCGTGCCAGGACTTTTTTCCGGTCCGATTTTTTTATACCATTCCGCGCCGTTTTTAATAATGAGCGGCACATTGGCAAACGTTTCTACATTGTTCAATACGGTAGGTTGGCCGAATAAGCCCTGTTCCACCGTGCGGGGCGGCTTGACCCGCGGCATGCCGCGTTTTCCTTCAATCGATGCCGTCAGCGCGCTCCCTTCGCCGCATACGAAAGCGCCTGCGCCTTTGCTGATTTTAATATCAAAGGTCCGACCGGAACCCAAGATGTTTTCTCCCAGTAAACCGAACTTTCTCGCTTCGCGGATCGCGCCTTCCAAGCGTTCCACCGCCAAAGGGTATTCCGCCCGGACGTAAATATAACCTTCAGATGCGCCGCAGGCAATTCCGGCAATCATCATGCCTTCCAACATCCGGTGCGGATCGCCCTCCATCACGCTTCGGTCCATAAATGCGCCAGGGTCGCCTTCATCCCCGTTGCACACAACATATTTTTGTTCCGCTTTTTGCCGCATTACCTGCTTCCATTTATGGCCGGTCGGATAACCGCCGCCGCCCCGGCCGCGTAAACTGGCTTCGTTAATCGTATTCACAATTTCTTCCGGGCTCATGTCAAAGAGCGCCTTCTCAAAGGACTTGTAGCCGCCAATCGCCAAATATTCGGTAATGGAGGTCGCATCAATTTGGCCGCAATGCTCCAACACTAGCCGGTTTTGATTTTTATAAAACGGAATTTCTTCCTGCGTGGGGAACGTCTTGCCGTCCTTTTTATAGCCCAAACGTTCGACAAACCGGCCGCCAAAAATAGATTCAGTGACGATCTCCGCACAGTCTTCCAGCTTTACCTTCGTGTATAACCAACCCTGCGGTTCCAATCGAACCAGCGGCCCCATCTCACAAAAGCCGTGACAGCCGCTTTTTTTAATCCCGACCGTTTCATCATGCGGTTCCTTTTCCAGGGTAACTGCACAATGCAGTCCTTTTTCCTCAATCAATCGCTTTAACTCGGCATGGATCTCCAGCGATCCGCCGGCCACACAGCCAGTTCCGGCACAAACCAAAATTTTCTTTTGCTGCGCATCAAAAGCTGCTTTATACTGTTCTCCGGCCGTCTTAAGTTCTTCCCTGTTTAACAACATATCAGTTTTCCTCCTTGAGTTTTGCAAGAAGTTCTTCCACTTTTGCCGGTGTCATCGCGCCGTGTACCTTATCGTTTACCGTCAAAACCGGCGCCAGACCGCACGCTCCAACACAGGAAACCGTTTCCACCGTAAACAACAGATCATCTGTCGTAACCTTGGTCTCTGACAAGCCAAGCTCTTTCCGCAGTTTTTGCAGGATCGGGATGGACTTTCTGACATGGCAGGCCGTTCCGTCACAGATTTTGATCACATATTTGCCTTTTGGTTCGAGGGAGAAATTTTCATAAAACGTGGCAATGCTGTAGATTTTCGCCGTACTCATTCCCAGCTTAGCGGAAAGATAGGGGAAAACTTCCCGGGGAAGATAGCGGTATTTTGCCTGGGTTTCCTGTAAAATGGGGATGATCTGGTTCGCTTGGTAGCCATGGTCCTGTAGGATTGCGTCAATTTCACTGCAATCAAATTTTACTTGCATGTCATAGCCTCCTGTTTTTTGGTTTGTGAAAATACGAACAATGTTTAGAAGTTGATCTTATTGTACACGAGCAATTTTTCTCTGGCAATAGGGTTTGTGAAAAAAATATCAAATTAAAAAAATAAAAAATATTGCAATTTATC
>Ga0316604_10001464_pt1 | contig 20814 bp, 22 predicted proteins | sample OWC_soil_day20_C_FD_207650 | JGI IMG/M metagenome (GOLD analysis project Ga0316604, IMG submission 207650) | Wetland soil microbial communities from Old Woman Creek delta, Ohio, United States - OWC_soil_day20_CT | ecosystem: Environmental > Terrestrial > Soil > Wetlands | place: USA: Ohio...
AACGAACGTTCGACATTATTTTGTACGTCTATGAGAACATAAAAACACATTTGTTAAATTTCTAAAAACCTGCGAAGCCTTATATATCAGGCTATTTCCGTTGTATCAACGCAACACACTCCACGTGTGTTTTGATAGAAAGATAATACTAATCCGCAAAATAGGAGATTCGCGAAAAGGTTCGACCCCCTTATCACAAAGGGGTGGTTTTGTTTGGCGGGTTATACTATTACGCAAAATTGCTACATACTTGATTTGTAAGTAAGCCTAATGCAATCCTAGTTCCCTGTGTTCTACCGTTTCAGGCGGTTTTATCCGCCCCCCCGTTGTGAGGTCGGCTCGGAGAAACGCCGAGGACGATATCCTGTGTCAGGATTGCTGAAATTCCCCCAGGCGTTTTGTGACGTACAAGTAGTAATATAATGCCGCGTGAATAATCAACGATAGAGTAAACGTATATAAGACATTCCACCCAACGTAGACAAGCATTCCTTGGCGCAAATAATACCAGTGAACCACAGCAGCAAAAAAAGCAAAGACGCCTATTGCCAAGGCAATTTGGTAAAATTCATTGCTTTGGCTCGTCCAATAGCAATAAAGAATAACTAGTGGTATCCACGCAGCCGACAAAAACAGCGGCATTCCGGCTAGTGCGATATCCCCGCCAAAGAAACTCCAGTAGCCGAATACATTGTGCATTAGGTATGTAAGTACGAGCGCCAAACCTAATCCTCCGACGAGGCCCATTCCCCAGAATCGTGAAATGCCCTTTTTAGGTACCAATATATACAAGATGCCTACGCCGACAAAAAAAAACAATGGTCCCGTAAAAATACCAAGCATTTTTCATCACCCCTGCATTATTCTTCCCTCTGAGAAACTTCTTATTTACCTAAATGTCCAGCCAGTATTTGGTGGATTTTAGCTGAGCCCTCTGCAGAAAATTTCAAGTATGCTGTGCGTTGGCTGTAGCAGACTAAAGCCGGGAGACGTTATTATGCTTATAGCTGGTGGTTGCAGCAACTGCAAAAATCTCTTGGCAAACAGGCAAGACTATGTATTGTACCATAGCGGCCCAAATCCACCTTGAAAAACATCCTGATCACGACATACTAATCATGGAGGTAATGACATTACGCTATCAACTCTATGCGACACTACCAATTGAGGCTCGGGAGGCAAAATATGAAAAGAAACTTCTGGAGTCAATGTCGTCGATTCTTCCGTCCGCGAATTGATTCTACCGTCGATGAAATGCCTCCGGCTATGAACACGCTTTATGAGGGTTTGAAGCAGAACGCCACCCTTGTCATTGTACCCAGCACTGCAGTCGAATCCATGCAACTGGGTGGTTTAGCCAGGTTAACAGCTATGATTTTGGAAATCCAGGGATCCGCCGCAAATGGGCAGCAAAACCAGCCACTTAGTGGTTTCGGGCCGATACCAGCCTACAGGTTGCCCAAACATCTTCTGTAATAAGTTGCTCTGGCAATCGTCGGATTCGTTAGTAGCGCCGTTGCATCCGGTAAGAATTCACTTCTAGATTATCCTCTAAACGCCGTAATACCTATCTGAATCGGCGGTCAGATGTATCGCCTGGTCTAGTGCTGCCCTTACCGAATGAATGGCGTATACCCATCCAGCGCACAATAAATGAAAAAGAGGTCATCACATGGACAGACTGGCATTAATCCTTGTTATTGTCGGAGCATTGAACTGGCTACTTGTAGACTTGTTTCAATTTGATCTGGTCGCCACCATCTTCGGTGGGCAATCTTCATTAATAAGTCGCGCTATCTACACTCTGATTGGACTGGCAGGATTGTGGGCAATTTCCTTAGTCCTACGTGATCAGAGCCAAGCGTAAACACAACAAAGAAGGCTGGAATTTTCCAACCATTTTAAAGGCAGCGAAAAAATCGGGACCGTCTCTCATTAATTTTTTGCAGACGGGGCAAACCAACTTTTGGCGTCATGAAAACAAGGAAAGGGTGAATATGATGCATTTTGTTCCCAGCCGCGTTTTTTTTGAAACGACAGCCATGCCATGTATTATCTTTTGGGGCGAAAGATTTACGACCATCTTAATGCGTTGAAGGTCCCGATTCAGATCACCGGTCGCACAGCAGAGTAATGGGTTTCCCGGGAAGACAACTATGGAAGCCTACCGGGAAGCCAAGCGGACGCTGGTAGTCGGGGTCAGAAAGAAAGTTAATTTCGCGTCCTGTAAGCCCTCTGCGCATTATCAGCTGCCGCTGAATACCAGTTGCCCTGGGATGTGCGAGTATTGTTATTTAGCCACAACACTTGGCAAACGGCCGTATCTTAGGGTGTACGTCAATATTGAGGAAATATTGGCCAAAGCTGGAGACTATATGACTCAACGTGCCCCGGAGATTACCGTTTTTGAAGGGGCGGCGACGTCAGACCCCATCCCTACTGAATATTTGACCGGACTACTCTATAAAACCATCGAGTTTTTTGGCGACCAACCGCTGGGCCGCTTTCGTTTCGTGACAAAATTTAACGACGTTAATTCCCTGCTTACAGCCCATCATAACGGCCATACACGTTTCCGCTTCAGTTTGAACGCCCCCAGCGTTATCCGCATGTATGAACACGCTGCCCCACCACTAGACGAACGGGTGGCAGCTGCAGCCATGGTAGCCCAGGCGGATTATCCCCTTGGGTTTATTATCGCACCGATTTTTCATTATCCGGACTGGCGGCAAGAGTACAAAGGACTTTTCTCCAGCTTGGCGAAAGCCTTGCCAGAAACGGCTAGACGGGATTTGACCTTTGAGATGATTACCCATCGGTTTACCAAACGAGCCAAGACCAACATTACTGCTATTTTCCCCCAGACTACTTTGCCAATGCCGGAAGATGATCGTACGTTCAAATTTGGCCAGTTCGGCTACGGCAAATATGTCTATTCCCTCTCTGCAATGGCTGAGATGAAGACTTTTATGATGGAGCAGATTGGGCAGCACTTTCCGGAAGCGAAGGTGGAGTATTTTGTGTATGTGTACTTATCGCCACAAAACGCCGCTTCCGCTCGCCGGTTTTTTCGGCAGTATAGTATCTTTCACCCAATCACCTCGGCTAACGCAAGGTCGCACAAGCCAGACCGGCACGCAAAAAACTTCATTTGGGTCGCTGCATTGCCCAAGCAGACAAATAAACAGGATCAGTATATCTAAAAATCTTTAGTTCAGACAATCCCATCAGCTTCTTGGCTTAGCGCTAAATCACGCATCTAATCGACTTTTGTGCAAAAACTAATCACATCTTTTTTACGGAGTGATTCTGTTATGACTGACAATACAATTAGCCCACTTCAACAATATATAACCAAAACGGCAGCAAATAATGAAGCCATTTTGATTGGTTACGCAAATATTAAAAAATTGCATTCAATAGCTATTATTCTAGGTTTTCATTACTCAGATACATCGTATTTTAAAAACACGTTTGGAATAGCCCAAAGAATCTACGAAGTTAACGCAAAAAGTAATGTTGTTCTTGATAAGTTGAGATCTATTCTCAAGAAAGAAAATCATACATCCTACGATAAAAGTGTTTTTTCCGTATATGGCGATATGCGCCCCTATATAGAGGCGGCAGGATTAGGTGGGTTCGGGAGAAATGGGCTCATCGTGAATAGTCAATATGGCTCTAATCTTCTATTTTCCATGTTACTTACGGATGCACCTTTTGAAACAGAAGAAATCCACCGCGGTTCTTATCAACCTTGTACCTATTGTAAAAGATGTATTGATGCTTGCCCTGTTAATGCTTTTGAAAACAATCAATTTAATACCTACAAATGTTTCATTTCGTCCCTTAGAGGCTGTAAGGAATGCGTAACTCATTGTCTAAATGCTAATGGAATGGTCGGTAATTGATGTCCCTTTATTACATTCTTTTTATGCCCAAGGTGGAGCTAATCGACCACCCCGTTAATATAAAAATCTACCATGTGTCAGTGGTTCCATGTTCATAAAAGGTAATATTTCATATGACATCTATCAGGAAGAAGCAATTGGTGCAGTTTTGAGACCGAAATAATAGAGGATCAGCAACTAATATGGCTACTGATCCTTTTGTATTACTTGTCAACTGGTTGAGCGTATAAACCTTTCCTGCAGTGAGTGACTGGTATCCGAGATTCGCTGTTGGCGGAGGAACTGTTTTGCCTATTCAATAAGCTGCTCTCCTTTGTGGTTAGAACTAAGAGTATCTTTTATCTAACACCGCTGAATTGGCATGACACTAATAATCTGCTGGCATCGTATAAAAGTCTCCACATGTCCAGTGTGCAATACAATGTGGTCACATTCAACTTCCAGCAATCTTCCGAATGTTGAATTTCGAGGTGTCTCGACTACTACATACATACCAACATATGGCATTAATCTATTCAACCAAGACGGTTCAACCGGGGTAACTTTTTCAGGCAACCGAAACTCGGGCCTCATTATTCAATAGCCTCCTTTTGTGTGGCAGTATTATGTTACATAATATGCAGAAGAATAATTATTAGCTCCCTGCATTGAAATATTGTTCAGATGATTTTGAATGCCACCGGTTGCGGACACAAAGAGGTATTACTATATAAAGATCCACTTAAAAAACGGGCCAAGTATCAAAAGTTGGCTGCATTAGAATAACTACTTCTTGCCCAACCGAAGCTGGCCAACCTAACCTCAAATTATCCATTATTCTTATCAAAGCACTCTAAGAAATTATTTTATTTCACACTCTGTTTTTCCTATATACAGGAAGAAAATTTCTAAATATATAAACCAATATAACTAACCCTGCTCCAGCGGTAATCCTTTTGAATCACGGATTGTCTGCTTCTGCTGCACCACTTGAACGTACCCGTTATACATGCCCTTCAAAATCTAGGATTTTCAACTCGACAAATAGCACCAGGCCGGACGGCATCAAATTTTTTGTATCAAACGCTGGAAGTAATATTCCTTTTGTTTACATGATAATCTTCTCAGCCACACACTAAAGAGCTTCTCCCCGTTTATTCTAATAAACCATCAAAATATAATTACCTATATCTTAAAACGAGCTATCATCTGATTTAAAGCATTTGCCTGCTCTAATATACTCTGAGCTTCATGAGCAATTGATTGAACCGCTGCCGTCTGTTCTTCTGTTGCAGCAGCAACTTGTTCAGTTGACGCTGCACTGCTTTCAGAAACACCTGCGACTTTACTGATTGAACGAGATACTTCTTCAGCATTACCATTTGCTTGTTGAGTTTCTATTGCAATTTGTTGAATTCGCGAAATAAAATCATTGATAGATTGATTAATTTCTTCAAAAGATGATTTACTGACATCGGCAGATACTGCTAATTCATCAACTTTAACTTTGCTAACTGAAATTTCTTTAACAGCTTCTTCGGTTTTTTCTTGAATCTCCTGAATTAATTTGGCAATCTCTTGACTAGATGATCCTGCTTGTTCCGATAGTTTACGTACTTCGTCGGCAACTACAGCAAAACCACGACCATTTTCACCAGCACGGGCAGCTTCAATAGCCGCATTCAAAGCTAATAAATTAGTTTGACCCGCGATCCCTGTAATTACCTCAACAATTTGACCGATTTGTTTCGATTTATCAAACAGCTCTTCAATAGCAGAATTAACGCTATCAGTTGCTCGATGATTATCCTCCATTATCCCTGCTTGTCTAATAACTGCTTCTCTACCCAAATCTACCGCCTCACGGACCTTGTCAGCAGCCCCGTTTGCGCTTGTTACATTTTGGGTGATAATATTTATTGATTTAGTCATACCACGAACCATGCTGGCACTATTTTGAATAATATCAGCTTGTTCAGTAGAATCTTGTGCCATTTCAGTAATAGTCGTAGCAATCTGCTCAGATACTTGTCCAGCTTCTTCCGAAGTATGTCGCATATCCGTCGCTGCACTAACCAAATATGCCGTTAAATTTTTAACCTCTTGTATCAAATTATGAAGATTATTTCCCATTTGATTAAACGATTGTGATAATACGGCAATCTCGTCATTCCCCTTTACAGATGTTTTAACTGTTAAATCGCCATCCGCCATTTTTCTGGCATTATCAGTTAAATCCAAAATGGGAGCAACCATTTTTCGCGCTAACAAAACCGTACAACAAGCCATAATTACTAAAACAAATAAATCAACACCTATATATGTATTTCGTAATCCTATAAGCGGGGAATATACATCATCTTGCAATACTGTAAAAGCTAAAATCCAACCAGTGCTTGGTATTTTTCTAAATACTGTTATCTTTTTTTCATCATTAAGAGTATATTGTACCTTTCCCGCCCCACCATTTAACATTTGCTGAGCAATATCCTTTAATTGCGGGTTTTCCGCAAGATTAGTGGAAAGTAGTTTTTCATCAGGATGGGCTAATACCACTCCGTGAGCATCCATGATAAACGCATACCCTTTTCCATCTAGTGTGTCTTTCTTGATCATATCTGATAATGTTTCCAGAAGAATATCTTCAGCAATAACACCTATTATATTCCCTTGTTCATCCTTTATTGGTAAAGAAGGTGATACACAATATTTTTTTGTAGTTGTGTCAATATAGGGATCGCTAAAGCCAACCCCATTTCTTTGAACAGCAGCTGTATACCACCCTCTTTTCCGAGGGTCATAGTTGGGAGGCATCGGCGAACCTTCACCATGAATAAATCGCCCATCAGCAGAAAAGCCAAAATAAATATCTGAAATGCTTGAATCCTTTTTATCTAATTTAAAATAATAGTCGGGAACTTCCTTATTGCTTTTGCTATTTATAATAAAAGCAATATCTTCAATAGTCTTAGTTTTGTTAAGCAGCCAGGCATCTAATTGCTGTACTCGTTGATCAGCAATGGCTCCCATTTTAAAATCAAGATCTTCCACTAGTTGTTTATTTGCATTCCAATACCCAATGCCAGAAATAGTCAGTAGTACAATACTTGTCAACAACAAAATATACATCGTCAATTTCACTTGTAATCTCATATATCCTCCAATAAATGATGTGATTTAGTCCAATTTTACCAGCATTCATTTTTTATAGTGGTTCTATTAGCCACCCCACATCCTAATTCTGTTATTTCTACTCCAGAACTACCTCCATTATTTCATATTCCGCTTCAATATTGGTTATAGCTTAATTAACTTATTCTTAACATTTAAAATGACTTGACTAATACTACTGCCTTTCGTACTCAAAACGCGTTCAAAGCCCCTGGATTCCTTGCAACGATATAAAAAACCACTTTTGTGTTCTAATTGTTTATTCCTTCATGAGTCACATATAAACAATGCCATAATAATTTTAAAAAATAAAAAACGGTATGGAATTAACCATACCAACTAAAAAATTCATAATGTGCTTACATCCAATGCCAATCATTACACAACTATTACTATCCTTCGATTAACTGCAAAATCTCAATACATCGGCCAATTATTCTCAAAATCAATTAGATCCTTATAGATAAGCAACGTCCTTTAAATTACGCCAATTTATCCACTTGCTTACTAGGTTCATTTTTCTTAATTTTTTCTTTTAACTTTTTCTTTTGATCTTTTTTACATTTTACCGCACTAGTACTTTTCTCTTTTTTATAGTTTTTTATGGTTTTAATCGCAGTAAAATAATCTGCAACGACTTGTTTAGAAATTTCACAAATATTGTCGCCACTTGATTTCGATACAGCAAGAACAGCTAATTCGTTTAAAGTAGAAACATCTTTAAACTTTTTCCCCACTTCAACACTCTCCTTCATATTTTTACTAATTAACCCAACATTAATGTTATTAAGCTGAGACAGAGTGATAATTTAAAAATGAAATAAGTTGTTCGCAAGTACACTGATTAGTCAACACTTCGCTAGCAATTTTTTCAATAGCTTCAGATTTGACAGTCACATCTATAAGATGTCCGGCAAAGCAACTGCTAAAAATGAGCCGAGTTTTTTCATCAATAGATTCCTGCAATACCAATTGCCAATATCCTTTTTTGTTCATATATCTTCTCCTAAAGTACATTTCTGAAAATATATTAACATATTTTAAAAACATTTTTATATTTCCTTAATAAACTTAACAAAAGTTTAACATTTCCATTTACTTTTCTAAAACAGCCGGCAGTCTCTTGTACGTTTCCCTTACCGTCGAACTATCGATGAAACCTGTTTCTTATGATTTATCGGGCTAACGCTAAAACTGCTCATACTTCTCGTCTGAACCTCAAGAAGATGCACCTTCCGGATTTTTCGGACAAACTCTGGGCTAAGCGTAAACCTTTGAATAAAGACTTACAAACAAAACTGCCTCAGTCCCTGATTTCACAAGGGTCGAGGCTGTTTTTTATCCATTACCAGTGGTACGGTTCTCCGCAGCTAATCTTGAACAAAGCCACCAACGGCCCTCATCATCAAACAAATTAACCTACTTAGACATTGTGTATCTACTTATGAGGCCAAGAATGCTTAAACAAGGCGTTCTTGGCCTTTTTAAACAAGAAAATAACCTAAAATTAACGTTACTTGCCTTGTTTCAACACTAAAGCATTAATACAATGAAGGCGACACCAGTAAAATACTGACGATTGAGGTGTACTATGGAAAATACAGATGCTTTGCTATTTTGCTTTATCAATCACACGCACTTGCGCAGTAAAGGTTTGGATTGGTTCATGTTCTCTCTCACTCAGTTCGGTCAAGGTTGGTTGGTCCTTATATTGCTGACAGGAGTTTACTTTGGCAACAATTTTGAAGGCTCCTGGTATGCAGAATCTTTTGTTACCGTCTTGGCCGCAGGAGTAATCTGTCAAATTATAAAAAAATACCTACCCCGTTCAAGACCGGTATCTGTCCTCCCCCATGTAAATGTCCTAGGTAAAAGACTTGCTTCAGGCTCTTTTCCGTCCGGGCATACCGCTACAGCATTTTCTTTAGCTATAGTATTCAGCTCTCATTGGGAGATTATGACTCCCGTATTACTATTTACGGCTAGCCTCATAGGAGTGACGAGGATATATGTTGGGGCACATTTCCCGTTGGATGTCTGTTGCGGAGCAATTATCGGGCTGACCACTTCCAGCCTGGTATTAACTTTCTTACATATTGCCCCCGCCTACAACATCCAGTATCCGTTTACCCTGGTATTTGGCACAATTCTACTGCTTGCCTTATCTTTACCGTTTTTGGGCGGTTACACATTTGCGAAAATGGCGCAACGCCTTAGAGAGAAAATAGTCCGGGTACAAGTAGTCTTACAGGGGAGATGATTCATTGCTAAAAATGTTGATCAAATTTGCTTTAGTGGGACTGTCCGGAGTGGGATTGAACATGGCAGTATATGCCTACCTTCTTTCTTTAAATGCCGACTATTTAACTGCAGCTATTTGCTCCTTTAGCGTTGCAGTCACTAATAACTTTGTTTGGAATATGTTATGGACTTTTAGAGGACGCGCCAAAGAGAAAAACGTCCTCAAAAAATACGTTAACTTTTTTGCTATTAGCTTTATAAACCTTGTGATTAATCTTTTCGTCTTACACGCATTAGTTAAATATAGTCAAGTCGATGAAAAGCTATCCCAACTCCTATCTATTGCCGTAGTCTGCGGCTTAAACTTCCTATTGAATTATCGTATTACATTTGGTGAAAAGAGCACTAAGCAACAAAAGGAGGCTCCTTTATCTTATGAAGCTAATTGTTATACCCACTTACAATGAGCGCAATAACTTAGCCCAACTTCTGCACTTGATTTACCAGCAGGACAAGACTTTTCACGTTCTTATCATTGATGACAATTCACCTGACGGTACAGGTGAATTAGTTCATGAACTCATACAAAAAGAATACCCTGATAACCTGTTTTTGCTAACGCGGCCCGGAAAGCTCGGCCTGGGAACAGCTTATATTGCCGGATTCCAATGGGCATTAGAGAGAGATTATCAATACATTTTTGAAATGGATGCTGATTTTTCCCACAATCCAAAATATTTGCCCCATTTTCTTGCCGTTGCTGAAAATTATGACTTGATACTCGGCAGCCGCTATGTTCCCGGTGGCGGAGTCACCAAATGGAGTATGCTTCGCCGGCTTATCAGCTACTGTGGAAGTTTATATTCCCGTGTCGTCTTGGGTATTCCTTATAAAGATCTAACCGGCGGCTATAAATGTTTTCGGAGGAGAGTATTGGAAACTATCCTATTGGATGACATTCGTTCAAATGGCTATTGTTTTCAAATTGAGTTAACGTATCGCGCTTTTCTCAAGTCCTTTACCATTCAGGAAATACCGATTGTTTTTGAAGAGCGGGCGGCAGGATACTCAAAAATGTCTTGGAAAATTTTCTTCGAGGCGTTTTGGATGGTCTTAAAACTACGAGCAGCAAAAAGCCGTCTAAAATCATTAGAATTCAAGCAGATACTTCCTAAAAAGGAAACGTTAACTCACCCGTAACCAGCATGACTCAAGAAGGAGCCAATCTCAAATGCATGCAAAATCTCCCTCATTCATAATTTTATTAATTATCATTGCCAGCACTTTACTTCGAATTACTTTAGCCGAATCTATAGGGCTCGGAGTGGACGAGTCTTATGTAGTCGCAATTGCCCGTAATCTCAGCCTGAGTTATTTCGATCACCCCCCGCTGCATTTTTGGATAATTTGGTTGACGGCTCACCTTACCGGCAGTGAAAACGCATTAGTACTTAGGCTTCCGTTCATTATTTTGTTTACCGGTACTACTTGGATGATGTACCGACTCGGAAGTAAGCTTTTTGGCGAATGGGCCGGAGTTTATTCTGCTTTGCTGTTGAACGTATCCGCTGTCTTTAGTCTTAGTACCGGCAGCTGGCTCTTGCCAGACGGACCGTTAATGTTCCTGATGCTGGCAGCTGTTTTAGTGCTAACGGAAATATTTTTTGAATCTGAATCCACTTGGCGCCATTGGTTCGCAGTTGCTTTGCTAGTTGGGTTTGGTATGCTGGCAAAATATCATGCAATCTTCCTGGCCTTAGGCAGTTTGCTTTTTCTCCTAACTTCTAAAGCCCACCGCCGCCTGCTCTATACTGCAAAACCATATTTTGCTGCCGGGACTGCCGCGATTGTATTTCTGCCGGTAATACTCTGGAATAAGGAACATCACTGGATATCCTTTTTATTTCATAGTGCCAGAGGAACTGCAAAAGGATTCTTTCCATTGAAAATGTTAGCAAACATTGCCGGACAAGCGCTATGGATTCTGCCTTGGATTTGGCTACCTTTGATCTCGATTTTACTTAAAAGAAGTTTCGACGGTCCAGGCAATCCCACATCCCTGCAAAACAGACGCTGGTTTCTATGCTGTTTGGCCGTTGGACCAATTGCTCTTTTTACAGCGGCAACATTGTGGGGGGCACAGGGACTATTTCATTGGCAGGCACCCGGATATCTTGTAGCAATTCCTTTACTTGGCCAGGCTGTAGCCGGCTGGACACAACAAGGCAGTAGAATAACCCAGATTTGGCTTACAGGTACGGTTTCTATATTTCTGGTATTAGCCACCGTGCTCGGCATTCATACATCAACCGGTTGGCTGCGGCAGATTCAGCCCCAATGGTTTGTTTCCGGCGATCCGACCACGGAAGCACTAAACTGGTCTAATCTTCCACCGTATCTGAAAGAGCATGGACTATTTGATTCCTCGGCAAAATTTGTAGTTGCCGCCCACTGGATCGACGCAGGGAAAATAGATTATGTATTAGAGGGTAAATTTCCGGTTTTGTGTTTAAACAACGAACCTCATCACTTCGCCTTTCTTCATAAACCGAATGATTTTAAGGGTAAGGACGCCCTTATTATTGGCCGAAAAGACGTTATTGAAAAAGCACTTTCCCTATATCAACCTAGGTTTGCATCCATAAAGTTCATAGGAACGCTGCCTATCACCCGTGCTGGAGTACCCGAGTTTGATCTCGCCGTATATTACGCCCATGATTTCAGCGGAACATTTCCAATGCCCTATGAATAATCACGTAAAAGGGGGATATGACAATGATGAACGTTTTGTTAGCGAATCTTAGTCAGAAAGACGTCCTTAAGGCTACTTTGCTTGCGTTCTTTGTAGGCGGAACCACAAGTATTTTTGTTCTCACCCTGCAACCAACCGACAGCTATACAGTTTGGTCTATTGGAAACTTCTTGGGCAATACCGGAAATGATCTTTTTTTGCTCCTTTCCAATTTGCTTATTTTAGGCTGGGCTTGGCGCAGGCGGCTGACAAGCGTCATTAAACTCACCTTATCTCTTGACCTATCAGTTTGGATTTTGGTACAAGGCCTTAAGCTGATTCATTTGGGACACTGGTATCTACGTCCTAACGGCGGAGCCGGCGGCTTTCCAAGCGGGCACGCTGCCCATGCTTTCGGTATGGCATTTTTACTTTCTCTGTACTTTCCGCGTTTTTCCTGGTTGTGGTACTCCTGCGCCGCTGCCATATCCTGGTCAAGACTGGAAACAGAGTGGCACTCAGGATTGCAAATTACTGCCGGGATTATACTGGGTACATTCCTGGTCTGGGGACTTGTAGTTCGCTGGCTGACTCATCCTGATTATGAAGTTATTCAATCAGAACCATTACATTCGCCACTTGCCATTTCACAATCTTATGCTGCAGAATAGCCATTAAATCCCTTACATTTTTCGTAGAAACTTTTCGATATTTGCCGATTATCTCTGGCTTGAGGACAGCCTCGTCTGCCAGTTTTTTCTTGGCGTACACAAAAACCTTGATGCATTTTTTTTATTACACCAAGGTTCGTTACATAAAATAATGCTGCTGCAAAATTAAGCAGCATGTATAAGCATGCTAAAATGCAAGGCTAACACCATAGCTGATGAACACCGACTAATATCAATAGCAAGCCAGAAATTGCTGTAGTGTAGTATCCTAATTTCTTAGCGGCATATTTTTCACCAAAATACACCCCCAATAGTATAGTGATAAAACTAACTACCCCAACTAAAGCTGATTCCCACAAAGAAGATATACCAATTGCCCCCGCATCGAATCCGCCTGCCAGTGCATTTACCGATAATGCTACCCCAAGCAATATCGCTTCCCACGGGCCAATATCTCTTGAGCTATCAATATCGGCCCGTTCCGGGTAACGCAATATTTCCGTAGGCCCAACATATATTTTTATACTAAATAACTGTAAATTCATTACTGGTTGCTTAGCTTTTACTGCTAAAACTATTGGCTGCATAAGTATCCATACTCCTACACCACATAATAGGACAGCTCCTATAATAGCAGCTATTTGGTGGCTTAAATAAACACAGATTAATTCACCCGCTTTGGCTGATAACCATGTCGCTATAAAAGATATTACGGCGATTGTCAGATTGGCCATAAAAGATACCCGAATCCTTTGAATACCGTAAGCTATGCCTACCCCAAGATTATCCAAGTTAGCGGCTGAAGCAATAACAACACTAAGCAATACATAGCCCAAGCTCTATACCTCCTACGAATTGTGCGGCCTTAGTCCATAAAAATACTGTACTCAGAACGTTTATACCTAATTTTCAGGCTGAATCTCAGATCCCATATGCTGACTTTCTGCTTGGACAACTTCATCCTGTCTTAGAGTCTCTCTCGCTTCGCGCCCAATGCTTTTGATAGATTCAACACCCGAAAGGACTCCCGCTATTCCTGTCACCGCCACAGACCTTAACCCCTTCCTCACACCCGGAATAGCCAATGCCAGAGTAATACCTCCTACAACTAGTCCCAAAGGAGCTACTCCTTGCAATATTCGCGAACCATAGCGTAACATAAAACTCCTCCTTCGAAAAAAGATTTTAAATTATTATTATCACTATTAACCTTCTCTATACTGGTTATTAATGATAATAATTTTCTTAAACACCAGAGAAGCAAAAAATAATTATTCAAACTATCAATTTTTGATTATTTTTCTCCAAATCATAATAAATTCCCCAAAACGGTTAAATTAATCCAAACGAGCCGTTTGCATCCCTTACTGAACTTCAGTATTATTTTAGTAAGAAATATAATTTATTTATAAGGAACGCATCAAATCTTAGAAAAGAAGAGAGGAATAGCTTCCATGCCGGACTATAAAAGCCATTGGGAACTTAAGCTGAACCACTCCCTCGGTAATAAAACACGTCTTCTCTTTGCCAGCACAAATCGGCGATATCTTGTCGATATTACCCTCCAATCTTCAATCACTAAACAAATAATCCAACACGTTTTAGCAAACACTTGGAATGGCGACGAACTTATTGATTATCTGAATTCTAAAGTAGCTAATGAGGCAACTGTGGCTTTATAAGCAACACAAATGTTAGGAAATCCAATCAACTTTGTTCCAAAGGTCATAACACATCAACGCCCCACGCCAAAAACACGTCTTGCTTTTGTACAAGACGTGTTTTTGCTTCCTAACCACGTTCAAATCAGCTTGGGCTTGCACGGTGTGACTGTTTCCAACTGTAACGCTGGCACTCCTGCCAACATCTTGGTTAATCCTAAATCCAAGATTGCCGATGCGGAGGCAACCATAAACGCGATTAACCACTCGGATAAAGTAATTCCAGTTGTACCGAGCACAGGCTGTAGAACCGGAATATAGACAGCGCCAGCCACCATCGCCATGGACAAAGCTACTGCCCCGACCAACCAGCCATTACTGAACAATCCCACCCTGCCGGAATGCTTTTCTAAACGACAATCAAAAATATGAATAAACTGGCTTATCGCTAATTCAACCAACACTAAAGTCCGAGCTGCTAATAGATTACCACCCAATTTCAGTCTCCAATAAAATAATCCTAAACTAGTTAAACCAATACTTATCCCCCTGCTAAGAATCTTTCTGCCTAGACCTCCGTCAAAAACACTTTCACTAGCGCTTCTTGGCGGCTGTTGCATAATATTGCGAGCCGGAGGATCATTCACCAGAGCAATGGCTGGCAATCCATCTCCCACCAGATTAATCCACAACAATTGAATCGGTATGAGTGGTAACGGTAATCCAGTCATTACGGCCAAAAGCATAAGCATTACTTCCCCAATATTCGTAGCAACCAAATAACGAATTGCTTTTCGTATATTGGCATATATGGACCGTCCCTCTTCCATTGCTTTTACAATGGTGGCGAAATTATCATCCGCCAACGTAAGACTGGCGGCTTCCTTAGTTACATCTGTCCCCGTTAATCCCATTGCGATCCCTATATCCGCCGCTTTTATCGCCGGTGCATCATTAACACCATCTCCAGTCATTGCAACGATAAATCCTCTCGATTTTAAAGCCGTAATAATCCGTAGCTTATGGTGAGGTGATGTCCGGGCATAAACCGACACATGCCGGCTGATCTGCTCTAGTTCCTGATCACTCATATTATCAAGTTCAGAACCCGTTACAATCTGATCACCAGGCAACAAAAGATTAATCTCTTTGGCAATTGCGCTGGCAGTATTAGGATGGTCTCCGGTAATCATCACTACTTTTACTCCCGCTTCGTGACATTTAGCAATTGCGGCAGGCACTTCTGGCCGGGGGGGATCAATCATTCCCTGCATCCCCGTGAAAATGAGACCTTGTTCTAGTTCCTTCTCGCCTTCGCATTCCGCATTGGTAACTGGTCGATAAGCAAAAGCCAGTACTCGTAAAGCGGCTGAAGTCATTTTCTCATTTGCCACTAAAATTTCGTGCCTTTTATTTTCATCCATTCTCACAACCTTTCCATTATGCAAAAGATACTCACATGCTACTAATATTTTATCCGGCGAACCTTTACAATGAAGGCTCTTTTCTCCATTCTCATCATAAATTACGGACATCATACGACGTTCAGATTCAAACGGATTTTCTAATATCCGCAGATATTTCTTGTCTAAATCCTGCTGCCATACTCCTGCCTTAGCAGCCGCCACGATAATGGCCCCTTCTGTTGGATCTCCGTTTATCCGCCACCCAAAAGCCTTATGGTCTTCCAGCGATACAATTTTACTTCGAACCGATGTTTTTCCATGTGCTAATTTCGCATTGTTGCATAATGCACCTGTTATCAGTGTCTGCATGATATCCCCATCATTTGTAGGATCAACGGGTACCCCGGAACAAGTGAATTTCCCCACTGGTGAATACCCTTCTCCGCTTACCTTCCAATATCGCCCATACGTATAGGCTTCCCTTACAGTCATTTCGTTCTTAGTAAGCGTACCAGTTTTATCAGAACAAATTACCGTTGCACACCCTAATGTCTCAATAGAAGATAGCTTGCGAACAATAATATTCCTTTTACTCATTCGCTGCAATCCCATAGCTAGGGCAATAATAACAATAGCAGTTAAACCTTCCGGAATTGCTGCCACAGCTAAACTGGCACCCGTCTGTAACATGCTTAATAACGGTTGCCCGTGTAAAAGACCGGCAAAAAACACTAAGCCAGATACAGCCAGACAACCCCAGACTAAATACTTAGCTAGTTCTTCAAGACGACGCTGCAAGGGCGTAATTTTCTCCTCGGATTCCTGAATTAGCTGGGCAACCTTTCCCATTTCAGTAGCCATGCCTGTGGCTATAACTACCGCCGTCGCCCGTCCTCTTGTCACAGAAGTTCCCATATAAACCATGTTATTGCGCTCAGCAAGAGGTACTAAAGAATTAGCCACAAACATGGCTTCTTTTTTTGCCGGAACTGTTTCACCAGTCAACGACGCTTCTTCCACCTCAAACCGTCTGGAAGTAAGCAACCTCGCATCTGCCGGAACTTTATCCCCTGCTTCCAGGACAATGATATCTCCAGGTACTAATTCTTGGGCTTTTATTTTTCTTGTACGTCCCTCCCGAATCACATTCGCCTGAGGAGCAGCCATTTTTTGCAAGGCATCCAAAGATTTTTCCGCTTTCTGTTCCTGAACCACTCCCAGAATCGCATTGGCAACCACAATAGCCAATGTCAAAAACGAGTCTTTTTTCCGTCCGAGTACAAAAGACAAACCAGCAGCACCAATTAAAACCTGCACCATCAAATCCTTAAATTGATGAATCAGTAGTTTCCAAAAGCCGGGGGTTTCTTTTTTTTCAAGAAGGTTCGCCCCATACTGCATCCGCCTTGTATCTGCTTCTCTTTCACTCAGCCCACACTCCGGTGAAGTATCCATGCGCTCACAGGTTAGTTCGGGAGACAAAGAGAAAACCTCATTATTGGAATTCTCTTTTCCTTTTAAGGCGGGAAAAACTAGTTCGGCAGGAGATTTAGTGGGTACTACACCGGTTCTTACACTATTAAAACGTTGAAGATCTAATGCCGAATCTTTTACAACAGCGTTGTGCTTAAACACCCGCGCGGAATTTGCCAAAACCACCAACGTACTAAAATTTATTAACAGCGTCGCCGCAACCGGAGCAATAAATCGGGCCGCCGCCAGCGCAATTCCTACCACCCCTAATCCCACCGACACGGCCAAATTCTGACGGACGATTTCATCCGTATATTTGCTTAAATGCACAAGGTTAGGAAGCTTTCGTAAATCATCTCCTTTAATAATAACATCGGCCGCCCGGGCAGTGACATTATCATGGCAACCTAAAGAAATACCAATATCCGCGTCCACGAATGCCTGTGAAGCATTTTTACCGGCACCAACCATTACAACACGGCGTCCTTCTCGTTGCAATCCTCTGATTATTGCGGACTTATCATTGGCCCGAACATTACTCCACTGGTTCGTAAATCCAAGTTCATCCGTAGCAGCGGTTTGCTCCTCCCCGCTAATTAACCCGATATGATCAATACCTAATACTCTGAGACGGGTTATTGCCTCATCACTTTCATTTCTAACCTTATCTCTATAGCCAACCAGTCCCATAGGCCTCCCATCAACAGCAACATAAAGCACATGTAGTCCTAAATGCTGCATCCGGCGGATTCTAGCCTTGGCACGTCCTAGCTTGATGTTCTCTTGATTCATAAAAGCCTCGCTACCCGCCGCAACTTGATATTCGCCAACGTTACACCGCACACCCAAATCATCAAGCACAAAACTGTCCGTCGGAATCAAACTCAAACCTTTTTTTTCCGCATACTTAGCCATCATTCTACCAACCGGCTTTTGGGTTGCAGCAACAGCTGAAGCGGTAAGTTCCACTGCTTCAGCCTCGGTGAATTTCTTTTCTAATATAACCAATTCCTCGATCTCGGGAAGCGCCGTAACAATAGTACTTTCCTTGTCCAATATAAAAGTATCCGCCTTACTAATACTTTCGAAATGGCCTGCATCTTTAACATATACCCCGTCACGCGCCGCAGCCCCTAGCGCCGCCCCTACTGCTGTATGCCGCGAAAGAGCTACTGCTATTGGACACCCGGCAAGCAGTACCGCCAGACTTCGCGCTACATCCCGTGTCAACAAATAGGTTAACCCCGCAATCCCAATACTCCACGGAACTAACTTTTCAGCATAGTAATCCGTCTTAAGAGCAGCCGACTTCCTATGGTTTACATTGGGAATGAAATCCTCTTGTCCAACATCATTTCCATCCTTCCCACCTATTTTCGCTACATTCTCAGTCTTTTTGCCACTCAAACCGGAAACACAGCCATATTCGCCACCGGCCATTTCTCTAATAGCTGCATGAGTGCGAACTTGCATCACATGCCTAAAAAGATTGCTTAGATGCACAATCCATAGCACCGACAACCCTGTAATACTCTCCCGCATAGCTAACAAAATCAAAGTAGCTGAGAAAATAATAAGATCGGAATTAAACTTTTTCTTTTGTGCCAACCGCTTTAAACCATTTCTCAAAATCGGATAACCTGAAATTAAAGTGGTAATGGCTGCCAGGTTAAAGACTCGCTGCGATGCAGCTAACGGTGAACGCCCGACAAACATCCGTTTTAAAAAAATTCCTGCCAGAGCACCGCCTGTAGCAATTGTATATACCAATGGATAATTCGTCGGTTCACCAGATGTCGCTTGTATTGTAGCTGCAACTTCCGCTTGAACATTGGCGACACTTTTCTTTAAACTCTCCTTACTCTTAGAAGCTTGAACAATACCGTGCATGTATACCGTCCAGCATTGAGCAATTTGCTGTTGAATATCTGCAAAACCTATTACATCGACATCAAAATAAATCAGTGCTCTACCAGTCAAGGGATTGGCAGTCACATCTGTTATCCCTTTTAACTTACGTAAACGTCCTATCAAGAATCTCCCATAAATTGAATTTCGCCGGAGACCATCTACCTCAATACGTAACCGCCCCGGAAGCAATCGATATTTGGAGGCCATAAAAACTGAAGTCACCACTATGTTCCTCCTACCCGCATTGTTATCCGATTTTTACCCAATGCAGGTAGTATTTTCAAACTCATAACTTAGTATGCAAAATATCGGGGGTAACTTTCCCCCAAAAATAAGCATGAAAGCAGATGCTATTTCACATCAACCCTATAACAAAAATAAGCAAAGCGTCTGCTTTGCCATAAGAGTTATCTTCTGAGAATTCTTATTGATATTTATCATTATATATATTTATTATAGCGCTTCCAAATAGCACCAGTACCCCCGCACTCATTATGATCTTTAACAAACTCGAGGATAAGGTGCCGGACATAATTGCCAAAAAAGAACCCGTACAAAGCAAAACTAAATTAGTACGATCTGTCATATACTCTATCTTCCTTTAATATTTTTTCTCAAAATCAACCAGCTATACAGCATCGCGTTTCTTTCTTGAAAGACTTATGCTCCATCCGCTTTTTGACTTTTTCTATTTCTTTTTCGTAGTGAAGCTCCCACACCACATCGTATAATTCGTAAAAGCTTATAGCAGCCATACGGCATGTGTCCTTTGCTAATTTTCGTTGAACTGAATTTAGAATGCCTGCAATTTGACTAATCATAGTCTGCCGGACTCGTAAAACGTTTTGTTTGGGGCAACAGTCAACCATTTTTAAAACACTTTCCCCTGGTTTCATCTTTTTAGCGAGCTTCTTAACTAGGAAAAACACTTTAAACTGATCAACATATTCCCGATATGACTGACTAATTAATTCTTCTGAACTCTCTATAATATGCATTGTTCTCAAATATTCTTGAATTAATCCATCAATATAATGTATATTTCCTTGAACCCCATAGTCACCATAATGCATATTCACAAAAGCAACCGCTCCAAAATGTTTCTCTGTTTCCCTTTGTATAATATTCCTAAGCTCTTTCACGAGAATATCCAAATCGCTTCGAGAAAGAATATTGTTATAAAAAGCGTCTTGGTCAAATACCTTTCTCTCAATTATTAGGTCAACAAAAATGCTAATTCTGTCCAAACGGCTTTGAAAAAACTCTTCTATTCGTTGGTTAATTGCCTGATGACAATAATCCACCTTATCACTCACTGCAGTAGCTTGCCGTTCTAAAGTCTGGTGTAAGAAAAATATTCTCGCTGCAGCGTTACTCTGAAACCGTGCCTTCAGCAACATCGGAGTATTGATTGCCTTTATCTTCTTATATGGCCTATAATAATTTATTCCTAATATTTTACGTGCCACAAACCTTACGCTCCATCCTTTGCTACCTATACACATATAGCATATGTTATTTTGGTTTTTCAATGGTTAAGGACATGTTAAACCTTTGTAAATATAATTACATAAGCCCTTTCTGACAAGGAAATACTGAATATAAACGCAAGGAGGTGCCCATTGATGAATGTACTACGATGGGGAACAAAAATAATTGAGA
>Ga0316604_10001466_pt1 | contig 20789 bp, 22 predicted proteins | sample OWC_soil_day20_C_FD_207650 | JGI IMG/M metagenome (GOLD analysis project Ga0316604, IMG submission 207650) | Wetland soil microbial communities from Old Woman Creek delta, Ohio, United States - OWC_soil_day20_CT | ecosystem: Environmental > Terrestrial > Soil > Wetlands | place: USA: Ohio...
CCGATCAGATAACAGCGGTTCAAACGGCTTTCGAGATACGGGAGGGAGAAATAAGCACAAAGGTCACACAAGCCACAACCGCCGCACAAACGGCAACGACCAAAGCGGGAGAAGCTGCCGATTCTGCAACCACGGCCGGAGAGAAAGCTACGGCAGCTTCCGATAGCGCTACTGTCGCATCAGATAGTGCAAAAACGGCTCAGGATGCGGCCGACAATGCAGCCACAATCTTGTCGCAAGTAACGACAAAGGAGAGTTCTATTAACCAAACGGCCGATAATATCACGTTGCAGGTTAGCGAGGTGAGCACTAAAACTGCTCAGGCACAAACGGCAGCAAGTACCGCAAGCGATAAAGCCGATTCGGCATCAACAAGTGCAACTGATGCAGCCAATTCGGCATCAACAGCAGGCACAAATGCCACCTCAGCGGCAAGCTCTGCCGGTTCTGCCGCAACGTCCGCAACAAATGCGGCTGCTTCAGCAAGTTCTGCCGCTGCTTCGTTACAATCTGTAACGACAAAGGAAAGCAGCATAACTCAAACGGCTGCTAACATCACTCTGCAAGTGAGTGAAGTTACAACTAAGACAGCTCAGGCAACTAATGCCGCCGAGCTTTCCACGGCAATGAGCAAAGGTAAGATGCTGTATCGTGATCCTACTTTTGCTTCCGGTACCAATAGCATTAATGTCTATAATAACAATGGTAATGGTACTGTGGCTATTACCCGTGTATCCGGAATATCAGGTAATCCTAACGGTAGCGGTTACTGCTTAAGTATTGTTTCCAACGGAAATGCTTCTCCCGGACTTGGAGGTTTTTATTTTGCCAATCAGACACGTGCTAATGCAATCTTTATCACCCGTTTTATAGCTGACATTCCGGTAGGTTACACCGTTGAGTGGGCTTCTAATGCTTATGGTACTGGCTCTTCGGCTAAGTGGCTGACTTCTCAGGCTGGTACGGGAGAATGGACTGAATATGCGTTTAAAGTACAATGTGGCAGTAGCGGTTCTTTTTCAAGCACCAACTTCTTTTATATTACGGGAGATACTGTTCCTCTGACATGGTATGTCGCTTATGCAACAGTATTCGATACGACCGATGTGGATGATACACCAAGTCGTGACGAGATTAAAGCCGGGATTAGTATCACATCGGGCGGCATATCCGTGTTCGGCCAGACACTCAGCCTTGCCGGAATGGTAACTTTCAGCTCGTTGGACAGCGATTCACAAGGGCGAATAACTACCGCTCAGTCAACGGCGAGTAGTGCAGCTTCTGCCGCTAACACGGCACAGAGTACGGCTAATACAGCCAATTCTACTGCAAACACAGCTTTGTCAAATGCCGATACAGCCAATAGCGGATTAAGCACATTAAAAAACTCGTTGGGAGGTTTGGCTTATGAAAGTGCCGTTTCGTTGGCCAAGCTTGACAGTACGGTAATTGAAGGCGGTTATATCAAAACATCTCTGATTGATGCGGACGCTATAATGACCGCATCGCTTTTAGCCAGTAAGATAGCCGCCACGGATATAACAACGGGTAGATTGACTGTTACGGACGGGGCAAAGATAGGCGGTTGGTCCGTTGAGGGTAACGCATTAAAGATAACTAGTGCAGCAGCTGCCAAGATATTAGTAGAACCATCGGGGACAAGATTCTTACGAATTAATGATACGTCTACTTATCTTATGCAGATAAGGGCCGATGCCGTTACGGGACTTTACTGCTATACCGACGAAACAACGGGAATATGTATCAAGCTAACCGCCCAACAAGGCGGAACGGCCTTGTATTCATCCGGTAATCACACATTTATTGCGAGGACAGGAGAATCAACACTAATGACAGGCAGAACGCTGTTATACGCCCCTAGTTTTTACCCTACGCGTGTGTCGGCTAATCTATCACTAGATTACAGTCAGGCATTCATTGTTAGTACGGCGACAAGCGACATAACCCTTTCTTTACCCGCTAGTCCGACAGTTGGAAAACAGTATTGGGTGAGAAAAACAGCCGCAGGGAATATTACTATCGCTTCAACATCAAGTAATATTCTTCATGCTGGGACGTATGGAACAGGTTACGTATCAAGCGTTAAAGTAGCTTATGGACAACTATATCATATCATATATGACGGCTATCACTGGCTTGGAAGTTACAGTAATTAAAAACTCAATAATACACAGAATGAAGAAAATTGATTTTAGAAAGATTGAAATAAAGAATATCGAGGGAAAGAAGAGTGCCCTTGATTTGAGCAAAGAACTAGGCAATGCGATCTATCAAAAGACGGCCGATCTGGGCGAGTTGGAACTGGCCCGCAGCATCTATAAAGATGGTGAGATTGAAGTCGATGCGGGACATGCGGCTATCCTTAACAAATACATCCGTGAGGGCTTTCTTGCTTTCGTACAGGAATCAGTATGCCCGATACTCGATGAAATTATTAATCCTAAAAAATAAAAATCATGTTTACAGAAGAATCAAGAACAACGACCGTGACAGGCTCAGCCGAAAGCGGAGATTACAAGTACAAGGTTGATTATAACCTCAACGGGAATAACCTAGTAAATTTACATTGTAATGTGTATAAGAAGACAAGTGAAGAAGTAACGACCTCTACGGGAACGCAGACAGTGGAGAAAGAAGAGTATACGGGCCTCATGTTTCAGGAATCCGGGAACAAACAGTTCTCTTTTCCACAGGATACGGATATTACCCCGCATGTTACTGTGTTTGAAGCTGTACTTACAGAAATTAAAGCAAGTTTGACATCTGAAACGGATGGGTAATTTAAGTTGAGAATCTCTTTATTGTGTAGAAGCAATAACTAACGTTGTCAAACATGCATGCCCCACCTTAGAAGAGTGGGGCATTGGCCTTGTTATTAGAAACCTTCTTCTAAAGACGCTTTGAATGACTTAATATCAAATGCTGCATTTTTTGTTATTGATTCGACTATTTCTTTTAAATAATCAGCTTTGGTTAGGTTATAGACATTTTCATTAATAGTGCTGAAGTTTAATTCTGGACTATAGTTTTTCCATCCCAGCCACCATCTACTACTCGTGTCAAACTCTCCCATTTCTGAAATGAGCTTTCGATATGATTCGGCTTCTTTTGTATTTGAGACTCCTCCTTCACCATTTATTTCAAGTGTAAAACCAGTGTAGAAAAAAGATTCTACCTCTGCTCCCCAATGAATCGTAATGTTATCTTTTTGATAAATCTTTATCCATATTCCGGGACGAGTATTTGCGTTTTTTTCATAATAATTTGAAATTTTACTTTTTATATCTCTTTCAAATTTTTCTTCATTGTCTATTGGCTCTAAGCTACTGTTTATGAGCGATTCACGAAGCTCCTTCCAAAATAGTAGTTGTATTTCTGCTCCAGCTTTATATACATTAGCTGCGATAAGATTGGCAGCTTGAAAATCTTCAAATGAATTTAGTATAATTTTCGTTACTTCTTTCTCCATTTTTTCATTAGTTGATTGGTTTGTTATTAATTTTATTAGGTTGATGTAGTGAGTGATACCTTCTCTTAGGATGGGAAATGTTACTACCTCTTTTCTACAATTCTTTAGCCATTCGAGTATATCCGATTTATATGATAAGCATATATAATCGTTATCTCTTTTAAGCTCTTGATCTTCGCTTTTTATACTATACTCACTAGGATTATTCCCGTACAGCGTTAAATATATTAGCTGAGATTCTTTGTGGCTTTTAGCGTAATTATTATAACGAATAAGTTGCTTCTCTTGGTCACTTGCATTTATTTTATTTTCAATAACAATACAATGGCTTTTCCCATCAGAGACAATTATATCTAGTCTTCCACCAGTATCTAAATCTTTTGGGCCAATTGACTTTTCAACCTTTGTGTTTACTGTAGAATAATCAAAATTGAGGTTTCTACAGAATAGTTCAGTGAATATTTTTAGAAAAGCATCTCCTTGTCCATGGGAACCTTTAGGATTTAATAGTTCAGCAATGAAACGAGAATGAACACTAGTCTCATTGTGAGTCATATTGATAACTTTAAATAAATTAAACCCTTCTCCAGACTGTGTGGAGAGTTGTGAATAGTATTTTGTAACTAGCTTTACTTGCTGTAACAAACCTCTGATAGTGGAATCCATAAATATTTAATTAATAATGTTCTAATAACAAATCTTACAAGCTCTTCGTTTCATCTCTTTAGCATCAGCAAGGCTGATAGTTTTAATTTCTCCGCTACAGCGATTTAATCCTCTGCACTTATTTGTTGCGTGATAAACGGTAGCTTTAGGCCCAGTACAAATATAGACGGAAGATGCTTTTTCTACTCCTGTAGTCATGCTGAGTAATGGTAAGCAGAAGACCATCAGTAATAATAGTTTTTTCATAGATATTTTATTTATAAGATTGTATTAGCAAAAATATACATTGTTTTGATATGTTATTCTTTTTTAATTCCATTTTTTTAGATAATTCATTATTTGTTTTTTACTCGCACATTTTGTGACCGCTTTCCATCTTCTCAACGCCCTTCTTATGTACTGATATAGCTAAGTTCTATCAAATTATACTTTAAAGTAAAAAGTAGATGAAGATGCTAGGGCGATTTGCTGTAAAGCGTTGTATCAGTTGTTTTTGCTAAAATGACAACTCTTTGTATTAAAACGACAACATACAACAATTCCCTACTTTCTATATTTGCCAATATAAAAATAACATTAGAATCATTGTAGCATGGGAGAGAAGGAGGAAAACTTAGAAAAGAAGATGGACAGATTGGCCGAAGGTATGAATGATCTTAGAAAGGATTTATCAGAAGTCAAGCTGGTACTTGAAGGCAGTCCGCTTGGGGCACAGGGTATGGCTAAGAGATTCTCCGAACTGGAGAGAAAGGTTACCGGGATTGAAGTCCTGTCTTGGAAAGCAATAGGCATTGCAAGCGTCGTACTTCCTGTCCTGATGTATTTAATTCAAAAATATTTATGAGATGAAAAAGATTATTGCTTTTATCAAGGATTTGCCACGTCGTTGGAAGGCCGAAACGCCAAGAGTGGCAAAGATTATCAGAAATTCAGCGGCCACAATTGCGGCCGTTGTACCGGGTGCATGGTTTACTTTCCAGGGAATGAACATTGCTCTTCCTGAATGCATCGTTAATAATGTGGGATATATAACACTTGCGGCACTTATTATTACGGGTGTTGCCGGTCTTAAAGAGAAGAAAGGAAGCGAAAATGGCTAATGTGGAAAAACTCATCCCTCATTTAATAAGATGGGAAGCCGGGTGTATTGCCAAGGCTGGTGAATCGAACGAATCTCTATTTGAAAGGGCTAAGAAAACAGGATTCTCCAATGATCCTGTTGATACGGGAGGTGCAACCATGATAGGTGTTACACTGACAACTTATGAAATGTATTGTAGGAAAAAAGGTTATCCCAGACCAACGGTATTATCACTTAGGAATATTTCATATCCTCATTGGCGGGATATCGTTAAATCAATCTTTTGGGACAGATGGCAGGCAGACAAAATCAACAATCAGTCAATCGCTGATATCCTAGTGGATTGGGTGTGGGCTTCCGGATCTTACGGCATCACAATACCTCAGAGAGTATTAGAGGTTCAATCGGATGGAACTGTCGGGCCTAAAACGTTGGAAGCTGTCAACTCTGCCAATCAGGAAACTTTGTTTAATCAGATCGTAACTGCCCGTAAAAAGTATATTGATGACATTATCAGGAACCGCCCTGCAAATGCCCGGTTTAAAACAGGTTGGCTTAATCGCATTAATTCATTCAAATACGCATGAAAGAGATCCGGTTAGTGGTATGGACAGACAGTTACGGGGCTACGGGAGGTTGGAGTGATGTGGAGAATTTCACTCCGCAAAGTCTTCTTGTTAAAAGTATAGGGTTTGTCATTTATGAGGATGATAAGCTCATCTCGTTATCAGGGAGCTATGCGGAGGAAACTAATAATACCTTGGAACAGGCAAACGGAATAATAACTATTCCCAAGTGTTGTATTAAGCACTCTATTTGCCTTTCTTCTTGTCAGGAGCTTGTGTCAGGGCAGAAGCAGCGACCGACTTAGTGTTTTTGGGCGTCGATGGGTTGGAGAGCATCTCTCCGGCTTTCGATGCTACTTTCTTAGATGTCTTTTCATTTTTGCTCATGATATCAATCTTTAAAAATAACATGCGAATATATGTATTAAAATGATTGGGTGTTATTTGGCGTATTTATTTTATCAAAAAATAATGGAAGATGAAGAAGTTATTATTAATTGTCGCAATTGCATTGGCAAGTTGTGGTACTCAAAAGGAAACGGTTAAGAACCGGGAACCTATTTACAGAGATCAAGCTTTGAGCGGGAAAATCTCAATACGGGATTATTTCTACCTGATTGATGCGGAGAAGGAATTGAAACAAATGAAAGGGGTAAGCGATGAAAAAACATTTAAAATTCGGAGAATTATTGGTAGGCATCATACTAACGCTTGCTACTCTGTGTTCCTGCAGAACGGCAAAGCAAACATCTACTAGTACAGAGACAAAGTACGATTCGATTGTAGTTGAAAAGTTGGTTCCTTACGCTTTACCGGAAGACAGCGCAAAAATCAGGGCTTTGCTTGAATGTGATAAGAATGGTAAAGTCGTGCTTAAATGGTTTGATGAAGAACATTCTAAACGCATGAAACTAAAATTCTCCCTAGACAGTCTAGGTAATTTGTTGACTAGTGCCAAAACTGAACCTGATACTGTTTATTTGCCTCAAACGACTATCAATGTCGGTAAAAAGAGTGTTTCTCAATCTGTTGTTACTCTGCCTGTGGAAAAGAAGCTGAATTGGTGGCAAACTACATTGATATGGACGGGTGGGATTGCTTGGTTGGCTGGAATTGTTGCTTTAGTAGTTTGGGTGAACAAAAAAACGGGATGGTTGAATATATTGTGGAGATTGATAAAGAAAATATTATAAATTCAATATTTCTCATTGCAACTTATATATTTTGCGTTGTTTGCGATTTTGTGATCTGTTTCTAAGATACGTAATAAATAATGTTCTTTAGGCATGATATTATAAATTTCGTGTTATTTAATGTTTAATATAGTTAACTGAAAGAACCATTTTTGAATTAAACGACTTAATTTGCAAACAAATACTGTGATATAACCATTATATATGAAAACAATCACCATGTTAGAAGACGAATTCAAATTTTTCAAGGATAATCATGATGCATTACTTGCTCAATATCCTAATAAACATATTGTCATAAAAGGCAAGAAAGTTCTTTTTTCAGATGATACGTTTGAAAATGCTTTATCTAAAGCTGTCGAAAATCATCTTGAAGTTGGTACGTTTATTATACAACTATGTTCTGCTGGCGAAAGTGGTTATACTCAAACATTTCACTCACGAGTAATCTTTGCATAACATGACCGTATATGCTTTATCGCGCAAACATGAAGGCATAGCCAATTGTATAATTACTCAAACGGATGTTGAAAATATTTTTACAAATGAAATAGTCAACACCTTGGGGATATGGGATACTGGTGCTACAAATTCCGTTATTACTAAAAGTGTCGCTGCTAAGTTAGGACTAAAGCCTATAGAAAAGGCTAATGCTCGCGGTGTTCATGGAGTTAAGGAAGTGAATGTTTATTATGTTAACATAACCTTGAATAATAAAAGTATAACTTTAAATGCAAAGGTAACTGAGTGTGAGGAGCTATCTGTTGACAATGGAATTGGCATGTTAATAGGTATGAATATTATAACTATGGGTGATTTTTCAATTACCAATTTTAAGGGAGAAACAAGAATGACTTTTCGTGTGCCGTCTATAGAGTGTATCGACTATGTAGAAAGCATAGAAGAATATAATAAATATCTTAAAATGCACGAAGTTTGGATTAAAAAAGGTATGGATAAATGTCCCTGTGGTAGTGGAAAAAAGTACAAAAACTGCCATGGGAAAATTTCATATTGAGAGCCACAAGCAACCCTATAAAATAATCCTGCTAATTGGTGATCTCTTCTAATATTCATGCAAATTATATGCTAAAATTTACAATATTCTGCCGAGATTATATAATTACAGTAGATATATTCCTTCACAGTATTAACCTCTTGCACAACTGATCTTAGGACAACGTACTTACTGCGGCATACCTCTACTTGCCATTGAAGTTCTTTCTGCTCATCTGATTGCTGCCCAGTAGAGGTTTTAAACTCTAAACAAAGCGAAGCATATTCTAAATTGATTGAAGTGTCTTACTTGATGTAGAAATAACCTCGTACGGCTAACTCATAAAAAAGAGGATTCCTGCATTAAATGAGAATCCTCTTAATAAGCTATTCAATATCCATTAGCCTTTTAATGATATTGTAAGGTACCTTGTTGTACATATCAAGCATTGCACTTGCTGTCTCAAGTTCGGACATCTTTATGTAATACCTTCCCCTTTGCTTGTTTCCTGATGGATAGAACTTTATCCATGCTTTATCGCGCCACTCTTTAATGAGATGCTTACCATAAATCTTTTCTGCTTGAGCAATGGATACAACTTCTGGAAGAAGTCCAAGCGCTTTCAATGTTTGGATGGTTCCAATTTTTATGCTTCTTGCAATAAGTATTTCTAAAAGTTTTTCTTCCATGATATTAATTTATTAGTAGTTTCTATTGATTGCATATTACTAAGGACTTGAGTTATTTATTTATCACTACAGAAACTCATTAATATGTTATATCATGCTTTAAACCATTTATTCCACCTCTTTAATTTTTCATTACTTATCACAAATATACATACAGATTAATCTTCTTGTAATTCAGAATTTTCATTTTCTTCCTTTGTGAATACATTTACCGAAATATGGGACATAGGCAATCATCTGTCGAATGGTGTGCAACTTTACTCTCGGGAACGAAATATTTCACTTTCAACATATAATGCCATTCTTACCTACACCCATCTTTACCTTAGTTGTATGATTTTAGAGTTTTCTTTAAAAAAAATGATCTTACAGCTTCGATATAATATAATTTACTATATATTTACGCTCTCGTTGAACTTTATGAAAAACTATTATGGAATACACTCAAGAATTTAAAGATTTCGTGAACGCCTGTATGCGTTATGATGGACAAAATCTTCATGTTGGAACCGGTAACCCAAATGCGAAAACCCTATTTGTCGGTAAAGAGGCTGCTATGCATGAGGCAGATAATGGTTACAAAAATAATGCTAAACATCGGGAGCAACATATCTATGAAGGTACTTGTGAAATTCTAACTTATCCAGTAGGAAAAGATTGTTTCTTGCGTAAGGATGGGGGAGAAACACATGAAGCAAATATCAGAAATTGAAGGGTTACATCTTTAAAAACAAGGAGGTTAAACCATTCTATGTTGATTTCTTGAAAGATGTGTTCACTACTGAAATCAATGATTCACCTAGTAAAAAAACTTCCGATGCTGTTAAGATTGACCTAGATACTTGTAGAAAAATATTTAAATATTAGGCGTTTATACAGAACTTTTCTGTCGTAGTTTTTGCTTGCTCAGGCTATCTAAAGAATGATGAAAATATACGTGAGATTGATGATGTATTTGGTGTGACTTCTGACGGTGTTGAAAAGGGCAAGAAGGTTTATACCTCTGCCAATTGGTTTTATACGCATCATAAGTAAAGATGGCTGTAGATTAGTTATTCATACTAGACAATTGAGCGCCAATGTCTTGAATGATATGCTCGAAGAAATGGGAGGAGTTATTAGAGAGGATTTTGGCGTTTTAAAAGAGCTCTCATAGGATACCGTTATTTTTATCAATATGAGTTAAACGATAGGATTATAAGCGGATAAATATCAAAAAAAAATTAAATATGGTTTCTTTTTAATATATAAAATAATAAATAATGAGAATTTTACACATAACGGACTTCCATTATAGAAAGGATGCAAAGTATAGTTATGATCAAGAAAAGATGGCTGAGACTTTTATTAAGTCACTAAAGGATGTAGCCATTGATTACGCGATGTTTACTGGCGATTTAGTTAATGATGGCAGTTCAATCCAGAGTTTCAATGAGGCTAAAGTTTTATTGTTAGACCCTGTTATTGAAAAGGTTGGACAAAATTGTGTTTTTTTATGCCCAGGTAATCATGATTCATATTTAGGTCAAGAGATGCCTGCTATAAAAACAGAAATTGATAAGATATCAGATGTTAAAACGCTGGATGATTTTGTGTTGAAGTCTTCTAGGCAGTTTGATGAAAGTCTCATGAACTTCACTAATTATGATAATTTTGTTAAGTTTCATTATTCTGTTTCTAGCGGTCAGGAGATATTTGATAAAGTAGAAAAGTTATATACTGTTCATAAAAGATTATGTAATGGAAAAAAAATAGGGATTGTTGCTATAAACTCAGCATGGAGGGCCTATAATTCAGAAAAAGACAGAGGCAACCTTTATTATCCTGTAATTTGCTTAAAACAGGCCATAGAGGAAATCAAAGACACGGATTTTAAAATTATGATACAACATCATAGCTTATCGGATTATAAAGATTTTGTTTCGGCAGAGTTAGAAGATCTTATTTTTAATGAATTTCATGTATTATTATCGGGCCATTATCATAAACAAAAACAATCTTCATATTTAACAGATAGTGAAGGTATCTTTTGTAGTGTTTCTTCTGCAGCATTATCATTATATGATAGGCATTCTAATTTAGGATATGATATAATTGATATTGATATTGAAACATATGAAGTACATATTTATATATATAGATATGATCCAAGTACTTCTACTGTTCTTTTACATCAAACTTTGGAAGGAGATATCCCTCTAAATCAGGACAAACGAGAACAAAATGAAATAAGAAAAACATTGAGAAAGAGGTATAGAGAGGAGTCTGAAGAGGCTGACGACCTATTTGTATCTGGTAATGAAGAACATCGTGACAAAACATTTTTAACACTTTTTACGAATCCTATTTTAAAAACTAAGTCAAAAACTGAAATTGCTGGAAAAAAAGAAGACGTACCCAAAATCCCTATAGAATCTTTAATTAATTCTCCAGAGAACTATATTATTTATGGAAAAGATAAGAGTGGAAAAACTTCATTGTTATGGAAAATTAAATTAGAAATTTTAAAGAATTATTCTACATATAAATCCATTCCATTATATATAAATTGTCGAGACAACAAAATGAATGGATTGGTGAAAATAATTATTTTTTTGAGTCACTATCTTGAAATTAATAGAGCCAAGGCTGAAGATTTTATTAAAGAATATCAGTTGTGTCTATTATTAGATAATTTTGATCCTTCTAACGCAACGTTCATAAAAGGAATTACTGAGTTATTGGATAATTATCCTAATACTAGATTTATTGCATGTACAGAAGAAACGATATTAAGAGCCTATGGAACAATTGATATAAATGCTAAACCGTATAATAATTTATTTATACATGAAATTACTAGAAGTGAAATTCGAATATTGACTAAGAAATGGCCGTCAATACCTGAAAATAAAAAGGAAATTGTTATTGATAAAATAACACAGATTTTTTCTCAGCTTAATATGCCTACTAATTATTGGACTGTATCTCTGTTTTTATGGATTTTTGAAAAAACTAATGAAAGCAATTTTCATAATAATTTTGAATTGATTCAATTATATATTGATGGAATATTAGATCGTCGAAATTTTGTTTTAGATAAAAGCTTAAAGATAGAATATGAAGATTTAAAATCATATTTAGGAGCTCTTGCTAGTTTTCTAATTAAGGAACATTCTAATGATACTTGTTCTGCCAAATACGAAGAAATTGTTGAATTTACAAGATTGTATCGTAAAGATAATAGGAAATTTGTGGCTGGGGTTGAAGCTGCATTTAATATGTTAAAAGAAAAAGGAATAATCAAATTGAATGGAGTTGACAAATATACATTTAGACTAAATGGCGTTTTTGAATACTTTTTAGCATATCATATGACCGATAACGAAGATTTTAAAAATGAAATTTTAAATGATGATCACTTTTATCTTTCTTTTAGCAATGAGTTAGAGCTTTATTCGGGGTTTAATAAGAAAGATACTATTTTCTTAAAAAAAGTCTATGAAAAAACAAGATATATATATCGAAATTTGTTAAATAGGCCAGATTATTATGAGATTGATAAGACCTTACTTTTAAAATTGGGAGAAGTCTTTAATTTTGTTCCAACAGCTCAACAAATTTCAGCAAGTAGTAAAGCTATTCTTTCTGCTGAAGATCAAGATAAGTTAATGGAAGAATATTCGCTTGCGCCTATTGGAAAAGAATCTGAGGTTGAAAGAAAGAGATATTATGATTATATTGATGATAGTGCAGAAAACCTTGAAAAATCCCTTTTCATTTTATCTAGGGTTTATAGAAATAGTTTGATTAGAGATAATTCATTAGAGAATGAAATTCTTGATTTTATATTAAATTCAGCTTGTAATTTTGGCTTTAAACTTTTGGACGAATCGGATGAATCTATTGAAATATCGACTAATGGAGATAACTCAAATCAAATAGCAATGAAGTTAATGGCCAATTTTTTGCCTATAATTATTGAAACATTTCTTTTTGATGCACTAGTACAAAATAATCTTGAAAGAATTATATTAGATAAAATAAGCGAATTGAAAAAAGAAGCTGGAAAAAATCAGTTTAAGCTTTTTGTATTGTATTTTATGTTGATTGATTTAGATCTTAAGAATTCTGAAAAGTATATTGATGAGATTTTTAATCTAGCGAAAATGGGGGTTTTAAGGCAATCTATTTTAATGAAATTATGTACATATTTAATATTTAAATCAAATAGCAATGAGGCTATTGAAAAAATGTTGAGAAACAAGATACAACATATTAGTTTGGGCATTAATGCAAACATAAATGTTGATAAGTTGCAAAATAGTCTGAACAAAACAATTCAAATTCAAAAAATCAAACGAAAGAAAACATAAAGTACTATATAACTGTATGTTTATAGTATCTTTTTATGTATAGCTGATGATAGCGGGTGTAATGGTACCGGCTGTAGTGGAGTAAAGGATACCGGTTATAGCTGCCAAATGGGTACCGGAACCACGTCTGTAATTTCCGGTTGCAAACATAGTTGGTCAAGTTAATTTGTAAGCATTCGGTTAAGTGCGTCACCACGATATAATTCTAGTGCTTCCTTTTCCATTTTTTGTTAGATGTCTGAGCAAAACTTACAAAACATTCAGAGAGGATTTAGAGCTGTTCGTAGTTTTTTGATTTCCAGTTATGAGGTAAGAGCTCTTCCAAGTCTTTACTATATCTTAGTCATGTATGCTTTCCGGTACGTACACCAGCCAGTCCCTGAAATTCACTTCACCGGCTTACAATACCGTATGCTTACGGATTATTGCTGTAATTATCATATAAATTTGTGAATGCTAAAGAAATGCACTACAGCATTTTTTTCACTCGCTTTATCTCTATTTTATATAAAAAGTATTATGTATTTGCATGTAAATACTTAATTTATTATCTTTGCAAAAAGAAAGGAGTATTGTTTTATGAAAACATTTAGGCAGGACATAATCGCACAGATAAATCAAATGGAAGAAGGGCGCATCTTTACGTGTCGTGACTTGTTGTATCCTGCTAATAAATTAGCGAATGTTGCAGTTGTCCTTTCCGAACAGAGTAAGAAAGGAACCCTTGTGCGTGCAGAGCGTGGTGCCTATTATCGGCCTAGAAAATCTAAATTGGGTTTGGGGATACTCCCTGTTTATCAAGATGAACAATTCCGTTATATTATCCAGAAATTAAATGGTTATTTGAGCGGTGCATATATTTATAATAAATTGGGATTGACCGAACAAACGGTTACGACAATAACGATAGCAACCCAAAATCCTGTTCGCCCGTTTCGTTTTAAGAACTTGGAAATAGAGTGTGTAAAGGCGTACGATGATGATTTCAATGATGCGAATACAATTTTGTATTTACGTTTATTGGATGCGCTAAAGGATATAAAGCATATTCCTGGCTGTAGTCCATATGATGTGTATGATAGAGTAAAGAGGCAGTATTTTGCCACTTTGCCATTAGAGGAACTCGAAAAAATGGTATCTTTGGCACAGAAATACCCACCTCGTGTCCGGAAGATAGTCAGTGATATGCTTGATGAATTGCATCACTTGCAATTGCGTGATGCTTTGGCGGGTACTATACTAGCTACAACACGGTTTGAACTTAATTATAAAAGGATATAGCCGGATATTGTAATGGATCAACCATAACTGCAAGCATTTGCTTAATCTCGTATTTGCTCTATTTTTGAATAATACTTTCAAAATATTTACTTGTAAGCTTGGCGCTTATGTGTTAATTTGTTAAAATAGAATTTACATGTTCTATTTTTTATGTAAAAATGGAAGGTTAAAATAAGCATTTTTTGTTATCTCCCGAAATAATTCTCATATTTGCATAAAATAAAATCATAACTTCTAATTCTATGAAAATAAAACATGATGAGATAGAGATATCTAAAGAAAATCCATTTGCAAATTGCAAGTTGAACAGAGAAGCGTATGCTGGTATTCTTACAAGTATTATAGATACTTATCCAGAAGGATTCGTATTAGCTATTAATAATGAATGGGGAACAGGGAAGACTACATTTGTGAGAATGTGGCAGCAATATCTTATTAATAAAGGCTATACAACTCTTTATTTTAATGCTTGGGAAAATGATTTTGATAAAAATCCATTAGTCGCACTTATATCTGAACTGAAAGTCTTGAAAACATCTTCAAATGAGGACATCTTTAAGTCAGTTATGCAAAAAGGATCAATTATTGCGAGAAACATCTTACCTGCATTATTAAAAGGTCTTATGAAAAATTACATTGATACAGATATCCTTCTTGATGCTATTGAGAATACAACGCAAGGAACAGCCCAGATTTTTGAAGAAGAGGTAAAAGAATACTCGAACAAAAAACAATCTGTTAGCGAATTTCGGTTAGAGTTGGAAGAATTTATAAAAAAAACGAATAATAATAAACCTCTTGTCTTTATTATTGATGAATTAGATAGATGTAGGCCTAATTATGCTGTAGAGGTATTAGAACAAATTAAACATTTATTTTCTGTACATGGAATTATATTTGTGCTTTCAATAGACAAAGTTCAATTAGGATATGCAATTAGGGGAGTATATGGTAACGACCGTATTAATTCAGATGAATACCTTAGACGATTTATAGATTTAGAGTATTCTATACCAACCCCTTCGTTTGATGCTTTTTGTCTATATCTGTATGATTATTATAATTTTGATGCTTTCTTCTTATCAGATGAGCGAAGGCAAATAAGGCAATTTCAAAATGATAAAGATTCATTCTTGAAAATGGTGACTTTACTTTTTCAGAAAACTAATGCAACTTTGAGGCAACAAGAAAAAATATTAGGCCATACAAGAGTCGTTCTTTATTCGTTTAATCCCAATAGCTACATATTCCCACATTTGTTGTTTATTTTGATATATGTAAAAATAGTAAAATATGATTTGTATTCAAAAATAGAAAGCAATGCAATATCGTTACAGGAATTGAGTGATGAATATAGTGATTTAATGCCTAGTGATTTACGACATTTATATGGTATTAATTTGCTTTATATTGAAGCTATGTTATTACATTTTTATAACAATCAGCGAGGTTCCCAAAAAGAGATTTTGTACGAACGAAAGGACGATGGAAAACTCGTCCCTATTGTCAACTCTAAATTAGATAATAATCCGGATACAGGAACTACATTAGGAGAATGCCTTGAAGCTTTTTCCAAAGAATTTAGAATAAATGATATTGAGATAGTGTATCTACTTAAGAAGATTAATTTAATGGACCCAATGGTCTTAATGTGAAAATTGCAAATATTGCATACGTATGAACGTCTGATGAGTTTTATATCTTTATTTTCTCCACCTCAATTTATGAAAGAGATACAAAATATATAGAAGTAAATCTTTATGATTCGGCATTGAGTACTTTTCTTGCTATTCGCCTAATTTTGCAATACATGATCATTTTTTTTAATCTTTTAATTTATATAATCTCTTCCATATTTAGAGCGGATCATGAGGCTCTTGAGAGCTTTTTAATATATCATAATAATGTAGACGAATTAAATTGATTACTTTTGCACTAATTATGAAACCTAATTTACAAAATATAGTCCCATTGCAAAACGAAAATCCTGTCGATTTTGCTAATAGAGTGGGGGAGTTTTATGCATCAACTGTTTCAAGCACCTTAAAAAAAGAAAACGGCCAGTTCTTTACCCCATTGAAAATAGCTAGATTTATGGGTAATCAAATAGTTGTTGATAAAGAATTTATTTCAATATTAGATCCTGGGTGTGGATTGTGTATCTTATCTTGTGCTTTAATAGAGCATCAAGTAGTCTGCAGTAGAGAATTGAAAGAGATAAAGCTCGCTGTATATGAAACTGATTCAGAACTTATTCCATTAATTGAGTTAGTATTGCAATATTTAAAAGAATGGCTTGATCTTCGAAATATTGTTCTTTCGCTGGATATATATGCAAAAGATTTTATATTAGAAAATTCTTTGTGTTTAGAGCAATGTTTTAATTTGTACGAGGCACCTATTGCTAAATTTGACTGTATCGTTTCCAATCCCCCCTATTTTAAATTATCTAAAGATGATATACATGTAAAAGCTGCTCAATGCATTATTGATGGGCAGGCCAATATCTATTCGATATTTATGGCCATTTCAACCCATTTATTAAAACCGAACGGGCAGATGATATTTATTGTCCCTCGAAGTTTTACTTCTGGTAGATACTTTCGCCAATTTAGAACTCATCTATTTAAAAATGTGCAAATAGATTTTATACATTTATTTAATAGTCGAAAGGATGTTTTTATTAAGGATAATGTATTACAAGAAACACTAATCTTAAAATGCTCCAATACTGTAGATAAAAGGGCTGATGCTCCAGTCTCCATCTCTTTTAGTGAAGGCTTAGATGGTTTAAATAATCCCTCTATTAAAAAGTTTAAACTTGGCGATATTGTTGATTTAAAAACTGTTGATAAAATAATACATATTCCAGTTAATATCCGAGAGGAATCTATAATTAAGTTATTTAAATTTTGGGATGGGAGCCTAAAGAAATATAATATTCAGATATCGACAGGGCCAGTTGTTGCGTTTCGTTCTAAGGATTATTTGTTAGATGATTTAGCCGATGGATGTGTGCCTTTATATTGGCTACACAATGTAGTAAAAATGCTATCTGATCATCCGATCATCAAAAATGCTAAATGCCAATATATTAAAGTTACAAATGAATCAAGATCAATGCTGCTTCCTAATAAAAATTATGTATTTCTAAGACGTTTTAGCTCTAAAGATGACAGCAGCCGTTTGATTGCTGCTCCTTATTTTGGTAATGCGTCCATTTATCCTTTTGTTGGTGTCGAAAATAAACTGAATTACATCTATCGCCCTAAAGGTCACTTGGGTAGAACAGAGACTATAGGAATAGCAGCACTGCTAAATAGTGAGCTTTTTAATATATACTTTAGAACATTTAATGGAAACGTTAATGTCAGTGCTACTGAATTGAGAGAAATGCCGTTGCCGGAACTTGAAAAAATTAAAGCTATAGGCAAAAAGATAATCTTGATGAATAATTTTTCATTAGAAAATATTAACTTTGTAGTTGACAGTTTTTTTAATATCCAAATCAATACTGATGAGCAAAATAACTGAAGCACAAGAAATTCTAAAAGCAATGGGCTTGCCTGTTGCTCAACAAAATGAGATGTCGGCATTAACACTTCTGTCTCTTTGCAATGTAAAAGAGACTGATGAATGGGCTAATTCAACTAGTGAGAGTATGGGGGTGACTAAGGGGGTGATGGCCTTCGTAAATAGTAATTATAAGATTGAACAACCTTACGCTCCAAATACAAGAGAAACTTTTCGTAGGCAGGTATTGCATCAATTCGTTCAGGCTAGACTAGTAGATTACAATCCGGATATTCCTGACTTACCGGTTAATAGTCCTAGGGCTCATTATGCCATTTCAAAAGAAGCTTTGAAAGTTATATGCTCATTTGGGTCAGAAGATTGGAATAAAGAGTTAGCAAGTTTTATATCATCTATAGGTAAATTGTCTGATGTTTATGAAAAATTTAGGGATTTGCAGTTAATTCCACTCACTATTGATGGGAAAGAGCTTAAATTATCAGCTGGTAAGCACAATGAGGTCCAAGTTTCAGTTATAGAGGATTTTGCATCTCGATTTGCTCAAGGATCAAGAGTTCTTTATATAGGTGATACAGCTGATAAGGGATTATATGTTGAAACGGAAATCTTGGAAAAGATAGGTATTCCTATTACAGAGCATAGTAAATTGCCTGATATTGTTATTTACGATGAAAAGAAAGAATGGCTGTTTTTGATTGAGGTTGTTACGTCTCATGGCCCCATATCTCCGAAACGTATGATGGAATTAGAAGAATTTCTTACGGAGTGTAAAATGGGTAAGGTGTATGTTACTGCTTTCCCCGATAAGGCAGAATTTAGAAAACACATTGCTGATATTGCTTGGGAAACGGAAGTTTGGATAGCCGATAATCCAGATCACATGATACATTTTAATGGTGATAGATTTATTGGACCTAGATAATTAACAATAAGACTTAAAGTTATGATCTTAGACGGAGAAATAGAAGAAGAAATCATTGATGTAAATGAGGCAGAAGAGGCTATGGCCCCTGTTCGATATGATATATCTAGTTATGGTGCAGATTATACCGTAGATAGTTTGGTTAAGCGATTAAATGATAACAATATATTTATACCTCCTTTTCAACGTGATTACGTATGGAATCAAACCGAAGCATCCCGATTAATTGAATCTTTATTATTAGGGCTTCCTATTCCAGGGGTTTTCTTGGCTAAAGAACAGAGCTCTAATAAATTGTATGTAATTGATGGCCAGCAAAGGTTAAGATCAATTCAATTTTTTCTTAATGGTTTTTTTAATCCAAACAAAGATGATAGGTATAAAAAGACATTCAAACTTATAAAAGTTCAAGAACGATTTGAAGGGAGAGCTTATATTGATTTAGAAGAGTCTGACAAGGTAAAACTTGATGATTCTATAATTCATGCTACAATTATAAAGCAAGAATCTCCTTCAAATGATAATACTAGCATATATCATGTTTTTGAACGATTGAATACTGGAGGTAGAAAGTTAACATCACAAGAAATTCGTTCAGCTATATATATCGGAAAGCTTAATGAACTAATTTTTGAATTAAATGAATATTCTTCATGGCGTGAATTATTTGGAAAGAAAAGCATTAGATTAAAGGACCAAGAGTTAGTACTCCGCTTTTTTGCATTATATTATGATTTTGATTTATATCAGAAACCATTAAATGAGTTTTTGAATAAATTCAACTCGAAAAACAGGAATCCATCAGATGATTTCATTGACGAATCGAGAAAAATATTTATTTCTACTATAGATTTGATTTATAATACCATTGGCAAAACAGCCTTTCGACCAGAGAAGGTGTTTAATGCAGCTGCTTGCGAAGTTTTAATGGTAGGCTTTGCAAAAATGATAAAGGCAGGGAGGGTCATTGAAAATACGAGGATTAAGCCAATTCTAGGGCGGCTATTTGAAGATGCTAATTTCAAGGATTACGTGACAAGAGGTACATCTGACGAAAATGTTATCGCTAAAAGGCATGAATTATTCGAGCAATATTTCCATGAGCTATGATAAATCAGGATATTGATAGGCAGCTTAATAGGATTACCGATCTTCTTTTAAAAGCAAATGAATTATTTCTCCCTGAAGATGAAATGCGTTCTGAAATAGTAAAATATACCTGTGTGCTGTGCTCTGGTTTTCTTGAAAATTCAATGTCAATACTATTTTCGACATTTATTACATCGAAAATTTCTAATCAGCCAGTTATTAGCTACGCACAAAAATGCCTTAATAAGATACAAAATCCTAAAGCGGCAAAGATTCTCGAAATTGTTGGTTATTTTAATTTTGAATGGCAGTCTGAATTAAGAGAATTTATTAACAATGAAGAAAGAGGGTCATCCATCAACTATATCATTACTGAAAGACACCGAATTGCACACGGGGATAATTCAGAGATAACGATAAATAGGCTACAACTCCATTTCACTAAAGCAGTTGAGGTTGTTGCATTTATTGAGGAGAAGTTGCAAATATGATCTGTAGGTTTTACTGCACCGATAGAATGATATAGATAAAAATAAGCGTTTGATTTTTTTTAGTAAGAAGTAATCTTTCTTATGATAAAAATCAGAACAAATATTTATTCAATTATTCCGGATATATTGGGGATCATTTGTGAGACTATTCTTTCCATTAGTAAAGTAGAGATAATGAATTTCAAACTATAATATATAATAGCTAAGTCATTACATAGACTGCTTTCTTACAAATAAAAAATAATTGGATTATACGAAAACGCCTAGGTTTCATTTGAATATAGGACTATTTATAATAAACATATAAACATTGCTGTCCCATTAAAATCGCAAAGTGTTCTTTGAAATATTTGAAAACTAGTTAGTTACAGGTGATTATCGAGTCAACGGACTTGAATTTATAGCTTTGCAACAGATTAATCTGATTGCATATGT
>Ga0316604_10001467_pt1 | contig 20778 bp, 23 predicted proteins | sample OWC_soil_day20_C_FD_207650 | JGI IMG/M metagenome (GOLD analysis project Ga0316604, IMG submission 207650) | Wetland soil microbial communities from Old Woman Creek delta, Ohio, United States - OWC_soil_day20_CT | ecosystem: Environmental > Terrestrial > Soil > Wetlands | place: USA: Ohio...
AGGGAAAACGATATCCTTTTTTATTAACATTTTATAATATACTTCCTTGCCACTAGGTATTTTTTATAGTACTTGAATCACCGGAAAATGCTGGCCGCAAGTTAAATAATTCCAATTGCGTATTTTGGCATATGTACATATAGATTTTTAGAGGCATCTTCTTCTATGTTTGGTAAGCAAACACAAAGGAAAAAGTTCTGAATCCGTTTAAGGATTCAGAACTTTTTCCTTTGTGTTTTTACTTATTGGCACACAATTGCAAGGCAGTAGTTTGACTAAACTCCTGCTGATTATTACCACTGCAAATATCACTCATTGCAACAGCTTTTCCTGGTTCCAGGACCAAAAATTCCTCGTCCCATTCCCCTTGCAGCAGCTTGTAAAACAAACGCAGCGAGCCAGGAGTAACTTCATGACACATATTGAGCCGTTCAGCAAACTCTTTGGTCTGTGGTAATACAGTTTCAACCGGATAAGCACCTGTATCAATCAGCATAAACCGTTTATAATGTCCCAGCATGATTTTCATTATCTTGGCGGTTCTAGACTGCCCATAGCGTTTGATACAACGGTCATATTCTCTGAGCAGATTATCCTCATACTCCAACCAACCTTGAGTTAGAAAGTACGTTCCCATTTCTTTGGCTATATTTTTTCTGGCTTCACACGATCCCAAGAGCAAAGGGATGCAATCATCCACCTTGGGAAGCACCAGTTTGGTCCTATCAGACTTAATACCAAGCAGACTATTGCCACAATAGCCAAATAACAGGAGAATTACATCAACATTATCAATCCGATTGATCTCTTCTTGAATTCTTTTATGCAATAATTCGGGCGTTTTGTGTAGCCCGGATTCAACATAAATTATCGGGAAATCTACCTTGGTCTCTTTGATTGCCAAGGCAAGTTCCGCCTTGAGTGTCTGGCATGCTAATATTGCCGTCCTCATCTGCTCACTTCCTTTACGAAGATTGCATAATTCTCTTATTATTCACAAGAATGTTCCGGCATAATTCGTTTACCTTAGTACAGTCAGTAGCCCAATAATCGGCTCCTGTATAGTTTTTTACACTTTCATTGACTAATCCACCAATGATGACCGTAGTTCGGGAACGAAGTCCGGCTTCTTTCAGCAACGTAATTGTATTTTTCATGGAATCAAAAGCCTCGGTAATAAGTCCGGTTAAACAGACAACCCGACTATTATACTGTTCAATAGCTTCAACAAATTTGGGTCCAGGTACATCAACCCCTAAATCACAGATGTCAAAACCATTATAACGCATAATACCTGTTGTGATATTTTTGCCAATGTCGTGAATATCATCTTCCACCGTTCCGAAAATAACAGTGGGATAGGAAACTACTGCTGTGACCACCCTATCCCGATTTACTAGGGTCAGCACTTCTTTAAAAATTTCAGAAGCCATAATTAGGTCTGATAAAAAATACTCGCCTTTACTGTAAAGCTCTCCTACCCGGTCAGTCCCTATTCTAATTTCTTCCAATAAAACATAGGGATTAATCCCCATCTGGAGACCTTGTTTAACTAGATTCATCACCATGGTTTCGTCTAGTCTGGCCATAGCACCAACTAGCATCTTTTGGATTTTTAGCATAATCTCACAACCTTCCTGAAAGTGGGTATGAGGTAGCCTTTAATTCAAATCGATCTTTGTGACAAACCATAATGGATACGCCCAGCGGTTTGTCCTCCTTAGAATAAATAACTTGTTTTACTACCAGTGCCGGTAGTACTTCCTCTGTTTCTAACAATTTCGCCTGCTCAGCAGACAAAACTGCCACCGATATTACCATATCATTGCGAACAGGTACACTATCCTGATGTTTAGCAACCAATTCAGGGAAATCCGCATATTCCAGTTGTGTTTCCAATAGTGGTTTTCCTTTTTGGTACCGCAGGAATTTTTCCTCAATCGCCACGGGTAACTGATCTTTGAACAGTAAGCGTTTTACAGCAATAACATTTGTCTCTCCAGAAAGGCCCAATTCATGAGCGAATTCCAAGTTATTACGAATTAAGTTAACGCTTACAAGCTTATACCGGAGCTGTTCTTTGCTGACACCACTATTCGTTAGATCAATAACCAACTGATTTAGGCGGGGACGGGTAACAAAACTACCTTTGCCTTTAATTGTATCAATTAAACCAGCCTCTGCCAGCAGAGCAATGCCTTGCCGTACAGTCATCCGACTTATGGCGTATTGCGCGCCAAGCTGTGCCTCTGTCGGAATCAATTCCCCGTCTTTTAACACACCAGTTTCAATTTGCTGTTTAATGTCGTCAGCTAAACGGTAATAAACCGGTATCAGGTTCTCACGACTTCTCATAATACCCTTCCTTCGAAAGCTAATACTGTCTATTTAGTAATCTATACATCTATATACAGTTTACACGAAAGCTAATACCTGTGTCAATTTTTCATTACACAACACCTAAAAGAATTCGAACTTTTTAGCGAAGAGGCCTTGGAATCCTAACGGCTAGGTTCCAAGGCCTCTTCAGCTATTAAATCTGTAAAAAAATATATATCGCTATTATTTCCGGCGTTTCTTCAGTTCCCCAAACAGCTCACTTGGCGTAATATTGTGGTTGGCTAAAAGTACCAGGCAGTGATACCAAAGATCAGCCATTTCATACAGAATCTCAGCTTTGTCGTTATTCTTCGATGCAATAATGGTTTCGGCGGCTTCTTCGCCGACTTTTTTCAAAATCTTATCCTGTCCTTTTTCAAACAGGTAATTGGTATAAGAGCCCTCTTTAGGGTTATGTTTGCGGTCATTGATGACATTATAAAGCTCATATAATACGCCAGCCAGCGGCTCTTTATATACTTTATCCGGATCAAACAGTTTTGCCGCCTGCTCGGTATCAGCATCTAGTCTGCGGCTAAAGCAGGAGAACGTTCCTTCATGACAAGCTGCGCCGGTTTGGCTTACTTTAACTAAAATAGTGTCTGCGTCACAGTCATAATACATTTCTTTAACAGTCTGTACATGACCGGAGGTTTCGCCTTTCTGCCAGAGCGCACGGCGGCTGCGGCTATAAAACCAGGTTACACCGCTTTCCAGTGTTTTGCTCAATGCTTCAGCATTCATGTAGGCTAGCATCAACACAGTTCCGGAAACTTCATCTTGAATAATTGCCGGCACTAGGCCGTTAGTATCATATTTTATGGTATCTATATTCATAATCTCATTTCTACCCCCCGTGATCTAAGATATTCTTTAACCTGCCCGACAGTAAATTGACCATAATGAAACACCGACGCTGCCAGTACTGCATCGGCCTTCCCGGCTGTTAATACGTCATAAAAATGTTCCATCTCGCCTGCACCACCAGACGCAATAACCGGTACATTGACAGCCTCTGAAACCGCCTTGGTAAGGAGAATATCATAGCCATCTTTGGTGCCGTCTTTATCCATACTTGTTAGAAGAATTTCTCCGGCCCCCAGCTCAGTGGCCCGCTTAACCCATTCTAACACATCAATGCCTGTCGGTGTCCGTCCGCCATTAACATATACTTCCCAGGTATCCTGGCCGGATTTGCGAGCATCGACGGCAAGCACAATACATTGGCAGCCAAAACGTTTAGCACCTTCGGCCAAGAGTTCAGGGTTTTTGACGGCTGCCGTATTAAGGGAAACCTTATCAGCCCCAGCTTTAAGCATTGTCCTGATATCCTCTACAGTACGGATACCACCACCCACAGTAAAGGGAATAAATACTTCAGCGGCTACCTGCTGTACTACGTCTACTATGGTCTTACGCTCATCAGATGAAGCTGTAATATCTAAAAAAACCAGTTCGTCAGCTAGTTTACCATCATATACCTTGGCTAGTTCCACCGGGTCGCCAGCATCTCGTAAACCAACGAAATTTGTGCCTTTTACCACCCGCCCGTCTTTAACATCCAGACAGGGGATAATTCGTTTGGTATACATTAAGCTCCACCCTCCTTGGCCAGACGAATCGCGGCTGCTACATCAACGGCACCAGTGTAGATGGCCTTGCCGACAATAACACCCTCAATACCGCCCTCAGCATTAGCTGCTTTAAGGGCCGTAATATCGTCAATACTTTTCACTCCGCCAGAGGCAATAACCGGAATACCGGCGGCCTTAGCCAGCGAGGCGGTTGCCGCCACATTAACACCCTGCAGAGTGCCATCCCGCGATATGTCAGTGTAAATGATGCGAGCCACACCAGCAGCAGCCATCTTCTTGGCTAGTTCCTCTGCGCCTACGCCGCCTGATACTTCCCAGCCGTCTACAGCCGCCTGACCATCGCGAGCGTCAATACCCACAACAATCTGACTGCCAAACTGGCGACAGGCCTCCCGCACCAGTTCGGGGCTGCGAACGGCAACAGAACCTAGAATGACCCGGCATACACCAGCTTTTAATACTTGTTCTATATTGGCAAGCGTACGAATACCGCCACCTAGTTGTACTGGAATATTCACTGTCTCTACAATAGTGCGGACTACTTCAAGATTAACCGATTTACCAGCTAATGCACCGTCCAAGTCAACGACATGGAGGTACTCGGCCCCGGCTGCCGCCCACTTGCGGGCCATATCGGCAGGATTATCGGCAAATACTGTTTCCTTATCAAAACGTCCTTCGGTGAGACGAACACAGCGTCCACCGCGAATATCGATTGCTGGGTAGATAATCATAATCTCAACTCCTCAGAGACTGCCCCCAAACGCTCATCTGCGTTGTTGCTCCTGCGAGCGCTCGCTCAACGTACCACCCCAGTACGCCTTTGCTCCCGTTCTCGTCGCGCCTAGCATCTAAGCATTTGGGACCAGTCTCACTTATTAAGGTAGTGTGTTTCTAAACACACTTTATAAAGTTAGCCAAAATAGCCAACCCTGTTGCACTTGATTTTTCGGGATGGAACTGCACAGCCTGCACATTGCCACAGCCGACAGCAGCTGTAATAGCGCCGCCATACTCAGCCACAGCGGTAACAACTTCCCGCTTCTCCGGCACAGCATGATAGCTGTGAACGAAATAGACATATGGATTCGCTGACAATCCAGCAAATAATGGACTTGGTGTTTTAAATGCCAAGCTGTTCCAACCCATATGGGGAATCTTAAGCACAGGAGCAATAATTTTCCGTACCATTCCTGGCAAAATCCCTAGTCCTGGCACACCAGGGTCTTCTTCGCTGCCATCAAATAACAATTGCAGTCCCAGGCAAATACCAAGAAAAGGTGTGCCCCGCCCAGCCACTTCTGTAATAGTAGCAACAAGGTTATAACTGCTCAAATTAGCCATACAATCACCAAAGGCCCCGACCCCAGGCAGTACTACCTTGGCGGCACTACTGATGACTGCCGGATCGCTGGTAACAACGATATTATATTGACCATCATTTTCGGCGTTTAACTTGGCTAAGGCCTTGGACACACTGTGCAGATTGCCCATACCATAATCAATAATTGCTAAGGTTTTAAGCGCCATCACTGCGCCTCCTTTATTTTTAGCCTTACAACATTCCTTTAGTTGACATTACACCTTTAATCCTGTCATCGTGGTGCGTAGCTTCATCCAGTGCCCGCCCCAACGCCTTGAAGATAGCTTCAATACTATGATGGGTATTCTTGCCTGACAAGAGCCGCACATGCAAAGTAAGCCCGGCATGAACACTGAGTGCCCGCAAAAATTCTTCCGTTAACTCACTGTCAAACTGACCGACTTGCTCATTTGGCAAAGTCGCATCAAAGACCAGAAAAGGCCGTCCGCTAATATCAAGTGACACCATGGCCAGCGCTTCATCCATAGGCACAAAGGCTGTACCATAACGCTTTATTCCAGCTTTTTCGCCCAAGGCTTGGGCCAAGGCCTGTCCAAGGACAATGCCGGTGTCTTCCACCGTGTGATGTCCGTCCACATATATATCACCCTTTGCTGCCACCGTCAAATCAAATAGTCCGTGTTTGCTGAATAAAATCAGCATATGGTCAAAAAAACCAATACCTGTGGCAATTTGCGACTGGCCGCTGCCGTCAAGATTCAATGCTAGTTCTATGGCTGTCTCCCCGGTGACTCGTTCCAGGCTAGCAGTACGTTTCATGCAGTAACCGCCTCCAATACAGCCTTGTTTTCGTCTGGTGTTCCGATCCCAATCCGGATACAGTTAATAAGACCAGGTGCGGTACTAAAATCGCGAATACCAATGCCCCGAGCACTCAGGCGAGCAACCATAGCTGGCATAGTATCACTCTTGATTAGTAGGAAATTAGTTTGTGACGGATATACTGTCACACCAGCGATAACACCAAGCTCAGCTGTCATGCGCTCCCGTTCACGGCTATTTTCAGCTAGGCTGGCCGCAAATTCCTGACGCATGTTGTATACGATCTCGGCTGTTGCCAATGTTAAGGCATTTACATTGTAAGGCAACAACACTTTACCGATAGTTTGGGCAATATCCTCACCGGCTAAAAGATAACCCACCCTGGCAGCTGCCAGGCCATAGGCTTTGGAAAAGGTGCGGGCAATGGCCAGATTCGGATATTTGCCCAGCAACTTCACCGACGATTTACCGTAAAACTCATGATAAGCTTCGTCAACAACCACCAGACTTTTGGTATTGGCAATAATATATTCAATCTGCGCCGGCGGCAATACCACGCCTGTTGGGTTGTTGGGATTACACAGCAAGATCACGCTGGCTGCTGCTTCATTTGCTGCTGCCAGCAGTTTATCGGCATCAAGGGTGTAATCGGCATTGAGTGCAACAGGCACAGGTTGGCTGTCTGCTAGCTTAGCATAAATTCCATACATGGAAAACGAGGGACTGGGATATACAATACTGCGACCAGCACCGCCAAAGGCATAGCACAGTGCCTCCAAAATCTCACTGGAGCCGTTGCCAATAAGCACATTAGCCGCGTTTAAGCCAAAACCAGCAGCAATAGTTGTTTTTAGGGACAAGGCGCTAATTTCAGGATAGCGATTAAAGGATAGTGCTGCCAGTTTTTCAATGACCTTGGTTTTAATAGACTGTGGCATATCGTTCGGACTCTCATTGGCATCAAGCCTGATAGGCCACTGAATTTCTTCCACTGAATATGGTTTTAACGCTTCTAGCCCACTACGGGGTGCAAACATCCTAATTCCCCCTCAATCTTACAGCATTAGCGTGTGCCGTCAGCCCTTCCGCTTCCGCCAGCTTGATGATCTGGTTGCTGACAGCTGCCAGGGCTTCCTGGGTATAGGCAATAATACTGGTTTTTTTCATAAAGGTTTCCACATTGAGCACTGAATAAAAACGAGCTGTGCCGCCGGTCGGCAGTACATGGTTGGGTCCGGCAAAATAATCGCCAAGCGGCTCTGGTGAATAGTGTCCCATAAAGATAGCTCCCGCATGCCGCACATACGGCAGCAACTTGAACGGTTCGGCTGTTAATAGTTCCAAATGCTCTGGAGCCGAAATATTAGCCAATTCAACAGCCTCTGCGATATCTTTGGTAATAATAATCAAGCCATTATCGTCAATCGATTGGGCGGCAATATCCTTACGCGCTAATGCAGCCAATTGACTATCTACTTCTTTAGATACTTGTATCGACAATTCAGTGCTGTCGGTAATAAGAATACTTGAGGCTAAGACATCATGTTCAGCCTGACTCAGCATATCTGCTGCCACATATTTGGGGTCAGCCGTGCTGTCGGCCACAATGAGAATTTCGCTAGGTCCGGCCAGCATATCAATATCAACATGACCATAGACGGCCTTTTTGGCTAGCGTAACAAAAATATTACCAGGCCCGGTAATTTTATCAACTTTAGGAATCGTTTCGGTGCCAAATGCCAGAGCAGCCACTGCCTGTGCGCCGCCAACCTTGAAGATTCTTGTGACTCCGGCTAGCTTTGCCGCCGCCAGAACATAGGGGTTCACATTTCCCTCCCGGCTAGGCGGTACAACCATAATAATCTCTTGTACTCCCGCCACTGCCGCCGGTACAGCATTCATAATCACTGATGACGGATAAGCTGCTGTACCGCCAGGAACATAAATGCCTACCCGGTCAAGCGGCGTGCATTTCTGTCCCAGAATCGCGCCCTGCTCCCGCTCAGTAAACCAAGATTTAGGCAGTTGCTCGACATGAAACCGCTTGACATTAGCCACTGCGACCTCCAGTGCGTCAAGTACTTCCTTATCAGCTCCAGCAATCGCGCTTTCAATCTCGGCCGGTGTTACTTCCAGCATAGCGGTAGTAATATCAGCGCCATCAATTAACTTCGTATATTTTTGTACCGCTTCATTGCCCTGGCGCCGGACATCTTCAACAATACGTTCCACAACCTGCTGGGCTGACAGGTCTTCACCAAATGTCTCCTTTACTTTGGCACGTCCGCCGGTTCCTAATATCACTTTATCAAAGGCTGGTTTTTCCAGTAATTCAATCATTTCATCTTTGCTTAAAAAACTGCTGTGAATCCTTTTCATGCTTTGGCCTCACTTTCCACTAGTGCTTTTAATCCTTCAACCATCTTATTTATCCGGTCAAATTTCATTTTAAAGCTTACCCGATTAGCAATAAATCGGGCTGTTGCCGGATGAATTTGCGCAATTTCCACAAGGTTATTTTCCTTGAGAGTACGACCAGTTTCTACTATGTCAACAATGATTTCAGCCAATCCCACCATAGGCGCAAGTTCAATGGAACCGTTAAGCTTAATAATCTCCATCTGAATACCAACACTATGAAAAAAACTCTCAGCAACCCGGGGATACTTTGTAGCCACCCGCATATGAGCATAGTCGCTTAGTTTTTCTTGTTTCAGTGCCTGAGGCACGGCTACCATCATCCGACAGAAGCCGAATTTTAAATCAAGCAGCTCATAGACATCCTTGTTGCCTTCTAAAAGTACGTCTTTGCCAATTATCCCAATATCAGCCGCACCATATTCTACATAAGTAGGTAAATCAGCTGTCTTAGTAATAATAAAACGGATTTTCTCCGTCTCATTGGCAATAACCAATTTACGCGAATTTTCACTAAGCCCCTCGGCCGTATAGCCGATTTTGGTCAGCATGCTTACCGAACGATCAAAGAGTTTGCCTTTAGGCAAAGCTATTGTTAAATAATCCATATCATTTGAGGTCATGGTAGCCTCCTATTTTCTTTCTTTAATTAATTAAAGAGTTAACATGATAATATATTAGCACTCTGCATCATTAGCGTCAATATGCTAATTGAATTTCCTTTGCAAAAACCGGTTTCTCAACCTTACTACATACAACGCGTTAAAGATTTTTGCAGGCGGGTGGTGTGTTGGCAAAAGCGGAAGTCAAACGCTAGTGGCGGAGCGTTTGTCAATACACCACCCGCCTGTGGCTGTAACCTCTTTACTGCGGAATATATAGCTTTTTCGTCTTAGGTAGGAAAACTAGCTGTATATGTAGAAGTATTTGGCAAGATAATAACCTTATATAAGGAGGGTTCACTATGGCTGTTCTTAATATTGTTGTGCTCAACCCACTGGCTGACCGGCATAAAGAAGTCATTAAGGCTGCTGAGCCTAATGTAAATATAATTGTAAGTGATGAAAAAACTGCCCTCGAACATATGCCGGAGTGTCATATCCTAGCAACCTGGGGCTGGGCTGAAACCCAGCATCTGTATCAGGCAGCCCCTCACTTAGAATGGATTCATGCGTTAAGTGCCGGCGTTGAGAAACTGCTCTTTCCAGAAATTCAAGCCGCTGACACCCTACTCACGAATTCCAAGGGCATCCATAGTATTCCTGTCTCTGAGCATCTATTAGCCATGATGCTCGCTTTTAGCCGGGGCCTTAACATGAGCATTCGTCAGCAAAATGTAAAAACATGGAACAGGGTGCCGACAGACGAATTACACGAACATACTCTTGCCATCATCGGCCTTGGTGCTATTGGGCGAGAGATTGCCAAGAAGGCCAAGGCGTTAGGTATGACCGTTCTTGGCAGTAAACAGGAAATGACTACTGAATTGTTTGTAGATAAGCTATATTTGCCAGATAGTGATAGTCTTCAGGAAATGCTGGCTCAGGCCGACTATGTCGTTATTGCCTTACCATTGACGGAAAACACCGAAAATCTGATTGGACTGAAGCAATTTTCTATTATGAAGCCTTCAGCCTATTTCTTTAACATTGCCAGAGGTCCGATTGTGAATGAGGCCGATTTGGTCACAGCCTTAGAACAAAAACTAATTCGCGGCGCCGGCCTGGACGTGTTTACTCATGAGCCCTTGCCAGAATCCAGTCCGCTGTGGACTATGCCTAATGTTATTATCACACCCCACATTGCCGCATTATCACCGGCTTATCTTGACCGGGCCATCAAGTTATTTGCAGATAATCTTACCCGGTTTATCCAGGGCCGGGAAATGATAAACCTTGTTGATAAAGGTAAAGGCTATTAGTTTAGGCTATCGGCCTTTTTTAGCAGCGTAAGCTCCGGTGGTTCACCAACCGCCGGAGCCTCATGATGTCTTGCAACAATCATGGTTAGTTCTGGGGGCATACCGGCTGCACTCAGCATAGCCGCCCCGCGTTCGGCATGATTATAATAAATATAGACAGCATGACGGAGATTGTCTATTTTGCTGCCCCGCCCCATTTGTCCCCAAGATTTTGCCCACTGCGGCATAAACCTATCTAAAATCACAGTAATAATTTTATCGGCAGTACTAACATCACCTTTAACCTTGCCGACATCATGCAAAAGTCCACATTGTATAAGTAGTTCTTGATTAACAGCCGCTTGACCAGCAGCAAGCTCCAGCGCTGTATACGCTACATTCAAAGCATGCCGTTGGTCAGGCAGATTCATTTGCCAAAACAAGGCGGCCTGCGCTTTATTTAGGTATTTATCGATAAAATCCTTATCAACTTCGTTAATCCGGGCGGTAAGCGCGGCAGCGACTTGCTTAACGCGTTTATTCAATATATATCAATTCTTCATAGCCTTGTTCATTAGCAGCCTTTTCAGCTACCGTCTTTGAACAACCAGCTAACGCTAATTCTGTTCGGCGGCCTGCTTTACGGTATTCCTTGGCCGCTTCAATTGCCTGAGCCAGGTTACCTTCTGCCCAGGCAATATATACATCTTTACCGCGTACACTAACGTCAATCCCTTGGCGTTCCAGTGCCAGCAGCATCCGTTCGATACCAAGCGCAAAACCAGTGGCCGGATTAGGAACACCCAAAGAAGCCAACATGGTATCATAACGACCACCGCCGCATAGCGGAAAACCCAGACCTGGTGTATAGCCCTCAAAGACCATGCCTGTATAATAATCGAAATCGCGAATGATACCCAGATCAAAATTGACATACCGTTCAACGCCATAACCTGCTAAGAGCTTATGGATATCGGCCAGATTATCCAGTGCGGCGCGGCTTCGTTCGTTAGTAACAAGCCGGTAAGCTGCCCTGAGCATATCCTCCCGTCCATGTAAGAGCGGAACTTGCTGAAATATCTCCCTGTCTGCCTGACTAAGGTTGCTTTGGGCCAAAACCTCACCCAAACCCACCAAATCGCGAGTAACCATAGCATATTTTACTTTTTGCTGATCCTGTTGAGTTAATCCGCTTTCTTCCATAAGGCCGTTAATAAAAGCAACTTGGCCTAAACCGATCTGGAAATTGGTCAAGCCAGCCTCCAGCATAGCTTCAATCGCCAAGGCGATAATCTCAGCATCAGCAGCTGGTCCCGGAGCCCCTAAAAGTTCAATCCCCGCCTGGTAAAACTCACACTGTCGTCCAGCCTGCGCCTGCTCATGCCGAAAAACATTAGTAAGATAGAACAATCTCAGCGGCAGCGGCCGTTCTTTAAATCTTGTCGCAGCTACCCGTGCAATCGGTGTTGTCATATCAGGACGCAGTGCTAACGTACGATTGTTCTTGTCAAAAAATTTAAACACATGCTCTTGGATCGCGTTGCCTGTACCCAGCATTATTGTTTCCATATATTCAAAAGTTGGCGTTACCACTTCATCATAACCCCAACGGGAAAACAACTCGGCAAGAGCTCCTTCTACGATGCGTTTTTGTTTTGCTTCCCGTGGCAGCAGATCACGTGTTCCATAAGGAATTTGCGGCACAAAATTATTTCTGTTCATTGTATACACTCCATTCTAGTCAGCTGTTTTCTATTTTATCTAATACGGTCTTATAGCCGTCGGCACCATAATACAGACAGCGCTTAACCCTGCTGATAGTCGCTGTACTGGCACCGGTAGCAGCAACAATATCATCATAAATAACGCCTGCCTTTAACAGTCGCGCCACTTCCAGGCGCTGAGCCATAGCTTTAAGTTCACCAATTGTGCATACGTCTTCAAAAAATTGATAACATTCCTCCTCACTGTTTAGCGATAAAATCCCTCTAAACAGCTGATCGGTAAGCCTATCTTTCAATTTAGGATTTGTAGGCATACTACTAGCCTCCCTGTAAATACTTGCTATTGTATATTTATTCGCTATATATCCATATTTTCCTTCTTTAATACTTTCCATCTTTATTTAATTAAAACCTCTTCTGTATAATTCCCGTTTTTTTACACAAAATACCACTTTTTTTGTTGACAGCCCTCCTTATGCATGCTAATATGAGATTCATAAATTAGAATATTGTTCATCAAGAGCTGGTTGAGGGAATGGCCCGATGACGCCGCGGCAACCATCGCATTTGCGAACGGTGCCAATTCCACAGGATTACCTCCTGGCAGATGAAGAACTGGACAACAAGCCTCTTCGGACTGCCGAAGAGGCTTTATTTTTTCGAAAGGAGGATTTGGGCTTCTAGTTATTAATTTAAATGAGTATTAGGAGGAATCATTTTATGAAAAAGTTTACCCTGTTAGTAATAATTGCAGTATTAGCCTTGTCTGCCTTTATCGCTGGTTGCGGCGGCAAGAGCACCCCTGCACCATCATCAGCTGATAAGATAACACTTAAAGTTGGCGCGACCGCGGTACCGCATGCTGAGATTCTTAATGTTGTCAAACCAATTCTTGAAAAAGAAGGCATCAACCTGGTTATTGTCGAGATGAGCGATTATGTCCGTCCCAACATGGCTGTGGCTGAAAAAGAACTGGACGCCAACTTCTTTCAGCATATCCCTTATCTGACAAAGTTCAGCGCTGAACGCAACCTTGATTTGACTTACACCGCCGCTGTACATATCGAACCAATGGGTATTTACTCCAAAAAGGTCAAGAACCTGAATGATCTGGAAAATGGTGCATCAATCGGCATCCCCAATGACCCCACCAACGGCGGCCGCGCACTAGCCCTGCTAGCCAAAGCCGGCATTATTAAGCTTAAAGATGGCGCTGGTATTACTGCTACGATTAGTGACATCACTGATAACCCCAAAAGCGTAAAAATCCGCGAGCTTGAAGCTGCGCAACTGCCGCGTTCGCTTGATGACCTTACTTTAGCCGTCATTAACACTAACTATGCACTGGAAGCCAAGCTTGTCCCCAGCAAAGATGCTCTGTTTACTGAACAAAAAGACTCACCCTATGTTAATATTCTCACTGTTCGCAAAGGTGATGAAAACCGCCCTGAAATCCAAAAATTAACCAAAGCCCTGACTTCCGAAGAAGTTAAGAAGTTTATTAATGAAAAATATCAAGGTGCCATTGTACCCGCATTTTAAGTTTTAAAAAGTGAGTCAGGGAAATTCCCTGACTCACTTTTTTAACGCAGCAACACCATAAAGGAAAATATCGGCAATACCATTGGCTGCCGCATCAATGGATTCACTACTATCATCAACAAAACCCTGAAATACCATCATGACAATGACGCTGAATAAACCATGAGCAGCTTTATGTATATCACAATTACGGATAGTACCCTGTTCCATACCCTCTTGTAAGATAACTTGCAATATCCCGATGGTATGAACAAATCTTTCGCGATATTTTTCCCGCTGCGCCTCAGTGAAGTTTGATGGTTCTTCATGACCTAAGCCTCGCATCTCATGCATGAGCACTCGCCACAAATCAGCATTAGCAACATAAAATTCCAAAAATATCTTGATAGCCTTTTTTACTTTGTTCAAAGCTGGTTCAGTAAGAACTGCAGTTTCCTTAAGTTCTGCCTCAAAATTGGCACTTCGTTCTTTTATAAGGGTATAAAAGAGTTGTTCTTTATTGACAAAATACTTATATACTGTACCCTTACCGGTATCAGCCAGAGCAATAATTTCATCCACTGTAGCACGATGATACCCCTTGCGGGAGAAAATAGTATAAGCGGCTTCCAGTATTTGCTGACGTTTCATCGTACTTCCTCCTGTCACCACGTTAGCTGGGAGATAATAAACGCCACCATCCCGATGGCTACAGCTAGCTTAAAGATTAAACCCAACGCCTGGCCAATGACAATACTTTGGGCTACCCTGGTTGCCTTTTCCTGGTTTCCAGTTGACGCATACTCCGCTAAGTATCCAGCAGCATAGGAGGCACCGATCGCCCCGGCAATGGAACCCAGTCCTGGCATTAATCCTGTACCGATTATACCGCCGACAATACCACCAATAAAAGCTGCTGTAATGGCCGCACGCGAGGCATTTTCCTTTTTAGCTCCCAGTGATCCGGCAACAAATTCGGCCAGTTCCCCTGTTAACAGCGCGCCAAAAAGCAGCAGCAGCACAGTAGTATTCATATGAGTAAAGCTTTCCAAATATCCATAGCCCAAAGCAGCAAAAAATATCAGCCAATTGCCAGGCAAGCCGATAGCCGTCAGACCAATACCCATAACTGTAACCACGATGACTAGTATATTACTGGCTGTTAAGCCTGCATCCAACAAAGCGTACACCTCTTCAACTTTTTCACCTGCCGCTCCGATTAAACGCCCTATGAGCAATGTCTTTACGGTACTGCATACCATCAAATTTTATCACTGGTACAGCCTGATAAACCTTATCTACGGCTGCCCGGAGATTATCGGCTACTGCCGTGACACCAAGTACCCGGCCGCCGTGGGTGACAATCTGTCCGTTCTCCGTGCCTGTTCCAGCATGAAATACCATTGCCCCTTGTAACTCTGCTTGATCAAGACCAGTAATTTTATCCCCTTTGTTATAACTACCAGGATACCCACCCGCGGCCAACACAACACATACAGCGGCCTTGTCTTCCCATTCAATCGTTACATCAGCCAATCGTCCATCCGCACAGGCTTCCATGATGTCAACCAAATCACTGGCTAAAAGCGGTAGCACTACCTGGGTCTCGGGATCGCCAAAACGAGCATTAAATTCAATGACCTTTGGCCCCTGAGCCGTAATCATCAACCCAGCATACAGACAACCTTTATAAACAATGCCTTCCTGCCGCATAGCATCGACAACTGGCTGCAAGACCTCACGCCGAACTTGTTCCCGCACAGCCGGAGTAACAACCGGAGCCGGAGCATATGTTCCCATTCCACCGGTGTTGGGTCCCTGATCATTGTCAAATACCCGCTTATGATCCTGAGCCGCAACCATCGGCACAACCGTAACACCATCAGTAAAGGCCAGCAGAGAGGCTTCTTCGCCTGCCAGATATTCCTCAATAACCACCAAATTGCCAGCACTACCAAAAGCCTTATCTCGCATCATCATCGTAACGGCGTCAACAGCTTCTTCTATTGTCATGGCAACAACGACGCCTTTACCGGCAGCCAGTCCGTCAGCTTTAACCACAATCGGCGTGCCTTGTTCTTTTATATAGGCCAGTGCGCTGTCAATGTCAGTAAAGGCAGCTGAAGCGGCAGTGGGAATATGATACTTATGCATAATTTCTTTAGCAAAGGCTTTAGAACCCTCTAATTGGGCTGCCTTTTGGGATGGACCAAATACTTTCAGATTAAGCACAGCAAAATGATCGACAAGACCGTTGGTCAACGGTAACTCCGGGCCAACAACAGTCAAGCCGATGTTATGTTCGAGCGCAAATTTACCCAAAGCCTCATTATCTGTTATATCAATAGCCACACATTCAGCCACAGCCGCAATTCCGGGATTTCCCGGAACACAGTATATTTTTTCTACCCGGGGGCTTTGCGCTAATTTCCAAGCCAATGCATGCTCACGCCCACCGCCACCGATAAGTAAAATTTTCAAATTACCACTCCTTCGTGTATATAGTTACATTAAAACCAACGTATCGCCATCAGCCCAAGATATTCTTTAATAACTAACTGGCTGTTATAGAAAGCGTCAGCCCGGGGCCACAATTGATTCCATTCAAAGATAAAGCGAGTATTTGTTTGATAGTCGGTAGGATAAGGCAATACGGTCATATTATATTTGGTAAACTGCCCCACTGAGCGCTCCATGTGAAAAGCCGAAGTAACTAGAATGGGACTTGTAAAAGCCCGTTCCGCTAAAATCTGCTTGGTGAATTTAGCATTGTCAGTAGTATTAAGGCTCTGCCCTTCCACAATGATCTTCTCATCAGGAATGCCTATTCCCAACAGGATATGGCGTGCGATTTCTGCCTCCTTGCCGGTATTGGCAAATACCTGTCCCCCGGAAATGATGATTGGTGCACCAGTACTATGATATAGCTGCGCTGCTGTCAGTAAGCGGTTGGCAGCCGAGCCCATCAAATGCCCTTTTCCATGCACATTAGGTGTGTCTGCTGTTGCTCCGCCTCCCAGCATGACAATAACATCACCACTAACGTTTGCCGGTGGCTGGTAACGGCTCTCTAACGATCGCAGTAACCAATCCCCCACCAAGGGGATGGAAATGAGATACAAGAACGCCGTTATCACCGCTAGCGCCCCTAAACCCCGTTGTTTGTGCTTATGCAGCCATACACAACAAACAGTTAACGCAGCAATAAACAAGCCTGGCGGCAGCAAAAAGGTTATGTATAAAAACTTTATTAAAACCAACACTTACCAATACCCCGTCTCTCAGATGTTACAGAAAGACTTTTGTCAACATTCTGCAGACAAAAGTCTTTTCCACTGCTATTTTTTCTCTTGCTTGGCCCAGGAATCCTTCAGCGACACAATACGGTTAAATACCGGCATTTGTGGTGTGGATTCGCGATCAAGGGAAAAATAGCCGTTCCGCATGAACTGAAACCGATTACCCACTTGGGCTGTTTTGATGCTGGGCTCAATTAAACAATTAGCCAGCACTTCCAGCGAGTTCGGGTTTAGTGTATCCACAAAATCCTTAGCAGCCCCTTCTGCTTCTTCGTGGTCTTGATTATCAAGTAACAGATAATCATAGAGACGCACCTCGGCTTTCACTGCCTGGGCAGCCGATACCCAGTGCAGCACACCCTTAACCTTACGATTGGCAGTACCGCTGCCACTCTTGGTATCTGGATCATAGGAGCAGTGAAGTTCTACGATTTCGCCGGTTTGTTCGTCTTTGACTACCTGCTCACACTTGATTATGTAGGCCTGTTTCAACCGAACTTCCTTGCCTGGAGCCAAACGGAAGAATTTTTTTGGCGGATCTTCCATAAAATCATCTTGCTCAATATATATTTCCCGGGAAAATGGCATTGTCCGTGAGCCCATTTCGGGATTTTCCGGATTATTTTCTGCTACCAATTCTTCTACCTGGTCTGCCGGATAGTTGTCAATGATCACTTTTAAGGGCTTAAGCACCCCCATCACACGCGGTGCTTTTGTATTAAGATCTTCTCTAATACAGTGTTCCAGCATGGCAACATCCACAAGGCTGTTACTTTTTGCCACACCAATGCGATCACAAAAATCGCGGATAGCTTCAGGGGTAAACCCTCGCCTTCTTAGGCCAGAGATTGTCGGCATCCGGGGATCATCCCAGCCGTTGACATAGCCTTCTTCTACCAGTCGGCGCAGGTAACGCTTACTCATAATCGTGTTCGTTATATTCAACCTGGCAAACTCAATCTGGCGACTTTGATAAATGCCTAATGTTGCCAGCGTCCAGTCATACAGCGGCCGATGGTCTTCGAATTCAAGCGTGCAAATGGAGTGAGTTATATTCTCAATCGAATCAGAGATCGGATGGGCATAATCGTACATGGGATAGATACACCAGGTATCGCCGGTACGATGGTGCTTTGTGCGTACAATACGGTACAAAACAGGGTCCCGCATATTCAGATTAGGCGAAGCCATATCAATTTTCGCTCGCAGTACCCGACTACCTTCTGGAAATTCACCAGCACGCATTTTTTCAAAGAGTGCCAGGTTTTCTTCAACTGCACGATTCCTATATGGGCTTTCTTTTCCCGGTTCTGTCAGCGTACCACGATATTGCCGGGTCTCTTCGGCAGTCAAATCACAGACATAGGCTTTACCCTTTTTAATAAGCTCGACAGTCAACTCATATATTTTTTCAAAATAATCTGAGGCATAATATTTACGGTCATCCCAATCAAACCCCAGCCATTTTACATCCTCCTGGATTGAGTCTACATACTCAACATCCTCTTTAGTGGGGTTAGTGTCATCAAAACGCAGGTTGCATTTGCCGCCATATTTAAGTGCCAAGCCAAAGTTTAGACAAATCGACTTAGCATGACCAATATGCAAATAGCCGTTGGGCTCTGGTGGAAAACGTGTATGTACCCTGTTGCCATATTTCCCTGTCTTTATATCTTCATTAATGCTAACCTCGATAAAATTAGCAGGCATAGCAGGATTAGCGCCAGGCTCTTTTTCAATTGCTTCAATTTCGGTATTCATGCAAATCCTCCTTAAGATTGTCCACTTTATATCACTACATTATACAACATTCCTATCCTTTCCAGCAAGTCAGAGTATACATGCATTTGACCTTGTTGCACAATAAGCCAAAGAATAGTCATTATTTTGCATTCATTTTAGACGAAAAATCCACGGAAATAGAAATAACCCAAATGCAAATCCAAAACAAAACATCACAACAGCCAACAGAATAATATCATTGGCAGCCATCTGTTATTCACCTCTCCTTTATCTGTCAACCTGGAGAATAGCACCTTTCACAGACTAAATACTATCCCCCAGTACGGCATGATACTATTTTAATGCATCAACTGCCAGATTAAGTTCCAGCACATTGACACGGGGTTCACCGAAAATTCCCCATTGCCGCCCCTCCACATGCCGGTCTACTAATTGCACCATTTCAACAGTAGATAAACCGCGTTCCCAGGCAACGCGTTCTACCTGGGCATAGGCGGCAGCAGGCGAAATGTGGGGGTCCAAGCCGCTGCCTGATGCCAACACCAGATCAGACGGCACAACAGCATCGTTAGGCAAACCATTTTCTTCGCGCACTTTTTTTACATTGTCTGCTACAATATCCATCAATTTTTGATTCGTAGCTCCCAAATTGGAGCCGGAAGAACTAGTTGCGTCATAACCATCCGTGCCTGCAGCGGACGGGCGGCTGTGAAAATAGCCGGAGCCGGTAAACTTTTGACCAATTAGTTTAGAGCCTATCGGTACATCATTCTTTAGGATAATAGATCCGTTAGCCTGAGCTGGAAACACCGTTTGCGCCAGTACGGTCATCGTCAACGGATAGATAAAACCGGTAATTATTGTAAGCACGACAAGCATCCCTGCCGCACTCACTATTTGACGGAGCATATATCATCAACTTCCTTTCGTTCCATCCTGTGGTAGCAACACTCTATTAGTTTTTCCAGCTATCGCCCCCTTCGCGCTTTACTACCAAAAGCCGGTTGCTATACCAGCCCGAGCGCCACGATAAGCATGTCGATCAACTTGATCCCAAGGAATGGGGCAGCAATCCCACCCAGCCCATAAATCAGGATGTTGCGCCGCAAAATGGTCTCAGCCCCTACCGGCCGGTATTTAACTCCCCGCAAAGCCAGTGGCACCAATCCAATGATAATCAACGCATTAAAGATCACCGCGCTTAAGATGGCACTTTCCGGGGTGGCCAGCCGCATGATATTGAACACGTTTAGCTCCGGAAACGCCCCGGTAAACATGGCAGGAATGATGGCAAAGTATTTGGCGACATCGTTGGCAACACTGAAAGTCGTCAGCGAGCCACGGGTAATCAACAATTGCTTGCCGATTTCCACCACTTCAATCAGCTTAGTAGGATTGCTGTCCAGATCGACCATATTGCCTGCCTCTTTGGCAGCCTGGGTGCCGCTGTTCATGGCCACGCCCACGTCGGCCTGGGCCAGCGCCGGCGCGTCATTGGTGCCATCGCCGGTCATGGCGACCAGCATGCCTTTTTCCTGATACTCTCTAATTAAGCGCAGTTTATCTTCCGGCGTAGCTTCAGCGAGAAAATCATCCACTCCCGCTTCCGCGGCGATGGCTGCTGCCGTAAGCGAATTATCACCAGTAATCATGACTGTTTTTATCCCCATCTGCCTCAGTTCCCGAAACCGTTCCTTAATGCCACCTTTCACGATATCCTTCAGATGAATGGCGCCAAGCACTTGCGTTCCTTCTGCCACTACTAACGGCGTACCACCGCTTTTGGCAATTGTCTGGCAAGCCTCGTCAACTGAATCGGGAAATACCCCGCCTCGGCCATAGATATATTTTTTGATGGCCTCCACCGCACCTTTGCGGATTTCTTGGTCTTTGATGTTGACGCCGCTCATACGGGTCTGCGCCGTAAAGGGGACAAACTCAGCTTCCATGGCCGCTAAATTTCGTTCGCGCAAATTGTACTTTTCCTTAGACAGAATAACAATGCTCCGGCCTTCCGGTGTCTCATCCGCCAGCGAAGAAAGCTGGGCTGCGT
>Ga0316604_10001469_pt1 | contig 20751 bp, 19 predicted proteins | sample OWC_soil_day20_C_FD_207650 | JGI IMG/M metagenome (GOLD analysis project Ga0316604, IMG submission 207650) | Wetland soil microbial communities from Old Woman Creek delta, Ohio, United States - OWC_soil_day20_CT | ecosystem: Environmental > Terrestrial > Soil > Wetlands | place: USA: Ohio...
GACCAGGAAATCATCATTAGGCCGCAAAAAGTCGGTAACCGTGGACCGAAACGATCACCCAGCCGTCCGCCGACGGGAGATAAGAGCATCAGGGCAACCGACATCGGCAGCATCATAATCCCGGCCGTTATGGAATTGTAACCAAGAAGAGACTTTAGGAAAAACGGCAGTAAGAAATTTATCGCCATAAAGCACAAAAAGGAAAAGAAAATGACGACGGTAGCCACAGTAAAATTGAGGTTGCGAAACAGTCGGATGTCAATCATCGGCTGACGGGCCGCAGCCTCAACAGCTATAAATAGTCCCATTGCGGAAAAGGAGGTGTAAAACAGCGAAATTATATACAGGGAGTTCCACCCTTCGCTCTGTCCCTTGTTCAAGGCTATAAGCAACGAACCAATGCTTACGATGAGCAAACCTACCCCCGGATAATCAATGGCGGTTTTGGAAGAACGCCCGATAGCCGGTATTATAGCGATGGCAAATAAGATGCTGATTACGCAGACCGGGCCTATGGAAAAAAACATCATATGCCAGTCGAATTTTTCTACTACATAGCCGCCGACCGTCGGCCCAATCGCGCCACCCGCAGCCGCCATGGCACCCCATATACCCACGGCCTGTCCCCTTTCACGGGCATCGAAGGTTTTCGTGACGATGGTCAGGGCATTGGGCAATAACATGCCCGCTCCCACACCCTGCATTACGCGAAAAATAATCATCATTGTCGAGCTAGTGGCCAGACCGCATAACATAGAGGCGACTGCAAACAGGGTCAGACCAACGACGTAAACACGTTTAGCCCCGAACTCATCTCCCAGCTTGCCGGTCAGTGGCATAATGGCGCCATATGGCACCATGTAGCCGAGGGAAACCCAGACAATCGAGTCCATATCGAAGTTCAGCGACGCCATAATATTGGGAAGAGCGATATTGATGCAGCTGCTGAGATACGCGCTCAACACGGTCCCCAAACATACTGCGACTAAAACAGCGTATTTTCTCAACATCTTACCCCCTTAGAGTTTAAGCGCCACTGTTTCCTCCAGATGGATTTTGATGACCACTGACATGCCGGGACGAAAATGAACGCCGCTGTCCGCGGGCAATGTTATCTTTATTGGGATCCTCTGCGTCACCTTGGTAAAATTACTGGATGAATTCTCGGTAGGAAGCAGGGCAAATACCGATGAGGCCGCATTGCCCAGATCATAGATCTTGCCGTAAAAACTCCGTCCAGGGTAGCCGTCCACCGTATATTTCACCAGTTGTCCAACTTTCAGTTTGCCGATGTAAGTTTCCTCGATCCTGGCGTTGACCCAGATTTGATTGCTGTCGATCACACTGAACAGCGGCTGGCCCATAACCACAACTTCGCCTGGGTTGGCCGATTTCAGTGCCACTATGCCGTCCACCGGCGACACAATGGTGGTGTCTCCGTAGGTCTGCGTGACAGCCGTCAAGGCTGCTTCCGCCTGTTTTACCCGGGCCGCCGCTGCCCGGATCGTTTCCTCGCGGGAGCCGGTTACAGCCAGATCCAGTGCCTGGCTGGCGGAATTATACGATTCCTGGGCCACTTGCAAGGCCGTCTGGGCGCTGTCGCGCTGGGCTGCGCTGATCGCGCCACCGCTATAAAGTTGCTGCATCCGGCGATTGTTGATAGCCGCATTTTCCAAACTGGCTCTGGCCTGATCCACCGCCGCCCGGGCTTGCAGGATCTCCTGTGGCCGGGTACCATTAATCAGTTGCTCGTAGTTGGCCCTGGCGGCCGCCAAAGTAGCTTCGGCCTGTGCCTTCTGGGCGGCGATATCCTGCGGGTCGATCCTGGCCAGCACCTGCCCGGCTTTAACGGCATCGCCCTCGGCTGCCAACAGTTGGGCCACCTTGCCGGAAACCTTGCTGCTGACGCTGACGATGGTGCCGCTGATCCGGGCATCATCGGTGGACACGTATCTGGTGGAATAGTACCAGTACCATCCCGCCCCGGCGAGAACGCTCAGAACAATGACCCCCAGAATAGCGATGATATTTTTATTATTTCTGTTGTTTCCGTTCCCGTTATTATTTTCTGTCATATAAATCTCCTTAACTCTGTTTAGTTTCTACAGGGTTAAATCAACACTAGCCTTATATTATCACATCCAATATAATAGTAATATAATCTAATTTATACTGGTATAAATTCTAATAGACAAGAGGTTTTTTCATGAACATAAATTCTCGTCGCTATTTAGAACTTGCAGATTTTTTAAAAACAAGAAGGGCTAGAATTCTCCCGTCGCAAGTAGGGCTTCCATCAGGGACGCGCCGTCGAACCCCCGGATTGCGACGGGAAGAAGTTGCCCATCTGGCCGGCATTGGCTTAACTTGGTATACATGGCTGGAACAAGGACGACCTATCCAGGTTTCTGCACAGGTCATTGAAAGCATCTCTAAGGTGTTATTACTTGACTATCAAGAGCGGCTTCATTTCTATACCCTGGCTAACCAACCTCCGCCAGCCGAGTTACCGCCTTTTCAGGAAACCATCAATCCTGTTCTCCAGCGTGTTCTTGAGAATTTGGTATTGTGTCCATCCTATATCATGGATGCACGGTGGAATGTGTTGGCTTGGAACCAAGCCGCCAGCCTAGTATTTGGTTTCTCTAGCATGATGAAGCTTCGTGACCGAAATATCATATGGAGGATGTTCACGAATAAAGATTGCAAGCGGTTGTTTCCTCACTGGGAAAACTATGCGCGCAGAATGCTAGGGAGTTTTCGTTCAACAACCGATCACTACATGGAAGACCCATGGATAATTCAATTTGTCAAAGATCTAAAAAAAGAGAGCAAAGAATTTGATTTTCTTTGGTCCCATCACGAGTTGCAAAACGATGACAATATTTGCAAAAAATTGAATCATGCGGTGGTAGGAACATTGTTTTTTGAGTTTAGTAATTTTGATTTTGCAGACAACTCAGGATTAAAACTAATAATAAATACTCCAACTGAAAACACCGATACAGCTGCAAAAGTCCAATCTCTCATTCAGCGTGATATCCAATAATTGTTTAGCTGTGAAACCATGCTCTTTTGTCTAAGGAGTAATTATTTATTATGCTCTCAAGCATATCACACTTATACTTCAGGCTTCGTCGCTCACCTCGATTAAGCTTAAACGGTAAACCTTGTGGCGTCCCCCAAACAAAAAAATCGCCTAAACATCACGTTTAGGCGAACATAAAACATACATATTCAATTCCCCCAAAAGTCTTAAACCGACTGGTTTAGGACTTTTTTCGCTCTGTCAACGCCACGCACTCGACGTGTGTTTTGCTAGAAACATGATACTAATATGCGAAATGGGAGTTTTGCGGAAAGGCGCGGCACCCCTAAAAGCAAAGGGGCGGTTTTGTTTGATAGGTTATACTTTTACGCAAAATTAGCATTCGGCGGGGTAGCTGTACAGCAGATTCTATATGAAGCAAAAATAACTGAATCATATTGCCTTTCATTTGGGCATTCTCTGGGTTTCTTATATCAGCCATTCTTTGTGTCCGCAAAAGGTAATACGGTTCAGCTTTTGTTGACGTGTCTACATGAACAATCGCAAACCATGTAGACACATAATCCTATCTAACATAAAACGGGGCTGCCTCAAAATATGGTTTATAGCCTATCAGAAGTGGTATTACGCTAAGATTTTAAATTCATCCCTTGTTTAACTGCAGCCAGATTAATATCATGTAGCTCAGGCTTCTTAGTACCGACAACCGCACTTATGGCTTTTTCAACACTAGCGAAATTTGCCGTGGTAAGACTTGGAATCAATGCACCTAAACAAATCATGTTGGCCAAGCTGGCTTTGCCAATCTCGTTGGCCATATCACCTGCCGGCACGGATATAATGTTGATATCACTCCGAGTGGGGGGAAACGTAACAATGGAAGAATTGACAACTAAGGTGCCGCCTGGCTTGATAGAGGGAAGAAATTTTTCATAGGCCGGTTGGTTGAGGACGATTCCGACATCCGCTACTTCGATAACCGGCGAATTGATGTCATCATCGGCTATGATGACAGAACAATTGGCGGTGCCGCCCCGCATTTCCGGACCGTAGGATGGAATCCAGCAAACTTCGCGTCCGTCCAACATGCCAGCATAGGTCAATATTTTTCCAATGAACATGACACCTTGGCCGCCGAAACCGGCTAACAATATTTTATCCATCATAGTGCTGCAACCTCCTCGGTCATCTTTAATTCACCTAGCTGATAAATAGGCATCATATGATCGCGCAACCACTGCAAGCTGTCAACCGGGGACAATCCCCAGTTAGTGGGACAGGTGGATAGGATGCTGACGAAGGAAAATCCTAAGCCTTGTTGCTGCACTTGAAAAGCTTTTTTCAAATATTGCCTGGTCAGACGGATATTCTTGGGCGAATCCACTGAACCGGCTGCTACATATACGGCCCTCTCAAAAGTGGTCATGGTTTTAGGCAGATCCATAGGTGGTCCTGCCAAAGAACAATCTCGGCCATAGGGGCTGGTGGAGGTCACTTGTCCTTCCAGAGTGGTAGGGGCCATCTGACCTCCGGTCATACCAAAGACCGCATTATTGACCATGATGGAAGTGATTTTTTCTCCCCGAGCCGCCACGTGGATGGCATGGGCTGTGCCGATGGACGCGATGTCACCGTCGCCCTGGTAGGTGAAGACCAAACGGTCGGGCAGGGATCGTTTGACACCTGTTGCCACTGCCTGGGCGCGGCCGTGGGCTGATCCGACGCAATCACAACTAAAATAGTTTTGGGAAAACCCGGCGCAACCTACTGGCACAACACCGATAGTCTTGTCAATAATATTTAATTCTTCCAGTACTTCCCCGATCAGCCGGTGAATGATGCCGTGGGTACAACCAGGGCAATAATGAAAGGGGAGTTCCGTAAGACCTTCCGGCCTGCCAAATACTTTTTGCATAGTTATACCTCCGCTTCCAAATTAAAGTGTTCGTTTAGCTTGCGTAAAATATCGTTCTCGCTCAAAAGTATACCGCCCAGACGGTTGCACAGGCAAACCGGGACCTGGCAATTGACAGCGAGTTTGACGTCTTCGATCATCTGTCCGGCGCTGAGTTCCACTGATAGAATCCCTTTTACTTTGTCGAGTTGTTCAAATGCTTTTGTAGGGAAAGGCCATAAGGTTATCGGGCGAATGAGACCTAGTTTAATACCCTGTTTCCGGGCTTTTAGAACGGCACTTTTAGCAATGCGGCCTGAACTGCCATAACCCACAATGAGATACTCGGCATCTTCGGTATGAAAAGTTTCCCACCGTTGTTCCGTTTCCTGGATGTGGTTAAATTTAGCTTGCCAGCGCAGATTGTCTGCTTCAGCAATTTCGTTGGTTAAGGCATAACTGGTAATGTTACGCTTTTTTCGCCCTTTGCACCCGCCGATGGCCCAGTCTTTCGCCGGTAATTCGATTTCGGGGCACTCCTTCAGTTCGATGGGTTCCATCATCTGACCTAAGAAACCATCCGCCAAAAGCACTACTGGTGTGCGATGCTTATCGGCCAGATCAAAGGCTTGCAGAGTATAATCGTACAGCTCCTGCCCTTTGGACGGTGCCAAAACGATGACACGATAATCACCATGGCCACCGCCTTTAGTACATTGGAAGTAATCGGATTGGGATGCTCCAAGCCCCCCTAAACCCGGCCCCGAACGATTGACGTTGACCACTACGACCGGCAATTCGTTGGCAGCAAGATAAGACATGCCTTCCTGCTTTAAGCTAAAGCCAGGGCTGGAGGAAGCAGTCATGACTCGCTCTCCTGTTGCAGCAGCACCAAAACACATATTAATGGAGGCGATTTCGTCCTCACCCTGTAACACTGTCCCACCTGCTTTAGGCAGGTGTTTGGACAAATATTCGATGACTTCCGTCGATGGGGTTATGGGGTAACCGAAGAACAGTTTGCAGCCAGCGCGAATCGCCGCTGCACCGATAGCTTCATTTCCCTTCAATAATTCTTTTGCCACAAATTTCAACTCCTTAATGTAAGACTGTTATTCTTTATAGATTTCCAAGGCTAGGTCAGGACACATGACCCCACATAAACCACAACCGATACAGTTATTTTCAGCGACTATTACAGAGTAATAACCTTTGGCGTTGGCCGCACTCCCGATAGACAACGCTTTCTTCGGGCATATGCTGATGCACAGACCACAGCTTTTGCAATACTCTTCACGAACAACTACTTTTGCCATTAACATTCACCTCCTTGAATAAAGTCAGGGAAGAACAAGAAAAAACCATTTAACCCTCCAATTGTCTCCCGGCAAAAAATCGATGGAACTGATAGTAGGGACAGAGATTATCAGCACAATCCTTGAAGTATAACTTCGCACTAAAGAATGACCCCTCTGCCCCTGCAATGGGGTGTTGGGGTAGCTGCATCTAGTAATACCGGCTACCCTAACCTTGTACCATAATCAACCCAATTCCCTGATCGGACAACTTTTACAGCTTCCTCTGCGCTACACACTTTCTTCTTATATTCACTTATATGATTCAAGTTTTATCCTTTTAATCAAAATTACTCCCATCATGCTTCGTTAAAAGGTTGTTTCGTCTTGTGCTAATTATATCTATTCACTTTTTTTAAATAAAATACACTGTTTTTTAACGATATATAAATTAATTGTATAGCTCGTTTTTTGTTCCTCATTTAAGCGGGGTTAAGCAATGCCTTTTTGTTTACGCAGCTCTGCATTTTTACGGATTTTCATTGTACCAACCGTAAGCAGTGGAAGAACGACAAACGCTAGTCCAACATAACCCATTGAGCCATAGCCTTTTACCACCAAAGCGGTTAAACCGAAAGTAGAAGCGCCCACACACAACAACACGGTCAATAAAGCAATGATCAGTCTGCGCAGTCTCAGACTTTCGAATGCGCCTTTTCCCTCCCAGGCTCTTTCAAACCGGGTAACCGCAGTGAACACAAAGGAGATTGCGGTTCCCATCAAGGCAACAAACAAAATAATGCTGTACAAAATTTTCAACCAAGGCAACCCAAGCTGATTCGTCATGTAGTATACCGGCAAAGTTTCTTTTAAAACTCCCGGGGCAAAACCTAACAATACAATACTCATCGCGGCTAAAAAAACGCCGTTTAGCAAAATGCCAAATACTCCGAACATATTGCATTCTTTGGTAGTGGTAATTTTATGCGAGACAGAAATGGCAGGTACCAAGCCAAACGCCTGAAATCCTACATATAAGCAGGCTTTCCAAACTCCCTCCCACGTATCATTGCCAAACGTTTCATGGGAAGAAATGAATTTGATGGCTTTAAAACCATTCATTTCAAAACCCAGATAAACAAGCATGACCAAAGTTACGATAAGAAAATACGCTTTATAGCGCAAAACACGAAGGATGAGTTCAGCCCCGAAGATCGTCAGAGACAACAATGCAGCTCCGATAGCGGAAATGCCAACAAAGTATGGTATTCCCAACGTATTCAGCAGCAAAGCGCCGGCGCCGGCTATGGAAGTGCTCACGGCAATTAAAATATTCGCCATAAAACAAAGTTCAAATATAACGGAAAAGATTTTTTCATGAGGATGGTATAAAACATTGGCAAAACTCTTATAATCGTGAACATTGTGATCCTTCGCCAATACCAATGCATTTCGATAGGTCCAGGCTACAAGACCCATTGCAATAATGGGCAGAAAAGCAGATGTCCAGCCATACTTTACATAGAAATTGACTTCCTGATTACCGGTTGCAAAACCACCGCCACAATGTGTTGAAAACCAGACTGCAGCTACCGAAAAAGATATCCAAATAAAACTAAGTCCTGTTTTTTGGTCGGTCATTCTATTTTCCTCCTATTTTTTAGTATCGTTTTTTCCATTGCCAATCAGGATTTTGTAACTATTTACGTTATCCACTTTGCCGGCTCATGTTCATGTTTTGATCAAACGCACGCCTCCTTGTCTTTAGCAAGAAGGAAACCCGCCTCTCCTTCTTGCTCCTTGTGTATCATTCGTAAACCTGCGCCTTTTCCTCACCATTTAAGACGCGTATCGCGCCAGCCGACAGAGACTCCAGTTCTTCTTCGCCCGGGACAACAACCACAGGCGCTATGAAGCGAACGCGGTCAGAGATATCAGCGACAATTCTTTTGGAATACGCCATTCCGCCTGTTAAGATAATCCGATCGACCTTCCCTTTCACAACGGTCGCCAAGGAACCAATGTCTTTTGCTACCTGATAACAAAACGCCTGCAGCAATAATTCCGCTTTTTCATCGCCTTCCTCAGCCAACCGCTCCAGATCCCTTGCGTCCTTGGTGCCCAGATACGCATAAAAACCGCCGGAACCAAATAATTTTTTCTTTAGTTCTTCATATGTGTATTTACCGGAATAGCATAATTTCACCAATTGACTGGCCGGCAGCCCGCCGCAGCGGTCCGGAGAAAATGCGCCTTCTTCCTTGCCGTCTACAATGTCAATCATTTTTCCGCCTTGGTGCACTGACATAGATATGCCGGTTCCCAAATGGGCTACGACGAGGTTCGTATGGCGATACGGCGTTCCTATTTCTGTCGACACCTTACGGGCCACTGCTTTCATATTCAAAGCATGTGACATACTGGCGCGCTCAAGATCCGGAAAACCGGAGACACGCGCTACGGGCTGTAATTCATCGACCGCTACCGGGTCAACGATAAAGGCCGGAATTCTCAGTATTTTGGCAATGTTATCAGCGATGACACCGCCCAGATTCGAGGCATGCTCGCCGCGTTCCGCTTTTTTCAGATCAGCCAGCATCAATTCATTGACTGCGTACGTTCCGCCTTGCATCGGCTTTAACAGCCCACCCCGCGCAACAACGGCATCCAAGGATTCCAGCGGGATATTTGCTTCTTTCAAAGCGTCTGTAATCAAGTCTGACCGGTACTGAAATTGGTCAATGACCCGGGAAAAGCCCTGCAAGGCCTCACCTTGGTGCTCCACAACTTTTTTAAATACAATTTTTTCATCATCAAACACGGCAAATTTGCTGGACGTTGCACCCGGATTGATCGCCAAAACTCTTTTCATTCTTCTTATTTCCTCCTCCTGCTGTTCGGTGTAATGTCAAACGTGTACTATTAATCCAACAACGATTTAGCGATTACTGTTTCCGGAAAATCAACGGAACCATTCTTGATGACAACGCCTTTGATATCCCGAAAGAACCGCGATGCCGCCATATCTTCGCTATAGCCATAGCCGCCTTCGATTTGCACCACATCAATCAAGGCGTTCTGACCGATCCGTGCCGCAAACAACTTGACCATTGCGGCTTCCATTGCGAATGGTTTCTCGTTTTCAATCAATCTAGCCGCATGATAGACTGCCAGACGTAACATATGAATATTCGTTGCCATTTCCGCCAGCATCGTTTGAATCGCCGGGAACCGAGCAATCGGTTGCTTGAACTGGATTCGCTGCATGCCATATTTCGCTGCATCATCCATGGCGGCCTGGGCAATTCCAACAACCATTGCCCCTTCTGCCACACCGGCTGCCGCCTGTGCTTTGGCAACGATGGCCAACCCAGCCCCTTCTGTTCCCAGCAAGCTGCTCTGTGGTATCTTCACATTATCAAAGATGATTTCCGCCGACTGACAGCCCCGCAAACCCATCTTTTTGATGGTGCGGGCCACTGACAAACCAGGAGCATCGCCAGCAACAAGAAAAGCGCTCATGCCTTTCAGCCCGGCACCCGGATCCGTTAAGGCAAACACCACATAAATACCGGCTGCGCCGCCGTTCGCCACGTAACATTTCCGGCCATTTAGAACGTATGTATCGCCGTCTTTACAGGCAGTCACTTTATGTTCACCAACGCCAGGCGCAGCATCCGGTTCAGCCAAAGCAAAGGCTCCCAGGATTTCGCCGCTGCACATAGCCGGCAAATATTGTTCTTTTTGTTCCTTTGATCCCCATGTATTGATCGAATAGGCCGCCATCGCTGCATGCTGATTTAAAATAGACGCAACCGCACCGCTCGATTTGGAAATTTCTTCAATGATTAAGGCATAACTAAGAAATCCGGCTTCAGCACCGTCGTATTCTCCCGGCAAAAACATTCCCATAAAACCCTGTTCTGCCAGAGACTGTACCAATTCTTGCGGGTGAAGCGCAGTGCGGTCAATTTCCGCCGCCATCGGTTCGATGCATTCCTGCGTAAATTCGCGGGCGTTCTGCTGGATAAGTTCTTGTTCTTCCGTGAATGCGTACCCCATAATTCAACCTCCTATTCCTCTCTCTTCTACGAATTCAGCAACAATCCGGAAATGACGATACGCTGAACCTGATTGGTACCTTCGTAAATTTGTGTTACTTTCGCATCACGCATGAGCTTTTCCACAATTGAATCCTTGGAATATCCGTATTGGCCCATTAGTTCCACTGCCTCGGAAGTAACCCGCATGGCAGTATCCGTGCAAAACGTCTTGGCCATAGCTGCTTCTTTGGTATAAGGCATTCCGACATCTTTTAACCGAAGGGCATTGCGAACCAACTGTCTTGCCGCCTCCACTTGAGTTGCCATATCTGCTAACTTAAAAGCCACTGCCTGATGTCTGCCGATTGGCTTGCCATTGACATCCAAATACGTTTTGGCGAACTGAATTGCTTCATCCAGAGCCCTTCGCGCCACCCCGACACTCATTGATGCTACAATGGGTCTAGCCATATCCAGCGTCTTCATAGCAATTTTCATGCCGTCGCCTTCTTTGCCGAGCAGATGGGTGCGCGGAACCCGAACATTTTTGAGCCGCAGTTCCACCGTGTTCGAACTGCGAATGCCCATTTTGTGTTCTTCCGCTCCTACCACAACGCCTTCCCGTTCTTTCTCCACAATGAATGCGCTGAGTCCCTTTACCCCTTTGTCCAGATCAGTGGAAGCAAAAACGACCATAATGGAAGCATAACCGCAGGTCGTGGCAAAACACTTGGTCCCGTTGATGACCCATTCGTCACCGTCTAATTTGGCTACTGTAGTACAAGAACCGGCGTCGGAACCGGCGCCCGGTTCGGTAAGGGCAAAGCCGCCCATACCGCCATTAACTAAACGGCTATAATATAATTTTTTCTGTTCCTCCGTTCCGGCGATGGCCAAAGGATAGGAACTTAATCCATTACCGCTTAGGGTAGTAGCAAACGCAGCGCAACCATAGCCCCATTCTTCGGCAACAAGCGACTGCGTGACCGAATCGTAGCCTGGACCGCCGTATTCTACCGGTACAGCCATGCAGTTTAAACCAACTTTTTTATTTTCCGCCAGAATGAATTCGTGAAAACCGCCTCGTTCATCCCATTCCCGGTCTACCGGGATAATATGCTGTGCCGTAAAAGCCCGTGCTAACTGCTGTATTTTTTGCTGCTCAGGGGTGATCGTCAAATCCAGCATTATTTCATCAACCTCTCTTTTCGAATCATTGATCCTGCTGACCCTTCATTCCCATTTATTGGATTTCAAATAACTTGCCAGGATTGAGAATCAAATTTGGATCAAGAGCCTTTTTAATGGCGCTCATCATACTGAGTTCCACCTGGTTGGTATATTTCTCCAACAAATGTTTCTTTTTATAGCCAATGCCGTGTTCACCCGATAAGCGCCCGCCCAGAGGATAAATCACCGCATAAATCTCATCCTGGATTTCGGCCAACTTTTCGTCCCACTGCTCGGCGGAAATCGTTCCCGGCATAATACACAAGTGAATATTGCCGTCACCGGCATGACTGACCACCCGGGCAACCGCATCGTGTTTTTCACAAATTCCAACCATGGCCTTCATCGCAGAAGGCAGCTGGTCTAAAGGAACGACCGCATCTTCGTTGCTTTGAACGAGCGATTCATGCCGAAACGCTTCCGCAACGGATTTGCGTATCTTCCATATTTTCTCGCTTTCAGGCATTAAGACTTCTATCGCATTGTTTTCCGTGCACAATTCGTCAATTTTAGCCGCCTTGTCGTCCAATTCTTCGTCGTTTTCCGCTTCGACCTGGATAATCAGGTAGTTGCCATCTTCACTATGAGGAAGGGTTTCCTTGAGATACACTTCTACACAGCGAATCGCGCGACCATCCATGAATTCTACGCAAGTCGGTTTTACGCCGGCTTTGATCACTTTCGTAACAGTGGCAATGGCGGAATCAATATCCGGGAATATGGCCAGTAAATCGACCACGCTGGGCGGCTGCGGCGCAAGTTTCAGCGTCACCTTCGTAATAATGCCCAAGGTTCCTTCGGAGCCAATCACCAATTGTTCCAACGCATAACCGGTACTGCATTTTGCCAACCGGCCTCCGAGAACCGTAATTTCACCGGTGGGCGTTACCACTTCCATACTATAAACTTGGTGCCGGGTTGTACCATATTTTACCGCTTTATTGCCGCCGGCATTGGTGGCAACATTGCCGCCGATAAAACAGCTGTCACCGCTGCAGGGATCGCCGGGATAATATAACCCCACATCATTGGCGGCCTTTTGAACGTCACCGGTCAACACACCGGCTTCCGCTTCAATATATAAATTGTCGGCGTCGACTTTGATGATTTTATTGAGCCTATCGGTCGTCAGCACGATGCCGCCGTGGATCGGCGTAGCGCCGCAGGATAACCCGGTGCCGGCCCCGCGGGGCACCAGCGGAACCAATTCACGGTTGGCCAGCTTAACAACCTGGGCGATCTGCTCTGCTGTCTCGGGAAAAACCACAACTTCCGGCATATAAATATAATGAGGATCCATTACTTCATCGTGACTGTAATCTTTTAGTTTTTTCTCATCCACCGTAACATTTTCCGCCCCAACAATCCCTTTTAGTTCTTCCAGGATGCCGGCCGTCACTTTATTATACTTGCCCATTTTCTTCATCCTCCTATGCTTTCACGTTTTGCAGCGCTTCCGTTAACGCAGGAATAATATCCGCGTAGTCGCCGACAATCCCATAGTCAGCCGCCGCAAAAATCGGTTCTTTTTCGTTCGTATTAATGGCTACGATCACTTTACTGTCGCGAATGCCCGCCACGTGCTGGATCTGTCCGGACGTCCCGACAGCAATATAAAGACTGCCCTTGATAATTTGCCCGGAAATACCGATGTACCGGTCAATCGGCATCCATTTCATTTCTTCACAAATCGGCCGTGTACAGCCCACTTCCGCGCCAACAGCATCCGCAAAAGCTTGGATCATCGCCAAATCCTCCTGTTTGTCAACACCGCGACCAATACCAACCACCCGATCCGCTTTGCTGATATCGACTCCCTGCTGCTGTACTTTTACAGCGTCGATCAGCGTAACTTTCGGATCAATCGTTATTTCACTGACAATCACTTCGCCAGGATCGCTATCCGCCGTAATCACTTCATAAGACCGGGGCGGAACAGTAACGAACGCCGGAAAACCCATTTCTTCTGTAGTGACTGCCAATCCGCCGTAAACAAGGCGATCTGCGATCAGTTTGTCTCCATCCGCCGTTATTTTCACCGCATCGGTCAGCAAACCGGCATCCATTCTGGCTGCCGCGCTCCCAGCGATATATTTGCCGCGAAGAGTACCCCCGATTAAAACGATCTCGGCCTTTTCCTCCTGAAGAATTTCGGCTACCGCTTGTTCATAGGCTTCCACCCACGTATTGCCGCCTTGCAAAACAATTACTTTGGCTACGCCCAATGCAGCCAGTTCCTGTGCTCCTTCAACATCCAGAGCAATTGCCGCGGCCTGCTTGCCCATTTGTTTAGCCATCTCGATTGCCGGTGTCACCAGCTCTTTTGCCAAATTTCTATCTTCGCTAAAAATCCAAATTCCCGCCATATGCCTTACCTCTCCTCTCACGCGCCGATTATATCGCGCCTTCTTTAAGCAAATTTGCCACCAATTGCGCCGCTATTTCTGCCGGCGTTCCCTCTTTGTAAACCACGTTTTTGCGCGACATGGCATATCCTTTGATCTCTTTCAACGTTCTCTTCGGCATGAGTTTTTCGATTTCTAATCCTAATTCACTGGTTTTCAGTTCCAGCTGCGGTTTTCTTCCGGCCGCCAACACCTGTTTAACAGTAGGGAAACGGGGCTGGGCAATTTCCGGCAGTACAGTATATACAGCAGGGCCCTCCACGCTGATTGTTTCCGTAGTATCACCTACGCGGCGGGTAACAATTACTTTTTCCCCTTCTACGTCCAGTTTGATAACACAGGTAATTGCCGGGATACCCAACAAAACTGCCAGGCGAAGCGGAACCTGCTGGTTGCTGGCATCGGCAGAGGTATCTGCACATAAAATCATTGAATAGTCGCCTGCCTGGCGAACTGCGGCCGCCAAAGCATTTGCCGTTACATACGCATCCGCCTGATCGGCATTCGGATCATTGATCCAAATCGCTCTTTCCGGCCCTCGGGCCAAAGCATCCTTCAACGACTGCTTTACATCCGCGCCGCCGTAGGAGATAGCGACAGAGCTTCCGCCATGAGTTTCCACAAGCTGCGCCGCAAGTTCAATCGCATTCTTGTCGTATTCACTGATTCTTTTTTTTGCCCGGCTGGTATCCAAACTCAATGTGTTCGGATCAATCTTGATTTCCTGTTCATTCAAAATCCACTTATAACAAACGAGAATATTTTGCATAACTACTGCTCCTCTCTAAATCATGGAATTTTTAATACTCATGCACCAATATAAAATTTCTGGTAAAATGAAAGAAGAACTTGAATTGAGGTGTTGTTCGTGGAAATTCGCCAATTGAAATATTTCGTGCAAATTGCATTAGACCTGAATTTTTCGATAGCCGCAAAAAAGCTCTTCATCTCACAACCAGCCCTAAGTTGGACGATAAAGCAACTTGAAAATGAATTAGGAATCAAGTTATTTGTCTCCAGTGGTAAGAAAATGTTCCTAACTTCTGATGGAGAAGAATTTTTAACGAAAGCGAAATATTTTTTGAATGAGCACCAAAAAATCATTGACTTCTATGAAAACCGAAAAGACATTTTAACAGGGCATATTCAACTAGGCATACCCGCGCTTTTTGGAACTTGCTTTTTCATACAGACAATCTTAAAATTCAGGCAATACTATCCTAAAATCGAAGTTACGATGCACAGCGCTGGTTCCATAGCAGTTCAAGAAGCGGTTGAAACTGGAAAAGTTGATGTTGGAATTGTTTCCTACCTTTTCCCTTCCCCCAATTTGGATGCCATTGAACTCCCCAATATTACTTATCCGATAGTACTTGTCGTAAGCAGCAAGCACCACCTTGCAACCAAAGTTTCGGTTTCCTTTGCTGATTTACGTGATGAGTCTTTTATTTTGTTGGATGAGAGCTACACCATCGGTGTGCTTCCCGTGGACGCCTGTAAAAAGATCGGGTTTACTCCGAATGTTGTATTGAGAAGTTCCGAATGGAATGTAATTTGCGAAGCTGTGGCCACTTCTAACAATATTACGATTCTTCCCTACCCATTTATCGATAAAGTGAGTAGCTCTGCTCTTTCATTTATTCCCATAATAAGCTCTCTGGAAACTACAATCCCTATTGCAATTATTTCGAAAAAAGGCTTGTCAAAATCGTTGCCGTTACAAAAATTCATTTCATTCTTACTCGATGACATATTAAATAACGGCAGCAGTATATAACAGAACGACCATTGCCCGGACTTTGATTGCTCAATCAAGCTGTTAATGCCTTCTTGAACACCTTTAACAGATCCGTTCGCCGCAGAGCGATTTGGGAGAACGCGTTGTGACCATGGCTTCTGCTCTTTGTTTATGATCCTCAAAAATGGCTCGTTTCTTCGACAGCCCCCATTACTTAATATTCGCTGGTGATTTGGTGCCCCGTAAATCAGTGGGAAGTCTATTCTCTTACGATCAAACCATTTCAGCAAAAGCTTGTATGCGTGTCCTGGCCTGCTCATCATTTCCAGTTTCCAAATCGATTTCCACATAAACATGCGGGATCTTGCTTTCTTCTAACTGTTTCTTAATAATCGGATAATCAAATTCTTCTGGGTCACAGAATTTAGTCATGCAAAATAGAACTCCGTCAGCGCCAGTTGCCCGTACTGCTTCAAGGAGCATATCCCCACGCTTTTTATCAGGATCATACAACAATGAACAGCCGTCCAGCGTAGCCCAATATCTTGCCAATCTTTCCATAGGATCGTCCGCAGCCAACAATACATCTGATCTAAACTGTCTGGTTTCTTGCGCCAAATCATCGGCAACAACAGCAATTTTATTATCTTCAAAAATCTCGAATAATTCAGGAGAATCCATCTTAATACCGGTTACTACAATTTTTTTGCCGTTCCAAGCTTGTATCGGTCTAGCTTTAATCGCCGCAACCAATTCTTTTACTAGGCCTATATATTGCGTTTTTTCCATAAATTGACCACTTTTTATCACAGCATGCCGGATCGACGGTGTAATAATTTCCGGGTAGTTTTGCGCTACGCTAGTAAAACAACGCATGGTTTCCCGATACTTATTGAATACTTCAATACTATTATTGAGCGCTTGATCCGTAATCGTTATACCGGCGATTCTCTCCAGCGCTTTTTTTATTTCCACATATTCCGAAAGTAAAAACTTTACTCCCGCTTCAGTTTTTCGGTTTACTGGCTGGACTAATGAAATAAACTCCACTTGCGGTACAGCAACTTTCCAGTTTTGCCCCATTGTCCTTAAAGAGTCACAATTTGCCGGAATTATTATTCCAGAAAGATAATCAAACTTTCCCTTTATCCCCATCTCGATAGAAGTTTGTACTACAGAACAAAAAAACGATGGAAAATACGAGCGAACCGCAGACAACTCAATATTTCCTCCCCAGACTCCTACCGGCAACATTCCTGCAGCATAGATAAGTTCTTGTGGAGCATAATAAAAGTAGCCAACAGCTTTACAGCCTGTTTCGTCAATATAATTTTTTACGTATCTATCCGGGCTATCCGCAATTTCTTTAAATCGCTTTATTAGTTCGTCAATTTTACTCATTACCGGTTCCCCTTTCGTGCCTCTTTTCTTTGGTCCATAATTTCGCTTAGACTTTGCACACGAGTTTCAAATTGTGCTTTACTAAATATTCTTGGATCAGACTGGTCTCCATCAAAAGATACGATTGGGATCCCCGTTTCTTCTGCAATTCTTCTTTCCATTTCGTAAATAAAACCGTCCCACATCTTGCAACTGCGATTATAATGAACGAGCATCCCTTCGATATTATTCTCTTTAATAATATCGGTCCGCATTTTAACTTCTTTTTCCAGGTTCACACAATTAGTTACAGTTGCGTATTCAACCGCCATTTCATCTAAATTAGAGTAGACTTTTTCAAAAGCCTTGCAATAAACAGCACCAACAATATTGATTCCATACTGCCCCAAAGTTTTGAGATTATGCCCTAAATATGGCCAGCAGGCAATCCCTTCTGATAAAATGCGATGTTTTTCTTCGCCTTTAAAACTACTTTCCCCTGAAATAATTTTTGACTCCAATTCATCTGCCAATTGATTTAAAACGTCCGTTGTTTCTTTTCTGCTTTTATTACATACGACTAGCCCCATATAACTGAAAATTTCAAAACCATTCATTGGAGAGGGCGTTGACGCCATAGCATCCATTGCTCTCCGCCATGCCCGCCCCGAGGCAGAAGAAATTTCCATGACTTCTTTGAAACGATCTTCGCTAAACTTCTTGCCTGTGAACACCTCTAACTGACTAATAACTAATTTAAACTGTTCTTTGATATACTCGACTCGCGATGGAGTCACTTCATAACTTGTATTGTAAGGAATATCCAACATGAATAGAGGGATTTTCAGTTCTTTCGCTAGAGTTTCATACCATTTCACCATGCAGCTGCAAATATTATTGCAACACAACAAATAATCTGGCATAGGAAGCTCTTGTGCCGCACATGTTTTTAATTGTGCAAAACCTAAATTTATTCTTGCATAACTACAAATATCATTAGAATACCCATCTGCCTCAGCTTGCGCTATGTATTCTGGCGCAGCCTTTTTAGCAGCCACTGCCGCAGCATGGTTTTCTGGATAGACTATGTTTAGGCCAAGACACTCTGCTAATTCTTGCGGGAAGTTCGAGGCAGCCCAACCAATGAGTTCGCCATTTTTTTTTGCGGCGATAGCATCTTCATAGTGTTTTTCCATTAATTCCCGAATGATTTCTTTAGCTTCTTTTTGATCATTCACTTATAGCACCTCTTTTATGTTTACTTATTTGCCTCTCCATATGCGTATAAAGCAGCTCCTATTGCCCCGCTATATTGCGCATATTCAGAAACATAAATCTTTGCATTTGTTACGTTTTCCATCGCTTTGACAACGCCAATATTTTGCGCAACCCCACCCGTCATGATGAGGTCGCTCTGAATTCCCACTCTTAAAGCCAAACTACTGACTCGCTGCGCGATTGAACGATGTATTCCAGCAGCAATGTCTGCTGTACCCAGCCCTTTGGATAAATGGGATATCACTTCCGACTCCGCAAAAACTGTACATACCGAACTAATATTAATTGTATTTTGGGCTTGCAGAGAAAGATGTCCGAGATCATTTATGTTTGTCTCTAAAACTTTTGCCATCACCTCTAAAAACCTACCGGTACCAGCCGCACATTTTTCATTCATAGCAAAGTTTAACAAGTTGCCTCGACTGTCTATTTTTAATGCCTTGGCATCTTGTCCACCAATGTCTATAACCGTTCTAGCCTCTGGAAAAAGAAAATGTACTCCTTTCGCATGACAACTTAATTCACTTATCTGTTTGTCCGCTTCTTTAAAATTCATTCTCCCGTATCCGGTTACAACTGTTTTCCTGATATCACTTTGTTGTATTTCTTGATTTGCAAACAATTGCTGTAGTAATTGTGCTGGCCCACTGGTGCCTGTCCCAACGGCTACCAATGCTCTTTTCACAATCATTTCACCGTCTTGTAAGATAACAGCTTTTGATGAAGTTGATCCAATGTCTATGCCAAGCGTATACACAACATCCCCGCCTTTTGATCACTTTCATGACTACTTGCCTTGCAAGACAACCTTTTCTGCTAGCAATTGATCTATTTCTTCCATTAAATAACCAAAACTTTTTAATATCTCAATACTATTTTCACCAATCAAAGGACCTCGCTTGTGATTGGCTTTTCCTAGACTATCAAGTTTGACAGGCAAATCGACAAGGGTACGCACATTGCCGGTAGCATAGTTTATTTCATGTAAGTACTCATTTTCCCATGCTTGTCTATCACTGATAATTTCATCCCATCGACTTGCTTTTTCACAAGGCACATCAAAATTATCAAATATCTCCACCCATTCATCGGCATCCCGTTCAGCAATTTTATCTTCAATTATTTTAACTACTTCTGTGTTATATTGAGCAAGATTCTTAAGTTTGCAGTATTGTTCATTGCCAATAAGATCCTCACGCCCAATTGCCTGCATAATCACGGGAAATAACCTGTCGTATTCTGGCGCGGCAATTTGCAACCACCGATCATCCCTTGTTCGATAAGTATTTAAAAAGGGACTAACTACCTCTGTTCTGGTTACAGGATAGGAAAAACCGTATTGCGAAGCTGTAATTGCATTATTTAAGGCAAAAATAGCTGCATGATATAGACTGACGGTCACTTTATCACCGATCCCAGTTTTGTTTCTTTTGTGAAGAGCAGCTAGTATTCCACCAGCCAGATACATTGCCACTTGATTATCGCCAAAGCCTGGTACTGGATTTAATGGGGATGTTCCTTTTTCGTACAACGTTCCTGTTAGCCCGCCTTTAGCATAATAGGCAGTAAAATCGAAGCCTGGTTTATCCCGCAATGGACCTTTTTCTCCATATCCCAAAACTTGTGCAAAGATTATATGCGGGTGTTTTTGCTTAATTTGTTCATAGCTTAATCCCATTTTCTCTAATGCCTGCGTTCTGTTATTGGTGATAAATACGTCACTAGCGCTAAGCATTTTATTTAATACGTCCATACCGCTTCCTGTTCTTAAGTTAAGCACCAAAGATTTTTTTCCGATATTGCACAAATCAAAACCAGGGTTTTCTTCCGGTAAAACCGGCATTTTTGTATTGCTCCCCGCACCTCTCATTGGATCGCCTTTGGGATTTTCCACTTTGACCACGTCAGCTCCCCAATCAGCAAATGTCCTTGCGCAGGTTGGCCCCGCAATAAATGTTGCTAACTCAATTACTTTAAGTCCTTCCAATGGTTTCATCATAAAAATACTCCCTTCGTAATTTTTTAGCCGTTTTTGTTATCTTGTGTAAATTCTATCTATTTACTGTATTTAAGTAAAATACCGTGTTTTTTTTAAATGTATAAATTAATTTTATAGTTAATTTTCGTATGCCATATTTCTCATTGGTACAAGTAATGCTTAAACGCCGAAAAACTAACAATATTTTATGGTAAAAAAACAAATGTGGAAAAAATATTCTCTTTCTCCTCCATGCTTTCATCATTTAAACTAAGACTTAATACAACTTTGTTCGTTCAAATAAAAAGAACCGGTCAAGGTGATAATTGATATACTCCCCCTATAGGCAATGTCATTAAGTTAAGACCTGAAAAACACAACCATCCAGATTAAGATGGTTGTGTTTTTCTTATACGTACAGGTGGGCATATAAAATTTATCAATTATAAAAAAACACTTGA
>Ga0316604_10001471_pt1 | contig 20709 bp, 14 predicted proteins | sample OWC_soil_day20_C_FD_207650 | JGI IMG/M metagenome (GOLD analysis project Ga0316604, IMG submission 207650) | Wetland soil microbial communities from Old Woman Creek delta, Ohio, United States - OWC_soil_day20_CT | ecosystem: Environmental > Terrestrial > Soil > Wetlands | place: USA: Ohio...
CATTGCGCGCATATATTGGTCGGCAGGGTTACGGGGGCTGCGCACGTCGGGGGAACGGATGATCAGGCTGTCGGCGATTGCCGGACTGGCAGTGTCTGCCAGCATCGCGACGTCTGCACTAGCAGGCGAAGCGATGGTGATCCATGTCGCCAGCACCCCTCTACTATCGCTGCCGCTGTTTTCCGAAGCAACAGGTCGTCTGAGCGAGCAGGTGGACAGTTTGACCGGCGGCGAGGTCAAGCTGGTGTTTCACGTGCCGGGCGACTTGGCGCCGGCTTTCGGGACCATGGACCAGGTCAGCACAGGTCAGTTGGCCGCCGCCTGGTCGACCGCCGGTCAGTTGGCCAACCGCGACAGCGCCTTCGAGCTCTTGAGCGCGATCCCCTTCGGACCGGGTACCATCGAATATATCACCTGGCTGTTCGAAGGCGGTGGGCTGACCCTGTCGCGCCAGTTGTTTGCAAGCTACGGCATTCACAACGTGCCTTGCTTGGTGCTTCCACCGGAGGGCGCCGGCTGGTTCTCCAAGGAAATCCGGAGCGTCGACGACCTGAAAGGCTTGCGCATCCGCTTCTTCGGCCTCGGCGGCCGCGTGCTCGCCCGCCTCGGGGCCGATGTCGTGGACAAGCCAGCCGGTGAAATCGTCGACGCCATCAAGACGGGCGAGATCGAGGCAGCAGAATATTCGCTGCCGTCCATGGATCTGACGCTTGGCCTTCAGAACATCGCAAAATATTACTATTTCCCTGGCTGGCATCAGCCCTCGACGCTCTACGAGCTTTACTTCAGTGACAGGACATGGGGCGAGCTGACGGCCAAGCAGCAGGAAACAATCGAAACTGTCTGCTCAGCGGTGATGCTCGAAGGCATTGGCCGGGCGGAGGCCATGCAAACGGAAGCCCTGGAGAAGATCAAGGAGCAAGGCATCAAGCTTCGCCGCTGGTCGCCCGACCTCCTGCTAACCTTCGAAGCCACCTGGGGCGCGGTGGCCGCGGAGGAGATGGCGGCCAACCCAAGATTCAAGCAGATCTATGAGTCCTACCAGCGGTTTCGTAGGGACTACGAGTTCTGGAAGCGTTTCAGTTATCTTCGTTGAGTTATGGCGGCACCCGAGGGGAGAGGCCGAGACCGATGAACTGGCATGATGAGCTGACCGGCAGCGTAAGGGACGCGAGCATTCGGACAAAGTTGTCCGGAGCGCTCGTTTTTGTTCTGCTGCTGATCGCCGCCATCAGTGCTCTTGGCGTCGCGCAGGTCGTCTCGGTCAACAGGGTCACCACCGAAATCCGCGAACTCCGGCTTCCGCAGGTGGAACTGCTGGAGAAGCTGCGCCGTCTCGCTCTTCAGCATCAGCTCGTTGTCATGCGGCGTCTGCAGGTGATCGACTACCGTAACCTCGCCGAGATCGATGCCAACCTTGATGAGACCCGCCTTGAACTGGAGGAGGCATCGGCCAGCTTCCAGGCGACGATCGGTTCGCCGGAAGAAGACAGGCTGTTCGCCATCTTCTCCCACGCCTGGGAAATCTATCTCGCCTCGCTCGCTCAGGTAAACGACGCGGTCGAAAGTGGCGAGCTGGAAGAGGCTACCGAGTTCGCCAACGGTACGACGCGCCTCCAGTATCAGGCGGCGGTCAGCGAACTCGAGAACCTCATCGCCTATGCCAAGACGCAGTCGGAAGACGCTGCCGCGCGGGCTACGACCGCCGTCTCGCGGGCCATCACCCAGTCATTGGTCTTTCTGCTGGTCGCCAGCCTGGCGGCGATCGGCGCGATTTTCTGGGTTCAGCGCAATGTATCGGGTCCGCTCCGCAACATTGCCCATGCCATGCGGCGGCTGACGGTGGGCGATCATACAACGCCCATTCCCGAACCGACGCCGCGCCGCGACGAGATCGGCGTCCTCGTGCTCGCCCTCGCCGGGTATCGCGACGCCCTGATCCATAGCCGGGAATTCGCCCGCAACGCCGAACGGGAATGGGAGCGCCTGAGGGCGGCCGTCGCCAATATGCCGGTGGGACTGTCGATGTTCGACACCTCCGACCGGCTCATCATCTGCAACCGCATCTATTGCGACATGTACGGCTTGGCGCCCGAGGACACGCTGCGCGGCCGTACCTTCTACGAGATCTTCGCCGACGCCACGCGGCATGGCGGCATCTACGCCCCCATCGCCGACGCGCTGGCAGAGTCGCGCGCCGGCCATGGAGCGACGACTCATCTGGTGTATGAGACGCGCGATAGTCGCATTCTCGCCCTGGGCATTCAAAACATTGCCGGTGGGGGGTGGATCGCCATCCATGAGGACATCACCGCCCGCCGCCGCGTCGAGGAAAAGATCCGCCACATGGCCCGCCATGACGCGCTGACCGACCTCGGCAACCGTCTGCTGTTCCGCGACAGCCTGGAGGAGGCGTTGTTGGAGCTGACGGACAAGGACAGCATTGCCGTTCTCTGCATCGACCTCGACCGCTTCAAGAACGTCAACGATACGCTTGGCCACCCGGTCGGCGACGCGCTGCTGCAGTCCGTGGCCAATCGTCTGAGGTCATGCATCAGCCAGAACGACATCGCGGCACGCTTTGGCGGCGACGAGTTTGCCATCATCCAGATAGGTCCCGTCCAACAGCCGGAAGCCGCCACAGATCTTGCCCGCCGCATCGTCCGAATCGTGGGCGAGCCTTACGAGATCGACGGCCAGCAGATCATCATTGGCGCCAGCGTCGGCATCGCCATCGCACCGTTTGACGGAAGCAACGCCGACACGCTGCTGAAGAACGCCGACATGGCCCTTTATACGTCCAAAGCCGACGGTCGCGGCGTTTACCGCTTCTTCCGCGACGAGATGAGTCTGCGCTCCCAGACGCGGCGCCTGCTTGAGCTGGAGCTCCGCCGCGCCCTGGTCTCCAAGGAACTGTGCCTCCATTACCAGCCGATGTTCAGCATGGAAAACCGCGACATCATCGGCTTCGAAGCACTTCTGCGCTGGAATCACCCGACGCGCGGCGTCGTCCCGCCCAACGATTTCATCTGGCTGGCTGAGGAAGTCGGGCTGATCGTGCCGATCGGTCAATGGGTGTTGGAGCAGGCCTGCCGCGACGCTGCGAGCTGGCCCGACCGCATCAGCGTCGCCGTCAACGTGTCGCCGGTTCAATTCCGCGACAGAGCCTTTGCCGATCTCGTGGTGGCGTCGCTCAATGCCTCCGGCCTCCAAGCAGATCGGCTGGAGATCGAGATCACCGAGCGCGTGCTGATCGCTGATACCTCCATGACGCTTGCCATCCTGCAGCGCCTGCATGAGATCGGCGTCCGCATCGCCATGGACGATTTCGGTACCGGATATTCGAGCCTCGGATATCTGCGCCAGTTCCATTTCGACCGGATCAAGATCGACCGCTCCTTCGTCGCCGATCTCGGCGAGGGCGACCAGGAGTCGCTGGCGATCATCCGGGCAGTCGCCAGCCTGTCGTCCAATCTCAATATCGCGACGACCGCCGAGGGCGTGGAGAGCGAGCAACAGTTCGAGCGCCTGCGCGCCGAGGGATGCGACACGGTGCAGGGCTTCCTGTTGGGGATGCCTGTGCCGGCCGAGGACGTCGCCCGGATGTTCGCGGATAGCGACGCTATCTCTGCTGCGTAAGGGCCGCTGACAGTCGGCACGGCGAGTAGTCTGTTCTATCGGGCTTCTGGCCTGCGCCGCAAACGCCTGGGCACCGCCGATGTCCGGGCGCATGTATCCGTTACAACGGCGCGATCGAGTAAAGCCTGCACGCCAGACATAACTCTTCCTTGGCCTGCCTTGCGGCGGTCTATTGGAAGATCCATCGATTCAACAAAAATGGTGGGCGGTGACGGTCTCGAACCGCCGACATCCAGTGTGTAAAACTGGCGCTCTACCAACTGAGCTAACCGCCCGCCGCGACCGCCTGCAAAGGCGAACCGCCCCCTGCTCTACCCACTCGGCCGGCTGATTGCAAGATAGGCAACCTCCGCCAGCGCAGCGGTAAGGACCAGAGCAAAAAGGGCGCGGCCGTCACCGGCCGCGCCGTTCAAAGCCTCGTCGGCCCCGGGCCAATCATGGACCTGGACCGATCTGGGTGTCAGCCGTTGACCGCGTCCTTGAGGCCCTTGCCCACGCGGAACTTCGGCTGCTTGGACGCAGCGATCTTGAGCGGCTCGCCGGTCTGCGGGTTGCGGCCCTCGGAGGCGGCGCGCTCGGTCACAACGAAGTTGCCGAAGCCGACGATGCGAACTTCGTCACCGACCTTCAGTGCTTCGGTGATGGTCGCGAAGACCGCGTCGACGGCTGCACCGGCCTGCGCCTTGTTGAGCGACGCCTTCTCGGCGACCTGCGTGACCAGATCGTTCTTGTTCATGTCGTGTCCCTTTGTCTGACTCTGTCGGCAGCGGACGTGTCCGTCACCCCGGCGGCACGTTTCCCGGATTTCCGGGGAAAATCAAGTGCGGAAAGGCCGCTTATGCTCGATTTTTTGAACGAAGACAAAAAAGACCCGGGCTTTGGAGGCCCGGGTCAGGAATTTTCTGGACAAGTGGCTCTCGAAGGTTCAGTGCGCGGTGAATGACGCCAAATCGCCCGCTTCACCGTCCGCGACCGGCGCAGACGCGACTTGCTTCGATTCGTCCCAGACAATCGGCTCAAGCGGCCGCACCAGAGCCACCTTCAGCACATCGTCCATGTGGGCGACCGGGATGACTTCCATGCCGTTCCGGACGTTCTCGGGAATGTCGGCAAGATCCTTGGCGTTCTCGTCAGGGATCATGACCGTCTTGATGCCGCCGCGGTGGGCGGCAAGCAGCTTCTCCTTGAGACCGCCAATCGGCAGCACACGGCCGCGCAGCGTGATCTCACCGGTCATGGCAACGTCGTGGCGCACCGGTATGCCGGTCATCACCGACACGATCGAAGTCACCATGGCGATGCCAGCCGACGGACCATCCTTCGGCGTTGCACCTTCCGGCACGTGCACATGGATGTCGCGTTTGTCGAACAAAGGCGGTTCGATGCCGAAATCGACGGCCCGCGAGCGGACATAAGAGGCCGCCGCCGAGATCGATTCCTTCATCACGTCCTTCAGGTTGCCGGTCACCGTCATGCGGCCCTTGCCGGGCAGGCGCACGCTTTCGATGGTCAACAGTTCACCACCGACCTCGGTCCAGGCGAGACCGGTGACGACACCGACCTGATCGGTGCCATCCGCCTCGCCGTGCCGGAAGCGCGGCACGCCGATATACTGCTCGACCTTTTCCGGCGTCACCGTGATCGACTTCAGCTCGCCCTTCGACTTCTGGAGCTCGGTCACGGCCTTACGGGCAAGCGACATCATCTCGCGGTCGAGGCTACGGACTCCGGCCTCGCGTGTGTACTGCCGGATCAGCGAACGAATGGCGTCGTCGGTGACCTCATACTCGCCCGGCCGGAGGCCGTGGTCGGCGATCGACTTCGACAGCAGGTGCCTTTTGGCAATCTCGAGCTTCTCGTCCTCGGTATAGCCAGCGATGCGGATGATCTCCATGCGGTCCATCAGCGGGCCGGGGATGTTGAGCGTGTTGGCCGTCGTCACGAACATCACGTCGGAGAGATCGTATTCCACCTCGAGATAGTGGTCCATGAAGGTGTGGTTCTGCTCGGGATCGAGCACTTCCAGCAGCGCCGACGACGGGTCGCCCCGGAAATCCATGCCCATCTTGTCGATCTCGTCGAGCAAGAACAGCGGGTTGGACTTCTTGGCCTTCTTCATCGACTGAATGACCTTGCCGGGCATCGAGCCGATATAGGTGCGCCGGTGGCCGCGAATCTCCGCTTCGTCGCGCACGCCGCCCAGCGACATGCGCACGTACTCGCGCCCGGTCGCCTTGGCGATCGACTTGGCGAGCGAGGTCTTGCCGACACCCGGCGGGCCGACGAGGCAGATGATCGGCCCCTTCAGCTTGTTGGCGCGGCTCTGCACCGCGAGATACTCGACGATGCGCTCCTTGACCTTGTCGAGGCCGAAATGGTCCTCGTTGAGCACCGCTTCGGCATAGGCGAGATCATCGCGCGTCTTGGACCGGGTTTTCCAGGGAATGCCGAGAATCCAGTCGAGGTAGTTGCGCACCACGGTGGCCTCGGCCGACATCGGCGACATCTGCCGGAGCTTTTTCAGCTCGGCCGTCGCCTTCTCCCGGGCCTCCTTGGAAAGCTTGGTCCGCTTGATGCGCTCCTCGAGCTCGGCAAGCTCGTCCTTGCCTTCTTCGCCGTCGCCCAGTTCCTTCTGGATCGCCTTCATCTGCTCGTTGAGGTAATACTCGCGCTGCGTCTTCTCCATCTGCCGCTTGACGCGACTGCGGATGCGCTTTTCCACCTGCAATACGGAGATCTCGCTCTCCATCAGACCCAGCACGCGCTCGAGCCGCTCAACCACCGACTTCAGGGACAGGACGTCCTGCTTTTCGGAGATCTTGACGGCGAGATGGCTGGCGATGGTATCCGCGAGTTTGGCGTAATCCTCGATCTCCTTGATGGTGCCGAGCACCTCCGGAGACACCTTCTTGTTCAGCTTGACGTAGTTGTCGAACTCGACCAGCACCGACCGGGCCAGCGCTTCAACCTCGACCGGGTCGCTTTCCACTTCGTCGAGCGGACGCACCTCAGCCTCGAAATACTCGGAGCGATCGATGAAGTTGACCACCTCGGCCCGGCGGGCGCCTTCAACGAGCACTTTCACCGTGCCATCAGGCAGCTTGAGAAGCTGCAGGACCGTAGCGAGCGTGCCGACGGTGTAGATGTCGGCAGCGGCAGGGTCGTCGTCGGAGGCATTTTTCTGGGTCGCCAGCAGGATCTGCTTGTCGGCCGTCATTACCTCTTCGAGAGCGCGAATGGACTTCTCGCGGCCGACGAACAGGGGCACGATCATGTGCGGGAAAACGACGATATCGCGCAGCGGCAGGACGGGGAAGACGTCCTGCTCAGCGTCAGTCGCGGGGGTGGAGACGGCCATGGAATGGTTCCTTTCTGGTGGCCCGCCGGCTTGCCCTATCGGCGCCAGCGTCCGTCGCACGCGGGTAACGGCAGGCCCGCCGACCGGAAGGCCCTGGTTCGGCAACGGGTGAGAGGACCGAATGGAATGATCCGCTTCGTGGCCGTCCGCTCCACCCCATCATGGGCGAGAAGCTGGACGCCGTCCCATTACCGTTGCCGCCGCGTAAGCGGATACATGGATCGCGGCAACTGTGCTTTCAAGGTCTTGGCGCAAGCGCATCCGAAGCCTGAAGCACGACGCTCCCGGCCCGCTGGGCCGGAAAGAAGGCGGCGAATGCTCTGTCGCCGCCCCCAATGGCGGTTATGTACCGGTGCCCGTGTCGTCGAGGCGTTCGCCATAAACGTAGATCGGCTTAGCCTTGCCGGAGACGACGTCGGCGGAAATGGCCACTTCCGTCACATCCTCAAGGTTGGGCAGCTCGTACATGGTTTCAAGCAGGATGCCCTCCATGATCGAACGGAGGCCACGGGCGCCCGTCTTGCGGTCGATCGCTCTGCGGGCGATCGCCGAGAGCGCGTCTTCCTGGAAGGAGAGCTTGACATTCTCCATCTCGAACAGACGCTGGTACTGCTTGACGAGGGCGTTCTTCGGCTCGGTGAGGATGATCACCAGCGCCGCCTCGTCGAGATCCTCGAGCGTTGCCAGCACCGGCAGACGACCGACGAACTCGGGGATGAGGCCGAACTTCAGGAGGTCTTCCGGCTCCACCTTGGCGAACAGCTCGCCGGTGCGCCGATCCTCGGGGGCCGTCACTTGCGCCTGGAAACCGATCGACGTCGACTTGCCGCGCGCCGAGATGATCTTCTCGAGACCGGCGAAGGCGCCGCCGCAGATGAACAGGATATTGGTAGTGTCGACCTGCAGGAACTCCTGCTGCGGGTGCTTGCGGCCACCCTGCGGCGGTACCGAGGCCACCGTGCCTTCCATGATCTTCAGGAGCGCCTGCTGCACGCCCTCGCCCGACACGTCACGGGTGATGGACGGATTGTCGGACTTCCTCGAGATCTTGTCGACTTCGTCGATGTAGACGATGCCGCGTTGGGCGCGCTCGACGTTGTAGTCGGCGGCCTGCAAAAGCTTCAGAATGATGTTCTCGACGTCCTCGCCGACATAGCCGGCCTCGGTCAGCGTCGTCGCGTCGGACATGGTGAAGGGCACGTCGATGATGCGGGCGAGCGTCTGCGCGAGCAGCGTCTTGCCCGAACCGGTCGGGCCGATCAGCATGATATTCGACTTGGCCAGCTCGACGTCGTTGTTCTTCGACGCGTGGTTGAGGCGCTTGTAGTGGTTGTGGACAGCCACCGCCAACACCTTCTTGGCCTTGTCCTGGCCGATGACGTAGTCGTCGAGCACCTTGCGGATTTCCGCAGGCGTCGGCACGCCGTCACGCGATTTGACGAGATTGGACTTCGATTCCTCGCGGATGATGTCCATGCAGAGTTCGACGCATTCATCGCAGATGAACACCGTCGGTCCTGCAATGAGCTTGCGGACTTCGTGCTGGCTCTTGCCGCAGAACGAACAGTAGAGGGTGTTCTTCGACTCGCCGCTAACCTTGGTCATCCAATCATTCCCGCTCGGTTGACGGACGGCCCACCGCTCCGCCCCATGGGGCGAAATGCCAGACCGAACCTTCCTTCTCGAACCCCTTTCGGTGACCGGAACCGCCGGAACCGCCACCTGCGCATGCTGCGCCAAAAGAACTCAAGATAGCTTTAACGTACCGACCTCGACGCGCCGCCGCCTCCGGCGCCGGCAAACCTCTTTCTTCAAGGCAGCTCGGGGGTCGCCCGGCTCGCAATGACGTCGTCGACGAGGCCAAACACCTTGGCGGTCTCGGCATCCATGAAGTTGTCGCGCTCCAGCGCCTCCTCCACCGAGGCCAGATCCCGGCCGGTGTGCTTGACGTAAATCTGGTTGAGACGATGCTTCAGCTTCAGGATCTCCTGGGCATGAAGCATGATGTCCGCCGCCTGGCCGCGGAAGCCGCCCGACGGTTGGTGGACCATGATTCGCGCGTTGGGTAGCGAGAAGCGCATGCCCGGCTCACCGGCAGCGAGCAGCAGCGAGCCCATGGACGCCGCCTGACCGATGCAGAGCGTCGACACCTTCGGACGGATGAACTGCATGGTATCGTAGATGGCAAGGCCCGCCGTCACATAGCCGCCGGGTGAGTTGATGTAGAGGGAGATCTCCTTGTTGGGATTCTCCGACTCAAGGAACAGAAGCTGCGCACTGACCAGCGTGGCGACGCCATCGTCGATGCCGCCGGTGATGAAGATGATCCGCTCCTTGAGGAGGCGTGAGAAAATATCATAGGCGCGCTCGCCACGGTTCGTCTGCTCGACGACCATCGGGACCAGCGTGCTCATGGTGAAATCGACAGGATCCTTCATACGTTCCCTCGGCGTTCGGCGGACAAATCGCCCTTCCCGGTCCCCTCGTGGGACGTTTTGGAGCGGCGGTAGCGGCGCCTGCAAATCACTCTTGCCGTGATCGTTACATCCCAAGCCGACGCTTGGCTACACCAAAGCCTCTGAATTTTCGGTGCATGGTGTACGGCCTTCCATGCCCGGCGAACCTCCAGAGCGCCCGCCGATCAGGTTGAAACGACCCGATCGAAAGGCGGCTGCTTCGACAGAATAATCTCGAGCATCCGATTGGCGACCGGATGATTCAGTCTGGTCGGCGAATGCTCCGGGGAAACTCCCCTTAAGGGCCACTTATGCATCGCCGGCAAACTCTGCAAGCCATGGAACCACACGCAGAGCTGATCGCCGTAAAACGCAACGGGCCGGGGCGTCGCCACCCCGGCCGCGAAACTCAGCACAGGAAAAGACAACCGTCCCCGATCAGACGACCGGCTCCTCGTCGTCCTTGAACAGCTCTTCCTTGGTAACCGTCTTGTCGGTGACCTTGATGAGGCCAAGGAGAACGTCGACCACCTTTTCCTCGAACACCGGCGCCTGCAGCGAGGCAAGCGCGTTGGCATCGCGGCGGTAGAAGTCGAACACGGCCTTTTCCTGGCCGGGGAACTGGCGAGCCCGCTCGATCAGGGCGCGCTGCAGCTCCTGCTCGTTGACCTGCACCTTTTCGCGCTCGCCGAACTTCGACAGCACCAGACCGAGACGGACGCGGCGCTCGGCGATCTTGCGATAATCGGCGCGCGCCTTCTCTTCGGTGGTTTCCTCGTCTTCGAAGGTCTTGCCGGCCGACTTCATCTCGGACTCGACCTGGTTCCAGATCGCGTTGAATTCCTGCTCCACCAGCGTCGCCGGCAGCTCGAAGGAATACTGCGCGTCGAGGGCGTCGAGCAGCTGGCGCTTCACCTTCTGGCGGGTCTGGCCGCCATTCTGGGATTCGATCTGCTGCTTGACGACGCCCTTCAGCGCGTCGAGGCTTTCCATGCCGAGCGTCTTGGCCCAGTCGTCGTCGAGGTTCAGCTCGCCGGGAGCGGCAACTTCAAACACCTCGATGTCGAAGGTGGCCAGCTTGCCGGCCAGATGCTTGGCCTGGTAGTCCTCGGGGAACGTGACCTCGATGGTCTTCTTGTCGCCAACCTTGACGCCGACCAACTGTTCCTCGAAGCCGGGGATGAAGCGGCCCTGGCCAAGGAAGATGGCGGCGCGGTCGTCAGCACCGCCGTCGAAGGGCTCGCCGTCGATCTTGCCAAGGTAGGAAATGGTCAGGCGGTCGCCGGTCTCGCCAGCGGCGCCGTCCTCGCGAGCAACGTAGGAGCGGGCTCCTTCGGCGATCTGAGCAAGACGCTCATCGACTTCCGAATCAGGCACCTCAACGACGGGGCGCTCGATGGCGATGTCGTCGACCGACGCCAGCTCGAACTCCGGCACGATCTCGTAGGAGAGTTCGTAGGCGAGGTCGAGGTCACCGGACAGGATCTTCTCGGCATCCTCGTCGGAGAGCTTGATCTGCGGCTGCATGGCCGCCTTCTCGGAGCGCTCTTCGAGGGCCTTGTTCGAGGTCTCGCCAATCAAGTTATTGACGATCTCGGCCATGGCCGACTTGCCATAGAGCTTCTTGAGGTGAGCCTTGGGAACCTTGCCCTGGCGGAAGCCACGGATCTGGGCGCGGCCCTTCAGATCCTCGAGATAAGCATCGAGCTTCTCGGCGAGTTCGGAGGCCGTGATGACGACCTTGAGCTCGCGCTTCAGGCCTTCGGTCGAGGTTTCAGTCACCTGCATGGATGTTTTCTTTCGTCTCTGATCCCGAGAACGCCTCGCGGACCTCCCCGGCGGTCTTCCCATCCGGCCCGGTCCAAAAAGCGGTCCAATTCTGCCTTCACCACCGGCGGGACGCCACGGAGGCGTACCTGACACCGACCGCATCACCCTCGATTGCGGCGGGACGATTTGGTGCGGGCGAAGGGACTTGAACCCCCACGGCTTTCGCCACTGGAACCTAAATCCAGCGTGTCTACCAATTCCACCACGCCCGCGATCGAACCGCGCCGATCATCGCCTCCGATGCTCGAAGCGGGGTCTCCATAGCAAACTTCCCCGCGGGCACAAAGCGAAAAGGGGAGGATTCGTCACGAACCTCCCCTTTGGTCGAGTTCGCCGGCTTTGCCGGGCTCAGGGCGCAGCCTCACCGGCGGCAGGCGCAGGCCCCAACGCGGCGCTCAGCAGCTCGAAACTATCGTGGCCGGACGCCGTGGCGAGCCCCGATACCGTGTCGTTCGCCGACTTGACCTCGACACCAACCGCCTTGAGCCGCGCCGTCACCGTCGCCTCGTCCGTGCGGGCGAGTGCGGCCAGCGCCGTCACCGAAGCGTTGTTGAGCGCGGTGAAGGCCGCCATGCGGGGATTGCTGCCGCTCGACGCGCCCGCGCCTTCATAGGCAAAGGCGGCGGCACCGGCGAGGCAGACGACGGTGGAGATCCACATGGCCGAACGGCGGAAGTAATTCATGAGCGTGCGCCAGTTGCGCCAGACGTGCAGCCCGAAGGGCACGATCAGGAACAACGACATGATCTCATGCATCTCCCGAAAATACTGGTTGCCGACGCCAAGGAACAACGCCACGCCGGAAACGAGCGAAATCAGAAACAGCCACGTGGTCAGCGGCGTCGCGTAATGCATCAGGGTATCTTTGGCGGACATGGGAAGGACTCGACTAAAAAAGGAGAAATCTGGGAAAGCCAGCCCCCTGGCTTCCCTCCTTCTATCACTCCGCCAAGACCCAATCCTCTCAAGGGGATGCCGAAGTGTATCAATCGGTATCGGCCGCGGCCTTGCGTTTCCGACTTGCCTTGCGCGTCTTCTCCTCAGCCTTGGCGACCTCGGCGCGGCGAGCGACGCCAACGGCGGCACGACACCAGTCGATGAACTCGTCGGGCTCGTCATAGAGCCGCTCCGGCGCGCGCCAGTACGGCATCTGCGCCGTCCGGCCGTCCTTGGTGGTATATTCGAACTGCGGACAATCCTCGGCAACGAAGCGGTCGCGCGTCTCACCATCAACCTTGAAATAGAGGCTGCCGTCGATCTCCAGCGCAAACACCATGCCGTCCTGATAGATGGACAACCCACCGAACATCCTGCGGAAGGTGACGCCGCCAAGCGGCTCGGTCAACTCGCGCAGAAACTCCCGAAAACCGTCGTCCGCCATGATTGCCCCCATCGTGAAACCGACAGGAACATAAAGCGAACGCCTTAAAGCGTCCAGAGGCATCGAGAAAAAGCAGCCGCACTTGCGCCGGAAGGCCGCAGGCATAGATTGATTTCATGCAAGCCTTGATCCGAAAAACTGTAACGGCCCTGGTAATCCAAGGGGCCATATTGGCGGGCGAAATGACCCAATCCCTGGCCGGCGAGGCAGAAATCGCTCGCCTCGAGCAGCTGTTTCGTGCCCCCGACCAAGCGGGATCCCTATTCTCGAAATCATTCCTCGCCGCGGTGTCCGGCGAGCAGGTGCGGCAGATCGTCGAGCAGATGATCGGTTCCGTCGGACCGCCCAGGGCTATCGTCGAAGACGGCGATGGCTATGCTGTTGAGACCGCCAGCCACACCATTCCAATCCGGTTGACGCTGGACGGCGATGGCCTGATTGACGAACTGCTGTTCGAACCGCCGGTGGCGCTCACCGCTTCGATCGAGGAAACGCTTGATAGGCTTGGCGGACTCGCGGATACCGTCTCTTACATCGTCGAGACCGCCGGCACGACGCGCTTCGAGCGGGACGCCGACCGGCCGCTCGCCGTCGGCTCGACATTCAAGCTCGGCGTGCTGAAAGGTCTCGTCGACGATATCGCAGCCGGGAGCCGTCACTGGGAGGACGTGGCGCGGCTTGAAGCGACCGACCGGTCGCTGCCGTCCGGTGACCTACGTCTTTATCCCACGGGCTCCCCCTTCACGTTGCACACACTGGCCGCCGAGATGATCGCCCGAAGCGATAATACGGCGACCGATATGCTGATCCGCGTGGTCGGGGCCGACCGCATCGCCGACACTCTCGGCATCGACACGTTGCTGACCACCCGCGCACTGTTCCAGTTCAAGGCCGACAAGGCGCTATCGGAAACCTATCTCGCCGGGTCACCGCAGGAACGGGCCGCCGTGATCCGACAGCTGGCGGGACGCGATCTGCCGTCGGTTGAGGCGGCATCCGGCCCCTACATCCCCGACGTCGAATGGATGATCCCGGCGCGGCAACTCTGCCGGCTGGCCAACGCGGTAGCCGATACCGACGTCTTCGCGATCAACCCCGGGCCAATCCGCCCCAAGATATGGCAGAGCGTCGCTTACAAGGGCGGCAGCGAGACGGGTGTTCTGAACCTGACCGCCGCCCTGACCGGCCGTGATGGCCGCCGTCACTGCCTGTCGGTCACCCTCAACGACGGCGAGGCGATCGACGAGGCAACAGCCGCCGGGCTGTTCGCCAGAGCGGCCGGCCAACTCGCCGCTGCGAAGTGACCCATCACCCCCTGTCGAGTCCCATCTGCCAGAAGGCCGCCTCGAGCCGACAGGCCTGGGCAAACAGGTTACGGAGTTGGCGAAAGCGCGCCTCTCCAACCTCGCCGCCAGCCAGCGCATCGAGATGAGCGACGGTCGCCGCCCCGACCGACTGGTAGCCCTCGCCGGAATATTCAGCGATCCACGGCGCGTAAGGGTTCTCGGCCGACAGCGCGCCGGGAATGCCGGCGAGACGCTTGCCGATCACCGCGTAGCCGATCATGCAGGGGGCGAGCGCCACGTGAAGGTCGAGCAGGTCGCCGCGCACCCCCCAGTCGAGCACGAAGCGGGTATAGGCCGTGGTCGGCATATCCTCGTCAGCCGTCTCGAGATCGGCCGCCGCAAGGCCCCAGCCGGCGCAGTATTTTACGTGCAGCGCCATCTCGCCGTCGAGAATCGCCCTGAGCCCGTCGAGGCCGTAGCGCATTTCCTCCATCGTCCGGCCCTTGTAGGCGGCGAGCGCGTAGGCGCGGGCGAACTGGATCAGGAACAGATAGTCCTGGACGAGGTAGTGGCGAAAAGCCGCCTCCGGCAGCGTACCGGCCGCCATCTTCTCCACGAAGGGATGGTCGACATAGGCGCGCCAGTCGTCGGCGCAAGCTTCGAGGAGACGGTCGAACAGGGTCATCCGTTCTCTCCCCGTGCCCAGGCGGCCTTGGTCTCGGCCTTGAACGCCTCGAAACGGCCGGCCTCGATGGCATCGCGGATGCCCTGCATCAGCGACTGGTAGTAGGCGACGTTGACCCAGGTGAGCAACATGGCGCCCAGCGTCTCGTCGGTGCGGACGAGATGGTGAATGTAGGCGCGTGAGTAGTCGCGGGCCGCCGGGCAATCCGAGGTCGGGTCGATCGGCCGGGAATCATCCATGTGGCGGGCATTCTTGAAGTTGAGCTTGCCGAAGCGGGTATAGGCAAGGCCATGGCGGCCGGCCCGCGTCGGCATGACGCAGTCGAACTGATCGATACCACGCGCCACACTCTCGATGATGTCGTCGGGCGTGCCGACGCCCATCAAGTAGCGAGGTTTGTCGCGCGGCAGAATCGGATCGACGACATCGATCATCGCAAGCATCACCGCCTGCGGCTCGCCGACGGCGAGGCCACCCACCGAATAGCCCTCGAAGGGGATGGCGGAGAGTTCGCGAGCGCTCACCTCTCTGAGGGCCGGCACATCGCCGCCCTGCACGATACCGTAAAGCCCCTGCCCCTTTTCAGGTCCCCCCATCGTCTCGAACTGCTGGCGCGATCGCTCGGCCCAGCGCAGCGACAACCGCATGCCACGCTCGACCTCCTTGGGCTCGGCCGGCAGGCGCACGCACTCGTCGAGCTGCATCTGGATGTCGGAACCGAGAAGCCCCTGAATCTCGATGGACCGCTCCGGCGTCAGCTCGTGCCGGCTGCCGTCGATATGGCTTTGAAAGGTAACGCCGCGCTCGTCCATCTTCCGCAGCTTGGCGAGCGACATCACCTGGAAACCGCCGCTATCGGTCAGGATGGTCCCGCCCCAGGTCGAGAACTTATGGAGACCGCCGAGCGCCGCCACCCGCTCGGCACCGGGCCTCAGCATCAGATGGTAGGTGTTGCCAAGAATGACGTCGGCGCCAGTCGCCTTCACGTGATCCATGAACATCGCCTTCACCGTGCCGAGCGTGCCGACCGGCATGAAGGCCGGCGTGCGGACGACACCGTGCGGCGTGACGATCTCGCCGCGGCGCGCCCGACCGTCGGTCGCAAGGAGGCGGAAGGAGAAGGGCTTGGTCATCGGCTGTGCTTTCCGGCGGGAGGGCGGCGATACCTTCATTCAGGTGGGATCGCCGCCCGCAATAGCGAAAAACGCCGCCGGCAACAACGGCTGTCAGCTTCTGAGCAGCCGGTAGATGGCCGGAATGACCAGCACGGTGAGCAGCGTCGATGACGCGAGACCGAACAGCAGCGAGATGGCCAGCCCCTGGAAGATCGGGTCGGTCAGGATCACCGCAGCGCCGATCATGGCGGCGAGCGCCGTCAGCAGGATCGGCTTGAAGCGGATCGAACCGGCCTCGATCAGGATGTCGGCCAGCGGCCGCCGAACGGTGCGGGCCATCGGTTCGCGCGGCTGAGGATCGTCGCCCCCCTCCTCGTCCTCGCCAGCCGGCTCCTCGTAGACCACCATCTCTCGCGGTGCGTGGCGGATGAAATCGACCAGCAGGATCGAGTTGCGCACGATGATCCCGGCCAGCGCGATGAAGCCGATCATCGACGTCGCGGTGAACGGCGCATGGAACAGCCAGTGCCCGCCGAGGATGCCGATGAAGGTGAGCGGAATCGGCGTCAGGATGACCAGAGGCAACTTGAACGAGCCAAACTGCGCCACGACCAGGATATAGATACCGAGGATGGCGATGGCGAAGGCGGCCCCCATATCGCGGAAGGTCACCCAGGTCACCTCCCACTCGCCGTCCCAGAGCAGCGTCGGGTGGCTCTCGTCGGACGGCTGGCCATGCAGGGCGATCACCGGCTTTTCGAGGCCCGTCCAGTCCTGTCGATCGACCGCCGCCTGAACGGCCAGCATGCCGTAGAGCGGCGCCTCGAAGGCACCGGCAAGCTCGGCCGTCACCATCTCGGCAAAGCGGCCGTTGTGGCGGAAAATCGGGAAGGACGCCGTTTCCTCGGCCACCCGCACCACATCGCCAAGTTCGACGACGCCGCGGTCGCCGGGCAGCACATTGGCGGGAATGGGCGTGGTCAACGCCGTCTCATCGAGCACCTTGTCGCCCTTCGGCCGCTCGATGACAATCGGGATGGCCGCCCGGCCACCGCCGCGCTGCGAATAGCCAACCGTCGACGAGCCGCCCAGGATGGCCAGCGTGTCGAATACGTCGCTCTCCTCGACGTGGAAGAAGTCGAGATCGTCGGTGGAGATCGTGGTCCTAAGGCGCCGAGCCGGCGCACCGAAGGAGTTGTCGACATCGACAATGAAGGGCACTTCGCGAAAGGCCGCCTCCACCTTCTCCGCCGTCCGGCGGCGCGTATCTGCGTCGGGCCCGTATATCTCGGCGAGCAACGTCGCCATCACCGGCGGCCCCGGCGGTGGCTCGATCACCTTGATCGACGTACCGGCCGGCACCGGCAGTGCCCTGATGCGTGTGCGAAGATCGAGGGCGATATCGTGCGAGGCCCTGTCACGGTCGCCCTTGGGGGTCAGGTTGACCTGCACGTCGCCAAGCTGCGGCTCGCTGCGCAGGTAGGAGTGGCGCACCAAGCCGTTGAAGTTGAACGGTGCCGCGGCAGCGGCGTGCGTCTGGACGGATATCACTTCTGGCAAGTCGAGTGCCGTCTTGGCCACGGCCTGAGCCACGGCGTCGGTCGCCTCCACCGAGGACCCTTCCGGCAGATCGATCGTAACGGCGAGTTCCGCCTTGTTGTCGAAGGGCAGCAGCTTCACCGTGACATGCTGGGTATAGAACAGCGTCAGCGAGGCCAGCGTCAGCACGCCGACGGCAAGCAGGAAGGCAAGGCTTCTCCCCTTGCTCGCCAGGATCGGCCGCGCCACGGAGGCATAGGCACGCCCCAGCACGCCGCCGGCACCCTCACCCTCATCGTGATGAAGCACGGGGCCGTTGCCGGCCACCTTCACCATCAGCCAGGGCGTGACGATCACCGCCACAAAGAACGAAAAGATCATCGCCGCCGACGCATTGGCCGGGATCGGGCTCATGTAGGGCCCCATCATGCCGGAGACGAACAGCATCGGCAGCAGCGCCGCCACAACGGTAAGCGTGGCGACGATGGTCGGATTGCCAACCTCGGCAACCGCGGCGACCGCCCCCTCGCGCCGATCGCGGCCGCCGCCCATCCCCCAGTGGCGGGCGATGTTCTCGATGACGACGATGGCGTCGTCGACCAGAATGCCGATGGAGAAGATCAGAGCGAAAAGCGACACGCGGTTGAGCGTGTAACCCATCACCTTGGCGGCAAACAGCGTCAACAGGATGGTGACCGGGATGACGACGGCCACCACGATCGCTTCGCGGAAGCCGATCGCCACCCAGACAAGGGCGATGATCGACAGCGTGGCAAGGCCCAGGTGAAACAGCAGCTCGTTGGCCTTCTCGTTGGCCGTCTCGCCATAGTCGCGCGTCACATCGACGGTGAGGCTATCGGGAATCAGAGTGCCCTGAAGGCTCTCGACACGCGCGAGGATGTCGTGAGCGACGGTCACCGCGTTGGCGCCGGCCCGCTTGGCGACGGCCAGCGTCACCGCCGGCAACCGCTCGACAGAACCGTCCGCCATCTTGCGAACGGTGGAAACGTAGAGGTCGGCGGTATCCTGGACGAAGGACACGTCGGCGACGTCCCGCACGTAGACAGGCCGGCTGTCGCGGGTCGTCACCAAGAGGTTGGCGATCTCGGCCGGCGATTGCAGCGTCTCGCCGGCCACCACCTGGATCTCCTCGCCGCCGTTCCGCACGGTGCCGGCGGGAAACGACCTGTTGGCGGCGGTGACCTTGGCCGACAGCTGTTGCAGCGTCACGCCATAGAGGGCGAGCCGGTCGGGGTCGGGTGCGACGCGGATGGCGTCCCCCGTTTCGCCGACCAGATAGCTGAGGCCGACGTCGTCGACCTTGGCGATCTCGCTCCGGAGTTCGCGGGCGACGCGGGTGAGATCGGCAGCCGTAACCGAGGCAGCGGCTTCGGGCTTCGGCGACAGCGTCAGCGTGACGATGGCGACGTCGTCGATGCCGCGGCCAACGATTCTCGGTTCGGCGATGCCGACCGGGATACGGTCAAGGTTGGCGTTGATCCTGTCGTGGATGCGCAACACCGCCAAGTCGGCCGAGGTGCCGACCAGGAAGCGGGCGGTAACCAGCACCTGTTCGTCGTAGGTCTGCGAGTAGACGTGCTCGACGCCGTTGATGGCCTTGACGATGGTCTCGAGCGGCTCGGTGATCAGCTTTTCAGCATCCTCGGCCTTCAGGCCTGGTGCTGAAACATGAATATCGACCATTGGCACCGAGATCTGCGGCTCCTCCTCGCGCGGCAGGGTGACGAGCGCGACAAGGCCGACAGCGAACGCCGCCAGCAGGAACAGGGGTGTCAGCGCCGAGCCGATGAAGGCGCGGGTGAGATGGCCGGCGATGCCGAGCTTCATGGCAGCACCACCGCGTCGCCGACGGCAAGGCCGGACAGGATTTCAACATCATCGCCCTGTCGCTCGCCGAGCACCACCGTACGGTCGGCCTCTCCGCCGGTCGCAGCGACGCGGAGAACGTCGATGCCCGACCGGGTGGTGACGGCGACCATCGGAACCAGAACCGCCTGCCGCGTGCCGACGGGCACGCGCACCAGGAGACGGGCGTCGACGAAATCGGTCGGCAGGCCCGGCACCTCGACGTCGGCGGTGACGCGGCCAGCCTCGATCTGCGGATAGATCTTGGCGAGCCGCCCCTCCAGGGCGCCGGCTGCCGTCTCCACGGCAAGCGGTGTGCCCTCTTCGAGCAGCGCGGCGTGCCGTTCGGGAATGGAAAGGCGCAGGAAAAAGCCACCGCCGCCCAGCGTCGCCACCGTCTCGCCGGCCATCACGACCGACCCCTTGGTGACCGGCACGATCAGGACCTTGCCATCGTCAGGGGCGAGCACGTCGCCCTCGGCACCCTGCTGGATCACCACCTGCCGCTGTGCCTCCGTGGCCGCGATCTGGTTTCGGAACACGTCGACCTGGGTCCGCAGTTGATCCAGCCGCTGGCTGGTTGCAACGCCCTTGTCGACCAGGGTCTGGCCACGCACGAGTTCCGACTCGGCGTTCTGCATCTGGGCCGCCAGCGCCTTCAGCTGGGAATCGAGCGCCGACACCTGGAAGTCGATCTTGTCGTCGCGCACGGTGGCAATGTGCTGGCCGGCCTTGACGGTATCGCCCTCGGAAACGTCGAGCGACACCAGCGTGCCGCCGACGCGGGCGCGAGCGGCCAGGCTATCGCGCGCCTCGACCCGGCCATAGACCGCCTTCCACTCCGGAACGGCAACCGGCCGGATGATGACGGTGCCGGCGACGGCGGTGCCGACAAGACCGAACGATACGAGTCCAGCAAGGAAAAGGCGCATCTCGACCTCCTGGTCAGAAGGCGGTGCCGGGCTTGACACCCAGCTTGCGGAAGACGATCGCCGCCGGACAGAAGCCAGTGAAGGCCGACTGGAGGAGGTTGAGGCCGACGAACGCCGTCAGCCAAACGAAATACGGCGAGACGAAATAGGTCAGCAGCAGTGAGGCAAGCAGCACGCTGCCGGCAAAGGCGAGAACGACACGATCAAGGGTCATCGGACATCTCCGTTTTTGAACGTATATTATAATATACTCATATATAGAAAACCGCAAGACGCGCAAGTGCTCCCGTGCCCTTCAAACAAATGGCGCCCGACCAAGCGTGGTTGAACCGCGCTCGGCAGACCGAAGGCTGGAGCATCGCCAGGGTCCTGTCAATCAGACCACCGGCGAAGAAAATGGAATTTGTATAGTAATTTCATCAAGATATGTGGACACCCCCTTCCCTAGAAACCACTTGAGCGTGACCAACCGGAACGCGCGCATGGTCGCTTTTCAACGAGCTTTGGTGATAGCCTCCGTCCCGAATCTCGGAGAGGAACGCATGGTCATAGCCTTCGACATCGGCGGCACGAAAATCGCGGCGGCGCGGGTCGGCGCCGACCTGACGGCCAGCGAAATCGG
>Ga0316604_10001472_pt1 | contig 20704 bp, 17 predicted proteins | sample OWC_soil_day20_C_FD_207650 | JGI IMG/M metagenome (GOLD analysis project Ga0316604, IMG submission 207650) | Wetland soil microbial communities from Old Woman Creek delta, Ohio, United States - OWC_soil_day20_CT | ecosystem: Environmental > Terrestrial > Soil > Wetlands | place: USA: Ohio...
GCCGGTTCCGATCGAGGTCGCGGCGGGCGGCGAGCAGCAGAAGCGGGGTGTGGCGCGGACCGGCGGCAAGCCCGGCGGCCAGCGCCCGGTCGGCGTCCGCTGCCGCGCCGAGGCGAAAGGACAGCCCCGCAAGCCGCGCCCAAGCCTCGGGATCCGTCGGCGCAAGCGCCAACAGGCGGGCGGCAAACGGCAGAGCGGCGCGGGCCGCTGCCGCTCCGTCCACACCCTCGGCCGCTGCCGCGAGCCGGCTGAGAGCGGCAGCGTCGGACAGGCCCGGCGCCGACAGCGTCATCACCTCCGCGGCAAGATCGTCGGCGATCCCCCGCCAACCTGGCCCGTCGGCGCGAAACAGGCGGGCGGCAGGGTACCAGCGACTAAGGCGCCCCTCTCGCCCCCACATCCAGTGCGGCGCATCCTCAAGCAGCAGCCAGAGCGGTACGCCGACGATGCCGGCGGCATGCGCCACAGGGCCGTCAGTGGCGACGACGAGGTCGAGGCCGGCAAGCGTCGCCGGATCGGCCTCGACGGCTTCGCTGCCGAGCCGCTGGGCCGCGGCCTTGTCGAGTGCCACCAGCCGGACACCGGGAAAAGCCCGGCGGAGTGCCGTGACGATGCCGTCCGGCGCCGCGCCAGAACTCGGGCTCCACGGTGACGATGCCAAAGCCACGCCGATCGCGTCCCTGTTCCCTTTCGCCGCAGGCAGGAGGCGCGGCGGCGGCACGTCATCGGGCGACAGGCCGAGTACGGCCGGTGCGGAGGCGAGTGGCAAAACCAGATCGTGCGGTGGCAGCGACGCGACGTCGATGAGCGGCAGGCCGCCAAAGGCTGCGGCGAAGGACGAGAGCCGCGCCATCTGCTCCACCGGCACGGCGAACGTCAGCGACAGCACGCGGCCGGCGAGCGCCGGAAGGAAGCGGGCAAAGGCCAGCGTGTCGCACTCATCCTCCTCGGCAACCACGACGAGGCGGGCAGCCGGCGAGCGCGTGCCGTTCCAACGCGGCCGATCGGAGGGGGACGCGAAGGGACGGTGCTCGAAATCGGCGAAGCCTGCCGTCCAGTTTCCCTCGGCGAGCGCCAGTCGCGCCGCGTCGAGGCGAGAGGATGTCGCGGCATCCGGCGCCCAGGGCTGGCGTTCCTCGTCGATCGTCAGGTCTTCGTCCAGTTTCAGCTCCAGATGCCACCGCCGTTGGTCCCAAGTCCTTTCCATGGAGCGAACGGCCTGATTCGGGGAAGATTATATCCGCTCCTGCCGCCCCAGACGGCAGTGGCGACGCCTGCCGACGCCTTCCTGCCACAGTGCGGCCTCGTTTCAGCGTTCCTTAACAGGCCGATCCCTATGCTCTCCTTCCCGCCGCTTCCGGCCGGACGACCGGAATCCTGGACTGACCACATGACCGACATCGCTGACAACTCTGCCCAGAAAAACTCGAAGGCCTTCCTCCTGCCCGCTGTTGACAGCGACTTCCTCCTGTCGGATTCGATGCGCGGCGTGCGCTTCATGCTGGAGTATTCCAAGGCCGAGCAGGCGCTTAAGGCCTGGGGCATCCGCTCGACCTTGGTGGTGTTCGGCTCAGCCCGCGTTCACGAGAACGGCGATCCCCTGCACAATCGCTGGTACAACACAGCGCGCGAATTCGGCCGCATCGCCTCCGAGCGTGGCGGTGCCGTCAATCGCACCGACGGCTTCTTCGACAACGTCATCGCCACCGGCGGCGGTCCCGGCATCATGGAGGCGGCCAACCGCGGCGCCCGCGATGCCGGCGCACCGACCATCGGCTTCAACATCACGTTGCCGCACGAGCAGGAACCCAACGCCTACACGACGCCGCAGCTCACCTTCCGCTTCCACTATTTCGCCATGCGCAAGATGCACCTTGCCATGCGCGCCAACGCGCTGGTGGTGTTCCCCGGCGGCTTCGGCACCTTCGACGAGCTGTTCGAGCTGCTGACGCTGACCCAGACCCACAAGGGCACGCGCATCCCAGTGGTGCTGGTGGACGGCGAGTATTGGCACAAGGTCATCAACTTCGAGGCTTTGGCCGACTACGGCATGATCAAGCGAGAGGACATCAACCTCGTCCACTTCGCCGAGACAGCCGAGGAGATCTGGGGCTACCTCGCCTCGGAAAACCTCGGGTCGCACCGCAACCGCGACAAGGCCCGCTACGGCGAGGGCGTGCTGACGCGCCCCTCTCCCGTGCCGGAATGACGGGGATGGATAACCGGAACGGCAGAACATTTGCCGCGTGAAAAGACGCGCGGGCTTTGTTAGCTTCCGCCTCCATGACCAACGCTGAAGCCCTTCCCGACGACCAGATCTCTGACGTGGCAACGCCTGCCATGGCGCAGTTCATCGAGATCAAGGCGGCCAATCCCGACTGCATCCTGTTCTACCGGATGGGCGACTTCTACGAAATGTTCTTCCATGATGCCGAGGTCGCCTCGCGGGCGCTCGGCATCACGCTGACCAAGCGCGGCAAGTATCGCGGCGAGGACATTCCGCTCTGCGGCGTGCCGGTGCATGCCGCAGACGACTATCTTCAGCGCCTCATCGCCCTCGGCCACCGCGTCGCCGTCTGCGAGCAGATGGAAGACCCGGCGGAGGCCAAGAAGCGCGGTTCGAAGTCGGTGGTACGGCGCGATGTTGTCCGCCTCGTCACGCCCGGCACGCTGACCGAGGACAACCTTCTCGACGCTCGCCGCTCCAACTATCTCGCCGCCGTCGCCCGCCAGAAGGCGACAGAGAGCGCCGCCGACAGCTTTGCCGTCGCCTGGGCCGACATGTCGACCGGCGCCTTCCGCCTCGCCGAGACCAGTAGCGCGGCGCTGCCGGCCCTGCTCGCCCGCATCGAGCCCCGCGAGCTTCTGGCCGCCGACGGGCTGTTCGACGACGACGAGCTCAGGCGGACCTTCAAGGCGGCGAGCCCGGCAGTGGTGCCACTACCGCGCGCTTTCTTCGACGCCGCCACCGCCGAGCACCGACTCTCCAGTTTCTTTTCGGTCGCCTCGCTCGACGCCTTCGGCAGTTTCACCCGGCTGGAGCTGACCGCCGCGGCCGCCATCGTCGCCTACGTCGACAAGACGCAGGTCGGCAACCGGCCGCCGCTCGACCCGCCGACCCGCGAAGGCCTCGGCGGCGCGCTCTCCATCGACGCGGCAAGCCGGGCCAACCTCGAACTCTCCCGTACGCTATCCGGCGAGCGGCGCGGTTCATTGCTCCATGCCATCGACCGCACGGTATCGGGCGCCGGTGCCCGCCTCCTCGCCGACCGTCTCGCCGCGCCGCTCGCCGACCCCGACGCCATCCGCGATCGGCTCGATGCCGTCGATTTCTTTGTTGCCGAGACGACACTCAGGGCACGGCTGCGCCGAGATCTGGCCGGCGTTCCCGACATGGCCCGCGCGCTCACCCGCGTCGGCCTCGATCGTGGCGGGCCACGTGACCTCGCCGCCATCGCCGGTGGGCTCACCGCTGCCGCCCGACTTGCCGACGACCTGCGGCAGGCCGGCGCCGCCGGTCCGGAGATCGAGCGCATCGCCCTCGACCTCGAAGCAGTCCCGACCGATCTCGCCCGTCGGCTTGAAACGGCGCTCGACGATGAGTTGCCGCTGCTGAAGCGCGACGGTGGTTTCGTACGGTCGGGGTTCCGCGCTGATCTCGACGAGGCGCGCGCCCTGCGCGACCAGAGCCGGCAAGTGATCGCCGCCCTGCAGCAGACCTATGCCGAGACGACCGGCATCAAGTCGCTGAAAGTCAAGCACAACGGCGTGCTCGGCTATTTCATCGAGGTGGCGCCGGGCTATGCCCAGGCGATGACCAGCGAGCCGCTCAATCGACTGTTCATCCATCGTCAGACGCTGGCCGGCGCCATGCGCTTTTCGACCACCGAACTCTCCGAACTCGAGGGCCGCATCGCTTCGGCGGCCGAACGGGCGCTCGCCGTCGAGCTGTCCGTCTTCGCCGAGCTGGCGCAGGCGACGATGGAGGCCGGCACCGCCATCAAGCGGGCCGCCGACATGCTGGCCGCCCTCGACGTCGCCACGGCGCTGGCCGAACTCGCTGCGGCCGAGGGTTATGTTCGACCGCGCGTCGACGATAGCCTCACCTTCCGCATCGACGGCGGCCGCCATCCGGTGGTCGAGCAGATGCTGCGCGAGGACGGCGGGGCTTTCGTCGCCAACGCCTGCGATGTCGGTGGCGAAGCGGCAGGCAAGCTGTGGCTGGTGACCGGACCCAACATGGCCGGCAAGTCTACCTTCCTCAGGCAGAACGCGCTGATCGCCGTGCTCGCCCAGATCGGCTCCTTCGTGCCGGCCCGATCGGCGCACATTGGTGTCGTCGACCGGCTGTTCTCGCGCGTTGGCGCCGCCGACGACCTCGCCCGCGGCCGCTCCACCTTCATGGTGGAAATGATCGAGACAGCGGCCATCCTCAATCAGGCGGGACCGCGGTCTTTCGTCATTCTCGACGAGATCGGCCGTGGCACGGCCACCTACGACGGCCTTTCCATCGCCTGGGCAACCATCGAGCACCTGCACGAGGCCAACCGCAGCCGTACGCTGTTTGCGACGCACTACCACGAGCTGACAGCCCTCAGCGAGCGGCTGCCCCGCGTCGTCAATGCCACCGTCAAGGTGAAGGAATGGCGCGGCGACGTGGTGTTCCTGCACGAGATCGTGCCGGGATCGGCCGACCGTTCCTATGGCATCCAGGTGGCCAAGCTCGCCGGCCTGCCGCGGTCGGTGATCGAGCGGGCGCGCTCCGTGCTGGCCGAACTCGAGAAATCCGGCGGCAACAATGCCGCCTCGATGCTCGACGACCTGCCGCTGTTCTCGCTTGCCCGCCGCCCGGCCGCGGCTGCGCCGGCCGAGGCGCCGCCGGACCCGGCAGAGGCGGAACTCCTGGCGGCGATCGACGTGCTGGCACCCGACGAACTCAGCCCGCGCGAAGCCCTTGAGGCCATCTATCGGCTGAAAGCTCTGCGCGCCGGAATCGGAACGCATGGTTGATTGTTCGGCGCCCGCCGACTATTCGAGTCCGTTGCCTCTCTGCCCGCAAGGTGATTGCCGCCGATGATCAAGTTCCCGGAATCCGCTTCCCTGATTGACGAGACGGCGCTCGGCGAAGAGATCGCCACCATCGCCAACCGGGCGGCGGCAGCCGGTAGCGACGCGCGGCCAGAGCTGCTTGCCGTGCTGAAGAAAGCGAACCAGGACGGACGGGCGATGGCCCGCGATATCCTCAGCCGCGACCGCGACGGCGTCGGCTGCGCCGGCCGCCTGTCGGCCCTGGTGGATTCGCTGATCCGGGTCATCTACGAGCACACGGTGAGCCGCGTGTTCCCCGACGGCCGCCATGAGAAGATCGCTATCGTCGCCGTCGGCGGCTATGGCCGCGCTACGCTGGCACCATCGTCGGATGTCGATCTGCTGTTCCTGTTGCCCCCGAAATCACAACCGCTCGCCGACAAGGTACTGGAACACATCCTGTATTTTCTCTGGGATGTCGGCTTCAAGGTCGGTCATTCGACGCGACGCGTCGAGGACTGCATCAAGCTCGGCCGTGCCGACATGACCATCCGCACGGCCCTGCTCGAGGCGCGCTGGATCCTCGGCGACAAGGGGCTCTACACCGAGATGGTCACCCGCTTCGACACCGAAGTGGTCAAAGGCACCGGCCCCGAGTTTATCCAGGCCAAGCTCGCCGAGCGCGACGAGCGCCATCGGCGGGCCGGAACCTCACGCTATCTTGTCGAGCCCAACGTCAAGGACGGCAAGGGTGGCCTGCGCGACCTTCATACGCTGTTCTGGATCGCCAAGTATTTCTATCGCGCGTCGACGGCCGACGAACTGGTCAAGCACGGCGTCTTCTCGCGCAAGGAACTGACCCGCTTCCACAAGTGCGAAGAGTTCCTGTGGGCGGTACGCTGCAACCTGCACTTCGTTACCAACCGGGCCGATGACCGGCTCGGCTTTGAAAACCAGCGGGAAATCGCCGAGCTTCTGGGCTACCAGCTGCATCCCGGCCTCGAGCCGGTCGAGCGCTTCATGAAGCACTATTTTCTGGTAGCCAAGGATGTCGGGGACCTGACGCGCATCTTCTGCGCGGCGCTCGAGGAGATGCACGCCAAGCCCAAGCCGATGCTCGACCGGGTGCTGCACCACACCTTCCGCCGACGCAAGAGGTCGCTGCCCGGCACGCCGCAGTTCATCATCGAAAACGACCGCCTGTCGGTCACCGACGACGGCGTCTTCGAGCGGGATCCGGTCAATCTGCTGCGAATCTTCGCGGTCGCCGCCCGAAACGATCTCGACTTCCAGCCCGACGTGTTGAAGCTGATCACCCGCTCGCTGCGTCTGATCAACGCCGATCTGCGCGACAACGAGGAAGCCAACCGCATCTTCCTCGATGTGCTGGCCTCCAAGAAGCACGCAGAGACCGTGCTGCGCGCCATGAACGAGACCGGCGTGCTCGGTCGCTTCGTCAATGAGTTCGGCCGCGTCGTGGCGATGATGCAGTTCAACATGTATCATCACTATACGGTCGACGAGCACACGCTGCGGGCCATCGGCCTCTTGACCCAGATCGAGCGCGGCGAGGATCAGGGCGACCATCCGCTGGCCACCGAGCTGTTCCCGGCGATCGCCAACCGCAACGTGCTCTATCTCGCGCTGTTCCTGCACGATATCGCCAAAGGCCGCGTCGAGGATCATTCGACGGCCGGCGCCAAGATTGCCCGCCGGCTCGGACCGCGCTTCGGCTTCTCGCCGGCCGAAACCGATCAGCTGGCCTGGCTGGTCGAAAACCACCTGGTCATGTCGATGATCGCCCAGTCGCGCGACCTGTCGGACCGCCAGACCATCCGCGACTTCGCCGCCGTGGTGCAGACGGTGGAACGGCTGCGCATGCTGCTGATGCTGACCATCGCCGACATCAAGGCGGTCGGCCCCGGCGTCTGGAACGGCTGGAAAGGCCAGCTCCTCCGGACGCTCTATTACGAAACCGAGCCCTACCTGCTCGGCGGCCATTCCAAGCTGTCGCGCGACCAGCGCGTTGCCGCCGCCAAGGCAGAGCTTGCCGCCGAGCTGACCGACTGGAGCGAGGCAGACCTCTCCGACTATGGCCGCCGCCATTTCGCGCCCTACTGGCTGCGCGTCGATCTGCCCGAGAAGGTGATCCATGCGCGCCTCCTGAAATCGATGGAAGGCACCGGTCGGCGGCTCGCCACGGCCTATTCCACCAAGAAGTTCGAGGCGATCACCGAGCTCGTGGTGGTGGCGCCGGACCATCCGCGGCTTCTCTCCACCATCACCGGCGCCTGCGCGGCGGCCGGCGTCAACATCGCCGACGCCCAGATCTACACCACCACCGACGGCCTTGCGCTCGACACCATCCTGATCAGCCGCGAGTTTCCCGACGACGCCGACGAATTCCGCCGTGCCGACCGCGTGCTGAAGGTGATCGAGGCGGCGCTCGAGGGCCGGGAGAAGCTGCCGGAGATCGTCGCCCGCCGAGTCGGCCAGCGCAAGCCGACCAAGGCCTTCAGCGTGCCGACGGACATCAAGTTCGACAACACGCTGTCGGCAACTCTGTCGGTGCTGGAAGTGTCCTGCCTCGACCGGCCGGGCCTTCTCTACGACGTGACGACGGCAATGAGCGACCTCAACCTCAACATCGCCTCGGCGCACATCGCCACCTTCGGCGAGCGGGTGGTTGATGTGTTCTATGTCACTGACCTCACCAAGCTGAAGATCCAGTCCGGCGCCAAGCAGGCGGCGATACGCAGGCGCATTCTCGCCGCCGTTACCGCTGAAGATCCGCATCCGCCCAAGAAGACAGCCTGAGGAAGGCCACCGTCCATGAGTCTCATCAAAAACTTCATGACGGTGGGTGGCGCCACGCTGTCCTCGCGCCTGCTGGGCTTTGTGCGTGACGTGTTCATGGCCAACATGCTGGGCTCGGGGCCGATCGCCGACGCCTTTTTCGTTGCCTTCCGCCTGCCCAACCTGTTCCGCCGGCTGTTCGCCGAAGGCGCCTTCTCCTCGGCCTTCGTACCGCTGTTCGGCCGGGCATTGGCCGAAGGCGGCAAGACGGCGGCGCGGGCGCTGGCCGAGGACATTCTCGCCGTCTTCCTGCTGGTGCTCGTCATCGTCACGGCGCTGGCCGAAGTCGGCGCACCCTGGCTGGTCGGCGTGCTGGCGCCGGGCTTCATCGACGAGCCGCAGAAGTTCGCCGCCGCCGAATTCATGACGCGGGTGATGTTTCCCTATCTCGCCTGCATGTCGCTGACCGCCATGGCGGCGGGCATGTTGCAGTCTTTCGGGCGCTTCGCGGTCGCCGCCTTCGCGCCATCGCTGCTCAACGTCATCCTGGTGGGGGCCCTCCTCCTCATCTGGTGGGAGAATTGGGCCGGCACGGCCGAGGCCGCCTACACGCTCTCCTGGGCGGTCTGCATCTCCGGCATCGCCCAGTTGATCGCCGTCGGCGGCTCGCTGTGGTGGATCGGCTTTCCGGTCTCGCTGACCCGGCCGCGCTACAACGCCAATGTCCGCCGCTTCGTGACGCTCGGCATTCCCGGCGTGATCTCCGGCGGCATCACCCAGATCAATATCGTGGTCGGCACCATCATCGCCTCGATGCAGGCGAGCGCCGTGTCCTGGCTGTATTTCGCCGACCGCATCTACCAGCTGCCGCTCGGGGTGATCGGCGTTGCCATCGGCGTGGTGCTGTTGCCGGACCTCACCCGCCGCGTCCGCACCGAGAGCGCGGAGAATCTCTTCCACACCCAGAACCGGGCGCTGGAATTCGCCATGGCGCTGACGCTGCCGGCCACGGTGGCGCTTCTCGCCATTCCCTACACCATCATGCGCGTGCTGTTCGAGCGCGGCGCCTTCACCGCCGCCGACACCATCGCCACCGCCGACGCGCTGATCGCCTTTACAGCCGGCCTGCCGGCCTTCGTCGCCATCAAGGTGTTCCAGCCATCCTTCTACGCCCGCGAGGACACCCGGACGCCGACCATACAGGGCGGCATATCGGTGGCGGTCAACGTCGCCGCGTCGCTGGCACTGTTTCCCTTCATCGGGCACGTCGGCATTGCCGCGGCGACCTCGATCGCCGCCTGGGTCAACGCTCTGATGCTGGTGATCGAACTCCACCGCCGCGGCCATTTTCGCGCCGATGCGCTGCTGACCCGCCGCCTCATGCTGCTCGCCGTCGCCAGCCTGCTGATGGGAGCGGCGCTGGTCCTTGGCGAGACCCTGATCGACGTTCATCTCCATGGCGGCCGCGAGTTCGTCCAGGGCCTCTGGCTCCTCGGCCTCTGCGTCTTCGGCATGGCGGTCTACGGGCTCGCCACGGTGCTGACCGGCGCCGTCGATGTCCGCCGGTATGCCCGGGCGGTACTCGGTCGCGGTCGGCGCTGACGTCCCACCGGCCACGCCTTCCGCCTTGCGGTCATTGCGCGGCAGGTCCATAAATCCGCCGCTCGGTTTCACCACCGACGCGCACGCAACTCTTTCCTCGGGTCCAAACCGATGCCTTTCAAGCCTCTTGTCTTCTCCGGCGTTCAACCGACCGGCAATCTCCATCTCGGCAACTATCTCGGCGCCATCAAGCGCTTTGTGGAAATGCAGGCGACTCACGACTGCATCTACTGTGTGGTCGACGAGCACGCCATCACCGTCTGGCAGGATCCCTTCGAGCTCCGGCGCCAGATCCGCGAGGTAACGGCCGCCTTCCTTGCCGCCGGTATCGATCCCAAGACGCACATCGTCTTCAACCAGAGCCAAGTGCCCGAGCACGCCGAACTAGCCTGGGTGTTCAACTGTGTCGCCCGCATGGGATGGCTCAACCGCATGACGCAGTTCAAGGAGAAGGCCGGCAAGGACCGCGAGAACGTGTCGGTCGGCCTGTTCGCCTATCCGAGCCTGATGGCAGCCGACATCCTCGTCTACCGGGCGACGCATGTTCCGGTCGGCGAAGACCAGAAGCAGCATCTGGAACTGGCCCGCGACATCGCCGTGAAGTTCAACAACGACTTCGCCGCGTCAATCACCGCCCAGGGCCACAGTGCCGAGGAAGGCTACTTCCCGTTGCCCGAACCGCTGACGCAGGGTCCGGCGCCGCGCGTCATGAGCCTGCGCGACGGCACCAAGAAGATGTCGAAGTCCGATCCGTCGGACTATTCGCGCATCAACCTCACCGATGACCGTGACGCCATCGCCCAGAAGATCCGCAAGGCCCGCACCGATCCGGAACCGCTGCCCTCCGAGATCGAGGGTCTCAAGGAGCGGCCGGACGCCGACAACCTCGTCACCATCTACGCCGCGCTGGCCAGCACGACGAAGGAAGCGGTGCTGAAGGACCATGGCGGCTCGCAGTTCTCGGCCTTCAAGCCGGCGCTCGCCGACCTCGCGGTATCCGTGCTGTCGCCGATCAACGACAAGATGAAGGCGCTGATGGCCGAACCCGACCACATCGACGCCATTCTCGCCGAGGGCTCGGAGCGGGCGGGTGCCATCGCCGGCAAGGTGATGGACGAGGTGCGCGACATCATCGGCTTCATCCAGAGCCGCAAGCGGCGCTGAGACGCGCCATCGGAAAAAACGTGAAGACCGGCGCGGCTTGTCCGCCGCCGGTCTTCTGCTAGTGTTCCAGCATGGTTTCACGCCGCCTCGCCCGCGAAGAGGGCCACCGCCGCAAGTTCCTCTGCGTCATCGACGACACGCCCGAATGCGATCGGGCGGTGGTCTACGCGGCAACGCGCGCCCGGCACACTGCCGGTGGCCTGGTGCTGCTCTACGTCATTCCGCCGGGCGACTTCCAGCATTGGCGTGGCGTCGAGGAGATGATGCGGGCCGAGGCGATGGACGAAGCGCGCCAGCGCCTGGCCGCCACCGCCGAACGCATGCATGCCTTCGCCGCCGGTATTGAGGCCGAACTCGTCATTCGCGAGGGGCAAGCGGCCGAAGCGATCCATCGCCTGATTGAGGAAGACCGCGACATCGCCATTCTGGTGCTGGCGGCCGGCACCAGCAGCGAGGGACCGGGACCGCTGGTGACCTCCGTCGCCGGCCGCTCGGGGCCGCCCTTCCCCATTCCGGTGACCATCGTGCCGGGCGACATGAGCGACGAGGACATTACGGCCGTCGCCTGATCCCCCAAACGATTAATGTCCGCAGGTTCACCGATTGTTCATTTGCAAAGTTGGAACTATCCTCTAAAGATCAAGTTTAGATTTGTTCCAATCAGGCGAGCCTGAGGAGCCCGATACGATGTTCATCCAGACCGAGTCCACGCCCAATCCCGCGACGCTGAAATTCCTGCCCGGGAGGGTCGTCCTCGAAGGCAGCCCGCGCGAGTTCCTGACGGCCAGCGAGGCGACGGTCTCGCCGCTTGCCGCTGCCCTGTTCGAGGTTGCCGGCGTGTCCGGCGTGTTTTTCGGCGCCGACTTCATCACGGTGACCAGCCGGGACGAGGACTGGGCGCATCTCAAGCCTGCGGTGCTCGGCGTCATCATGGAGCATTTCATGTCGGGCGCGCCGATCCTGACGACAACCGAGACGTCGGCAAGCGCCGAAGATTTCGATCCGGCCGATGCTGAGACGGTGTCGTCGATCAAGGAGCTGCTCGACACGCGCGTGCGCCCGGCCGTGGCGGCCGATGGCGGCGACATCACCTTCCGCGCCTACAAAGACGGGGTCGTCTACCTCAACATGCGCGGCGCCTGTGCCGGCTGCCCGTCGTCGACGGCGACGCTCCGGAACGGCATCCAGAACCTGCTCCGCCACTTCCTGCCGGATGTGCGAGAAGTTCGGGCCGTCGCCTGACCAACCAGTCCTTTGCAGCCCCCTTGAACGCCGCCAGTCTCGCTGGCGGCGTTGTCGTTTTGGGGGCAACGCCCCCGACGAGCACTCAAGAAGCCGTGACAAGACCGTGATGGGCAGGCAATCAACGGCGGGTTTGCCTTATCGGCCACTTTCATCGAACAATCTGTCAGCCAATCGTGGACTATCCGGACCAACTGGCCAGGCCTAACTCGGGAAGGAAATTCGCTTCTCCCTCCCGAAAGGCTTGCCAATGTCCGCTCTTCTTGCCGACGACACCTTCGACCGCCTGTTCCGCGACGGCCGCTCCTACAATGGCTTCCTCGACAAGCCGGTCTCCGACGCTACGCTGAAGACGCTTGCCGAACTCGTCAGCTTCGGCCCCACCGAAGCCAACACGCTGCCCGGCCGCTTCGTCTTCGTGAAATCGCCCGAGGCCAGGGAAAAGCTGCTCGCCGCCATGGCGCCGGGCAATCAGGCCAAGACGAAGACCGCGCCGGTCTCGGTAATCGCCGGCTACGACCTCGATTTTTATGAGAACCTGCCGAAGACCTTCCCGCACGCCGATGCCCGCTCCTGGTACGCCGGCTCACCGGATGAGCGTCTGCAGTTCTCGGCGCTGCGCTCGGCCTCGCTGCAGGTCGGCTATCTCACCATGGCCGCCCGGGCGCTGGGCCTCGACGTTGGCCCGATGGCCGGCTTCGATGCCGCCGCCCTCGACAGCGCCTTCTTCCCGGCAAGCCGCGTCCGTACCTTCCTGGTGCTCAACCTTGGCTACGGCGACAAGTCGTCGCTGTTCCCGCGCCTGCCGCGCCTTGCCTTCGACGAATACGCGCGCATCGCCTGACCATCCCGGATCGGGTGCGGGAGAGCCCCGTCCGCAACGGCGGGGCTCTCCCGCTGGTCACATCGGCAGGCGTTTCTCAGGACTCCTGCAGAGATCGGCGACGATGCAGCGTTCGCATTCGGGCCGTCGCGCCTTGCAAACGTAGCGGCCGTGCAGAATCAGCCAGTGATGGGCATGTAGGCGGTAGGCGCTTGGCACCGCCTTTTCGAGGCCAAGTTCCACCTCGATCGGCGTCCGGCCAGGGGCCAGACCCAGCCGGTTGGCGACGCGGAAGACGTGGGTGTCGACGGCAATCGTCGGCTCGCCAAAGGCAATGTTGAGGACGACGTTGGCCGTCTTGCGGCCGACGCCCGGCAGGGCCTCCAGCGCCGCTCGGTCGCGCGGCACCTCACCGCCATGCTGACGCACCAGGATATCCGACAAGGCTATGACGTTCTTTGCCTTGTTGCGGTAAAGGCCGATGGTCCTGATCGCCTCCCGCAGGCGGTCCTCGCCGAGTGCCAGCATCTTTTCGGGCGTGTCGACCGTCTCGAACAGCGGTCGCGTCGCCTTGTTGACGCCAGCGTCGGTGGTCTGGGCCGACAGTGCCACGGCGACCAGAAGCGTATAGGGGTTGACGGCGTGAAGCTCGCCGCGCGGTTCGGGATTGGCCGCCTTGAAGGTGGCGAACAGTTCCCCGATTTCCGCGGCACTCATTGGCCGCGTTGGCGGAATGGACTTGTCCATATCCTCGGATGCAGCGACGGCAGGCTTTCTCGGCACGGCGAATACTCCGGACAGGCGTCTGTGCCGTCTCTATAGCCGGATTTGATGCCTGGTCGCGTCAGCAGGCAGGCTTGACGGCCACCAGCGGCGCTTTTTTTGCGCTTTTTCTCGCCGTGTGCGAAAATCGGGTGGTTGGACCGCCCGACGCTCCCTAACTTCGCATCGCACCTTGATGGAGGACGCGATGGACGCCATTACGCTGACCGACAACCTCACCTGCCCGCCCATGTCGGCGAGCTGGCTGCACGAGGGGCTGCGCATGGCGAGCGAAGTATCGCTCGATCGTGACCATAGCGATTACGTGCTCGTGCGCGACACCATCCAGTTCATCTCCGAACGCTGGCGCGACCAGCCGGAACTCGAGACCATTGCCGCCGCCGTCGGCACCGACGCCAGCCACCTGCACCGCCTGTTCACCCGCTGGGCCGGCCTGACGCCCAAGGCCTTCGTGCAGGCGCTGACCCTCGATGAGGCGCGGCGGATGCTCGACCAGTCGTCGTCGATTCTCGACACCGCCTATGAGGTCGGTCTGTCCGGCCCCGGCCGACTGCATGACCTGTTCGTGACGCACGAGGCGATGAGCCCCGGCGCCTACAAGGCGCGCGGAGCGGGCGTCACCGTCGCCTACGGCTTCCACTCCTCCCCCTTCGGCACGGCGCTGGTGATGGCCACCGACCGCGGGCTGGCCGGCATCGCCTTCGCCGACCCCGGCGAAGAGCGGACAGCCTTCCGCGACATGTCGGCCCGCTGGCCAGCCGCCACCTATGTCGAAGACGAGGCGGTGACTGCCCCTTACGCGCGGCAGGTGTTCGACCCGACGGTGTGGTCGCAGGATCGTCCGATCCGGCTGGTGTTCATCGGTTCCGATTTCGAGGTGCGGGTCTGGGAGACGCTGCTGCGCATCCCGCTCGGCAAGGCGACGACCTATTCCGACATCGCCCGCCACATCGGCAACCCCAACGCGGCGCGGGCCGTCGGCTCGGCCGTCGGGCGAAACCCCCTGTCCTTCGTCGTCCCCTGCCACCGCGTGCTCGGCCGTGAGGGCGACCTGTGCGGCTATCACTGGGGCCTGACGCGCAAGAAGGCCATCCTCGGCTGGGAGACCGGCCTCGCCCGCCGGCTCGGCGGCGCCGAGGTGGAGAGGGACTGATCTGACCTATCTGGCCGGAAAAAAGCAGAACGCCGCGACGGAACCCCGCCGCGGCGCTTGTCTTTTCAGCGAAGGGGCGGAAATCAGGCCGCCAGCACCTTCTTCGACTTGATCGAGCCGTCCTCGTTGAGCTCGTAGACGATCGGCTCGCCGGTGTTGAGCTCGCGGGCGACGATTTCATCGCCGGAAAGCTTCTCGAGGTCCATGATGATCGAGCGCAGCGAGTTGCCGTGGGCGGCGACCAGCACGTTCTCGCCCTTGAGGACACGCGGCAGGATCTCGGCGTTGAAATAGGGCAGCGTACGCTCGGCGGTGTTCTTCAGGCTCTCGCCGCCCGGAGGGGGAACGTCGAACGAGCGGCGCCAAATGTGCACCTGCTCCTCGCCCCACTTGGCGCGGGCGTCGTCCTTGTTGAGGCCGGTCAGCTCGCCATAGTCGCGCTCGTTGAGGGCCTGATCCTTGATGGTCTCAAGGCCCGTCTGGCCGACTTCGCCGAGGATGAGGTTCAGCGTGTGCTGGGCGCGCGTCAGAACCGAGGTGTAGGCGATATCATACTTGTAGCCGAGCGCCTTGAGGCGAGTGCCGGCGGCCGTGGCCTCCTTGACGCCCAGAGGGGTGAGGTCGGGGTCCTTCCAGCCGGTGAACAGGTTGAGCAGGTTCCACTCGGACTGGCCGTGGCGGACGAGGACCAGAATGCGGCTCATGGGCTTTTCTCCAGTTGATCGTTTCATTACGGACCGGAACCGATCGTCGGTCCCGGAGCTTTCAGCAGCCGACCACCGCCTCTTGCCGGAGGCACGGCCGGGGTTTTGTCAATCGTTGAGGCCAAGCACATCGGCCATGTCGTAACGGCCCGGCTTGCGGCCATGTGCCCAGAGCGCGGCGCGCACCGCTCCCTTGGCGAACTGGACCCGGTCCTCTGCGACGTGCCTCAACTCCAGCCGTTCACCGGCCCCGGCCAGATAGACCGTGTGGTCGCCAACCACCGAGCCGCCACGCAGCGTGGCAAAGCCGATGGCACCCTGCGGACGCGGGCCGGTGTAGCCATCGCGGGAGCGGACGGCATAGTCGTCGAGGTTGACGTCGCGGCCGCGCGCCGCCGCCTCGCCGAGCAGGAGGGCGGTGCCCGAGGGCGCATCCACCTTGTGGCGATGATGCATCTCGAGAATCTCGATGTCGAACTCCGGCCCGAGCGTCCGGGCAGCTCGCTCGACCAGCACGGCCAGGAGGTTGACGCCAACACTCATGTTGCCGGACTTGACCACCGTCGCATGGCGGGCGGCGGCGTCGATCTTCGCCTCATCCTCTGAAGAACAGCCGGTGGTGCCGATGACGTGGACGATGCGCGCCTGCGCGGCCAGTTCGGCGAATTCGATCGTTGAGGCTGGCGTCGTGAAGTCGAGGATGCCATCGGCGCCAACCACGGCGGCGAGCGCATCCGAGGTCAGCGGCACGCCAATGTCGCCGATGCCGGCCAGCGCGCCGGCGTCCTCGCCAATCAGCGGGCTACCCTCGCGTTCGATGGCCGCGTGCACCGTGACGCCCGCCGTCTCGGAGATGACACGCACCAGCGTCCGCCCCATGCGTCCACCGGCACCGACCACAACGAGCTTCATGTCCGACATGTCCGACCTCGCCGGTTCAAAGGAGAAAACCGTTGCCATGGCGGCCTTCTATCACGCGAGGGCCGCCAGGTAATCCTTTAGTCGCAAAAAACCTTCGGGATCATGCTGGAAAAAACGCGTAGACGCGCGGATTTGCGCCCTCATTGTTCGGTCACGCGGCCAACGGCATCAAGGATGAGGGCGATGTCGGACGGTTGCGACAGCCGGTGGTCGCCGTCTTTGACCAACGTCAGCACCACATCGTCGTCGACGAGACGATCGATGATGCGCTGCGCGTGGCTCCAGGGGACCGATGTGTCGGCCATGCCCTGGATGATGATCACCGGCACGCCGAGACGCAGCGGCGCGTCGAGAAGATTGTGACGGGCGCCGTCGCGGAAGAAATCAGCGGCGAGGCGATAGGCTGGGCTGCCGTATTCGCCGGGCACCTCGATGGTTTCACCGGCGTCGACACGGGCGCGCACATCGGCTGGAAGGGCCGGATAGAACAACTTTTCGCTGAAGTCGGGGGCGGGAGCGACGAGCACCGCGCCCTTGAGGCCCGGGGGGTGATCACGCGCCAGGAGCAGCGCCATCCAGCCGCCCATCGACGAGCCGACGACGACGAACTCCGGCCCGGCCTCGGCGGCGATCACCGCCTTCGCCTCGGCAAACCAGCGGCCGATGCGGCCGTCCTCGAAGGCGCCATCCGAGCTACCGTGGCCGGAATAGTCGAAGCGGACCACCTTGCGGCCGCGCGACCGCCCCCAGGCCGCCACCGCCTCGGCCTTGGCGCCCGTCATGTCGGAGCGGAAGCCGCCGAGCCAGACCACCGTCGGACCGGCACCATCGACGACAAGGCCGCGAATGGTTCGACCATCGTCCGGCATGACAAGGCTAATCGGCCGATCTGTCATCGCACTCCGCACTCCTGATTGTCGCCGATGCGCCGCTGGTTGCCGGCGTCCGAGGCAATCTGCCGCCTCTTTAGCCCATTTCCCTGTCGATCGACGCATGCGACCTTGACTTTTTCGCAGTCTCCAACGATTTTCAGGCCGTTGTCCAGTTTGCGGGTCCGTGCTTCACAGGAAGATGGGGTCTGCTATGAGGACGGCCGGCCACCCGTGGATGGCGCCTCCTGTTTCGAAGATGCGATCGGTTCGACGATCACGGTCCTTGACATGGTCGGGCGACAGCATATTCCCAGCGGTGACCGTTTCCGAGAACTTCAGAGGAGTTGACAGCCATTCGTCGTCCGTTCCGAGCCACCGCTCCCGTCAAGGAAGGTCCGCGCATCAATCGCGAAATCCGGGTCCCTCAGGTCCAGTTGATCGGCGAGGAGGGTGAAAACCTCGGCGTTGTTGCGATCGCCGATGCTTTGACCGCCGCCGCCGAGGCCGGTCTCGACCTCGTCGAGATTTCCCCGAATGCGACACCTCCCGTCTGCAAGATCCTGGACTTCGGCAAATACAAGTTCGAGGCCCAGAAGAAGGCGTCGGAAGCCCGTAAGAACCAGAAGATTGTCGAGATCAAGGAAGTCAAGCTTCGCCCCAACATCGACACGAACGATTATACCGTGAAGATGAAGAGCATGCTTCGCTTCTTCGAGGAGGGCGACAAGGTCAAGGTGACGTTGCGCTTCCGCGGCCGCGAGATGGCTCACCAAGACATTGGCTTCAAGCTGCTGCAGCAGGTGAAGGACGAGACCGTCACGGTTGCCAAGGTCGAGAGCGAGCCGCGCCTTGAAGGCCGCCAGATGGTGATGCTGCTCGCTCCGCGCTGACCATAGCCAAGCGGATTGACCGAAGGCTCCGGAACTCCATGCCGGAGCCTTTGGCTTGTCTGGCCGATGGGGCAGTGTTGATGCGCCTTGCGCTTTCTCCTCTTTTCGGCTAGAAGCCCAGCCACTTCAGGTCGCCCGGCGTGGAAACGGTTTTCCGTGTCCATGGGCATGCCGTGGCGACCGTCGAAGCTCACAACCCCGGACAGCGCGGTCCAGGGTCGCGGGTCTCCCGCGACGGATCGCGGGGTTTTCCGGAACAGACAGGCCAGCGAGAGCCCGAAAGGGATCTCCTAACACTCGGAAACGAGCAAAATGCCCAAGATGAAGACGAAGTCGGGCGCCAAGAAGCGCTTCAAGGTGACGGCCAGTGGCCACATCAAGTCCGCCCAGGCCGGCAAGCGCCATGGCATGATCAAGCGGACCACCAAGTTCATTCGCAAGGCGCGCGGCACGACCGTGCTGTCCAAGCCGGATGAAATTATCATCAAGAAGAACTTCCTGCCCTACGCCTGATCCCGCGCGATCATACGGCACTCACTATCGAGGAGACTGAATTATGGCGCGCGTCAAGCGGGGCGTTACGTCCCATGCCAAGCACAAGAAGGTTCTCGAGGCCGCCAAGGGCTTCCGAGGCCGCCGCAAGAATACCATCAAGACCGCCAAGGCGGCTGTCGATCGGGCGATGCAATATGCGACGCGCGACCGCCGGGCCAAGAAGCGCAACTTCCGCGCTCTCTGGATCCAGCGCATCAATGCCGCCGTCCGTGACGTCACCGGTGGCGAGCTGACGTATGCTCGCTTCATCGATCTCATGGCCAAGGCCGGGATCGCCATCGACCGCAAGGTGCTGTCCGACCTCGCCATCAGCGAGCCGGCGTCGTTTAAGGCCATCGTCGAGAAGGCCCAGGCTGCCGCCTGAAGGTAGGCAGTGCGGGGCCGATCACCGATCGGCCGCCCCGATATACCGAGAGCGGCGCGCCGATTGGTGCGCCGCTCTTTTCGTTTCCAGACGGGCGCCCCGCCAGACCGACGACGGCAATTGAAGAAAAAGCGCGAAGCGGTTTCCGCCCGTAAATGCGTCGGAACAAATAGATAGGGCGTTTCGGCGTTTCCATGACAGACGAAACGCTCTAGAAGCCTGCCACCAGATCCGCCAGGACATGCGTCATGACCGACATCGAACAGCTCGAAGCCTCCATTCTCGACGACATCCACGCCGCCAGCGACGAAGCCACCCTTGAAAGCGTCCGCGTCGCGACCCTTGGCAAGCAGGGATCGGTGTCGGCACTACTCAAGACGCTCGGCGCCATGAATCCGGACGACCGCCGAACGCGTGGCGCGGCGATCAACGCGCTGAAGGACCGGGTGGGCCTTTCCATCGCCGACCGCAAGGGCATCCTGAAGGCTTCGGCCCTCGACGCCCGCCTCGCCCGCGAGACGGTGGACGTGTCACTGCCGGTCCGCCCAGGGCCGCTTGCCGAGGGACGCATCCACCCGGTGAGCCAGGTGATCGACGAGATCACCGCCATCTTCGCCGACATGGGATTTGCCGTCGCCGAAGGGCCGGACATCGAGACCGACCACTATAATTTCACCGCTCTCAACTTCCCGCCGGACCACCCGGCGCGCGAGATGCACGACACCTTCTTCCTGAAGCCGAAGGAAGACGGCTCGCGCCTCTTGCTGCGCACCCACACCTCGCCGGTGCAGGTGCGCACGATGGAAAAGCAGCGGCCACCGATCCGCATCATCGCGCCCGGCCGCACCTATCGCTGCGACAGCGACGCCACCCACACGCCGATGTTCCATCAGGTGGAAGGCCTCGTCATCGACGAGACGACCCACTTCGGCCACCTCAAATGGGTGCTCGAGGAGTTCCTGAAGGCCTTCTTCGAGGTCGACGAGGTGAAGACGCGCTTCCGCCCGTCCTTCTTCCCGTTCACCGAGCCATCGATGGAAGTCGACGTCGGCTGCCGGCGCTCCGGTTCGGAGATCCGTATCGGCGAGGGCGACGATTGGCTGGAAATCCTCGGCTGCGGCATGGTGCATCCCAACGTCATCCGCGCCGCCGGCCTCGACCCCGACGTCTACCAGGGCTTTGCCTTCGGCATGGGCATCGACCGCATCGCCATGTTGAAATACGGCATGCCCGACCTGCGCGCCTTCTTCGACGCCGACGCCCGCTGGCTGAAGCACTACGGCTTCCGGCCGCTCGACTTGCCGAGCCTGTACGGCGGGCTGACGGGGTGACGCCGGCAGCACTTGCCGCGATGTTCATCCGTCCGCACGCCGGGCCAAGCCATTCAGAATTTCCGATCACGGATTTGCCAAAATGAAGTTCACCCTCAGCTGGCTGAAAGATCATCTCGACACCGACGCCTCGCTCGACGAGGTCGTCGAAGCGCTCACCATGGTGGGCCTTGAGGTGGAGGAGGTCTCCGACCCGTCGGCGCCGTTCAAGCCCTTCGTGGTGGCGAAGATCGTTACTGCCGACAAGCATCCCAATGCCGACAAGCTGAAGCTGCTCTCCGTCGACGCCGGCAAAGGTCCGGTGCAGGTGGTGTGTGGCGCCCCCAACGCGCGGGCCGGTCTCAAGGGTGTATTCGCCCTGCCCGGCGTCGTCATCCCGGCCACCGGCGCCGTGCTGGAAGTGGGCACCATTCGGGGCATCGAGAGCCGCGGCATGATGTGCTCGGAGCGCGAACTCGGCCTGTCCGACGAGCATA
>Ga0316604_10001473_pt1 | contig 20694 bp, 21 predicted proteins | sample OWC_soil_day20_C_FD_207650 | JGI IMG/M metagenome (GOLD analysis project Ga0316604, IMG submission 207650) | Wetland soil microbial communities from Old Woman Creek delta, Ohio, United States - OWC_soil_day20_CT | ecosystem: Environmental > Terrestrial > Soil > Wetlands | place: USA: Ohio...
GCTCCAAAGGTCCCTGTTGCAACAACAAATGCTGCGGCTAGCGCAGGGTCGCCTCCAGCAATTTGGACAATCTCCACAGCGAAAGGTATTGTAACCGATTTAGGAGCGATAGAAATTACAATTTCTATCGCTAGTCCACCAAATTGAGCAATGAGCATCACGCTGACCACTGAAACCAATGAACCCACACAAATACCCGCTATGATCGGCAATGAATATTCTTTCAACAAATGCTTATTTTTATAAAGCGGTACTGCCAAAGCCACGGTGGCTGGTCCTAACAAAGCTGTCATAATCTCGTGTCCCGGAATATAAAACTCATAAGGTATGTCGCAGACAAGTAAAGTGGCAATAATGAATGCTGCACTTAATAAAACAACATTCAATAAAGGGTTACCATATCGCACGAACAGAAATCTAGATAAAACATATGCTACGACTGTTAGAACAATAGTAAATAACACCATCAATGATTGCATTTTATTTTCCGACCTTGCAACCATTGTGTTAAAAAACCAACAGTTAAAAATGTTAAAGTCCCACTTATTATAATAGCCATCGCTAAAACAATGCCATTATCATAAAACACTGCTTTCCACTTCATTAACCCTACAGCAAAAGGGATAAAGAAAAACACTAAGTGTTTAAGCAATAAACCAGAAGCTATCTCAACATGCTGCACCTTAATAAGATTGCACGATAATAATCCGAACAATAAAACCATACCTAATACATTTCCGGGAATCGGAATACTAAGCAATAATGTAACTTGATTACCAATCCAATAGATAATCCATAAAATAATTACCTGTATTATAAATTGAAGAATCTTTATCCCCCCATGTTATGACATATTATCTTATACCCCCAAAAACAAGAAAGCAGTTTATCCTCAACACCTACAAAACAATGTAATCTGTGTGAGAATAAACTGCTTTATAGATACTTAGTCAACTAGTTAATCAATAGCAAGAAGTGCCATACTTATATTCTCTAGTTGGAACGTCATTGGCCTGGTACTGGATTAAAATCCACCGTAATTGTATACTCTGTCTGGTACTGGATTTAGATCATCTTCATCTATTTCAGCAACACAGCGAACCATAGCACCATCGCCCAACCACCAGCGAATCGGGAATGCCATGAATTTAAAGCGTTTGCCTACAACTTTTTCAAGGTCTCCCCCAAGGTTTTCAACACCTACAATACCGTTGCCCATCATGTACTTATGACAAGGCTCCCAGGTTCCTGGCTGACCGGCAGCTTCCAGCTTGCCATACACTTCCATATATTTTTCTAAACCAAATGTTTTGATATAAGCATCCTTCTCGAATTCTGCATACGCCTCAATGCCAAATTTCTCAATATATTCTTCAGTAATCGGTTTGCCTGATTTACCCGCAAGATTCATTGCTATTGTCGGAGGACCATTCTTACCCATAGTTGTATGAAGAGGATGGTCGAGGGCCTGCTGATCCATGGCTACACATTTGGGTTGGTACTTCTCAAACCATTTTCCCGCTTCTATGCCACATCCGCAGGAATAATGATAATAATCTTTGCTGTCATCAAATTTCAGGTGCATACCTGTTCTTAAACAAAGAACCATACCTTTAAGTTCTTCAGGTTTAATACCTGCACGTGCGCAAGCGTCGTCAAGATGTTTACCTGTAATAAGCCCCCAGTCCTCAACTTTTATATCCAGGCAGATCCCATCGCCATAATAAGCATCAACCGGAAGCTCATGGGTATAACGTGCGCGCCTACCGTCAAACTCGTATTCCATAACATGACGAGGTGCATCTGCATGTGTACCGCAATGCATAACAACATCTATTTTTTGAGTTAGTACTCCACTTTTTGAGAGATTATGCATCGTATCAATTTTAGGTTTTGCAAAATACGGCCATACGGGTATGTCCGCCGAGAATGGATGACTTAAATCGACTACTACCTTTTTTCCCATAATAATAATCCCCCTAATTTTTTTTATTATCAATTAATCAACAAGCCCAATAACCACCTTCAACAGCAACATTCGCCCCAGTCATAAAATCGCTGGCGCTTGAAGCAAGGAAAATGCATGGTCCGACGAAATCGTCCGGCTCGCCAAGACGGCCAATCGGAAGACGCCTTAAGAAGTTTTTATAAACAGCACTTTCCGGATCAAACATCCATTCCGTTAAATCAGAACGGAACACAGTTGGATTAATGGTATTGACATTAATTTTGTATTTTTCTGTCCACTCACACGCAAGAGATTGAGCCATAAGGTCAATACCGGCTTTGGCTGTACAGTAGCCTGTATAACCAGACATGCCATGTTTAGAGCGGGCGGAAGATACCAACACTACTTTGCCGCCCTTGCCTTGCTCAATCATTTTTTTACCAGTGTATTTACAGAATAACCATGTTCCTTGAACATCAGACGACATAATTTTTTGCCATTCCGCCAATTCCTGTTCGATAATCGGCTGTGGATTATTATAGCCTGCTGCAGTGACTAACACATTGATTTCTCCAAATTTGACAACTGCATCATTTACAATTTTGATAACATCTGCTTCTACTGCAGGATCTCCAGTTGAGTAACCACATTCAATGCCTTGTGCTGCTAACTCCGTGCAAAGAGCCTGACACTTATCATCACTACGCCCTGTCACAAAAACTTTCATCCCTGCCAGGCCATAACCAAGGGAAACGGCTTTTCCAAAAGCGCCTGTAGCACCTGTTATAACTGCTACTTTTCCTTTCACATCAAACAATTTATCTACAAACTGCTTGTCCATTATGACACTCTCCCCTTAAAGTTTATCTTAATAAGCAACCGATATTAATAATTAATTACAACTAAAACTGTAACCACTTGATTTGTTTCATTTATCATTTCTCTGCCTTCATTTGGCCCTATGAATATAGAGTCATGCTTTTTTAAAACAAACGTTTCTGTTTTTGACTTTACGGTTATTTCCCCGTCGAGAACAAAATAGATTTTTTCTGTGGGAGAATCTTCATATGCATACTCAGCACCACCGCCAGGCAAAAAATATGACATTCCCATCCAGAACTTTTGAGCACCTGTCTCCTCTTTGCCATGTAGTTTTAAAGCTGTCATGTTAAAGTGCCTCGGAGCTTGATAGGGTTTTACATCTTGTAACTCAACCTTTTTCATTTACAATCCCTCTCTTCACCATATTAGAGATATACAACATTCCCATGGCTTGCAATAGAGAACTTCCTGATAGAGCTTAAAGTAGCCTGCCATATTGTATCAGTATTCTGACAATAATTAATGCAAAAACCATGCCAGCCTATTTAATTCTGGAATGTATGGAATTCTCTATAAAAGATATTGAATTATAGGTATAAAAACTATATTTCGATGCTATATTTCATCGAAATAGTAAGTAAACGGTGAAAATGGCAAGGATTACACTTGTTATAAATGATGAAATAATCCATCATTTAAGATGCTACATTTCATCATTATATTTTTTTGCTTTTAGCATTGTTCCTTCCACTGTATTGATATCAATATGGTCAATCTGGGTAAAGAAGTAAACCATAAACACCTCAGCGAATCCGTTAGATATAAATATCATTATCAATTTTTAAGTAAGGTTATCTAAAAACAAATACTTTTCTATTGCTAAATTTCAACGGCTGTATCAAACTTGCATGCACTGCAGAATATACATTACCTATTTGCTTACAGTCTCCAATTACATATACTTCATAGTAGCACAGATCCTATATTGGGAAGTTATTTTACAATATTTGGAGTAAAACCATATTTTCTACAGATACTGAATAATTAAATCAACCCTCTTTGGACAGACGCATCATACTAAGCAGCACTTGTTTCTCCGACTTAGCATGCTTAGATATACGAGGGTTCATAGTATCTCAACATATCCTGATCAGGCCTTTCCAGAAGGAAAGTACTAATAAATTCATTGCGAGGCTGTAAGAATGGAAATTGGTCGTATCTTGCCCATGAAGGCTTTGTATACTTCGGTGGCGATTTTACAACTGAATCCACCCAACCATTATGATTTTCGTACCACATCTCAGATATCCGGTGCCATTGCAGAGGTAACAGAGGTCCGCAATCGGTAACAAAAGGCTTCTGTTTTGACGAATGCCCTGGTAATGGAGAACCTGATATCGCTTTGTGGCTAAAAAATCGAATAAGACCCTGTTGCTGCATGACTTCCGGAACATGTACATTGAGGTACCATTGTTCACCTTCTTCCAAGGATACGCCATCCGGATACCTGAAGACTGTCAACCAGCGCAAAATAGTCTTTTCTCCGTACATTAACTCCGCCCCCATAAAGTCCTCGGTCGGTTCAGCCGGTACGCTAACGATTATGACTTCCATTTTGCCCGGTTGTGGTGTCATGGAAAGCGTACCATTTATACCTCGTCTTCCTTCCGCACCCACCCAATTCTCATGAACACGATAGTTAAAGTAACCAAAGGCCTCTACCTCGGGTGGCGGCATAAACACTGCACGGTACATAACATAGCGTTTAGTCCACGGTACTTGAAGTAAGACCTCATGACAGTGATGCTGCCAAAACCATCTTTCTAACGCGGTAAAATCATTAGAGTCCGGCAAGTGATGTATTATCATTGTTTTTACGATACTAGTCATAACTTAATCTTCTCTCTCCCTCTTTGCGATTCTTTGTATCAGTTCGATCAAATTACCAGCATTGTCCCTGATGAAAGCTACTAAATCACCTTCCATTGAGAAAATGTCTATGGCCACATCCGCACCCTTGGATTTTAATTCGACCATCGAATTATGTAAATTATCTACAGCGTAAGCGACATGCTTTATCCCATTAGTCCGAATATCAAGATTAGGAATACGGCGTCCCTCTGGCAACGGTGCCGCATCCTCCACCTCGAATAATTCTATACTGAAATCGCCATGTTCCAAGAAGGCCACTTTAGCTTTTAGCGGTGGAATATATTTTTGAAACACTAGTGAAAAGCCAAGTATCTCTTTATACCAAGTGATGGATGCTTCAATATCAGGAACGCTAATACCACAATGGAGGGGTGTTAAGCTAAGGGACTTCTTTTCACTTGTAGTTACTCCCACTTCATTCACTCCTAAAACTGATTATATATCGCGAACTATTCAAGCTTAAGCAGGGGCAATCTGCACTCATTAACACTTGTGGGCACGGGTTACCTCACTGCTTTTACTGATAATCGCCTTGCGACGATACTCTCAGCAGAGTTTGTTTATGTTTAAATGATATTAACGCACCGGTTTAGAATAGGATAAATAAGACTTATATTTCTTCAGCCTTTCAGGCAGCTCATGAATATTCGGATTCGGCTTTAAAGACACTTTCATCAATTCATCAGCATGGGCGAACTTTCCAGAAAGGAGCACATGAGAATGGACCTTATCTTCTTCAGCAATTTCAAATTTCACTTTATTATCAACTACATTTAAAATTCCTCTTACACCACATATACAGCATATTGCTGGAAAAGCATTATCATCATTTCTAACTTCTATGAGTTTAGAATGGCACATGGGACAGATTCCAGGCTCACCAATGTATTCGGCCTCAGAGATGGGTTTCATCAATGTTTCAGCCACATGGCGACCAGACTTATGTGCTCTTTCCAGTGCTTCTTCTTTGAATACTACGGCTCCTGGCAAACCTACCCAGTTAACCAGTATCTTATCCACCACCTCAATTTGCAATGGCAGAGCAATAAGATGCAGCATCGGAAGTGCGAGATTATCCCATTCGCTGCCGCCAACAGCAATAAGTGAACCAGCTCTTGGTTTAAAAGCCCGTTCATCAGGTCCCTTACCTGTAGTAATACCTTTTTCTTTGCGGATGTTATTAGCAATCATTCTGAAGGCTACATCGTGAGAAGGCCCCATTCTGTCATTTAGAACCTTTAATAATCCACTGGGGCTTTTTTCATAAATTGGTGAACCAAGGATCAAACCATCGCACTCCATTATTTTTTCATCAATGAATGGAAAGTCATCATCTTTGATCACACAATCTCCAGGCCCGCTCTTCTCAAACAGATTTACAACACAAGCGTTACATCCAGTACAAGGCTTAAGATTCAGATCATGAAGGCGTATAAGTTCTACTTCTGCGCCCACTTCTTCAGCCCCCATCAATGCCTCTTTTACAAGAATTTCAGTATTACTCATCTTTCTTCCACAACTTATTCCTAAAATTTTCATATACCATTCCCTCCACTACAAGTCACAAAACGAAATGAAACCAAATAGCCATATGTCTTTTTCTGGTCTACTACAGAACACGTGAAATTGAGTGCACAACCTTCTAAAAACTGATCACATAAATATGTGCCGATTGTCCTCTCAAACACAAAGACTTATCTTTCTAATTATTTAATGTATGTGTACTTTACATCTTTACCGCTACCTTCAACTGTAAGATCTGCATATGGATTGTAGTCGGTATTCGTAATAACCTTATATAAGTTATACAATTGAGGTAAGAAAACGCCCCAATTTCCAATTTCTTCTGCACAATGTTTCGACCATATAATGCCTTCTTCAGGAGTCTCTTTCTTTTTCATACCAATTGCTGATGATTTACCAACCACACCATAATCCGTTTTTTCCCATTGGTGTATACGATATCCCATAGGTTCTCCTATTTCCATACTTTCTGCTCCAAAACCAAGACCAGCTACAACAACACAATGTTCATAAACAATATATTCTTTTACTGATGCTGGAACCGTTGCTAAATCTTCGAATCGAATATAAAGGTTTTGTCGTGTGCCATCTAACCACGTTTGCGGTGCTAAATGTACTGATCCTATGGGATTACCATGTACAGGTGGCACTGCCCACGTTAGCGGCTCATGTTGTTCTGGATGCCATAAAAGGAAGCCTTTCTCCATATTACTCCAAAACCAATCAATCATTTTGGGTGTAACTCCTTCGTGTTGCCAATCAAGATGTGTTCCCATTGTGTCTTGCGTTACTTGCATTTCCATCTTATTCTCTCCTTCAATAATTGATCTTTAACGATCTTTTAAATATACTTAATATTTTTTATACCAGTTACCGAGTTGTTACATAACCCCTGAACTGTTGGAGATGATCCGATTCGGGTCGATCCAAGAGAAAAGTTCCTACAAAATCCACATAGGGCTCAAGATAAGGAAATTTTTCATATTTTGCCCAAGAAGGTTTAGCAGCTTTATTTTGAATTTGAATAATCGCTTTATACCATGCTTTGCTATTATCAAACCACAACTCTGCCACACGTTGAAACGGGCCTGTCTTCGGTGCATCAAGAACTTTGCTGGTAATAAATCGATTCAATTCAGGTATCTCTACTAACTGAGGCGCAAGTGTGTTCAAAAACCAGTCATCACCTTCTTCTCTGGAAACCCCCTCAGGATACTTGAAAACCGTTAACCAGCGAAAGTTAGGTCCATCTTCAATGGTTCTTCGGCTTCCTTTTAAATCATTTTCCCAAAACATAGGCATGAATGCGAACACAATGGGATGATATCCATCCTTACTGCCTTGCCACTGACAATTTCTAAGTTCTTCAGCTGGCGGCTGATTCGTTATTTCCAAGAAATCAGACGACCAATACTCAGAGAAGGCAAGACCACGTGATTCTGAACCCACTGCTGGAAAAGGATTCATTAGCCAATAATGTTCCGTCATAATCCAGTTATAAGTACCAAAATCGATTCCCTCTGGAGGAATAGGCAGAGCACGGTAAGTAGCATATTTCGTTACATAGGGAGCAAACTGAGATATACTATCAGAAACATGATGTTTATACAGCCAACGATATGCAGCTGGGAGATCACTATCATCCCTCACACAATTCAATATTACACTTCTCATCGGAGTAAATTTTTCCAATATGGCCCCTCCTTATCGTTACTGTCTTTATTATAATCCGATGTTTTTCGTAAGGGAAATGATTCATTTTTGTCCCTCCTCATGAGAAATAACTCATGATAAAAAAAGATCCACTTTTAGCCTCACATTCATTTACAAGAATATACTATATATTCAACTACCAAAGGAATATTAAAAATTGGTATGTTGGGAGGTTGCGAAAAAAACTTCCTGCCTAGCACGTTAAAAGCCCGTCACCAAAATCATCCAAATATAGAATTAAGCAGCAATAATCCTCAATCCACCCATTATAAAAAAACGAAGCGCTTAGGAAATAAAATAAGTGATGAAAGAATGCATCGTTGCTGATGTTTTCTTCATCACCTCATTTAAGTTGAATCACTATGCTTATCTGACTATTTTAGAATTATTTGATGAAATTTTCATCAAATAATTCATTTTTATTACTGCTCCTATACTGGCCCCTTCCAACTAGTAGCATAATCCAAGCATTAGTTCTAACACCGAAACTCACAGCAATAATCTATTTCTTTATTTACTTCAATATTTTAAACAGAAAGCTTACTAAACTAAATAATTCTCCCATAATTTTTTTCATTTAGTCGCTTTTTCTACTACAACATCAGTACCCATAATAGTTCTCTAATAATAGAATCTGAATTAAGGAATTAGCTGTAAATAATAAATACGTATTACCTGGGGAGGAGTGATCCTTATTGAGCTCTTCTAGTTCGGGCAATTTAAATATGGTAACTTCGTACAACGTTATATTGTTTATATAACCTCGGCAATTTTCTCAAGTTGGCTTGCTGTAGAAGCCAATGATTGCATTCTTGCTACCATCTCCTCTGTGCCAACCGCTTGTTGCTCGCTCGATGCCGAAGTACGCGAAATTAAGTCTACCACCGCGGTAACCTCTTTGTGTATATCTTGTAAAATTTTTTTAATCTCGTTAACTGAATCGGCACTGCCAACTGCCATTTTTCGAATCTCGTCAGCGACAACGGCAAAACCTCGTCCATGCTCTCCCGCTCTGGCGGCTTCAATAGCCGCATTAAGCCCTAGCAAGTTTGATTTATTAGCAACATCACTAACAAACTTTAAAATACTATCCGTTTTATTTATTCTATCCAGTACATTTTCACCACCAACTCTTGCTTTAGATAAATCTTCTGCCAACCTGGTCGCTGCAATCTCTAATTTTTCTGCAGTAGCAGCCACTTCATTGGAAGCCGCAGTAATCACTTGAGCTGCAGTATGAAGAGTATCTTGCGCATCCAAGCTTGAATTAGTATTAAGAACACCAAGGATTTGCCCATCATCAGCAAAAAGCGGTATACTTTGTGTTTTTAATTTTATGCCTATAATATGCTTAGGAAGAATAGCAGTCATTGGTTTCTTTGTTTCTAAGCACTGTTGAATTGGAGATCCAGGGGAAATCCGATCTCCAATTTTAAGCTCAGGTAATTTCATATGTTTTATGAAATTCGATGAGGCAATAGCCAGAATAACACCTTCCTTATTCACTACCATAACCCCGTTATCTACTGTGCTTGCGGCTTTAATTAAATGGACACATGCCACAATATCTTTTAATTCATTCATCTTATATCCCTTCTTGTATTTTAAGAATAGCATTATTGATTATGTTATGAGGTCAAAAGTCCCTTAACCTCGCGATTTGGCTTCGATGTTGCGTTCGTCAATTATTAGATATCACCATTGGGCATAAGAAGAACACGTGCAACCTCAAGCTTGCCGTTAGCAAGTTCTTCCAGTTTGTTGATAGCATCGTCAAGGGGAGCTTTGAGGAGGGAATATGGCGTTGTGTCTAGCTTGCCGATACTGATAAGCTTAAACAGCATCATGATTTCTTCCTTAGTGTATGTAAAGGAGAAATTCAAATCATACTGGTGATGACCCAAAGCAGCAGTTACCAGTTGATAAGGGCGACCGTCGTTTCCAATGAGCATAATTTGTCCATTTGGCATACAGAGATCAACACAGGTCTGGATGGAGGATGGATGTCCTGCTGCCTCAAAGCAAACTTGAGCGCCATTTGCCTGCGCAAGAAGCTCCTTTGCTTTAGCAATATCATTCTCATTAGTCGGGTCAAAAGCATAATCCGCACCCACTTCGAAAGCTAGTTTACGTTTGGATGCCAAAGGATCAAATACGATTAAGTAAGTTGGTCCAGCCAACTTTGCAGCTTGAATAACAGAAAGACCGATAGATCCACAACCCGATATAACAACGCTGTCGCCAATCTTCATGTCTGAGCGACGAACCGCATGGAAGCCAACAGCAAGAACATCAAAAAGAACGGCCTGTTCGAAATTTACGTTATCAGGAATTATATATAGTTCATTCTTTGGGTATTTGGAAAGGACATATTCAGCATAAGCCCCTTGCGTATTGGGGCCGATGCCAAGTGTGTTTGGGAAACCATTTATACATGTATTGGGGTTACCTGAATTGCAAGAATAACAGATACCACAATCACCTGGAGGTCCAACAGCAACACGGTCACCGACCTTAACACAAGTAACGCCTTCACCAATTTCATCAACATAACCGACTGCTTCATGCCCGAGAATTAGCTCCCAGTTAAAGATCCCTTCCATTGAATAAGCATGAATGTCAGTGCCACAAATGCCGCAATACGCAATTTTAACAACTACCTGTCCAGTGTCTGCTTTTGGTTTTGGAATATCTATAAATTTCAAATTATGTGGGCCATGATACTGTACTGCTTTCATAAGAATCTCTCCTCTTTAACAATAGCAAATTAATTATATTATCGATATTATTTAATCAATAATATCGATAATATAATTTTAAAGTTTGAATACAGCTTTACTAGCAATAATTACAGATGCTAACTAATATTTACATATGGCATATTAGTTATAAGTCTTTTATCTGTATGTTATTTTTCTTTGGAATCCGAATTAATAATTTGTAGATGTTATAAGTTCTTAGCGACACCACTATTCTTAACAAAGGTCGTAGGAGGATTTTGACCCAGTGCAAAAAAGCAGCCAATAATTGCGACCACAATTATAATGTTGATTGACATTTGGTACATTTCGGTAATATGTAAAGCAGTTGCACCAGCTGAGACACCTAATGTTCCCCCGAACATATTCAACCCCTGCGCCAGCCCCCCCAATCTACCAGTAATGTGTCTTGGGTAATTCTTTGCAATAAAAGCATTAGACACTGGCATAATAACTGCCAGGAACAATCCTGCCAGAACCAGGCAGCCGAGCAGCACTGATCTACTCGAAGTTACAGCATCAAGCTTAATTGCAAAAGCAAATATAGCAAAGGCGATAAAGGAAATGAACGCCACCGGTTTCGACTTACCTCCAGTCAATTTCTCCACAATGAAGCCACTCGAAATCGCGCCGATCATGGAAGCAATTTGAACTATCGACATAAAACTACCAGAAGTCATTGGACCCATTCCCAGACCAACTGGCGGATCAATAGCTATATAGCTAGGCACAATATCATTGAACCCTTGAAACATCCAGCTGGACAAGATCACGCTACCGATTACCGCCCAAGTGGCAGGCTGCTTAAGAGCCAACTTAAAGGCACTCTCGGAGTCAGTCATCAGTACTTCGCCTTCATCTATCTTCTTAGGAGCCTGGGGCCCGCCAGCCACGATAAACGTAAATATTAATGCAATAATGCCGACGCAGCTTAGCCACGCCATCGTCACAGCCCAGTTTCCATTAGACTCAAACAGCCCAGGGACGACCATGAAACTGATAGCTATTCCCAGCCCCATTGCTACGCCTTGAATCCCGGTCACGATCCCGCGCTCATGTGGTGGGAACCACTCCGCTGCAATTCTGACCGTGGAGCCCATGATTGGACCGCCACCGATACTTTGGATAGATCTAAGCACGCTTAATCCCAAGATAGTAGTGCCAAAAATCGGCATCAGTACCGAACTAATGATCATCAATAACAGACAAACAGTCCATACTCGCACAAGGCCAAACCGATCAAGGAACCACCCACCGGCGATACAAGCAATAGCACCAAACAAGTTATATGTTCCCATTGTAGCACCAACAGTTTCTCCCAAACTTACCCCCAGAGCTTTGGCGATTGGACCTATTAATGTAGCAGGTGCAATCAATGTAATTGCGTTTGTCATAGTCGCTAAACAGAGCGTTACGAACACAACCCAACGAAAACGTGAATACACAACTTTCTCACTCATCCTCTTCTCTCCCTATAATTTTAATTGCTAAGACTGATCTTAGACGTTCTTGATAACTATCCAATAATTCCAATTTTATGATATATTATTTTCTGATTAATGGCACTATTCTAAATATTTCTTATTTTTCGAAGCCAATTCAACCGAGACCAAACTGTGCTATTCAATACTTCTTTGCTAATTTAGGTATCTCAGCTCATTTGAAAAAGAAGTCAAGCTGCACTCTAAGGAAGTTGTCTTTTTCGCCCGCCGCAACATTATAAGTTCCATATGGCGCACTGGTACCTGCATTTATATATTTCTGCATGTCGTACCAAACAGTCAGCAACGTACTATCCCATGGAGCATAATGTGCACCAACCCGAATACCTTTCATGTTGCCATAATACCGTAAGTCATTGTACATTATCGAATTGCCTTCCAAGTTGTGATAGGCAATATACAAATCATAACTCTTGGCAACAAAAGGAATGGCATTTTTATACTTCAATTGCGCATAGTAGCCTTTATTATCAGTGTCGTAACTTGTTCTAATATAAGCCATTTCGAACGCTAAATCGTTCCCCAATTTAGTATCAAAACCGCCTTCGTAATAATTAATGTAATCACTATTGTGAAGAGCACCATTCTCGTAGGCAACCGCTGGAACCAATCCTAAATTACTTTGATTTCTTTGATAAGAAAGTTTAATATTAGTAGCAGGATTTACGGCAAACACCACGTCAGCTGCCTGATAGCCCATACTAGCGAAGGTGCCCTGCGGCACATACTCCACATTCTGACCGGCGACTAACGTGGTTTTCACTTTGTCACCGAACGATACCTGTGCACCGCTGACTTCCAGATATTCGCCATGAGATATGCCGTAGGCTGGCATGTAGGTAAAACGGCCCATTTTAGTACTCATTCCGTCAAACTTGCCAGCAACATAGGCCTGCAATCCAAATTGCTGCCAATTGCTTCTGCCATTAGGAGTATACCCATTACCATTATTATTCCATTGTTCTGCAGTCTGGGTATACGTCCTGTGCAGTTCATTTTGGGTTACAAAAGTAAATTGATCATCCACTTTAAAAAAGGTATTGAAAATAAAAACGCTGCTTTTATCAGTAACTCCTTCTCTCTTCATATGATCATATCTATTACCGAAGAGACCGAAATAGTGGAATTTGTCATTAGTATTTTCAAGATTTGTTACCCGCGCCCCCATTGATCGCAGTTCATCAGCATACTCTTTTACTAACTTCTCGATCAGCGCTTTGTTATCAACACTAGCTTTATCCTCTTTAGTCACGGCATTAGCCACGATTTGTGCCATTTCATAGCGAGTCATAGTTTTGTCGCCCTGAAAAGTTCCATTACTAAAGCCATCAATAATACCGGCCTTTGCGAGTTCATTTATAGCACCATAAGACCAATGACTTGCTGGAACGTCACTGAATTGATTGGTAGATGCAGCGGCCATACTGCCAGAGCAAAATATAGCAGCTATAGCCAAAGCTATAATCTTCTTTTTCATAATTTTCCACCTTCCCTTTTATTGTAGGATAGCCTGAGCAAACTAAAATAAACAATAAGTATCCCTAGATTTATGATTTTTTTGTAATACCTGTGTATCCCACTAACTACTTTGATAACAACCGCTTAACCCCAGCAGTCCTTGGCCTTAACAATTATCACAGTGAACTGTCCCATGTTTCTTTCACTATTCTGTTAAACCTTTCATTTCTGGGGTCAAGTGTACTATTTTTCCCCACCTCCTCCTTTGCTTAATAGATCCCCCCTTTCGCAGCCTTGTCAACGGGCAAGTCCAATAATTAAATTAACTTAAACCCGTTCAACAACGTCTATAATCTAAATTCCGGACAAGATACCTATTTAATGAACATGCCTGGTCTTTGAATAAGCTCAATTAAATTTCCAGTATTGTCCCGAATAAAGGCCACTAAATCACCTTCCATCGAAAAAATTTCCATAGCAACATCTACACCTTTAGCTTTTAGGTCAGCCATCAACGTAGAAACATCTGCCACTGCATAAGCAACATGTTTTGTCCCATGAGTCCTAATGTCGAGATTAGGTTTGCGCCTATCTTCAGGAAGAGGCGCAGCTCCCTCCACCTCAAACAGCTCTATGCTAAAGTTACCGTGTTCAATAAATACTATCCTTGCCGCCAATTGGGGAATAAATGTATCCGATACAAGCTTAAATCCCAGCATACTTTGATACCAAACGATTGAAGCTTCCATATCCGAAACACTGATCCCCTGGTGCAACGGTTTGACAATCAGGGCACATTCTTTATTATATTCACCCATTTTTTTCCTCCATTGATTAGTATTTTTGAGCCACTTGATCTAATACGATGCTTGTAGCTCGGCCTTACATATCAAAATCGGTCCTCCTCTCTTTATCAAGTAGCCACCTGAATAGTAATTATTTGTTTTTCTAAATATTCTGTAAATTTAAAGTATGATATTTGTACAGCCAACGATATGCATTTGGGAAATCACTATCATCCCTCACACAATTTAATATTACATTTCTCATTGGAGTAAATTTTTCCAATATGGCCTCTTCCTTATCGTTACTTTCTTTATTATAATCCGATGTTTTTTGTAAGGGAAATGATTCATTTTTGTCCCTCATCATGAGAAATAACTCATGATAAAAAAAGCCCACTTTTAGCTCACATTCATTTATAAGAATTTACTGTATATTCATTTTTTTAATTGCGTCTTCCCCTTATTAAACTGTATAATCAATTTAAAATTAGACTTGTTTTATGGAGGAAATTATGGTTAACCGACAAATACATTATTTTATTTCTGTAGCCGAACATTTAAATTTTACAGAAGCTGCTAAGAAACTTTTCATTACGCAATCTGCAATAAGCCATCAAATTGCAGACCTAGAACAGCACCTCGGAGTTAAACTGTTTATCCGAGGTCAGCCTTCTGTACAACTTACCGAAGCTGGTAAAATTTTGTTCAAAGACGCAAAAGAAATCATAGCAAGATCTGATGATGCTGTAAAAAAGATTCGTTCCATACAAACTGGAACTACCAAAGGAATATTAAAAATCGGCATGTTGGGAGGTTGCGAAAAAACCTTCCTACCTAGTACGTTAAAAGCCTGTCGCCAAGTTTATCCAAATATAGAATTAAATGTAAATATAATGGGTTGGAAAGAAATAAACGATAGTTTGTTACAAGAAAAACTCGACATAATCTTTACCCTGTCATTGGACCTCCCAGAACATCAAAACATTTTCTGTAAAAACATCTTACAGGATTATCATTCGGTTGTGATGCATCAAGATCATCCCCTGACCAACAAAACAAATATCAATATAGCCTCCTTAAAGGAAGAGCCGTTTGTCTGTATGAGTCGGCAAACTTCGCCTGCATCGTTTGCCTGGTTACTTAGATTGTGTGCCTCTTATGGTTTTCGCCCTAACATAGTACGCCAAGCCAACCGCATCGAAGACCTTCTATTTTTTATTGAATCAGGGATCGGCATCGGACTCTTACCACACCATTTGGAAATGTTTGCTGGTCCGGCAATTCGTTTCATTGATGTTGTTGCTGATGCAAATTCTTCCGATTTCCAAATTAATTTGGTGGTAGTCTGGATGAAAACAAATACAAATCCAGCTATCCAACCGTTTCTTACACTACTTGAAACTGAACGCCCCTTTGATGATCACACTTATTAATAGAACTGTGAATTTAGACCATTCTATCTCCATGTTCTTCCACCTCGGACAATTTCGAACCGACAAAATAGCTATCCATCATCAATATTATTTTGTGATTCTTCTAGCAAAAGAGACTAATACCATTGGCAATTATTTAAAAATTCCGTTATTTTGGATATCCAAAGACTTTACAAGTAATAAAAATATAGTGACATAAGCCATCAAAGTTGACCCAAATCGTCTAGCTTGGATTAACTGATCCTATCGGTTTAATTCGTTAGGATTTGATATATCTTGTTAATAGATATTTTACTACCCACATATTTTATATCTTAATTTACGCAATTCCTTCATTAAGAATATACCTGTAATTAATGCTGCCCCTAAATCAGCAAGGGGTGTCGCAATCCACGCACCCATAAGACCGAATATGTTTGGCATAATTATAATCAATGGAACAAGCAGTATCACTTGCCTAGACATACTCAGAAAAATAGCTTGCTTGGCTTTTCCTACAGCCTGAAAATACTGTGCACTGATTAATTGAAAACCGAGTATGGGCAACATCCCAAGGACTATTTTCATACCTTTGGCCCCCATAGTAACCAATTCAGGATTTTGATTAAACAAACTTATAATTTTAGCATCAAATAGTTGTATAACTGCAAATCCAGCTATCGACAGACAAGTAGCCATAATAATACCGAGTTTTAAAGCTTCAATCACACGATCATATTTCTCGGCCCCATAATTAAAACCAATTATTGGCTGTATCCCCTGGCTGATACCAAGCAGCGGCATTAATAATAGCATTGACACACGCTGGATGATACCCATCGAAGCGATTGCCATTTCACCTCCATATTTTAATAGACTGAAGTTAAACAGCACCGCAACAACACTGGCAGCAAATTGCATCAGAAATGGTGACAAACCATTTTTGATGATCTGTCCGATAATCTGCTGATCAGGATACATATTAGCAATACGCAGCTTTAATAAACTTTTATCACTTGTAAAATACAATGTCACCCATATGGCAGATACTGCTTGTGCAACTACCGTAGCCCACGCCGAACCACTGATACCCATTTTGAAACCAAAAAAAAATAACGGATTAAGCACTACATTAATACCTGCTGAAATAAGCATAGTTATCATGGCAGTCTTGGGGTCTCCCTGAGCTCGAATAATTGTATTCATCCCTAAACCGACATGCATAAACACACTACCTAGCAAAATGATACTGGTAAAATCTTTAGCATACATAAGCACATTTGTTTCAGCCCCCAAGCAGATCAATATCGGATCTAAAAATACCAGCATTAGCATACTAAGAGCTGTCATCACGACACTTGCCAACATATAAGCATTGCCCAATATTTTTTCCGCATCGTGAATCCGTTTTTGCCCCAAGCGGATCGATACCAGCGAACTGGCACCTACACCAACAAGTACCCCGAAGGACATTAAAAGGACCATAAGCGGAAAGGCAATCGCCACTGCCGCCAGTCCGACTTCTCCAACACCGTTCCCTACAAAGATACTGTCAACAACATTATACAAAGCATTAACAACCATACCGCCTTTTGTACCCAATAGTTCCACATATTTGCTTTCCTTTTCAATATTCGATGCCCAACTAAAATCATAATCAATAGTAGTACCATTATTTAAACGCAAAAAACCAGTTGCAGCATCTTCCACATCAAAAATTCCTCCAGGTACACTTTTATACCCCACTCTTACTCGGGAATTGTCAAGTGCAAAATTAGCATAAACCATGCCTGATACGGAAACCACTTGAGGAAATCCCATGAAATACAACGTTAAATCCAAAAAGTGCACACCAAGATCAATTAATGCTCCACCACCGGAAATTGTTTTATTGGTATACCATTTTCCGATGCCTGGAATGCCACTGTTTCTTCTCCAGCCACATTTTGCATGATATATTTCCCCGAAGAACCCTGAATTTACCAATTTCTTGATTTGTGCTGCTTCACTTGTAAACCGATTGTTTAGCGCAACCATCAGTTTCTTCCCACTTTTATTTTTTTCATGAATAATTCGACAAACTTCATCCGCATTCAATGCCAACGGTTTTTCACAGTGAACATTTATGCCAGCTCGCAGTAAATCTATACTGGTCGTGGCATGAAGAAGATTTGGTATACAAACACTCACAAGATCAAGATGATGATTTTTCAGCATATCCTGATAATTGTCATAAATATGCTGAATGTTATATTTAGCGGCAAGTGTGCTGGCAGCCTCAGTATTGGTGTCACAAATCGCTACGATCTCAACATCGGTAAGTTTCGAATAATTATTTAAATGCTTTTTATCAGCTATACCGCCCGCACCAATGCAAGCATATTTTATTTTTTCCGGCATGGCAGACCCGCCTCCTTTCAAAAATACAAATTAAAAAATCAACGATCTCATATAAGAAATTGTGTAATCAACTCCTTTTTCTCCCAACTCACCTTGCCAAACAGATGAATGTGGTTCAATACTAAGTCCACGCTGATATTGTTTAGCATACAGTAGCGATATAAATGTCTTCCAGTCGGTCTGATCCAGACCGGCAGGCGGATCATCTACTCTTTGACCGTCAACAATCAACGATCCTTTAAGATGAACATGATAAAACCGATGGCCCCAATCACAGACTTCCTTTAAATAGTCACCGCCGTTATACCGGGCATGGGAAGGGTCATATTTAATACCTAGATTCTTAAGGTATCCATGAATAATTGTCCATGCTAACGGATTATGCACAAAATTATTTTTTCGGCAATTATAGGTTGATATATCAACACCTTGGGATTTACCATGTTCAAGCAATTTTGCAAAAAATTCAATCGCCTTCGTGCAATTTTCATAATAAGAAAGCTCACTCACATAATTGCAACCGCATACATAGTTAGAACAACCAAGATAATTCGCCGCATCAATCAACCTATATGCTATCTCAATTTCATCTTGTCTAACCGTCCCACTTTCATCCAGTATATCCGTTTTCCAGCGACCGATTGATCCGACAGCAATCTTATACTTTTCAATCCAATCACGCACCAACGGCAATTGACTGATGAATCCATCTATGTCAGCTCCACCGTTTATACAAAATTCAACAAAATCCAAGCCTTTGTCTGCCGCGTTTTTAAAACTCTCTTCATTCACTCCAGCAATAATCCCTAGTTTCATAATAATCACCATACCTATACTCTAATTTTTCTTGACCATTGACCATATGGGAAAAAATTCTCAAAAGATTCATAGCGTCATTTTATAATTACTCGTTAACTGATATGACATATCCTTTCAACTTCAAACAACATTTTATTCAAAACATTTTTAAAATTCAAAGATTAATCTTAAGTCTGTTACAAAGGTTATTTCCTTGTAAGAATCAACGTTAAATTCCCCATTTCAAACGTTTTATAAAATTGATATGTATCCTACTTTACAGCAAAAAGCAGCCCGTTTGGCTTTTATCAAAAACCACACCTTAAAAAACTATGCTTTTAAGCGTAGTTTTTTTTATTACTTCTACAGTCAATTGTAGTTTTTCTAAAATAAGCAGTTTCCCATCAAAAAAGCCTTCTAGCAAAATCGCTAGAAGGCTTGAATTTCGTATGGTGCGCCCGGCAGGAATCGAACCTGCGCACATGGCTTCGGAGGCCAATGCTCTATCCCCTGAGCTACGGGCGCACATTAATGAGTTTAAACCACAAAATTTATTATATCATAAAACTAATACCCTGTCTAATCAATTGTCGATGTAAGCTATCATCATTTATAATCAATCTGAGCCTGACAATAAGGACAAACTTTAGATTCCCGCTCTATCTCATTCCCACAAGACTGACATTTTAACTGCAGAGTATGCTTACAATAAGGACATACTAAAAAACTCTCCTGAACCTTACTGCCACACATAGGACAAGGGGTCGTCTCTTCTACCACAGTTGCTTCTATATCAATAATATCCGGATCAGCGTTCCGCTGCCTGTCTATATTTGGTTTACGACCAAGTAACAAATATAAGGGGACGATTACAATCGGCATAGGAATACTAGCTACAGCCCATAATAGCGAGGTAAAAAAAGGCTGTCCTAGTTTTTTTGCATCATTATATATAAAATACGCAGCTATTAACCCAATCAACATATTAATTCCCATATCAAAACCACCTTACCCTAATGATACGTTATTATAGCATCAAAAACAGCAGGTAGGCAACAACTAAGACTTAGCTACTAATTTCTTGCAAAGACTTGCCTTTTGTCTCTTCTCCTAAAAACCAAACGATAACCGCTACTCCTAACATCACAATGGTAAACATCATAAACACCTTATTAAAGCCGTCATTTCCAGATATCATATAACCGACAACCGTAGGTGCCAAAATGCCGCCAATGCGACCTACAGCAGCTGCCCAACCAGACCCATAAGCACGAACTTTAGTAGGATATAACTCTGGAGTATAGGTATATACGACTCCCCATGCTCCTAAATTGAAAAATGACATCATACTGCCCCACCATAATACAGTAGCTGCATTTCCTCCCTGTCCAAAGAAATAAGCACACACAGCACAAGCCGCTAAAAAACCGGATAAAGTAGCTTTGCGCCCTATACGATCTACGAGATAGGCTGCAGCAAAATATCCTGGTAATTGGGCTAATGTCATAACTAGCACATATTCAAAAGTTTTAATAACGGTATAGCCCTGCCCTACCATTAATGACGGCAGCCAAGTAAATATTCCATAATAGGAATACACAATACCAAACCATAATATCCACAACATGATTGTCCTTTTAA
>Ga0316604_10001475_pt1 | contig 20683 bp, 18 predicted proteins | sample OWC_soil_day20_C_FD_207650 | JGI IMG/M metagenome (GOLD analysis project Ga0316604, IMG submission 207650) | Wetland soil microbial communities from Old Woman Creek delta, Ohio, United States - OWC_soil_day20_CT | ecosystem: Environmental > Terrestrial > Soil > Wetlands | place: USA: Ohio...
AGAAAGGGCGGTTTCAGCTCGGGATGGGCCAGATAGTTGGCGGCAATATGCCCCCGGACATGGTGGACGGGTATCAACGGCACATTCAGCCCAAAAGCCACCGCTTTGGCAAAGTTAACCCCCACCAAAACCGCGCCGATCAGTCCCGGCGCATAGGTCACCGCCACCCCATGAAGCTCCCCCTTGGACAACCCCGCTTGCCGGAGAGCCTCATCCGTCAGGCCCGTGATAGCCTCAATGTGCTTGCGGGACGCAAGCTCTGGGACAACGCCGCCGTAAATGGCATGCATATCCGCCTGAGACGCGATGAGATTGGATAAAATTTCTCGGCCGTCCCGCACCACCGCCACGGAGGTTTCATCACAGGAGGACTCAAAGGCAAGAATATTCATTTTAATTTCCTCTTTTATCTTCTGAGATCATTCAGAGCACCGATAAGCCCCGTCCCTGTCCCGCCGGACAGGACGGAGCTCTGCCGTCATCCGCCCGAAGCGCCAGCCTGGGCAGTTTCCGTTTGAAATTCCAGCGTCATCAGGATGGCATCCTCCCTGGGCGTGCTGTAATACCCCTTCCGGCGGCCCACCTGAACAAAGCCGTGGTCTAAATAAAATCCGATAGCGACGGTATTGGATTCCCGCACCTCCAGTGTTAAAAAAGACAGATGCGCCTTGCCAAACCGCTCAAACACCCCCAGCAGCGCCCCGGCTACTCCCTGCCTCCGGCAGTCGCCCCGCACCGCGATGTTGGTGATATAACCCTCGTCCACCACCACATGGAGCCCGGCATACCCCAGTACCCGGCCGCTCTCATCCTCCGCCACCAGGTAGGAGGCACAGTCGTTGTGAAGCTCTTCTGCCAGCATGGGCACTGTCCACGGGTCGGAGAAGCTCTCCCGTTCAATATCCGCGATGGCCTCCAGATGACATGCTTCCATCGGTATCACACGGATCATGCGTGAGCCTCCCCCCAGGACGCTCCCGCCTTGGCCTCGGCAGTCAGCGGAATTACGAGGCTTGCCGCCCCCTCCATCTCCTCTTTCACCAGAGCCTTCACCCGCTCCGCCTCGTGTTCCGGACACTCCACAATCAATTCATCATGCACCTGAAGCACCAGACGCGCGGCAAGGCCGTCCGCCTTCAGACGGCGGTGCACCCGCAGCATAGCGAGCTTGATCACATCTGCCGCCGTCCCCTGAATGGGCGTGTTGAGCGCGACCCGCTCACCGAAGGACCGCGTATTCCGGTTGGCGGAGGAGAGCTCCGGTACCCAGCGGCGGCGGCCATAGAGGGTAGTGACCCAGCCCTCCTTCTTTGCCGTTTCTACCACGGAGTCCATATAGCGGCGCACCCCGGCATAGCGTTCAAAATAACGTTCAATATAATGTCTGGCTTCCTCCACGGAGATGTGGATATCTTCCGACAGCGACCATGGTGAAATCCCGTAGACAATGCCGAAATTCACCGCTTTCGCCCGGCTTCTCTGGGCGGGAGTCACCTCCTCGGGGGGGATTCCCAGCACCTGCCCCGCCGTGACGGTGTGGATGTCTGTTCCGGTCTCAAAGGCATGGATCATCACCGGATCTCCCGAAATATGGGCCAGCAGCCGCAGCTCGATCTGGGAGTAATCCGCGTCTACCAGCACACTGCCCTCCGGCGCGATGAACATGTGCCGCAGCTCCGCCCCCAGCTTTGTCCGGATCGGGATATTCTGCAAATTGGGCTCCGTGGAGGACAGCCGCCCTGTGGCCGTGACCGTATTCTGAAAGCTGGTGTGAATCCGCCCGTCGGGCGCGATGACCTTGGTCAGCCCCTCTACATAGGTGGAGTTTAATTTGGTCAGCTGCCGGTATTCCAGAATGCGGTCGATGATTTCATGCCGCCCCCGCAGCTTCTCCAGCACTTCAGCGTTGGTGGAGTAGCCCGTCTTGGTCTTTTTCACGGGAGGGAGCCCCAGACGGTCAAACAGCACCTCCCCCAGCTGCTTAGTGGAGTTGATATTGAATTCGCCCTCCGCCAGGCCATAAATCTCACTTTGCAGACTTTCAATGCCGGTGCTGAGCATCACGCCGAAGGAGGCCAGCGCCTTTCGGTCCGCCAGAAAGCCGATCCGCTCCATCTCCGCCAGCACAGCACACAGGGGTAGCTCCAGCTCCGTCAGCAGGCGGTCCATGCCCAGCTCTGCAAGGCGAACCCGCTGCGCCTCGTAAAGGCAATCCACCATGGCCGCGTGCTCCGCAAAGGCCTCCAGCGCGGCGGCGGAGTCCCCCAGAGCGCTGAATGCCTCCGGCTCCCGGTAACGCGCCGGATTGGGAAGCTCCCGGTTAAAATAGCTCATAGCCAGCCGCTCCAGCGCGTAGCTGCCATCGGTGGGCGCCAACAGATACGCGGCAAGAGCGGTATCAAACACAAACTCATCAGTAGACAGTCCCTCATCCAGCAGCAGCCTCATGAGTTCCTTAACCTCGTGGGAAACCTTTTTGATCTCACTGGAAAACAGCGCCGTCAGCACCTTCCGGTATCCTTCCGCGCCCAGCTTCGTCCCCAGCACAACCGCCACATTTTTCTCACAGCAGACGGCCACTCCATCCAGTCCGGGAAGAGCCAGAACGGCAACATGCTCCCGCTGCCTCCAAAGCGCCAGCAGCTCCTCCGCTCTGGCGGGCGTGTCCATCACTTCCATCTCCAGGACATCAGCCGCGGCCTGGGAGACCACAGCCCCCTGAGGTGCGTTCAATCCCATGCTGTCAATGAGTTTGGCAAATTCCAGCCTGGCGAAAATTGAATAGAGCGTATGGTTATCCAAGGGACGGCGCAGGGCGTTCTCCGGCAAAAACGAGATGGGGGCATCAGTCTGAATGGTGGCAAGCTCATAGGAGAGCCTGGCCATCTCCCGCCCCTCGTCCAGCTTTTTACGCACGGCGGGTTTCAATTCCAACGCGTCAAAACCAGCATATATCCGCTCCACCGTACCACAGCGCGCAATCAAATCCATGGCGGTTTTCTCACCGATCCCGGCCACTCCCGGAATATTATCGGAGGCGTCCCCCATCAGCGCCTTGAGGTCAATCATCTGTTCAGGCTCAAAGCCATACTGCTCACGAAATGCCTCTGGCGTCATATCCTTTGTGGTGCTCTGCCCCATGCGGGTGGACACCAGCTTCACCCGCACCTGGCGGTCAATAAGCTGGAGCGAGTCCTTATCCCCAGTCACGATGACGGTTTCCCAGCCATGCTCAGTGTCAATCCTGGCCACGGTTCCAATCAGGTCGTCGGCCTCCCAGCCCTCCTGCTCCAGGCGGGCGATGTTCATGGCGTCCAGAATCTCCTTGACCACCGGAATCTGCACCGCCAGCTCCTCCGGCATAGGCTTACGCTGCGCCTTATACTGCTCATACCGCAGATGACGGAAGGTAGGCGCCTTCAGGTCAAAGGCAACACACAGCGCGTCTGGCTGCTCCTCACCGATGAGCTTCATCAGGATATTGATAAATCCGTAAATGGCATGGGTAGGGAAGCCGTCTCTGGTGGAGAGCTCCCGCACGCCGTAAAAGGCCCGGTTGACAATGGAATTGCCGTCGATGATCATCAGCTTCATGGTTGACCTCCTGGATCAAATTCAGGTACCGGCTGCCCTGCGGCAGCTCCAGCGCGGCTTAAGCCATTCACTTGCCGAGCTTAACCGCTTTCACGCCCTGAGGGGTATCCTTCAGCTCAATTCCCATTTCTTTGAGCTCGTTACGGATACGGTCCGCCTCGGCAAAATTCTTGCTCTTGCGGGCTGCCTGCCGGGCCTCGATCAGCGCCTCTACCTGACTGTCCAGATCATCGCTTTTCCGGTTATAAAGAAGCCCCAAAACACCGGTCAGCTCCCGAAGTTCCCTGTCGCAGGCGGCGGCAAAGTCGCGGGTGGGCGTACCCTCTGTGGCGGTATTGATGGCACGCACCAGGTCAAAGAGAACGCCGATGGCATCCGCCGTGTTAAAGTCATCCTCCATGGCGTCCACAAAACGGGAACGATAACCTTCAAAAGTGCCCACAAACTCTGCCTCTTCCGGCAGCATGTCCCCTTCTTCTCCGTTTTTCATCAGGAAATCCAGATGCTCCGCCGCGGTATAAAGCCGTTTCAGCGCGGTCTGTGCCTGCTCCAGCGACTCACGGGAGTAGTTGATGGGATTGCGGTAATGAGCGGAGAGCATGAAGAAACGAATCGGCTCATAACCATACACCGCCGCGGCCTCCCGCACGGTGAAGAAATTCCCCTCCGATTTGCTCATTTTCTTATTGTCAATGTTGATAAAGCCGTTGTGCATCCAATAGTTTACGAATTTACAGCCGTTAGCGGCTTCGGACTGGGCAATTTCATTCTCGTGATGGGGGAACTGCAGATCCTGACCCCCGCAGTGAATATCCACCGTCTTACCCAAATAGCGCGTGGACATGGCGGAGCACTCAATGTGCCAGCCGGGACGGCCCTGCCCCCAGGGGGAATCCCAGGAAGGCTCGCCGGGTTTTGCCGCCTTCCAAAGGGTGAAATCCAGCGGATCTTCTTTGATTGCGGACACGTCGATGCGGGCGCCGGATTCCAAATCCTCAACGGACTGGCCGGACAGACATCCGTACGCGCCGAATTTGCGGGTACGGTAGTACACATCGCCGTTCACCGCGTAGGCAAACCCTTTGTCAATGAGCGTTTTTACCAGTTCGATAATCTCGCCCATATGCTCGGTGGCCTTTGGATGGAAGTTCGCCGGGCGGACGCCCAAGCCCTGGGCGTCCGTAAAATACTCGGCGATATAGTTTTCCGCCAGCTGGGAGGCGGAAATGCCCTCCTCATTGGCACGGTTGATGATCTTGTCATCTACGTCGGTAAAATTCTGAACAAAGGTAACCTTGTTCCCCCGGTATTCCAGATAGCGCCGCAGCACATCGAACATAATGATGGGGCGGGCGTTGCCGATATGAATCAGATTATAGACGGTGGGGCCGCAGGCATACATGGATACCTCACCCGCCTTGAGCGGAACAAACTCCTCTTTTTTTCGGGTCATGGAATTAAACAGCTTCATATGGCCACTCCTTATTCTTCAGTCTCCGTTTCCTTCCGGTGAAGGAAGTCCTTCTGTTTACAGTCTTCCAATAATTTTTCCATAAATTCAACCCGCGACAGCAGAGACTGAAGCTCCTTCTGCACAGGATCGGTCACATGAATCTGATCCACCTCGGAGGCGTAGTCCACGCGTGTCCCTCCAATGCGAACCACCCGGGCCGGAACGCCCACCGCGGTGGAATCCGGCGGTACCTCGGACAGCACCACGGCGTTAGAGGCAATCCGTGAGTTATCTCCCACTTTGAAGGGTCCCAGCACCTTGGCTCCAGAGCCAATCATCACATTATCGCCCACCGTGGGGTGGCGTTTTCCCCTGTCCTTGCCGGTGCCGCCCAGCGTCACACCCTGATACAGCAGCACGTCGTCGCCCACCTCGGCGGTTTCCCCAATGACAATTCCCATTCCATGGTCAATGACAAAGCGGCGGCCAATCTTCGCTCCCGGATGAATTTCAATCCCCGTCCAGAAACGGCTCCACTGAGAGACAACCCTTGCCAGAAACAGCATATGATGCCGATACAGCAAATTTGCAAGGCGATGGTAAATAATTGCGTGTACCCCGGGATAGAGCAAAAAAATCTCCAGCTTACTGCGGGCGGCGGGGTCGCGTTTCTGATAAGCGCCCAAAGTTTCGAATAACCTGATCACTTCCGTCTTCCTCCTTCAGGAAAGCCTCCATTCCCGCGCAAATAAAATACGCCCCCATGCCTTTCGGCATGAGAGGCGACGGTTATCGCGGTTCCACTCTCGTTTATCACTCAGACCGGTAACGGGGTCGGCCGGAGGGCAACAGCATCCCTCTCGCTCACAGGCGCACTTCCCACAGTTCTCCGCGGTTCCGCTCTCAGCCCGGACGGAACCTCTCTGATCGGTTTTCTGTGTTACTTCTCCCGTTCAACGCGATATTCAATTGGCCTGAAGCAATCCTTATACAGCACACGATAGTATACTATCACGAGCCTGCCGGTGTGTCAACCGATTCACTTTCCCCGTCACATGGTACCGGAAAAAACCGCTCGGTTGCGGACGAAATACTCACAGCCGGAATAGACGGTGGTAACCACGATGACCGCCACGCAGGCGGTATTGAGCACAGCGGGGATCGGCAGCAGCATCAGGCAGACGCAGACCATGGTGGAGGCAGTTTTCACCTTCCCCGACCATCCGGCGGCGATCACCTTTCCGTGATCCACCGCAACCAGGCGCATTCCGCTGACCGCGAACTCCCGGAACACGACGATCAGCAGCGCCCAGGCGGGCATCAGCCCCACTTCCACAAACCAGAGCATGGCGGCAATGACCAGAACCTTGTCCGCCAGCGGATCCATAAACTTACCGAAATCGGTGGTCTGGTTATAGTGCCGCGCAATATAACCATCCAGCCAATCGGTGAGACTGGCCAGGATGAACACCGCCAGGGCGGCGTACCAATGATTCAGATAAAGCAGCACCAGAAAGACGGGTATCATCACCACCCGGAGCAGGGTGAGCTTATTGGCTGTATTCATCGTATCACTCCTCGATTTCCCCGGTTAAGTCCCCGTCACTAACACCGGTGGCCAGAACCTTCACAAACGCGCCCGCCGGAACCGTGCCCCCGGCGGTGAAATAGATGTGGCCGTCCACATCGGGAGAATCAACGTAGGAGCGGCCCACATAGCAGCCCGCCTCTTTGTCGAAGCCCTCACAGAGCACCTCCAGCGTCTCCCCCAGGCGGCTCTCATTAAACGCGTCCATCACCCGGGACTGAAGCTCCACCAGCAGCTCCGTCCGGCGGCGGGCAAGCGCTCCGTCCACCTGATCCGGCATGGCGGAGGCCGGGGTACCCTCCTCGGGAGAGAACGAGAACACGCCGGCGCGCTCGATCTTCTCCTCTCGGAGAAAGGCGCACAGTTCCTCAAATTCTTCCTCACTCTCGCCGGGCAGGCCTACAATCATGGAGGTGCGGAGTACCAGCCCTTCGATATTCTCCCGCAGGGCATGAATCAGAGAACGGATTTCCGCGCCGGTTCCCCGGCGGTTCATGCTGGATAAAATCCTGTCGCTGATATGCTGGATGGGAATATCAATATATTTTACAATTTTAGGTTCCTGCGCGATGACCGAAATCAGCTCGCCATTCACCTCATCCGGATAAAGGTAGTGGAGGCGAATCCAACGGAAGTCAAGTTGGCACAGCTGCCTTAACAGCTCCGGCAGGCGGCGCTCTCCGTACAAATCCAGCCCATAACGAGTAATGTCCTGCGCCACCACAATGAGCTCCCGCACCCCGCTATTGCAGAGTTCCCGAGCCTCCTCCAGAAGAGATTCCATCGACCGACTGCGGTATTTCCCCCGCAGAGAGGGAATGACACAGTAGGAACACCGATTGTCGCAGCCCTCGGCAATTTTCAAATAAGCGGTGTAGGTGGGCGTCGCCAGAATACGCGCACCCTCTTCAAATGTATGATCAATGTCTCCAAAGGAGGCCACGGTCTCTCCCGCCATCACCCGGTCAATGGCGGTGACAATTTCAGGATAGCTTCCTGTGCCCAGTACCGCGTCCACCTCGGGCAGTTCTTCCAGAATTTGATCCTGATATCGCTGGGACAGACAGCCGGTTACAATGATTTTTTGCAGGCTTCCGCTCTCCTTCAGTCCGGCCATCTCCAAAATGGTGTCAATCGCCTCACTTTTTGCGCTGTCCACAAATCCGCAGGTGTTCACCACCGCCACCGCCGCAGACTCAGGCTCAGCCACCACAGTATACCCGGCGGTCTCCACCAGCGCCATCATCTGCTCGGTATTGACCAGATTTTTGGCACAGCCAAGGGAAATAAATGCTACTTTCACATGATTCTCCTTTGATTTTATCCCAATGAACGGAACTTTAATCCTCTGTGTCCGCTCCCAAACGGCGCAGAGCCGCGCTGATTTCCGCCCAGGTGTACCCCCTCCGGGAAAGCGCGTCGGACACGCGCTTTAATTCCCGGCGGTCGGGGCTGGAGCAGGTCAGCTTTTTCCGCAGAAACGCGTCTATGGCGTCGGAGGAATCCTCCAGCTCCGCCAGAGCGTCTTCCCAAAATTCCCGGGGAACCCCCCGCCGATAGAGCTCATCTCTGAGCTTATAGACCCCGTAGCCCTTAGCGGCATAGTGGCTCACCAGCTTTTTCGCATATTCCCCGTCGTTTAAAAGCCCCAGCTCCTCCAGCCGGTCGGCAACCTGCTGCACATCATCCTCCGAAGGGGTCTCACGCCCGGCCAGCTTTGTGATCAGCTCCTGCCGGGAAAAAGGCCGCGCCGCCAGAAGCTGCAGGGCCTTCTCCTTCAGCGCCGAACAGTTTGCCGCCCGGCTCAGCTGCTCCAGCGTGCGATTGTCCAGCTCCATACCGGCGTAAAGCGAAAAGTCCACCAGCTCGGACTCACTGACCCGCAGGATCGCTCCGTCCTCCAAGTGGATCAGCCAACGGTTTTTAACCCGCTGGGAGCGCTCAATCCTCTGAATCAAAACCGCCATCTTCAAAATCCTCAGCGGAAACATCCACGGCGCGTCCCGCCGCCTTCGCCGCTACCTGAGACTGGCGGCTCATCAGCTTGTAAGAGTCCTTACGAATGGCGGCTTCAAGATCTGCCTCCTTATCGGGATTGTCCTTCAGCCACTGTTTGGCGGCGTCGCGGCCCTGTCCCACCCGGAGATCGCCCATGGAGTACCAGGAGCCGCTCTTCTGCATCAGGTCGAGCTTAATCCCCAAATCCACCAGATCCCCCGCCTTAGAGATACCTTCGCCGTACATAATATCAAATTCCGCCTCACGGAAGGGAGGCGCAACCTTATTCTTAACGATTTTGGCCCGGGTGCGGTTACCGATCACCTCGGTCCCATTTTTAATGACCTCTATCTTGCGCACCTCCAGCCGTACGGAGGCGTAAAACTTCAGTGCCCGCCCGCCGGTGGTCACCTCGGGATTGCCATAGGAAATCCCCACCTTTTCACGCAGCTGGTTGATAAAAATCACAATGCAGTTGGTTTTGGCAATGGAGCCCGCCAGCTTGCGCAGAGCCTGGCTCATCAGTCGGGCCAGCAGCCCCACATGGGAATCGCCCATGTCGCCTTCGATCTCCGCTCTGGGCGTCAGGGCCGCCACGGAGTCCACCACCACCACGTCCACCGCGCCGGAGCGCACCAGAGCCTCGGTAATTTCCAGCCCCTGCTCGCCGGTGTCCGGCTGAGAAATCAGCATGCTGTCGATGTCCACGCCCAGCGCTCTGGCATAGGAGGGGTCCAGCGCATGCTCCGCGTCCACGAAGGCCACCTCGCCGCCCCGCTTCTGTGCTTCCGCCACAATGTGGAGTGCCAGAGTGGTTTTTCCGGAGGATTCGGGACCGTAAATCTCAATGATGCGCCCCTTAGGGACACCGCCGATCCCCAGCGCCAGATCCAGTGAGAGGCATCCGGTGGGGATGGCCTCCACCACGACGCCGGTGTTCTCACCTAAACGCATAATAGAACCCTTACCGTAGGCTTTTTCAATCTGAGCCATAGCAGTTTCCAGCGCTTTTTTCTTGTCCGACGCGGGTGCGGGACTTTCAATCGGCTTTTTCTTTTCCGCCATTGTCAACGTTCCTTTCCGGTTGGGGCTTCTCTTCCCAATATAACTGCAAAACACCCGTTATTAATGATTACAGACACCCTCTACCACCCGCCAGATCTGGGCGGTATCACGTTGGGTCTGAATACTCTCGTAGCCATGTTCCAACAAAATTTTTTCCACATCGCCCACCTGGCCCTGGCCCACCTCAAAGAGGAGGGTTCCGCCTTTGCACAGGGCTTTGTCCCATTTTTTTGCCACCGCGCGGTAAAATTCCAGCCCATCCGCGCCGCCGTCCAGAGCCAGATGCGGCTCGTAATCCCGCACCGACACATCAAGCCCGTCAATGTCGCGGGTTGCGATGTAGGGCGGGTTGCAGACGATGAGCTGAAATTCTCCCATGGCGGAAACCGGCTTTTCCAGCGCGTCGGCCGCCACGGCGGTCACCCGGCCGGCCAGACTATTTCTGCGGATGTTCTGACGGCAAATTCGCAGAGCCCCTTCGGATACATCGGCCAGCACCACCCGGGTGGAAGGCACGTGGGCTGCAACAGCCAGACCGATGCAGCCGCTGCCCGCACACAGATCCAGAACACGGATATCCGTCCCTGCTTCTTTGGCAACCGCAATGGCCCGTTCTGCCAAAACCTCCGTATCCGACCTGGGAATCAGCACCTCCGGAGAGATGTCCAGGGGCATACCATAAAATTCCCACTCCCCCAGAATATAGGCCACAGGTTCTCCCGAAAGTCTTCGGCGGGTGATTTCCTCCAGCCGTTCTTCCACTTCTAGGGCAGCATAGAGGGTTCTGTCCCGGTAAAACTCGTCTCTGGTCTTTCCCGTGGCAAAGCAAACCAGCTCCCGCGCCTCCAGCTGCGCTTCCTCCACACCCACTTCCCGCAGCTTCTGCCGCAAATCCAAGTATAGATTATTATAAGTACTTGCCAAGGGCATTCACCTCACAGCGGCCGTTTTCTGATCTCTGATTCTGACCCGCGCAGCGCGGTTACCAGCGGTCCGCGCCCTCTTTCTCAGGCAGTACCCGGTTGAGGGCCTCGATGGAAACCTCCAGCATGGAGTCATCGGGCTCTCTGGTGGTAAAATTCTGTAACCACATGCCCGGCGCCCGCACCAGGCGGCAGAGCAGATTGTCATAGCGTCCTACAAAGCGGTTGATTTCATAGCTGATTGCCACCAGCACCGGGAGCATCAGAAGGCGCGTCGCAAGGCGGATCCAAGGGCTGGACCAACTGAAGCCCAGCAGGGCAAACACCAGAATTGAGACAATCATAATGACAAACAGGAAGCTGGTGCCGCAGCGTGGGTGATGCTTCGGCTGCTTGCGGACATTTTCCACTGTCAGCTCCAGTCCGGCCTCGTAGCAGAAGATGGTCTTGTGCTCCGCTCCGTGATAAGAAAACACCCGTTTCATGTCCTTCATATTGGAGATCGCGATGAGATATCCTAAGAAAAGGCCGATGCGGATAAAGCCTTCAATGAGATTGCGCAGAAAATTGCTCTGGACATAGGGCGTAATGAGGCCGGTCAGCAGGGTGGGCAGAATAAAAAACAGCCCCACCGAGAAACCGATTCCCACCACCATTCCGATGGTGACAATGATCGAGGTAAGCTTTTCATCGGAAAAATGCTTCTCCAGCCAGAGATCAAATTTGGAGGGCTGCGCATTTTCCTCCTCCGGGTAGTATTCAGCCGACCACATCAGCGCCTTTACCCCGTTTTTCATGGAGCTGCCGAAAACGCCGACTCCCCGGAGAAACGGCACCTTCCACAGGCCGCTCTTCCGCTGGCTCTCGCTCTCGGTAACCGCCAATCCGCCGTCGGGCTTGCGCACTACCGCCGCCCGTTTGGTGGGTCCCTGCATCATCACGCCTTCAATTAACGCCTGGCCTCCGCAGGTTGTCTTAAACTTGCTCTGATTTTCAGGTTCTTTCGACATGTGTTATCTCCGTTCATTCAGAATGTCTGACAAAACCATTCCCCGATGATTGTATCAAATTTCACGATGAAATGCAACACCGTTTAGAACTTATGTTCCAATCGGCAGGCGGATGGTTACGATACAGCCGTTTTCCTCGGCGTTGCCGATCTCCAGCGTTCCGTTGTGCCGGTTCACGATCTCGTCGCATACCGCCAGACCAATCCCGCTGCCTCTGGCTTTGGAGCTGCCCTTGTAGAATTTATATTTCACATGAGGCAGCTCATCCTCGGGAATCCCAGGGCCGTAATCCCGGATGGTGATCACCGCCGACTCTCCCTGCCGTTCAATCGCGATGTCAATCCGCTTACCTGACCCGCCATGCTTGGCGGCGTTGTCCAGCAAATTACAGAACACCTGCCGCAGCCGCTGGGAATCTCCGTGAAACGGCGGGAATTCCTCTCCGTCATCCCGATAACAGAGCGTAATACCTTCCCGTCTAAAAAACTCTCTGTAGGTATACACCGCGTCCTCCAGCTCCGCCTTCAGGTCAAGCTGTTCAATGGAGAGGGTAAAGCGCCCGTCCTCAATGCGGGAAAACTCCAGGAGCTCCTCCACCATATTGGTCAGGCGGCGCGCCTCGCTGACGATGATCCCCATCCCCTTTTTTGCCTCTACGGGATCATGGACTTCCCCTCCGGCAATGGTCTCGGCCCAGCCGTTGATGGCGGTCAGGGGCGTACGAAGCTCATGGGATACCGAGGAGATAAACTCTGATTTCATTTTTTCCGACTGGTTGATGCGGGCAGACATATCGTTGATGGCGTCGGTCAAATCGCCGATCTCGTCATCGTACTTTTTATCCATCTGAATTCCGTAGCTGCCCGCCGCGATTCGTTTCGCCGTTTCCGTGACATTGCGGACGGGGTCAACGATGGAGCGGATGAAGTAAATGCTGGTAAAATAGATCAGCCCCAAAATAACCAGCCCCACCGCCACGGCAATGGCGATGATAATGACCACCTGCTGATCCACGCTCTTGAGGGAGGTGACAAAGCGCACCACCCCAACCACGGAATCGTTATATTTAATTGGCGCCGAGACCGCCATAATATGCTCTCCTGTGTCGGGAGAATTTCCCGTCCACGTGGTGGTGACGCCGCTGGTGATGGCCTCAGAGATATCCGGTGTTCCCGGTGATGTGCCTGCGGTCAGTCCATAGGAGGACAGACGGATACTCCCGGTACGGCTTAAGAACTGAAGCTCCAGCATATTTTTTTCCTCAAAGCCGGAAACATAGCTTGCGGCGTTGCTTAAAAATTCGCTCTCCGTGGAATAGTTTAAAAACTCCGTCGCCATCAGCGCCTTGGCCTCCAGCCCGCTGGCCATACTGGAGTAATAATAGCTTGCCATTGCGATGGAAAAGGCCGCAACACCCAGCAAGACAATCCCAACCAAAACCAAAACGGTATTCATCATCCAACGTTTCCTGATGCCCTTGAGCTTCAGCATCCGCGGCCCTCCTCTCCTGAAATCTTTCAGCTACGTCCTCCAAGGACACGCTACACTCCCCATTTATACCCAAACCCCCACACGGTAGTGACATAGCACGGATTGGTGGGGTCATCTTCAATTTTGATGCGAAGGCGGCGGACATTGACGTCCACGATTTTGACCTCTCCGAAGTAATCCCGCCCCCACACCGCGTCCAGAATCTCCTCCCGGGATAATGCCTTCCCCGGATTTTCCATAAACAGTTTGATTACGGAGTATTCCACCTGAGTCAGCTTGATGCGCTGGTCGTTTTTCTCCAGGGTGCGGTTACGGGTATTGAGCCGAAAGGGCGGCTGGACCAGTTCGCCGCTGTCATTGAAGGCTTCCCCGCCCGCCCGGCGGAACAGCGCGTCTACCCGGGCGGTCAGCTCTGCCGGGGAAAAGGGTTTTGTGACATAGTCATCCGCGCCCGTCATCAATCCGGTCACCTTATCCATTTCCTGCGTGCGGGCAGTCAGCATAATGATCCCGATCTGGGAATCGCTGGCCCGGATGCGGCGGCAGACCTCAAACCCATCCATATTGCCCGGCAGCATGATATCCAGAAGGGCAACCTTGACATCAGGATTCCGGCGCAGCTGCGCCAGCGCCTGTTCCCCATCGGACGCCTCAATAATCTCATAGCCCGCCCGCTTTAAATTAATTACGACAAAGCTTCTGATGTTGTCTTCATCTTCCAGCACAAGTACCTTTTTCATAGTTAGCCCTCCTCGATGCTCCATTCCGATTGAATCAGCTCAAACCGGGAAATGACACCGTCCTCATCGAGCCCGCACTGCCATGAGTTCTCATTGAACTCCGCCACATAAATGGCGTTGTCGGTCTCGGGCAGCAGCTGGAACCGGGGATCCAGTTGGGCGCGGTTGTACCGGTTGGAGCCCGTCAGCTTATAGATGGACAAAAACGGCTGCGGCTCCTCGCCGTCCTGTGTCCAATGGGCAAATGTGGTCTGCTGAACCCCCAGCAAAGGACTGCTCTGGGTAATCGTGATCTCACCGACCCACGCGTCCGGCACGATAAAATACCACCCTTCGCTGTCGTTGTGGAAGGTTGTGTAAACCAGTGTTGCCCGTCCCTCACTGTCATATTGATACCAATGCAGCAGCCACAGATTTTCAGTATCGTCGCTATCCTCCCCGTAAACAGGAACCAACTCGGGACTGGGCACCTCCAAAATGGAATCGCCGTTGACATCCTGCGGATCTTCCTTGGAATAATAGCAAATGGTATCGCTGCTCATACTGGTTGTCTCCTGCATTGTGACATTTTCCAGTACATTGTTGCGCAGGGCAAAAATATCGGTCAGAACGCCGCCATTCATTCCAAAGGACGAGGTCACAAACACGGCGGGCACATGATTCGTTAGGTAGCCGCTGCGCAGGGAATTAATCCCGGTGACATTAAGAGACATGGGCGCGCTGGAGGAAAGCAGCATCACGCCGTCCGAATAATCGTAATATTCCGCCCGGTTGTTACTCTCCGTGCTGTCTACCTGAAGCAGGATGATCTCATCCTGCTGGTCACCATCCAAATCTGCCATCTCAAATTTGGTGTAGCCGCTGCGCATCAGCTCCACCTGGTCCTTGAGAGAATAAGCCGCCAGCGTGTGGACATTTTCACTCAGCTGCCAGCTGACAATCAGCTCCCTATCCTTGGTTCCGCCGATATCCTCATAATCAATGGAATAAATGGCCGAGCCTTCTCCTTCAATGCTATAGGCAGTACTGTAATTACCGTCCTGATCCTGTTGGAACACATAAATTTTCAGCGGCTTCTCCGCACTGCTCACCCGGAAGAACGCCACAGCGGATTCCTGAATCCCGTCTCCGTCCAAATCCACCAGCTGAACCGTCTGGGTGTTGCTCCCCGAAAGCGGCGCGGCATATTCCGCTCCCAGCTGCGCGCTGACCTGGTCAATTTTACTTTTGAGATTGACGTAATCCTGACCGGGGCTGGGCAGCGCGTACAGCTCATCGGGGGATTCCAGCAGACAGCCGGAGAGCAAACCGCACAGCAGCGCGGACAGCAAGCATATCACGGCCATTCGCTTCATTGTCATCCCCCATATCATTCGCAACGGAATCATCTCACCGTTTCAATCAGTACTCAGTACTTAGTACGTTATTTTAACATACCAAAAAGGAATTTGGTATCTCTTTTCGAAATTTTTCTGTGCTGTGGCGCCATTGCGCCAGCATTCCGTTCAGCGTGCCTTCCAACCGCGCGCGGAGCGTCAAACCGCAGCCCCGCCAGCGTCAGCGCCGTTCCCAAGCATGTCATCCACGTGATCGGCTCATGCAGCACGATTGCGGATGTAACGATGGTAATGACCGGAATCATATAAAGGTACACGCTGGTTCTGACAGCGCCCAGAATCCTCACCGCCACATTCCATGTGACGTAGCAAAGGGCGCAGGCTCCAAGACCCAGGTACAGCAAATTCAGCAAATAAACAGGATTGGCAAACCGCTCCGGCTGGAAGCGGACACCTGTCATAATATAAAGTAATGCCGGAGAAACCGGCACACACCATGATGATATTCTGTTTCTTGTCCGTCAGCCGCAGCCGCCTTGGGCACGCCAGTGTCAGTGCGGCCAGCCCCATGATAAATTTGAACAGGAGCAGTTCAATCGGCGAAAAACCGGTGAGCAAATTTTAGTTGATGTAAATGTGGTTCCCCAGACCATGACCGTAAAAAGTCATCAAATGGCCTGAAATTACGTGATTGTTTTTCATTCATCCGCCTTCAAATTCTATTTCATTCATTCCGCTGCTTTCATTATACACTGAAATAGCCCGACGGAATAGCAGAAAATCAAAATTTTTGCAAACCAACAAAGAAAGACGTACGCAACCGTACGTCTTTCTGCTTACCCCAGCTCCGGGCATTGCCCGCTTCGCGATCCACATTATGTATCCTCTTGGGAAATATAAATTTCTTCCGCTGTTTGCTGAATTGCAACCAAACGCTTATAAAGCCGGATCACCTCCTCGGATATGTCAGTGATTTCGTTGAATAGCACGCTGTATTCCTTACTAACTGGCTGCATGGGTCATGTTCCTTTCATTTGTTATTAAGTAATCTCAACTGATTACATCATACAAAATTCGCCACAAGGAAAAGGTCATATTGTGGCGAAACTGTTTTCATGATCTACAAATCAGCAATATTACTAAGATTCTTAAAAAAAAAGCCCGTTTTATAGAGGTTTTTTTGTTTTTTTTTCCATTTTGCCACTATCTCTATCACCATTTTCGACAAAATATTGATTATGATAAGCCTGTCACAAACTTGAAATAAACCAGTAAATTGTAAAAAAATGCAACTCTAATAGTAAAATGCGCCTAAAGCGCTTTTCAGGCCTCAGGCGTATTGTAGTGTTAATGTGTTTTAGCCTTGTCTTTTCATTCATCTTTGTGTGTTTGACTGTCATCCAAGGGCGACAATTCTTCCGACCATTCCGCCCGAAGCTCACCAAGCATTTGTCCCCGAGCCAATGGGGTTTTGACGCGCCGCGCTCTGCGGACTTCTTTGATAATCAGATAGCAGATCGTATAAAACGCCAAGATGATACACCCAGCGATTAGTCCTGTGCCTTGTCCCTGGACAAGCGGCATACTGATCATCACCGCAATGAGTGCGATCAGGGTTACTACAGAGGTAACCGGATAGCCCTGTATTTGATAGCCGCCTTTCAGCGATGATCCAGCCATTTTTCGAAAGCGGATATGCGTCGCCATAATCACCGCATAGGAAAACAGAATGGCAAAGCCTCCTGAGCTGATCAGAAACACATAAACGGAAGGCAGCATCAGGCCGAACCATAGAGCCAGCAGCATACATGCGCCGGAGGCCACAATACCGCGATAAGGAACGTCGGTAGAATCTCTCAGCCAGCTGGGCGCGTGTCCCTCATCCGCCAGCGACCGCATCATTCTGCCTAACCCGAACATTGCCGCGAGCATGGTAGAAAGAATCGCGGTCAAAAGAACCATATTAATCACTGTTCCCGCCCAGGAGAAGCCCTGTCTGTTGAGTGCCGCCACAATAGGGCTTGCGCTCGCGCTGATTTCACCGGTGGGAATCAGCGGCAGTAGAACGGCGGCTGACAAGATATAGAGGCTGACGATGCTGAACACCGTGTAACGAATGGCTCTCGGAACTGTCTGACGGGGAGACTCCGCCTCCGAGGCTGCCAGGCCAATCATCTCGAATCCCGCATAGGCAAACATAACGATCAGCATACTCCCCGCGATTCCCCTCCAGCCACCAGCAAAGAAGGGTTCCGTCGTCAATGCTCCCAGTCCGACGGGCATGGTTCCAGAAAAAAAGCCAAATATCAGCCCCAAGGCCATCAAAATAAATGAAAGCACCGCCAGTAGCTTAAAAGCTGCCAGGACACTCTCCAAATTACTCAATTTGGTCGCACCCAGCAGATTGATCATGGTCACCCCGATGATAATCCCGCTTCCCATTACGGGAATCGAAGCATTTGGAACCCAATTTTGCACCAAAATAGAAATGGCTGTAGCTTCGCTGGACATTGCCAGAACCATACCGGTCCAATAGACCCAACCCACCACAAATCCGGCACCTTCTCCGAAAGCTTTTCCCGCAAAGCTGCGGAAGGAGCCAGAATCGGGGCTTGCCACAGTCATTTCAGAGAGCGCCGAGAGAATAAAATAGACCAGAACCCCGCCCAGAGCGTATGCAATCAAAATGGAAGGCCCCGCCGCATGGATTGCAACTGAGGAACCAAGAAAAAATGACCCTCCAATGATCGTCCCCAGCGCCATCATGACGAGTTGCCATGCTTTAAGCCCTTTTTTCTGTTTTTTCATAGTATTCTCCCTTTGTTTTTTATTTATTGTTCCGAAAAAAGGGAGATTCATTCTGTTTCTTCGAGTGTTTTCTACCATACCGGGCTTTAAAATTTTTACAGCAACCCACCATTAGCTGCTTGAAAACAAAAAAACTTACAGACGATAAACGCCTGTAAGTTTTTTAATCAATTATGATTTTTAATTTTCAATCGAGCCATCGCCCGCTGCAGAGCGGCCTGAGACTTCACCATTTCAATATTGGTCAGTTGTCTTTGAAGACGCTCCTGCGCTCTTTCAGCCGCCGCCTTTGCCCTGTTTTCATCAATTTCCTCAGGCCATTCCGCCGTGTCGACAAACATGATCGCTTTATCATTCACGATTTCCAAAAAGCCCTCGGAAAGAACCGCATCGAGCCATTTCCCATCCTTCTTAATCCTGATGGAACCAATGGACACCGCGACAACCAACGGCATATGTTTGCTTAAAACGCCCATTTCGCCTTCCGGAGTGTTGAGTATAATCTGCTCCACATCATCTGAATAAAACTTTTTCTCAGGTGTCACAATTTCCAGAAATAATGTGTCTGCCATGCTCACACCTCCTACATATTCTTGGCGGCTTCGTAGACTTCCTCAATGGCGCCTTTGTTAAAGAACGCAGCCTCTGGAATATCGTCCATTTTTCCGTCAACAATTTCCTTAAAGCCGCGAATGGTATCCTTCAGCGGTACATATCGGCCTTCCAGCCCGGTAAACACGGTACCTACGAAGAAGGGCTGGGACAGATATTTCTTAATCTTTCTGGCGCGATAGATCACCTGCTTATCTTCATCAGAAAGGTCGTCCATGCCCAAAATCGCAATAATATCCTGCAATTCCTTATAGCGCTGCAACATTTCCTGCACACGGCGGGCAACATTGTAATGATCCTCACCAATAATGCGAGGATCCAGCAGTCTTGAACTGGATTCCAGAGGATCCACGGCGGGATAAATTCCTTCGTCAACGATGGCTCTTGACAAAACTGTGGTTGCATCCAAATGCGCGAAGATGGTAGCCGGCGCCGGGTCGGTCAAGTCGTCGGCAGGCACATAAACGGCCTGAACCGAAGTGATGGAACCGGTCTTTGTGGAGGTGATTCTCTCCTGTAGTGCACCGATATCAGTGGCCAAAGTCGGCTGATAACCTACCGCGGAGGGAATACGCCCAAGCAGCGCGGATACCTCGGAGCCCGCCTGCACAAAGCGGAAGATGTTGTCAATAAACAGCAACACATCCTGATGCATCTGATCTCTGAAATACTCCGCGACGGTCAGACCGGTTAAACCCACACGCATTCTCGCTCCGGGGGGCTCGTTCATCTGACCAAACACCAGCGCGGTTTTTTCAATAACGCCGGAATCGCTCATCTCATGCCAGAGATCATTGCCTTCACGGGAACGCTCTCCCACACCGGTAAACACGGAATAGCCGCCGTGCTCAGTGGCAATGTTGCGGATCAGTTCCTGGATCAAAACGGTCTTGCCAACGCCTGCACCGCCGAAGAGACCGATTTTACCGCCCTTCGCGTAAGGAGCCAGCAGATCAATTACCTTGATTCCGGTCTCAAGAATCTCAGTGGCAGGCAGCTGCTCGTCAAAGCTGGGAGCCGATCTGTGAATGGACCAATAGTCCTCTCCAACCAGATCGCCCTTCTTGTCAACCGCCTTGCCCAAGACGTTAATTACGCGGCCTAGCGTTCCCTTTCCGACAGGAACCTTAATCGCGTCACCGGTATCTACCGCGGGCAGACCTCTGAGAAGTCCTTCCGTACCGGACATAGAAACGCATCTGACAGTCTGATTTCCCAGATGCTGCATGACCTCGACAACGGTTTCCGTGCCCTCGTTATCAATATTAATTGCATTGTAAAGCTTTGGCAGTTCGCCATCTTCAAACCGAATATCGATTACCGGGCCGATAACCTGAACAATATAACCTGTATTTTGGGCCATTTAAACTCGCTCCCCACCTTAAATGCATCAGGCACCTGTCAAAACCGATGAGTACCGAAGCACCTGCAATTTTAATTGTTAAAGCGCCGCCGCGCCACCGACAATTTCCGTAATTTCTTGGGTAATGGCAGCCTGCCTTGCTCTGTTATAGCTCAGCGTTAATTTCTGAAGCATTTCATCCGCATTGGTAGTAGCATTATCCATAGCCGTCATACGCGCGCTCTGCTCACTGGTAAATGCCTCAACAAAGGCACCGTAAATAACACCCTTGAGATATTTGCAAATGAGTACTTCAAATACCGCTTCCGGAGACGGCTCATAGTTCATGCTGCGATCCACCGCCGGTTTGCCCTCGTTAAACCCAATATCTGCCTCCAGAACCTCAAGGCTCAAAGGCAGCAGCCTGATGGCCTGGGGCACCAGCTTGATTGCGGAAACCATTCCCGTAAACACAAGGTAAACCTCATCCAGCTCACCTTTTTTGTACTCATCCAAAATAATATTTGTAATCTCTGCCGCCCGGCGGACAGTCGGATTTTGAACCGGATAATCAAAATCTTTGTACATCTCGTGCTTCTTTTTGCCGTAGTAATTTCTTCCGATATAACCGGCAATAAACAAGACCGGATGCTCAACCATACTGATTTTCTGATCCGCCAGCTTTAAAATATTATGATTGTAGCCACCGGCCATACTTTTAT
>Ga0316604_10001476_pt1 | contig 20632 bp, 32 predicted proteins | sample OWC_soil_day20_C_FD_207650 | JGI IMG/M metagenome (GOLD analysis project Ga0316604, IMG submission 207650) | Wetland soil microbial communities from Old Woman Creek delta, Ohio, United States - OWC_soil_day20_CT | ecosystem: Environmental > Terrestrial > Soil > Wetlands | place: USA: Ohio...
TAGCTCAGGGGATAGAGCGCCGGCCTCCGGAGCCGGAAGCGCAGGTTCGATTCCTGCCGGGCGCACCATAGAGAATTCAAGGCTTTGCGGATTTACCGCAAGGTCTTTTTTATTGCTCGGGGATTATTTTTGGGGATTAAGATGTGCAAAAAATAAAACTATGGATTCGCATCTATGCTGTTTTGTTCTGTCTGCTGGGTTTCGTCCGGCTGTAATAACGCCTTGTGTACGAGTTCGTCCAGACTGGCAGCAAGCTGCTGATTTTTCGCAGGCAGGACGTGAGCATAAATATCTCCTGTGGTTCCTATCTGTGAATGTCGGATAAAATTTGATACGAATTTCAAGTCGAAGCCTCTGTCTAGGGCGTAAGTAGCGGCCATATGTCGGAAAGCATGCACTCCAATCGAAGGAAGTTCGTTCGCTACTGTAAATTTTTCTAACCAATGCCCAAAAGTGGATGGCTGCATCGGCGTTCCTTCGAATGCCGTGAATAAGATGTTGTTCTTATCAGCCCATTTATCTCCCGCCTTTTCTTTTAGTAGGCTTTGCTCATCTTTTAGCCGCTGCAGTATCGAAAGGGTGAAAGGCGACACCGGCACTGGCGCTTCTGATTCGTCGGTCTTCGGTTCTTTGTATATTATACCTTTACCTTTAGCCTTTACTGCCGCTTGATTGACCCGCAGGAACGATTTTTCGAAGTTAATATCTGTCCATCGAAGACCAAGTATTTCACTACGCCGCAGACCGGATGTTAGCGCAAGTAGGAAAAATGCTTGGTATTTTAGTCGCGCTTTGGATAATAGCAGATTAAGAAATTTTAAAAGCGTTTCCTCATCATAGATGGGGATTTTTTTAGATTTGGCTTTAGGCGTATCAACTCTAGCACAAGGGTTTGCGTCGAGGTATTCCCACTGGACAGCCTTTCCTAAAATAGCGGATATTAGCTTATAGTGGATTTGGATTGTTCGGGGTGACAATTTACCTTTTTTAATTTCTCCCTTTTTGTCCTTGTCCAGTCGCATTCCATCTTCTTCAAGGTTTCGAATAAATGCTAGGATGTGTTTAGGTTCTAGCTTGCGTAGTCGTATCTCCCCTAAAGATTTCTTTATGCGGATAAGCAATTGATCGTTGCGCTCTTGGGTGGTTACGCTGTGTTCTTTGTTGGCATAGTTCTCTTTCCAATAGTCAATAAACTGTGAAAAAGACATATTTCGGTCATGGACGGTTTTGTTTTTTAGTTCTTCTGTTTCGAATTTATTGGCTAGTTTTTTAGCCTCGTGCTTATCGATCCCGACAGCGGGGATAGTTTTAGTTCGCTTGATTTGTTTACCTAAGTCGTCATATCCGAGGCATGCGATTAACCGCCATGAACTGCCTCGTTTTTCTACAGATGCCACAATGTATCAACTCCTTATTTTTATTAAAAAAGGCCACCCAGGTATTGTCCTGCAAGTTGACCGTTTTTCTTATCACTTATAAATATTTCCTCTAGATCCTATATCAATTACGTAAATTACAAGTATATCGTTTTCTAGACGGTAGATAATTCGATAATTACCTACTCGCAATCGCAATTGTCCGGAACGTCCTGTTAATGGTTTTATATCAAGAACGTCATTAGCGGGGTTGCTGGCAAGCTGCCTTAGTGCATTTACAATACGCTTCTGGGTGGGCTTATCAAGGCGTGATAAATAATTTGCTGCAGGACGGGCCAATTCAACTTTATAGTCCGGCATTTTTGCAAAACTCCTCGAGTGAAATCGTGTCCCCTTCAGCGATAGCTTTTTCACCAGCCTCGATAGCTTGAATGTCATCGGGCGTTAATTTTTCTGTATCAAGTTCTTTAATAGTCTTGATGATGATTTCTAACTTTTCATTTGGTAAATGACGGATTAAACGAAGAATTTCTCTGCGTGGACTTATAGTGCTTCGTGGGGGAAGTTTTTTTGTATTCATGGTATATCAACCCTTCTTATCATTTTTAAATCTGCTAAACTCTCTGGAATTCCTAAGGACGCAGCAAGGGAGTAGATGCTGCACTCTGTTTCTTTAAGTAAATTGTCAGGCATAATAAATTCCACGGCAAATTTATTGGCTTGACGTTCAATCTTGGATATTGAAAATAGCGTATGCTGACTAAGAAAAGGTGTGTTAACATCGGGATGTAAAATAGCATGACCAATTTCGTGAGCGCAAACAAATTTTTGATACTCAGGGAGTATGTCTTGATTGATATGGATAAATTTAAATCGAAAATCTTTACTGAAGTATCCTAAAGTAGCACCAAGAGGTTCATAGAGAATATGAATATTTAATTTATCAGCTAAGGTAAAAGGGCAGTTGGTTTTATGTTTTTTAATTAAAATTTCGACCCGGGTTTTAATATCCAAGATGAAATTCCTCCCTTGAGGCTATTTCCGATATTTTTTTGGAGTATATTTTTGTTTGGCTAATTGTTTAGCGGTGCGTAATGTATTTTCTAACGAAATTCTAAGAAGTTCTTTATCTTCCTCAGACATCGGCTCTTCATCATCGAAATAAGCCATAGCACTGTTTTCGGGAGCAAGGTCATCTAGAATAGCTTGAAGACGTTTTTGAATACTACGTTCGTCTTTAGAGGTGAGGGGAGGGAGGGAGTTTTGTGTGAATGGAGTCTCTTCAATCAATATGGTAGCATAATTTTCTGGGTCATCCGTCCAACCCATAAGATATATGGGTGATATTTTTAAAACTCCTGCAAGTGGCGTAATTTTATCAATTCCCATATTTTTTATTTCTGCTGATTCATAACGATATACTGTTGCTCTTGAGACACCTAATTGTGCGGCGACTTCATCGACAGAGAGACCACACTCTAAGCGTCTAGCTTTAATTCGTTCATGTATTTCCACTCTTCGCACCTCCTATTATTGTATTTTATTATATATCTTAATTCGCATATATGCAACATGTAAACATTAAAATCAAGCAAAAAAGTTACGAATACGCGATTTTTATGTTGACAGGTGAATTTTTGTAATTTATACTAAACTTGTAACGGAAACGCGACAGAAAGGAGGGGGAAAATGTTAAATATCAGAAAACTGAAGGGGAAAATTATTGAACGAGGCATGAATATAACAAATCTTGCAAAAGCGATTAATGTTAACAGAAGTACACTTTATCGCAAACTTAACGGTCAATGTCCAATTACTATCCAGGATGCAGACCTTATAGTAAAAGAGTTGGAACTATCTGAAATGGAGGCTAGTGCAATTTTTTTTAGTCAATTTGTCGCGGATTCGCGAAAGGTCGGTACAGCCTAGAAAGGAGTTATCGATGAGCAAACTTCTACTTCTACCAAACGACCCTCAAGGCATGGGTATTTATTCAAGTAAAGATATTGTTTGTACCAGCAGGGCGGTAGGCGAGATATTCAGCAAAAGGCATGATAAAGTTTTGCGCGACGTTGAAAACGCAATATTTAATCTCACCAAATCTGGGGAGATTGAATTTGCAGAAAAACACTTTATCAAAAACACTTACAAAGATGATAAAGGCCGCAAGCAACCTATGTATCTATTAACCCGTGACGGTTTCACCCTGCTGGTATTTGGCTATTCGGGTGCGAAAGCAATGAAATTCAAAGTAATGTACATAAACCGATTCAACGAAATGGAGCAGGCATTGAAAGATCGACAACTAGCTCGAATGGAATGCAGACAACTTACCGATGCAATTAAAGCTGCACATGAACCTGCAAAACCATATCACTTTAGCAATGAAATGAATATGCTACTGGTCATTGTGACAGGTAAAAACGCTAAACAACTTAAGCAGGAAAGAAATTTACCTGATGATGCTGCGGTTCGTGATTATTTGAAGGCAGATGAAATCAACATATTGGCAGCATTACAGCCCGTAGCAGCGTTCCTTAACACTAAGAAAGATATGGACTATGCGGAACGCAAGTCAACTTTAACTGAATATGCAAAATCGCTTAGGTATCCGAAGTTAAGTGAAATAGCATAAAGAGCAGATCGTCAGTGAAAATCAAACAACCCAACGAGTATTTAAAAGTTTTGTATTTTGCGAAAGGGGGGGGAAGTTAAATGCTTTTAACAGCAGATGAGCTTATTGAAAAGTTTTTCGGAAGCTCAAAAAAAATATCTACTCACAAACTTTTTCGCTTGGCGAAAAAAGGACAGATACCATCAGTAAAACTTGATGGGCGAGTGTTTTTCCCGGAAACCGAATTCAGCAAATGGATTGCGGCGGAAGCTTCTAAGTGTAAGACAGCTCCAGATGTTCTGGAACATTACGGGCGGGATAAAAAATATGGGCGGTTGCGGGTTATAAACGAATAGCCCCTGCTTCAATAAAAAAAGGAGAATGTAGCTATGTATTTTTTGAACAGCATCAATGCTTTAAAAATCACGGAAGCAGTAAGTCTAATTAATGATGCAATTAAAAAGGTGGAGATTGTTTCTTTGGAAGGGGTAACCTTCAAAGCTGCCTCAGTTGAAAGTGTATCTATTGATAAGCTGGATAACGATCGTAGGTATATTGAAGAACCGGATTACTTGCTCATTGTCCGTTTGAAATCTGGGGAGTGCTTAACCCGGAATCTTTGCTTAGCGTTAGAGGATTTAATAGTGTCGACTAACTACGACGACATTCCGTCAATGGCTATACGTGTTAATGGATCACAGGATCGAGGGTTATGTAGCGATTGTGAAGGAAATGGCGATTAAGTATGGAGCGTGAACTTATGACAGAGCAAAAAAATAGCGCCACTACTGCGAATAGTGACGGTAAGGAAATCAATCAAAAGCTAGATGTAATTATTAATTATCTGCAATGTCTCCACAAAATCCAATTTTCTTCCTTGATCTTGCAAGCGACGCGTCCTTTAAGTCCACTACATCAATCCTTATTGGAAGCGGTTCAACAGGAAGGAGAAGAGTGGTTTCGGAAGACTCAGGAGTCTGTCCCGAGAAGAAGAGGTATTCGTTTCCTAGGCGACCTATCTCAAAGTCAGGATAATGAAAAAACCGCTACTCTGAATAGCGGCGATTTCGCGGAATTTGAATTGTACTGTATAGCTAAACATTTACAAGCCTTTTTACAGCTTACCGTTAACCAAGATAGTTATTTTATTCTCCCTTGCAGAGTATGTAAATTCATTCACGATTGCAAGGAAGTTGGTTTTGAATTCCGGTTAAGCTGGATGAGCAAAATCTCAAACGAAACGGGCGTTAAGCTATCTTTCGGAAAAGGATTTAGAGTAGAAGAACTCCCGGATTTTTTAGAAGAACACATTCCTCATAAGGACATTGCGTGCCCTGATCGCAAGTAAAACTGATAGGTTTCCATTTTGTTTTAGTTGTGCTACTTGCAGTATAAACGAGTTCAACTTCAATAGTTTGCTCACGTCCTAGATAAGGGCAAAATTCTGTAATATCTTTTGTTCTAATCAAATAAAAACACCTCCCTCCATTTACCAATTTTCGACGGGAGGCAACAATTTCCTTTTAGGAGGTGATCAGAATCGAAGAGGTAGCAACCTGTCAATGTGGAACTAAATTTTGGCAAAATGCTGTAAACCAAGTATTGTGCCCTAAATGCCACGACAAAGTTGCAAAAGTAAAAAAGAAAGAAAGCCGGACAAAAATGCGACATGAAAGGCGAGGCTATGCAGGGGTTAATGTTCGTGATATTGCTAGGGAAATGGAAAGGAGTGCCAAGTATGCAATGCGTTAAATGCCCACGGCGAGATTATTGTGTGCCGGACGAATGCGAGGTGATAAACCGATGCAGAAAATTGACCGTTTTATGGAGCAGCTTACTGCAGTTGTTTCAACCAGTGCAGTAGTGATGATTATCAGTCATTTGGCTTACGCGTACTGCATGGGTAGGTTGCCATGACCAGTAAAAATAAAAAAGCCGCCTTGCAGGGCGACTTCGGGGGTTGTTACAGCAACCCATGATTGAAATGTCAATTCAATTATAAACGTTCGGCGTAAAGCCGTCAAATTTGGAGGGGAACTATGAAAAGCACAGGCATTGTACGTCACCTAGATGATCTTGGACGGGTTGTTATACCAAAAGAGATTAGAACTTGCCATGAGCTCTCAGAGGGAGACGGTTTAGAAATATTCGTAAATGGACCAGATGTCATCCTAAGAAAATATCAACCCGGTTGTTCTAGCTGTGGCAATACAGAAATTGTAACTGTAATCAAAAATGTGAAGCTATGCCGGGAATGCGCGGAGCAGGTACATGTATCGTTGGCAAGGCAGGAGGGTAAGGCATGAAAAGCTTGCTGCTTATATTGTTGCTGCTTGTCAGTTATCAATACACCTGCGCGGCTGGCGACACGCTTCAGGCGATTGCCGAGCGGTACTGCAATGGTGACGATCCGCGCCAGGTGGCCGAATTTAGAGAGGGGATCAGGGAACTGAATTACGACAGCCTAGGTGAAAGTGAGGTTTGGCCGGGGCTAGTGCTGACGATTAATAAGTGGGAGTCCGGCAGATGAGTTGCCGATTTCGATAAATGAGCCATGAGCAAAGCAGTTGAGAGCCAGCAAGTTAATGAATACTCCAACCTGGTCCATCACGTAATCCATAAATATTACCAACATTATCCTCCTGAATTTGAATATGAAGATTTGGTGCAAATCGGTACTTTGGGGCTTTTAAAAGCCATACGGAAGGATATCCCCGGAAAAGGACATTTTGTCTCATTTGCAATTTGTGTTATAAAAAATGCTATTTATGACGCACTGTATAAATCCCTCCGCGACAAGCGAAACAGAGCAGTATTGTCGCTTAATGTTACCAATGAAACTGGCCATGAGTTGATGGATATTGTCGCCGATCGGGAAGCTGTCCAAGAGTTTGATTCAGTTGATGAAATGATTTTATGGAATAAGATCATCGAAGACGCAACCGCTGAAGAGCGTAAAATAATTCATTTGTTGGCACAGCAGAAGAAAACGGGAGAAATCGCTAAACAGCTGGGAATATCGCAAAAAAATGCGCGACAGCTAATCGCCAGTTTAAAAACTAAAATTTGTGCGTTAATGGGGAGGAGTGAGCCTGTGACTACAAGACGAGCAGTAAAACCTGCCGATATAGACAGTTCGCCGGTTAATACGGCCTTAGATTTATCGGAATTCATTATTTTCAATGCGTCAAACTCCACGGGGAACCGGGAATGTTACGCTATCACAATTAGTAAGGCCGGGAAAGTAAAACTGTCGGCCGCCGTTGGGGCGAAGTATCAAACTGGTACCAAGTTAGAAGTATTGGTAAATAAAAAATGCAACATAATCATCGTTCGGCCATCAGATAATGGAATTTCTTGCAGGCCAAACGGTGGACAAACCCAGGGGAAACAAATCTCATGCAAGGCGTTGTTACGACATTTAGAGCCATTGAAAATGTCATTGCCGCTTCGGTTCAAGGCTGAATTCGATGCTAAGCTTAACGGTTGGGTAGGGAGGAAATAGCATGTTGAAAAGTTGCGGTAAGTGCCGATATTGGAACCCACAAAAACGGGAGCCGGAACGGTGTAAAAAGTGCGATGATTTTCGGTCGAAGTTTGCTTTGAAAGAGGGCGGTAAGTGATGGACTTTCTTTTATCAATCCGAAAAGAATGGTCATTTGGATTTAAACGAAGTAATGATTCAAACAAAGCGTATTATGGAATAGGCATTTTTATAGGTCCAATATGTTTCGTGATTACAAATATGCGTTTACTTAGGGCGACACTTGAAACCCGGGAAGAAGCTATTAACAAAATAACTTACGAAGCCATAGCAAACTACGTGAAAGCAATCAAGGAGGCGACCCGCAATACAAAAACTGACTAACATATTTTACTTTATATTTTGCACTCACCCAGGTCTGCTGGCGCTGATCGGCGCGAGTGTGTTGGTAGTAATACTAATAAAAAAGGGGTTTTTGCTGTGAAAGATATCATAAACTCGATTTTAGCCATTGTTCTAGTAGTAGCTGTACTGCTAGGAATTACATGGGTTATTCAAGGCAATGCGTTTTTTCTGTATAAAGTTTTTGCACCGGCAACAGAGCAAGTGCGGCGGGAAACATTCGAAGAATCAAAGGCGTATAACCAAGGAGTAGCACAGGACATTTCAAATTTTCAACAGCAATACGCACAGGCTACGGACAATCAAAAAGATGCTCTTGCCTCGATTATCATTCACAGATATGCGGACTACGACCTAAGTAAATTACAACCAGATCAGAGAAGTTTTATTGAAAAATTGCGGAGAGGTGTAAGGTAATGAAAAAGTTATTAATAATGGTGTTAATTATGGTTATGGGATTTGTAATTACGGGATGCGACAATACTCCATCTAGCAGAGAAACGGAGCAGCGGCAACAAGAACAACTTCAGCAGGAATCTATTGCTCAAACTGGTGTTCCTTCGATTAAAAACTTTAGAGAAAAAAAGCTACTCAAAGATATCTATGAGCTTCGTGACCAGGATGGATTAACCACTTATACATATATAGTCGCAGAAAACACTGGTAAACTGATATTCCTTGGTGAGTCTATTGGTTACGGCATACCTGCTGCTACCCAATATAATAATCCAGAGCAAGCATTAGGGTATTCTGAGCATAAATATACGCTACCACAGGCTGAACCAAACGGCTTATATACGCCAGCCGCCGCAGAAGGAACATGGGTTATGCTTAAAAATCCAAATAGTAAGGCAGTTAAGCCGGTATATGTAGAGCCTAGAATAATTGTTAGTCCATTTAAATTACCAGAAGATTAAGGGAGGCGGGACTATGGATTATGTACTTGCAGCTATAATCGGTGGTGCTATAGGGGCCATATTAATGGCAACGGTAACGGCTAATGCTGTTACACGCTTACATGCTCAAATTCGAGCTTACATAGATGCAGTGGACAATGACTTTCCTACGTTAGCTGATTGGCTACTTGAAGAACTAAGAGATATAGTCGGAAGATAAAACAAAAAGTCTTAGAGAGGGGTGATCAATATGCCAGTAAAGATTAACAGTCTTGAAATTGAAAACGTGAAACGTGTAAAAGCGGTAATGCTAGAACCTACGCAAAATGGTCTTACTGTAATTGGCGGAAAAAACGGTCAAGGGAAAACTTCAATTCTAGATGGGACAGCATGGGGATTAGGGGGCGATAAATTTAAACCATCGACTCCAGAGCGTGACGGATCCATGGTGCCACCAAAATTAAAGATTGTATTGAATAATGGCTTTATCGTTGAAAGAACGGGTAAAAACAGCAGCTTAAAGGTTACTGATCCCAAGGGCAATAAAGCTGGCCAGCAGTTGTTAAATGAATTCATTGAGCAAATGGCGCTAAATTTACCTAAATTTATAGCTGCTAACAGTAAGGAAAAAGCCAGTATTTTGCTGCAGATTATTGGTATTGAAGATCAGCTGCAAAAATTAGAGCATCAAGAAAATCAGTTATATAATCGGCGTACTGAAATTGGACGCATTGCGGATCAGAAAAAGAAGTTTGCGGCTGAAATGGTTAGTTATCCGGAAGCACCTAAAGAGCCGATCAGCGCGGCTGAGCTTATCAGAAAGCAGCAAGACATTTTGGCACGTAATGGCGAGAACGCCCGGAAGCGTCAGTATGCTGCAGAAATTAGGAAGAATGTTGATTTTTTGAAAGCTAAAGTTGAGCGATTAACCGAAGAATTACGCCAGGCATCCGATGCTTACCAACTGGCTACAAATGACTTAACTATTGCCAATAAGTCTGCTGAAGCCCTAATTGACGAAAGTACGGTTGAGCTTGAGCAAAATTTGGTCAACATTGAGGCCATTAATGTTAAGGTGCGGGCTAATTACGATAAAGAAAAAGCTGAAATTGATGCTGAGGATTATAGCAAACAATATAGCAGATTAACAGCAGAAATTGAAGAATTACGCCAAGCAAAGATGGATCTCTTGAAAAATGCAAATTTACCACTACCGGAATTGTCGGTTGAAAATGGCGAGTTGATCTATCGCGGCTACAAATGGGATAACATGAGCGGTTCAGAACAGTTAAAAGTTGCAACCGCCATTGTTCGAAAACTCAATCCGAATTGCGGTTTTGTTTTGATGGACAAGCTTGAGCAAATGGATGTTGAGTCAATGAAAGAATTTGGTGAATGGCTTGAAGTTGAAGGATTGCAGGTTATTGCAACAAGGGTTTCGACTGGTGATGAGTGCTCTATCATTATCGAAGATGGCTACATAAAGAATGAACCGCCTGCAGCCGAACCGCAAAAGCAACAAAATACATGGGAAAGGGGTAAGTTTTAATGGATACTAAATTAATTATAAAAAAAGATCCGTTCCTTTCCGAAGTTTACCCGAAACCACTAAAGGTGACAACAGATCTTCATGCAAGGGTAAAGGACATTGCTTATAAAACCAATGAACCGATTCACAAGATTGCTTGTATTCTTATACAGTTTGCTTTAGATCATGTGGAAATAGAGGAATAAGAAAGGAGTTATTTTAATGGCATTAAACATATCACGCGGCAAAGTTTGGAAGGCTCAAAAATGTGTAATTTATGGCCCTGAGGGTATAGGAAAATCAACATTTGCAGCACAGTTCCCAGAACCCTTGTTTATTGATACGGAAGGCAGCACCAATCTAATGGATGTGGCCAGACTGCCGCGGCCGAGCAGTTGGACTATGATGCTTAACATGATTAGGGAGATCAAAGAAACTCCGGGAGTATGTAAGACACTTGTTATTGATACCATTGACTGGGCTGAACAGCTTTGCATAGCTCATCTATGTGCTATATATGACAAAAAAGGTATTGAAGACTTTGGTTATGGCAAAGGGTATATCTATCTCAAGGAGGAGTTTGGGCGGTTGCTCAATCTCTTGACGGATGTTACAGAAGTAGGAATAAACATTGTATTAACGGCTCATTCGCAAATACGTAAATTCGAATTGCCGGATGAATGCGGGAGTTTTGACCGGTATGAATTAAAGCTTGGCAATAAAACTGGTGGCCAGACTTCGGCACTTGTAAAAGAATGGGCAGACATGGTACTTTTTGCAAACTATAAGCAGCATGTCGTAGAAATCGAAAAAAAGAAAAAGGCTCAGGGCGGTATACGTGTCATGTATACCCAGCATCATCCTTGCTGGGATGCAAAAAACAGGCATGATTTGGAACCGGAACTGAAATTTGATTTTGCCCAAATTGGCTATTGTATTCCGAATCATATCGATGGAGAGACACCGGTACAAGCCAACAAACCGGAGTCAACTATTCAACAAAAACCTGCGACCGAACCAAGTCCAACAAAAACGGAAAACGCTGTGTCCGTCGATGCGACCGTAGCGGAAACCACGAAGGAAGCGAAAACGGCCGACAATTCATCACCGCCTGCGGCTGCACCACAACAACTGAAAAAAGAAAGTCCAGCGCCTAAGGACCCGGATTTGCCGAAAGCATTGTCCGATCTATTGCAAGCCAATAATGTTACGCCGGGAGAAATCCAAGATGTAGTAGCTTTTAAAGGTTATTATCCCCAAGCCACCCCTATTAAAAATTATGATCCAGGATTTATCGATGGCGTGCTAATTGGGGCCTGGGACCAAGTGTTTGCAATGATTCAAGATCAAAGGCAAAACCCATTTTAATAAATAAAATTTAGGAGGAATTTATAATGGCTTATAACAACGAATTTGGTGGAACTGTATATGAAGGAACTGAATTAGATTGGGATGCAGAGATTGAAAAAGAATCCCCCGAGTATATTACCCTACCGGAAGGTGAATACGAATTCGAGGTTGTCAGTTTCGAGCGGGCTCGTTATGCCGGTGGAGACAAGCTGCCGCCATGCAATCAGGCAAAATTAAAATTGCAAATTACGGTACCGGAAGGCATTACTACCATTAACCACAATATGTTTTTGCATTCCAGATGCGAAGGAATGTTGAGTGCTTTCTTTAACTCAATCGGCCAAAAGAAACACGGTGAAAAATTAAAGATGGATTGGGGTAAGGTCATTGGCTCCAAAGGCCGTGCCAAAGTCGGTACTAAAATTTATAATGAAAAAACATTCAATGAAGTAAAGCGGTTCCTTGAACCTGAGGCATCCACTCAGCCAGCAGGTGGAAAAAACTTTAGACCGGGCTCCTTTTAATGGAGCTAAGGTCGTATCAACAGGAGGCTAGAGCAGCAATTCTCAGCGAGTGGGATAAAGGGAACAAGAAAACGCTACTGGTCCTTCCTACCGGATGCGGGAAAACGATTGTATTTGCTAAAGTGACGGAAGACTGCGTAAGGGCCGGTGACCGGGTGCTGATTGTAGCACACCGGGCCGAGCTCTTAGAGCAGGCAAGCGATAAAATTAACAAAGCTACCGGCCTTGTCAGTGCGGTAGAAAAAGCAGAACAAAGCTGTTTAGGAAGTTGGTACCGGGTCGTTGTTGGCTCGGTACAGACTTTAACTAGGGAAAAAAGACTGCAGCAATTTGATAAAAATTACTTTGACACCATCATTGTTGATGAAGCTCACCACTGTATATCGGACAGCTATCAAAATGTTTTACAGTATTTTGATGAAGCCAAAGTATTAGGAGTTACAGCGACGCCTGATCGGGGCGATATGAGAAATTTAGGACAATATTTCAACAGCTTGGCTTATGAATACACTCTGCCTAAAGCGATTAAAGAAGGCTATTTGAGCAAAATCAAAGCGCAAACCATACCTCTTCGGTTGGACCTTACCGGAGTTGGAATGCAAAGCGGTGATTTTAAAGCCGGTGATCTTGGAAACGCTCTTGATCCTTATTTATACCAAATCGCTCAGGAGATGGTGAAATACTGTGCCGATCGCAAAACTGTTGTATTTCTGCCTTTGGTGAAAACCAGTCAGAAATTCCGGGACATTTTAAATGAAGTCGGCTTTCGGGCGGCGGAGGTTAATGGTAACAGTGATGACCGGTCGGAAGTACTGCAAGATTTTGAACAAGGAAAATACAATGTACTTTGTAATTCGATGCTATTAACGGAAGGCTGGGATTGTCCCAGCGTGGATTGCGTTGTTGTCCTCCGACCGACTAAAGTACGCAGTCTATATTGCCAGATGGTAGGGCGTGGTACCCGGCTATCTCCAGGAAAAGAAGAATTGTTGTTGCTAGACTTTCTCTGGCATACGGAACGGCATGAACTTTGCCGCCCAGCACATCTTATTGCCACTAATGAAGAAGTGGCCCAAAAGATTACGGAAAAGATTGAGCAGTCTCCTTGCCCGCTGGATTTAGAAGTTGTGGAAAAGCAGGCTTCCGAAGATGTAGTGGCAGCCCGGGAAGAAGCGCTGGCCAAGAAACTTGCGGAAATGAAAAAAAGAAAACGGAAGCTAGTGGATCCGCTGCAGTTCGAAATGTCGATTCAAGCGGAAGATCTTTCCGGATATATACCGTCATTTGGATGGGAATGTGCGCCGCCGAGTGAAAAACAGGTTAAAACTCTTGAAAAGTTAGGCATCTTCCCGGATGAAATCGGAAATGCCGGCAAAGCTGCAAAACTGCTGGACAGACTAGATAAACGCAGAACAGAGGGGCTTACTACCCCTAAACAAATTCGCTTTTTAGAAAACCGCGGGTTCCAGCATGTCGGTACCTGGCAATTTGAAAATGCCAAAACATTAATTGACCGAATAGCTGCAAATGGCTGGCATATACCGCAAGGCATAACACCTAATGAGTATAGACCGGCGGCATATATAGAGCAATCTGGGAATTGGTAGATTAATTGAAAGGACTGTGTGAATTATGATCACAAATATAGATGTATCAAAAATTCATCCTCACTATGATAATCCGCGTAAAGACCTTGGCGATCTTACTGAGCTCGCTAATAGTATTAAAAGCAATGGGATTTTGCAAAACCTTACGGTTGTCCCATGGTTTTCGAAAATAACCGGCGTTGGCGCAGATGATCCAAAACAGCAGGAAGAAATGGGGTACATTGTTGTTATTGGCCACCGCCGACTGGCGGCCGCAAAACTCGCAGGGGTGACGGAAATTCCCTGTCATATATCCAACATGAGTTACCGTAAGCAAATTTCTACTATGCTACTTGAGAATATGCAACGAAATGACCTAACTATATATGAACAGGCGCAAGGTTTTCAAATGATGCTTGACCTCGGAGAATCAATTAATGATATCTCTCAGAATACCGGATTTTCGGAAACTACCGTTCGGCGCCGGGTGAAGCTCTTGGAGTTTGATAAAGAAAAATTTCGTCAATCAGTTGAACGTGGCGGCACATTAATGGACTATGCAGAGCTAGATAAAATTCAGGACATCAATATCAGAAACAGTGTTCTCGAGAAGATTGGAACATCAAATTTTAAGTGGGAGCTACAGAATGCTATTGAAAATGAAAAGCATGAAAAAAATAGAGTCCTAATAATTGCGGAGCTTGAAAAATTTGCGACACAGGTTGAAAGAAATAGTGGATTGCAGTATGTCAATTCGTATAGTCTATCGCAGAAAATTGAAGTTACTGCACCGGAGGATGCTGGTACCGTAGAATATTTTTTTCAAGCAAATAAACACAGTAGTTATATAACCCTATTTAAAAAATTTGATGGTAACAATTCAAAACAAACGGAACCAGCATGGCTTGAAAAACAAAGAGAGCAAGAAGAACGTCGGGCTGCTCTGAATGAAATATCAAAACGGGCGTATCAGCTTAGATGCAATTTTATAAAAGAGATATCAAACGCCAGCGCTAAAAAGAATACGGACGTCATAATTGAATATTTGTTGCGGGGAATGCTCAGCGACGATTATAGGTATCCTGATCTCGAAGAATTTGCCGAATTTCTCGACATTGAAATTGATGAAGAAGATGAAGAAAACTTTGACAACAATATTGCGGATCACGTTACAACTCAACCGGAACGTCATTTGTTGACCACAGCCTATTTACTGCTTGATTCAGTTCAAGAGAAATATTATGGCTGGAATAATCAGCATGACGACAATGAAACGCTAAACACAGTATATGACTTCATTGCAAAGCTTGGATATGAAATATCTGAAGAAGAACAATCTATGCGTGACGGCACACACGAGTTGTTTATTAGTGAAAATGAGGATAAGTAGATGGATAAGACAGAAATACTTTCTCTTCTCGAGTACATTGATCCGTCAAACCTTTCCTATCAGGAATGGGTTAATGTCGGCATGGCGCTCAAGCAGGAAGGGTATACGGCCAGTGACTGGGACAATTGGAGCAAGCGGGATCTAGCCAGATATCGCAGCGGTGAATGCTTCAAGAAATGGACTTCCTTTCAAGGAAGTCCTACCCCGGTAACTGCTGGCACCATTGTGGATATGGCTAAAGCCGGCGGTTGGGAACCATCCAGTAGAAAAGAAGATTATGAATTGGATTGGGATGATATGATCGGCAGTACTAAAGCCGAAAAAGTCGTTGTTGATAAAAATTGGCTGGAAGGCCGTGAGGTTGTTGAGCCTGAAAAATGGGATCCGGTCAAAGATATCGTCAAGTACCTGGAGACTCTTTTTGACAGTACCGAAAATGTTGGTTATGTGACAAGCGCATGGCAAAAAGAAGGCGAAAACAAGTATCTTCCCACGAAGGGGAACTGGGATCGGACAGTCGGCCAACTTATCGAAGAACTGAATATGTGTGAGGGTGACATTGGCCTTGTTTTTGGCGACTATAAGGAAGAATGCGGCGCGTGGATCCGCTTCAATCCATTAGACGGCAAAGGTGTAAAAAATGAGAATGTCACGGATTTTCGTTATGCACTGGTTGAATCTGACCGACTGGAAATTGACAAGCAAAATGAAATCATTCGAGCATTAGAGCTTCCGGTGGCTTGCCTGGTGCATTCCGGAGGGAAAAGCCTGCATGCGATTGTTCGCATCGATGCGGCAAACTATGATGAGTATCGCAAGCGTGTAGATTATCTTTATGCCGTATGCAAAAAGAACGGCTTAGAAATAGATACGCAAAACCGAAATCCGTCCCGGCTTTCCAGGATGCCTGGTGTGGTCCGTAACGGTCATAAACAGTGGCTGGTTGATACTAATATCGGAAAGGCCAATTTCCCCGAGTGGAAAGAATGGATTGAAAGCGTAAATGATGATTTGCCGGAACCGGAAAGCATGGCAGCCGCATGGGACAACTTACCGGAGCTGGCGCCATCCCTTATTGACGGTATTCTCCGGCAGGGCCATAAAATGCTCATTGCCGGGCCGTCAAAGGCCGGAAAATCGTTCGGGCTTATAGAGTTATGCTGCGCCATCGCCGAGGGGCAAAAATGGCTGAACTGGATTTGTGCCCAGGGGAAAGTATTATACGTCAACCTGGAGCTGGATCGGGCTAGCTGCTTGCATCGTTTCAAAGATGTATATCAGGCTCTGGGGTGGGCACCGAAGAACGTCAGCAATATTGATATCTGGAATCTGCGCGGTAAATCCATCCCTATGGATAAGTTGGCGCCTAAACTGATCCGGCGTGCTGCCAAGAAAAACTATATTGCCATCATTATTGACCCGATTTACAAGGTAATTACCGGGGATGAAAACAGCGCCGATCAGATGGCCAACTTTTGCAATCAATTTGACAAGGTATGTACGGAGCTTGGCTGCGCGGTGATCTACTGTCACCATCATAGTAAAGGAGCCCAGGGCGGTAAACGGTCTATGGACCGGGCGTCAGGATCTGGCGTATTCGCCCGGGATCCGGACGCACTGCTTGACCTGATCGAGCTGGATATGACAGACGAATTACTGAAGCAAGAAGAAAATAAGGCCGTATGTGCCGCCTGTGTGGCTTTCCTTGAGGCGAATTATCCTAGCTGGGAAGATGATGTTTCACAGGATGACCAATGCAGCGAGAGGGCTATGCTGGATTATAGCAAAAAAGTATTGTCGCAAGACATGCATCTGAAGCTTACGAATATTGTGTATTCGACTCGGCTGCGAGTTCGGCAGCGGACAGCCTGGCGTATTGAAGGGACGCTGCGGGAGTTCCCAAAATTCTCACCAATTAACCTCTGGTTTGATTATCCGGCACATTATGTAGACAAGATTGGTGTTCTCAAAGATGTGGGAGTAGATGGCGATCAGCCCTCTTGGAAGCGAAACTTCAAAAAGAAAAAGTCACCGGCAGAAAGCAAAAAAGAACGGGGGACATCACTGCAAACGGCATTTGAAGCGGCCGGTTTTAGTGGGCAGCCGACCGTAAAGGGAATGGCAGAATATATGGGTGTAACGGAAAAAACTGTAAAAAACCACGTAAGAGAACACGGTGGATTCATGGTTGATAATCAAGGAAACGTCGTTAAGAAGGAAAAGTGAAAGACGGAAAAACTCGAATTAGTTTCGAGAATTTCTGATTTGGAAAATATCGAAAAGTTGCGAGTTTTTCCGATATGGAAAGTTAAAAATCTTCGAGAATTTCCTAAGTGGAAAAAGTCGAAAAAACACCGAGTTTTTCCGATTCGGAAACGCGCCTATATATATAAATATATAATTTGCGTTTTCCGCCCTCACGGTCAAGGGGAAAAAATAGTCGGGGGCGTAGGAAGCCCCCCGACATACTTTTCCCTTTCCTTGACAAAAGAAAATTGCTTAAGCTGTTTATTTTAGATGGGAGAAAATGTAAAAATGAAAAAGAATAAGATGAGCAAGAATTTGGAAGCCGCAAGATGTATGCTGCCACTTAGGCATTCAATCCCAGGGCAAGATTTTGATATTAAAAACAGTGAAGCAATTCAGTGGCTGATTGAAAGTCCTGATATCTTGAATTATGTTTGGAATAATCTTAAAAACAGTGATTTTGTATTTTATAATCCCGAGACAGGCAAATGGCAAGGTGTAGATTATGAACCAGATGATGATTGAATTTTTTGTACCGATCATTCCGCCAACAGTTACACATCAGGAAAAGAAAGTCACTGTAGTAAAAGGTAAACCGGTATTTTATGAGCCGCCAGAGTTAGTCGATGCTCGGCAGAAACTGACTGCATATTTGGCATCTCATACACCCAAGGAAAAGTTTACTGGCCCATTGCAGCTTATTACCAAATGGCTTTATCCCAAAGGTAACCATGAAGATGGTGAATATAAAACTACCAAGCCAGATACGGATAACATGATAAAGCTTTTGAAGGATGTTATGACAGGACTGGGGTTTTGGAAAGATGATGCCCTGGTGGCCAGTGAGATTACAGAAAAATTCTATGGGGACAAACCGGGAATATATATTCGTATTAATAAACTTTAAGAGGCTATCGGAGGGATACGATGAGAAAACCATGGTTTTGTCAAGAATGTCGTGTAGTTATGAAATACGATGAAAAATATGATTTTCATAAGTGCCCAGAATGTGGGTTTGAAGCGTGGCCGCCTGATAAAGTGCAACCGGTTGATGAGATAACAAGCTTAATGAAAGATAAAGCTAAGGCACATAAACCAAGAGAAGTACCACCAGCAGGGGAAGCCATGTTAGGAGGTGGCGGTAGTAAGAATTCAGTAAAAAAACCGAAGTCAAAAAAACTATCATTGCATCAACTGAATTTAAAATTGCACAACGAAGTTTGACAAAATAGCATTCGGGTGTATAATATGGCCTGTGGATGTCCTATCCATAAAAAACCGCTCTCTAATTGAGGGCGGTTATATTTATTTGCGGCAAACAGAATAAAAGCGCATACTGTTTGCCGTTCTTGTTATTATCGCAATGCAGAGGCAGGGTTATTTAATCCTTTTGCCGAAAGATGTATAAAAATGGTAAAAGGATGGTGTTTTAAATGTTTGTGGTACAAAGCGAAAATGATCCTTGCCCGAAGTGTGGAGGTAAACTTAAACGAGATCAGCGTACTTTAAGGGAGAATGTGGTTGATGGAAAAGTATCTAAGCAAGTTGAAAGTTTTGTAAAATGCATCAGTGATAAATGTGATTTTGAGCAAGGTTTATCAATGAATTATCGTAATTTCTAAATACTTATGAGCACGAAAAATAATCCTTTTTGCCAAAGGGCATTTAAAGGGGGAGATATTTTGGTAAATTTGACTATTAAAGAAAAAGTATTAATTGCTATTTATTGTGAATATATAAAAGATGAATTACCGAATTATCGTAGTGTAAATAATGAATTGGAAAAAATAATTGATAAAAATATATTAGACAATGCCTATAAAAAACTTAATCTTGAAAATTTGGTGGGAGGAATAGATGTAGCGGCGGATGGTGGAATAATGCTTTCTATCGATATATTAGACCCAACCGTAAAGGGTATTGAATTAGCTGAGTCAATTTTTCAAATTCAAAATAATGATTTATTGCAAGCTAAAATAGAGAAAATATATAATTTTGTTAGCAAAACTGCAAGTGGTGTATTAGAGAAATCGCTAACTGCGCTAATATTGAAACTAATAGGTTGTTAATTATTTAAGCGTCCTTCGGGGCGCTTTTCCTATACCCATTTTTAGGAGGTGCATCATGCAAAACTTTAATTTGACTGATTGTGAACGTCATGGGATAGTGAACGTAATTATTGCCTCCTAATAACAGGGGACTCTCAACTATGAATAAGATTTTGCGATAAGTTGCATTCTAACTAAAAAGAATTTTGGAGGGCTGCTTTCGTGGAAGATAGATTAACGAGAGGATTCATTGCAGGTGTAGTCGGTGGTATTGGTATGAATTTATGGGGCTTTTTTGCAGGCTTAATGAATTTTACCACATTGCGTATGGCGGATTGGGCGGTAATAATGATATACGCCCACACGCCGCCGTTCGATTCCGGTGAAATTATTTTCGCACTTTTGGGCCAATTATTTTTTACGGGCGCTTTAGGAGCCGCATTCGTTTACTTGCTACGTTTGGTAACAAGCAAAAATCTTATTTTTAAAGGTTGGTTTTTTTCAGTACTAATATGGTTTTTCATTTACGCAGTTACCACGCTATTTAAGGTTGAAGGTACCATGCCATTACCATTCAAGACTGCAGTAGCTAATTTTATTGCGGCGACTATATATGGGTTGGCACTGCCGATTGCACTAAAAATTCTTACTGTGAGGCTAGATTCAACACAAATGTCTATGGCACCCGCTATGAAACCATTAAATAAGTCAGAGGAAGATGAGTCCTGAATTTGAGCCGATAAGGCTCTTTTTTCATGTCTGAAACAAGGAGGCGAACGTCATGCCAACAGTAACCTGTAAATTAATAGACTGTAAACATCACGGAATCGAAACCTGTACCGCTTGCCGCGTTGGTATTGATGGAGTGGGGCAGGTTGAGTGTTATGAGCCGATTCCGCGGTCCGCTCTTATACATGAGCAGTTTAATTCTGGATGTACTAAAACTCAGCGAGGATATAAATCTAATAGGGTTACTGGGGTGTTAAAATAAAAGCCGGATAGATGTAAAAACCTATCCGGAGTGGACCTTGCACGTTAATTAGTACTATTATAAATGGGTCTTAGCATTAATAGCTTTTTTGTCCAATATTGCATTCACATTGATAGTGACAACGAAAGGCACGGAAAACTTAACATGTACCTCAAGGTGCCGTAACACCATGTAAATCACCTCCGCGTAGGTTGAA
>Ga0316604_10001478_pt1 | contig 20600 bp, 16 predicted proteins | sample OWC_soil_day20_C_FD_207650 | JGI IMG/M metagenome (GOLD analysis project Ga0316604, IMG submission 207650) | Wetland soil microbial communities from Old Woman Creek delta, Ohio, United States - OWC_soil_day20_CT | ecosystem: Environmental > Terrestrial > Soil > Wetlands | place: USA: Ohio...
AGGAAGTGCTGGTCCAGCTCGGCGCCAAGGTGGCTGAAGGCGCCCTGCTGATCAAGGTGGAAACGGGTGCCGCCGCTGCGGCGCCGGTTTCTGCTCCTGCAGCACAGTCGACCGCAGCAGTCGCCCCGGCGGCAGCGCCCGTCGCCGCTCCGGTCGCCGGCAGCCATGCCGGCGGTGCCGACATCGAGTGCGAGATGCTCGTCCTCGGCGCCGGCCCCGGCGGCTATTCGGCAGCCTTCCGCTCGGCCGACCTCGGCATGAAGACGGTCATCGTCGAGCGTTACGCAACGCTGGGCGGCGTCTGCCTCAACGTCGGCTGCATTCCGTCCAAGGCACTGCTGCACGTCGCCGCGGTCATGGAAGAAGCCCAGCACGCAGCCGATCTCGGCGTCACCTTCGCCGCGCCGCAAGTCGATATCGACAAGCTGCGCGCCCACAAGGACAAGGTCGTCGGCAAGCTGACCGGCGGTCTGGCCGGCATGGCCAAGGGCCGCAAGGTCGACATCGTGCGCGGTTTCGGCACCTTCCTCGATCCGCATCACATCGAGGTCGAAGTGACTGACGGCGCGGGCCAGGACAAGACCGGTTCGAAGAAGGTCATCAAGTTCCAGAAATGCATCATCGCTGCCGGTTCGGCCGCCGTGCATCTGCCCTTCATTCCGAAGGACCCGCGCATCGTCGATTCGACCGGCGCGCTTGAACTGCGCTTCGTGCCGAAAAAGATGCTGGTCATCGGTGGCGGCATCATCGGCCTCGAAATGGCGACCGTCTATTCGACCCTCGGCGCTCGCGTCGATGTCGTCGAAATGATGGATGGCCTGATGCAGGGCCCCGACCGCGACGCCGTCAAGGTCTGGGAAAAGCAGAACGCCAGCCGTTTCGACAAGATCATGCTGAAGACCAAGACCGTTGCGGTCGACGCCAAGGAAGACGGTCTTTACGTCACCTTCGAAGGCGAAGGGGTGTCACCGGAACCGGTCAAGTACGACATGATCCTGCAAGCCGCCGGCCGCGCGCCGAACGGCAAGAAGATCGGTGCCGACAAAGCCGGTGTCGCCGTCACCGACCGTGGTTTCATCAACGTCGATGCCCAGATGCGGACCAACGTGCCGCACATCTTCGCCATCGGCGACGTCGTCGGCAATCCGATGCTGGCCCACAAGGCGGTGCATGAAGCGCACGTCGCGGCCGAAGTCGCCGCCGGTCACAAGGCCGCTTTCGACGCCACCGTGATCCCGGGCGTCGCCTACACCCACCCCGAAGTGGCGTGGGTCGGCTACACCGAAGATCAGGCCAAGCAGGAAGGCCGCAAGGTCGAGTCCGCCAAGTTCCCGTGGGCGGCTTCCGGTCGCGCCATTGCCAACGGTGCCGAGTACGGCTTCACCAAGCTGATCTTCGATGCCGAAACGCATCGCGTCATCGGCGGGGCGATTGTCGGCCCGAACGCCGGCGACATGATCGGCGAAGTCTGCCTGGCCATCGAGATGGGCTGCGACGCGGTCGATATCGGCAAGACCATCCACCCGCACCCGACACTGGGCGAAACGGTGGGTATGGCGGCCGAAGTGGCGCACGGCACTTGCACCGATGTGCCGGCCCCGCGCAAGAAGTAAGTCCCGCTAGGCTAAACTAGCGTTCGGTTTGGGCGACGGCAACCCCGTCGCCCTTTTTTATGTCTATTGAACGCGATGACTGCCACCACCCAACTACCCCGCCGCTCCGCCGAGGAGCAAATCCGTCTCGAAGCCGCCCTGCGCGACGTTTTCGAGCACAAGCTGTGCTTCAACGAACTGCTCGGTTTCAAGGTCGAATCCCTCGATCCGGCCGCGCCGCAGATCAGCTTCGCCATGCGCCAGGAACTGATCGGCCATTACCAGCATGGCCGCCTGCATGGCGGCGTGATCGCCACCGTGCTCGACACCGTCGGCGGTCTGGCGGTGACGGTCGCCGTCGCCGAAAAATTCAACAGCGAGACAACCGAACAGGTCGGCCACCGCTTCGGCCGCATCGGCACCATCGATCTGCGCACCGACTACCTGCATCAGGGCATCGGCAAAAAATTCACGGCCACCGGACGGATCACCCGTCTCGGCGGCCGCATTGCTTCGGTGCAGATGACGCTGGAAAATGAAACCGGCCTGCTCATCGCCACCGGTGGCGCCTCCTACGTCATCAGCTGATTACAGGATCGGCAGCCCCTGCTGCTCGCCGCGCTCATAGACGACATTGGCGCGGCCGACGATCAGCGGGTCGAGATTGCCGATCCGCTCGGTGTCCTTGTTGTTGTACGGCAGTTTGTGCAGCACGTAGCGCATCGCATTGAGGCGCGCCCGCTTCTTGCAGTTTGACTTGATCACCGTCCACGGCGCGTCGGCGGTGTCGGTGTGGAAGAACATCGCCTCCTTGGCCTTGGTGTAGTCGTCCCATTTGTCGAGGGAGGCCATGTCGATCGGCGACAGCTTCCACTGTTTCAGCGGATGCACCTTGCGTTCGCGGAAGCGGCGGCGCTGCTCCTCGCGGCTGACCGAAAACCAGAATTTGATCAGATGCGTCCCGTTGCGGGCCAGCATGCGCTCGAACTCCGGGGCCTGACGGACGAACTCGCCGTATTCCTGGTCGCTGCAGAAGCCCATCACCCGCTCGACGCCGGAACGGTTGTACCAGGAGCGGTCGAATAGCACGATCTCGCCGTTGGTCGGCAGATGCTGCACGTAACGCTGGAAATACCACTGGCCGCGCTCGATCTCGCTCGGCTTTTCCAGCGCCACGACGCGGGCACCGCGTGGATTGAGATGCTCCATGAAGCGCTTGATGGTACCGCCCTTGCCCGCCGCATCGCGCCCCTCGAAAAGGATCACCACTTTCTGCCCGGTTTCCTTGACCCAGGCCTGCAGCTTCAGCAACTCGACCTGCAGTCGGTATTTCTGCCGCTCGTAATTGCGGCGCTGCATCAGGTTCTTGTAGGGGTAACCGCCGTCACGCCAGTCCCGGGCCAGTTCCTCGTCGGGGCTGACCGGCAAGTCACCGGTGACGACGCCTTGCTGCTTGAGCAGGCCCTTGAGCAAGGCGACCGACTCTTCGCTCGACAGGCCGGCAATAACGTCGCGCATGGCGCCCATTTTTGCCTCCTGGGCACCGTCGACCGCAGCACTGACGCTGAAGGCCTCGATGGCCGGCGGCTTCAGGACCGGGGCGACATCACCGCTGGCCACCGGCCGCGGCGGCCGCGCGCTGATTTTCTTCGGGGCGGCGTCCGGAACCGCCGGCTGGCTTGCTGTTGTCTTTTTTCTGCTAACCATGCTCTCTCCATCGATCGATGCCAAAGAGCTTATTTCACGCCTAAGCCGTGCCCTTGTCTAGTCCAGCAATTCGACCGGAATCATCGCCCGCAGCACGGTCTGGCTATCGCCCCGACGGACCCGGCTGCTCAACCACCACAAGGCGCCCTTCTTGATGCTCCAGTCCGCCTCCTGTCCAGCGAGCAGCAAGGAAGCCAGACGGCCAAGCGAGGGCTGGTGGCCAATGATCAAGACCGAACCGGGGGCCTGCGGCCAGCCGGAAGCAGCGATCAGTTCGGAAACGCAAGCCTCGGGACCGATCTTGCGATGGGTCTCGAAGGGCAGTTTCAGGGCTTCGGCCGTCTGTTGCGTGCGCACGGCCGGACTGACGATGATGCGCAGATCCTTCGGTTGATGCGCGCGAATCCAGGCGCCCATGGTGCGCGCCTGCTTCTCGCCGCGCTCGGTCAGCCGGCGCTTCATGTCGTCCTCGCCATCCTCCGCTTCGGCGTGGCGCCACAGCAACAAATCCATGCTCGTCTCTCTGTTCAAAACCGGCATCATGGGCCTCCATTGTTACGTCCGCATTGCAAAGTATAGGCCGGGGCCATCAGGGAAAGGTTGACAGCTGGCCCCGGCCTTCACTAGAGTCAAGACATCCCAAGGGGGAGTAGCTCCCATCCGGCCTGTCGTCATCACGAAGCCCCCGCTTCCGGCAACCGGGCAGCAGAACAGCGCTGCGAGCAAGACCTTTGCCGCGACGGCAAGGCTCCTTTGGCATTCCATGGCCCTGCCCACTCCGGCACGGGCCATTTGCTTTGTGGAATGCGCGAAAGGAAACATCATGGAAACCATCGGCAGTCTGGGTTTATGGACGGGCTTTGCCGCCATTGTGCTGGTCATGCTGGCCATCGACCTCTTCGTCGTCGGTGGCGGCAAGGAGCATCGGGTCACTTACAAGGAAGCGGCCATCTGGTCGATGGTCTGGATCAGCCTGACCTTCGCCTTCGCCGGGGCCCTGTGGTGGCATCTCGACGGCAGTTTGGGACGCGAAGTCGCCAATACCCGGGCCCTCGAATTCATCACCGGCTACTTGATCGAAAAAGCCCTGGCGGTCGACAACGTCTTCATCTGGCTGATGCTGTTCGGCTACTTCGCAGTACCTGCCGAATTGCAGAAGCGCGTGCTGCTCTACGGCGTGCTCGGCGCCATCGTCATGCGCACGGTGATGATCTTTGCCGGCGCCTGGCTGATCAGCCAGTTCCACTGGATTCTGTACATTTTCGGCGGCTTCCTGCTGATCACCGGCGTCAAGATGTACTGGTTCGCCGACGAAAAGCCCGACCTCGACAACAACCGACTGATCCAGTGGCTGCGCCGCCACCTGAAGATCAGCAGCGACTTCGACGGTCAACGCTTCTTTACCTGGCAAAACGGCGCCCGTCACGCCACCCCGCTCTTGCTCGCCCTGGTCCTGGTCGAGATCTCCGACCTGATTTTCGCCGTCGATTCAATCCCGGCCATTTTTGCGATCACCACCGATCCGTTCATCGTGCTGACCTCCAACATCTTCGCCATCCTCGGCCTGCGTGCCATGTACTTCCTGCTCGCCGGGGTCGCCGACCGTTTCTCGCTGCTAAAGTATGGACTCGCAGTCGTCCTCATGTTCATCGGCGTCAAAATGCTGCTGATCGATCTCTACAAGATCCCGGTTGGCTTTTCGCTGGCCGTCGTCGCCGTCATCATCGGCACCTCGGTCTGGGCCTCTCTGCGCAAGGAAGCCCGAATGAAACGCACCGGCTAGCGATTTTCGAGGCGGCTGTAGTCGAGGATGGCCGCCTCGCGCGGGGCGATCCGCCGCCATTCGGCATGGATCGCATCGCTCAGCGGCCAGAAACGGGGATCGCTCCGGCGCACGCCATAACGCTCGGTCAGGCGGACCAGATCGTCCTCACGCTTCAAGCCGGCCACCAGATCGGTGAAATTCGGCAATTCTGCGGCGTCGACCGCATAGATCGCATTCGGATAGGCGCCAACCACGCCATCCAGCGCCAGCAGCGTGTCTTCCTCGGGCAGGCGACGTTTCGACTCGCGGATGATTTCGGCAACATTGCTGTGGGCGCTGTTACGCACCAATGAAACGAGATGCAGGCTGCGGTCAGCCCGCCGCACGGCCAGCAAGCTGTTCTCCGGCATCACCGACGCCGCGATGCCGGCGACCGCCCCCAGGCGGCGCAAGTGGACTACCTCCGGCCGACTCCAGCCATTCGCCGCCCAGTCCAGACTGGCTTCGCGCACCGGCGCCATGCGTTGGAGCAGCGCCTGGTACAACTCGTCGAGCGGCTTGGCGCTGCGGAAACGCATGCCGCTTTCCTGCGAAAAATAGGCGGCAGCATCGGAAAAATAGCGACTATGAGCTCCGTTTCGGCCGCGATACCAGTGATCGAGCACCGGCTGACGGGCCTGCAGCGGCAGCAGGGTGAGGAAATTCAGTTCGCCTTCCATGCGCAGGAAATCCATGTACAGACGTGTGGCGACCTGATGGCCGAGGTTGCCGTAAACGTCGAAGCCGGCGACCAGCAGGTAATGCATGCGCTCCAACAGCGGATAGCCGAGCAACAGCGTCGTCTGCGGCTTTTCTCCGGCCAGGCCGCGCACGACGGAAGCACTGTCGAAATGGCGAAAAACGGTCAGCGCAGCATTCGGATTCCGCCCCTCGCCATTCCACAACTTGTTGACGTGCGGCAGGAAGTCCTTGCTCGCCGACTGAGCCAGCACCTTGCTCTTCGACTCCAAATAACGGTTTTCCAGTGTCGCGTAGTCACGCCAGGCGAGCAGGCCGGCCGTACTTTCGTGCTCGGCCGGCAAGCGCAAGGCCGGCATCGCGGCATCGAGCATGGCATCCATCAAACGATTTTCCTTGCTATCCGGATTGACGAATACCACCCAGAAATGATCGTTGATCACATTCAGGGCAACCTGCCCCCGGCAGACCGGCCCTTTCATGAAGCCCATCAGCGTGAATTGCGCCTCGTCCAGCATGAAGCGATAGCGCGCCTCCACCGGCAGTGCACGGAAGGTGACGAAAGGATTGGAGGCGACCTCCGCCGCATAACCGGGCAACTGTTCGACCCGGTAATTCGGCGCCAAAAACCAGCCCCGCAATCGGCTCAGGCGCTCGGCATCGAGTTTGAGCGGCATATGCGTCTTGGCAACCGCCGTCGCCTCCAGCCGTTGCAGGCGGTAATAAACCCGCTCGATGCCAGGGTCGTCATACGGCCGGCGCGTCACCACCCGCTCGATCGGCACACCCGACGGCGTCCGACTACGGACCAGTTCGAAGAAGACGCCGGGCAACTCGTCAAAATAAAGATGACCGATATACCAGTGCTCGTAGATGTAACGAGCCGCCAGTTGCTCCTTCAGGCTGTCGCCATTGAGGAATTGCTCCCACTCGCCCACCTTGGCCCGGATCGCGGCCGGCAACGGGGCTGGCGGCGTATAGGGCGCACCGGCTTCCAGCCACTTGCTCAGCGTCGCATGCTCAGCCGCCGGCAAGGCCGGCAGACCAAAGGGCATGCCGCGCTGCGGATGCTGCCGCGCATACTCGTCCACGCCCTCGGCTCGAACGCAGACCTGTGTGCGGTCGAGCGAAAAATCAAAATCCCGCTCCGGCAAGGCGCCGGCCTCCGGCCCGGGATTTTGCTGCTTCAAGCTGAGCAGACGGTGCATGACCCCGGCTGTGCGATTTGCCTCGGGCGTCGACTGCCGCTCGTTGAGAACCGGAAAAAAGCCCATCTGACGCCAAGCCACTGTCGTCTGCGCATCCACCCCCAGCCGGGTCGGCTGCGCGGCAAGCAGGCGCGTGCTGGAATAGACGACCTCCGGATTCGCACCGCGCGTCAGGCCGGCATAACTGGCCAGGTTCAACTGGCACGGTGCGTCGTAGCAGGCGTGGCAACTGACGCAACGTTGATCGAGGAGCGGCCGGACATCGCGCCAGTAATCGGGCGACGGACCGTTGGCCGCGACCGGCAAGCGATCAAAGCGGGCCGGATCGGCGACCCCGAAACGATCATCGAGGTGCAGCGAAATCACCGTTGCGCAAGCGCTCAACAGCAGAAAAAGGAGAGGGGCTAGTTTGCGCATCGCTTGACCGTTCGAACCACGTGGAGCAGGCAACAAGCACCCCGCACGACACCGGAAATAAGGAATGGCGGGGAGAATACCCGAGGCCGGTACGCCATGCCACAGAGAACAGACGCCATCGCCTCCCCGGTGAGGCAGTTCAGCCGGTCTTGGCCTTCAGCGCTTTTTTCGGGTAAATGTCGAAGCGGCTCGATTTGCCTTCGAGCGCATAGCCGGGCTGCACCCCGGCAATGGTCGGCGCCTTGCGCGGCCGCTTGACCACCACCCGGTGCGTCGCCAGCGCCAGGGCGGCCGCCAGCAGGGCCGGCGCATCGTCATCGGCGCCGGCCAAAGGGCGGAACAGGCGCATTTCCTTCTTGACCAGCGCACTCTTGTCGCGGTGGGGAAACATCGGGTCCAGATAGATGACCTGCGGCACTTCGTCCGGCCAGGCTTGCATCAGTTCGATGGCATTACCGAAGCGCAGATGCATCCGGCCGACAATCGGGGCTACCTCGGGGTCGGCCATGGCGCGCGCCAGCCCATCCTCCAGCAGGGCGGCAATCACCGGCTGGCGTTCGATCAGCCGGACGGCGCAACCAAGTTCGGCCAGCACGAAGGCATCGCGACCGAGGCCGGCAGTGGCATCGAGGACGAGTGGTCGCACGCCGGGCTGGATGCCGACCGCCTTGGCGATCATCTGGCCGCTACCACCACCAAACAGCCGACGGTGCGCCACCGCCCCTTCGACAAAGTCGACCCGCACCGGCCCCGGGGCATCCGGCCCCAGTTCGACAAACTGCAAGCCATCGCCACCCAGCTGGACGGCAAAATCGGCCTCGCCCGTCAGAGGCAAATGCAAACGCTCTGCCCAGCCGGCAGCCGCAGCCGCAAAGGCTGGCTCCAGCGCGTCAACACGGATCATGACCGGCAGAGAGTCGGTGCTCATCGGGTACCCCAAAAGCAAAAAAGCCAACCATTGCTGGTTGGCTTTTTCTACCTTGCGAACAAGGATAATTCTGGTGGCCAATCGCGGAATCGAACCACGGACACGCGGATTTTCAATCCGCTGCTCTACCAACTGAGCTAATTGGCCAAAACGAGCGCGCATTATAGCGATGAGAATCAGTGCTGGCAAGACAATTCAGCATTCGGCGCAAAAAAAGCTCGCCCTCCCCCAATCAGGTGCCAATCGGTGGCGACTGGCGATAGAGTTCCGAAAAGTCGTCAGGCTCCGGCGGCGGCGGTGGCGGCGCTTGCCAGGCCGCAAAGACCACCCGTGCCACGGCACCACGGCCCTGCGGATTGGGCCGCAAACTGGCGCGCGAACCATGCTGCATGGCAATTTCCTGAACGATGGCCAGGCCCAGGCCACTGCCCTCGGTCATCGCATCGTCGACGCGGTAAAAGCGCTCGAAAACCAGCTCCGCCTGCTCTTCGCTGATCCCGATCCCGTCATCCTCGACCTCAAGGACGACGCTGACCTGATTGTTCAGGATACGACAAGTGACATGACCGCCCCTCGGGGTATAGCGCAGCGCGTTGTCGATCAGGTTCTTGGCAAGTTCGCGCAACAGAAAGGCATTGCCCATGATCATCGCGTCGTTGTCCGCCTCGTAGCCCAGATCAATGCCCTTTTCGATGGCAACCATGACCCAGTCCTCCACCACATCGCGAATCAGGGCAGCGAGATCGAGCGGCTCATGCCGCTGCTGGGCCGGCTCGCCGCCCTCGGTACGGGCGAGGGTGAGCAATTGATTAACCAGGCGCCCGGCCCGGTCCACCCCGACCGCGATCTGGCGCAAGGCGTGACGCAAGGCCTCCGGATCGGTTTCGCGGATGGCGAACTGGGCCTGGGTTTTCAGGCCGGTCAGTGGCGTGCGCATCTGGTGCGCTGCATCGGCGACGAAGCGCTGTTGTGCCTCGACGTTTTTCTTCATGCGCTCCAGCATGGCGTTGAAGGCTTCGACCAGCGGCTCCAGTTCTTCCGGCACGCGACGGGTGGCAATCGGCGACAAGTCGGCGGGTTCTCGGGCCTCGATGGTTTGGCGCAGCCGGGTCAGCGGCCGCAAGCCCCGGGAGAGACCGAACCAGACGAGCATGACGGCCAGTGGAATGATCACGAACTGCGGCAGGATGACGCTGGCGACGATCTTGTTGGCCAGTTGGGTCCGCTTCTCGGTCGTTTCGGCGACTTCGACGACAATCCAGCGCTCGCGGGGCAAGGTCGGATCGGCCAGCCAGGTATAGGCAAAGCGCAGATCCTGACCGTTGTATTCGGCATCACGCAGGTAGATTTCCCCGGTCAACGAGGCATCGCCGGGCAACTCGCTGGGCATCGGCAATTCCTTGTCGCCGGCGAGCAGCTTGCCGTCCTGGGTGACGACGTGGAAATACACGCTGTCGGTCTCGTCGGCGCGTAGCAGCGCCCGCGCCGAGGCCGGCAAGGTCAGCACCGGTTTGCCGCCGACCAGCTTGACCTGGCGGGCGATCGCCGCGACATGCTCGCGCAGGGCCTGATCGTAGGGGAAATTGGCGACGTTGTTGGCGAAGTAATGGGTAAAGGCGATGCTCAGCGGCCAGACGAAAAGCAGCGGCGCCAGCATCCAGTCGAGAATCTCACCGAATAGCGAGCGTTCGGTATCGGAACCAGGCGTCGTTGCCAATTACTCGCCCTGCGGACGTTCGAGGCAATAGCCCAGGCCGCGCACGGTGGCGATCTTGACGCCACCGGGTTCGAGTTTCTTGCGCAGACGATGGACATAGACCTCGATGGCATTGTGGCTGACTTCCTCGCCCCAGCCGCACAGATGGTCCACCAACTGGTCCTTGCTGACCAGGCGGCCCATGCGCGTCAGCAGCACCTCGAGCAAGCCGATTTCCCGCGCCGAGAGATCGAGCGAGTGGCCCTGGATCTGGGCGACACGCCCGACCTGGTCATAACTCAGCAAGCCGCACTGGATAGTCGGCGTCGTCCCGGCCGAGCGGCGGGTCAAGGCGCGGACCCGGGCCTCCAGCTCGGCCAGCTCGAAGGGCTTGACCATATAGTCGTCGGCCCCCAGATCGAGCCCCTTGACGCGGTCGCCGGTGCCATCGAGCGCCGTCAGGATCAGCACCGGCAGCTGGGAGTGACGGGCCCGCAAACGTTTCAGCACCTCCAGGCCGGACAGCTTGGGCAGGCCAAGGTCGAGAATCAGCAGATCGTAGGAAACCGTCATCAGCGCCGTTTCGGCCTCCAGGCCATTCGGCGCCCAATCGACGGCATACCCACCCTGGCGCAATGAACGGGCGAGCCCGTCGGCAATGATCGCGTCGTCTTCAGCAATAAGAATGCGCATTTATACGTTTGGCCTATGCTGGCGTAAGATTTTTGTAAGCCTGTCGCATTATTCTGCGCGGGCTGTTCTCCTTTTATGGTCTTCGGAGTCTGCGGTTACACCGCGACTCAGGGGGTCGCCCGATCCTGCACTGGGCAACCCCCTACCGTTTTTTTCCCCTAAAGCCCGACAAGTCTAACAAATAAACCGCCCTGCAATTTTTGCAGTGCACCAGCACGTTCGCATTTTCAGACGAGCCCTGCGGTCGACTGCCTTTCCGATGCAAAAATCAGGACGAAAAAAAGCCCGGGTCGAAACCCGGGCTTTTGCTTGACGGTGTTCTGTCGGCTTAGTGCGAAGAGGCGGTAGAAGCACCCAGGCCGGTTTCCGAACGAATCAGCTGATCCGGGAACAGGGCACGTTCCTTCTTGGCCTGCTCGGAGTTGTCCAGGATGGAAACGAGCCAGATCGTGAAGAAGGCCAGCGACATCGAGAAGATAGCCGGCGAGGAGTACGGGAACGGCGCGGAGCCCTTCGGGTTACCCAGCACAGCTTCCCAGACGTTGGCGGACATCACGGTCAGGGCAACGGCGGCGATCAGGCCGACGAAACCACCAACGGTTGCACCGCGGGTCGTGCAGTTCTTCCACAGGACGGACATGAAGAGAACCGGGAAGTTGGCCGAACACGCGATGGCGAAAGCCAGCATCACCATGTAAGCAACGTTTTCCTTTTCGAACAGGATACCCAGGACCACAGCCAGAACGCCGAGGCAGATGGTGGTGATCTTGGAAACGCGCAGTTCGTCTTCGGAAGTTGCCTGGCCCTTCTTGAACACGGTTGCGTACAAGTCGTGCGACACGGCAGAGGCGCCGGACAGGGTCAGACCAGCCACAACGGCGAGGATGGTTGCGAAAGCCACGGCCGAGATGAAGCCGAGGAACAGGTCGCCGCCAACAGCCTTGGAGAGATGCACAGCAGCCATGTTGCCGCCGCCCTTCAGGCCCTTGGCAATTTCACCGCCAACGTAGAACTCGCCCGGATTCTGCACCAGGTTAACAATGGCGCCGAAGCCGATGATGAAGGTCAGGATGTAGAAGTAGCCGATCCAGGTGGTTGCCCAGGCAACCGACTTGCGGGCTTCCTTGGCGGACGGCACCGTGAAGAAGCGCATCAGGATGTGCGGCAGGCCAGCCGTACCGAACATCAGGGCCATACCGACCGAGATCGCGGAAATCGGATCCTTGATCAGGGCACCCGGCGACATGATGGCATCGTGCTTGGAGTGAACTTCAACCGCCTTGGCGAACAGCGCTTCCGGGCTGAAACCGAACTGCAGCAGCACGGAGACGGCCATGAAGGTCGCACCGGTCAGCAGCATGACGGCCTTGATGATCTGCACCCAGGTGGTAGCGGTCATGCCACCGAACAGCACGTACAGCATCATGATGATGCCGACCATGATGACGGCGTAGGTGTATTCCAGACCGAAGAGCACCTTGATCAGCTGACCGGCACCGACCATCTGCGCAATCATGTAGAAAGCGACGACGACCAGGGAGCCGGTAGCGGCAAAGGAACGCACCGGGGTCTGGGCGAAACGGTAGGCAGCCACGTCGGCAAACGTGAACTTGCCCAGGTTGCGCAGACGCTCGGCCATCAGGAAGGTGATGATCGGCCAGCCGACCAGCCAACCGATCGAGAAGATCAGGCCGTCGAAGCCATTGGCGAACACCAGGCCGGAAATACCGAGGAAGGAAGCGGCGGACATGTAGTCGCCAGCAATGGCCAGGCCGTTCTGGAAGCCGGTGATACCGCCACCTGCCGTGTAGAAGTCAGCTGCCGTCTTGGTTTTGCCGGCCGCCCACTTGGTGATGTAGAGCGTGAAACCGACGAAGGCGCCGAACATGGCGATCGCGGTCCAGTTGGTTGCCTGCTTGGTCGTGTTGCCGAGATCGGCACCGGCCGCCATGGCTGCACCGGCAGCCAGAAGAGCGACGAGGCCGCTCAGGATGTACTTGGTGTTGGTTTTCACTTACCGGCCTCCTTCAGCACTTGGGCGGCTTCGGCGTCGAATTCCGTGTTGGCGCGACGCACGTAGATGGTGGTGATGATGATGGTAAAGAGAATGACCCCCAGACCCATCGGGATACCAATGGAAGTGACCATGCCAGCCCCCAGCTTGGTGGCAAGCCATTCCTTGTTGAAAGCGATCAGCAGGATATAGCCGAAGTACACGATCATCATGAGCGAGGTCATGATGAAGGAATACGAATTACGCTTCGCGATCAGAGACTGGAACTTGGGATTGTTCCGAATCTGCGCGTAGCTGTCTGTGTGTTGTGACATCGATTTGCTCCTCAGACTTAGTGATTATTAGAGGCATTGCTGCGGAGCGTAATTTAGGCGGGGCTACTTACAGCCAACTTACAGCGCGTAAGCGATTTCGAAATAGTTAACTCATTTAACAACAAGCACCGAAACCCCTTGATATTTCAGGCCAAGCGCCAAAAAAAAAGCCCCGCACAAGGCGGGGCTCTCGGTGAGCGTAAAGGCTCAGCAGGACATTACATGCCCATGCCGCCCATACCGCCCATACCACCCATGCCGCCCATGTCAGGCATGCCGCCGGCCGGCTTGTCTTCAGCCAGTTCAGCAACCATGCATTCGGTGGTCAGCATCAGGCCGGCCACGGAGGCGGCGTTCTGCAGTGCGGTGCGGGTGACCTTGGTCGGATCGAGAACGCCCATTTCGACCATGTCGCCGTACTCGCCGGTGGAAGCGTTGTAACCGTAGTTACCCTTGCCACGCTGCACCTTGTCGACCACAACAGACGGCTCGTCACCGGCGTTGGCGACGATTTCGCGCAGCGGCTGTTCCATGGCGCGCAGCACGATCTTGATGCCGGCGTCCTGGTCGTGGTTGTCACCCTTGAGCTTGCCGATGGCAGCACGGGCGCGGATCAGCGCAACGCCGCCGCCGGCGACGATGCCTTCTTCCACAGCAGCGCGGGTAGCGTGCAGGGCGTCTTCAACGCGGGCCTTCTTTTCCTTCATTTCGACTTCGGTGGCAGCGCCAACCTTGATGACGGCAACGCCGCCAGCCAGCTTGGCAACACGTTCCTGCAGCTTTTCCTTGTCGTAATCGGAAGTCGCTTCTTCGATCTGAATGCGGATCTGCTTGACGCGGGCTTCGATGGCAGCAGCTTCGCCGGCGCCGTCGATGATCGTGGTGTTTTCCTTGGCGACTTCGATACGCTTGGCCTGGCCCAGATCCTTCAGGACAGCCTTTTCCAGCGTCAGGCCGGTTTCTTCGGCGATCACGGTACCGCCGGTCAGGATGGCGATATCTTCCAGCATAGCCTTGCGACGGTCGCCAAAGCCCGGGGCCTTGACGGCAACGGTCTTCAGGATGCCACGGATGTTGTTGACGACCAGAGTAGCCAGGGCTTCGCCATCGACATCTTCAGCGATGATCAGCAGCGGACGGCCGGCCTTGGCGACTTGTTCCAGGATCGGCAGCAGGTCGCGGATGTTGGAGATCTTCTTGTCGAAGAGCAGGACGAACGGGTTTTCGAGCAGGGCTTGCTGCTTGTCGCCGTTGTTGATGAAGTACGGCGACAGGTAGCCGCGGTCGAACTGCATGCCTTCGACGACGTCGAGTTCGTTGGCCAGGGACTTGCCGTCTTCAACGGTGATGACGCCTTCCTTGCCGACCTTTTCCATGGCATTGGCGATGATTTCGCCGATGTCGGAATCAGAGTTGGCGGAAATGGAGCCAACCTGGGCAATTTCCTTGGTCGTGGTACACGGCTTGGAGATGGCCTGCAGTTCGGCGATGGTGGCGGTGACAGCCTTGTCGATACCGCGCTTCAGATCCATCGGGTTCATGCCGGCGGCAACGAACTTCATGCCTTCGCGAACGATGGACTGAGCCAGCACGGTGGCGGTCGTGGTGCCGTCACCAGCGATGTCGGAGGTCTTGGAAGCGACTTCCTTGACCATCTGGGCGCCCATGTTGGCGAACTTGTCCTTCAGTTCGATTTCCTTGGCGACGGAAACGCCGTCCTTGGTGACGGTCGGGCCGCCGAAGGAACGCTCGAGCACGACATTGCGGCCTTTCGGGCCGAGGGTGACCTTGACTGCATCAGCCAGGACATTGATGCCTTCGACCATGCGGGCACGGGCGGAATCACCGAATTTGACTTCTTTAGCTGCCATTTAATAGCTCCTGAAATTTGATCTGTTTTGAACGTCGACCGCAGCGCTTAGGCTTGCAGGACACCCATGATGTCTTCTTCACGCATGACCAGGACTTCCTGGCCATCGACCTTGACGGCCTGGCCGGCGTACTTGCCGAACAGAACGCGGTCACCCACCTTGACGTCCAGGGCGACCTGCTTGCCGTTGTCGTCGCGCTTGCCCGGGCCAACGGCCAGGACTTCGCCCTGATCCGGCTTTTCGCCAGCGGAATCAGGAATGACGATGCCGGAAGCAGTGGTGCGTTCGGCTTCAACGCGCTTGACGATCACACGGTCGTGCAAAGGACGGATATTCATAAAGCTAACTCCTCGTGGTTCACAGAGATGAAATTGGCCGGCACACCCAACGGGTTCCCGGGAACGGAGCGAGCGACTGTTAGCACTCGCATCCGGTGAGTGCTAAATAATAAGGTCGCCCCCCCGCTATTTCAAGGGCCGACTTTGAAATTTTCTGCTACCCCAATCTGCCGGTACCTGTTTCGCCCCGTCCCGCGGCAAGGGCAGCGCTGCCGAACAAGCGAATCGACGGCTGCCCGGCCAGTGTTTTAACAAAATTCTTCACCGGAATTAATCTCGGCAATATCGACAAGAGCACGACTTTGGTCATAATTCGCGGATGGAAAAAAACACTCATCCGCTCCTGCTCATCGTTGACGACAGCCGCATGTCCCGCATGCTGGTCCGCGCCATCGTCGCCGACAGCCGGCCTGACTGGCGCATTGCCGAAGCCTGCAACGGCGATGAGGCGCTGCAGATCGTCGCCGAAGAATGTCCCGACTACATCAGCATGGACGTCAACATGCCGGGCATCAGCGGCCTGGAAGCCGCCGGCCGCATTCGCATACGCCACCCGGAAGCCCGCATCACGCTGTGCACCGCCAACATCCAGGAAAGCACCCGGGAGGCTGCGGCCCGGGCCGGCGTTCATTTCGTCGCCAAGCCGATCACCGCGCAATCGGTTGCCGACGCCATCGCCTTTTTCGAGGCCTGAACGCGTGAGTCTGAACGAATTGCAGCGCGATGCGCTGGGCGAGATCTTCAATATCGGCGTCGGCCGGGCCGCCGCCAGCCTGAGCCAGATCGTCAGTGACGAGGTGCTGCTGAGCGCCCCCGAAGTGATGGTCGTCCATCGCGAACAAGCCGCCAAAGTCCTGCTCGGTGCCGAACTGAACCAGTTCAGCACGGTCAGCCAGAGCTTTTCCGGCCCCTTCGACGCCCAGGCCATGCTGGTCTTTCCCGAGTCGAATGCGCTGGAAATCGTCCGTCTGATGGTCGGGCCGCACATGAGCATCGAGGAACTCTCGGAATTTGAGCAGGAGGCGATGTGCGAAATCGGCAACATCATCCTCAACGCCTGCATGAGTTCGCTGGCCGACATTTTCCATATCCGCTTCGAAAGCACGCTGCCGCTGCATCGCTTCGGCGATACCTACAACCTGCCCATCCTCGATGGCGACGAGGAGCAGATGGTACTGCTCCTGCAGGTGGACATGATCATCAGCCAGCAGCGCATCCAGGGCCACATCCTGTTTCTGCTCAGCGTGCCTTCGATGAGCGCCCTGCTCGACCATATCGACCGCTACCTGAGTTCGCAAGGCTTGGCATGACGGCAGGCGAATTCGACGGCATCGACCTCGGCTGCGTCATCGACAGCCTGCAAGTCGGCATCATCATTCTCGACAGCGCACAGCGCATCCGCCATTGCAACCGCTGGCTGACCCAGCGCAGCGGACTCTCGGCCAGCGCGATCGACGGCAAGCCGCTGTACGAGGTGTTTCCCGAGGCACAAGGCAGCCGGCTCGAACAGGCGGTGCTCCACGCCATTGACGACCGCCTGCCGTCGCTGCTTTCACCGGCGTTGCACGGGACGCTGCTGGCGCTTTACCAGACGCCGGGCGACCGCCGTCACGACCGGCGCATGCAACAGATGATCCACGTCGTACCGCTCAGCGACAAGGCGCAGCAGGGAGCCTGCCTGATCCAGATCAGCGACATGACGGCCAACATTTCGCGCGAGCGCCTGCTCCGCCAGCAGACCGAGACCCTGCGCCGGACCACCACCCAGGATGCGCTGACCGGCGTCGCCAACCGGCGCAAGTTCGACGACGTCCTGGCCAGCGAGTTTCACAAGGCGCAGCGTAACCAGTCGCAACTGGCCCTGATGATCATCGACCTCGATGCATTCAGTCGCTACAACACGCATTACGGCCGCGAGCGGGGCGATGTCTGCCTCAGCGAAATCGCCGCCGTCCTGCAGGATGCCGTTCGCCCGCTCGGCGACCTGCTCGCCCGCTATGCCGGCGACGAATTCGCCCTGATCCTGCCCGGCATCGATGAACGCGAGGCCTGCCGCCTAGCCGAAAACCTCCGTCTGCGGGTCGGCACTTTGGGCATTAGCAATGCCGCCAGCAATACGGGCTATCTGACGGCGAGCATCGGCGTCACGGTCATGCAGCCGAGCGCCGATGCCGACACCCACACCCTGCTCTCCTCGGCCGATGTCGCGCTCTACCAGGCCAAGCACGAAGGCCGCAACCGCGTCGTCTATTTTTCCGCCGAGGACGGCAGCTTCAAGAGCTACGGCTAAGCCTCACGCCATGCCCGGGCCGAACAGGCGATAGGCGTTTCGCCCCCCGGCCTTGGCAGCATACAGCGCAGCATCGGCACTGCGCTTGAGGACATCCATGTCCTCGCCATGCTCGGGGAAGATGGCCACCCCGACGCTGGCCGAGATGCGTGCCTCACCTGCCTCGAGCAGGAACTCCTGACCGAGACTGCCGACCACCCGTCGCGCCACGTCCTCCGCTTCGGCAGGGGTGGCGATCTTGGGCAGGATGACGGCAAACTCGTCCCCCCCCAGCCGGGCGACGGTATCCGATTCGCGCACCAGCAAGCGCAGACGGCGCGCCGTTTCAAGCAGCAGTTCGTCGCCGGCGGCATGCCCCATGCTGTCGTTGACCGCTTTGAAGTGATCGAGATCGATGTAAAGCAGCGCAAACGCCTCGCCGTAGCGCCGTGCCTGGGTCATCGACATCTGCAGGCGGTCATAGAACAGTGCGCGGTTGGGCAGGTCGGTCAGCGGATCGCTCTGCGCCTTGTGGCGCAGCAACTCCTCGGCCTCCTTGCGCTGGGTGATGTCGATGAAGGTGGCGACGTGACGTCCGCCACTTTCCGCCGCCTCGCCATGAATCGTCGAAATGGCCAACCAGGATGCATAAATAGTCCCGTCGCGCCGTCGATTCCAGATTTCGCCTTCCCAGTGACCGTTGCGTACCAGCGCCTGCCACATCGCGGCGTAGAACTCCGGCCCGTGCCGGCCGGAGGCGAGCAGCTTCGGGTCACGGCCGAGCACTTCACGCACCGGGTAGCCGGTAATCACCGAAAAGGCCGGATTGGCCTGGATGATCAGGTTTTCGCTATCGGTAACAATGATTCCTTCGCTGGCATTTTCCATCACCGCGGCGGCGATCTGCAGCGCCCGCTCATCGGCGATACGATCCGTCATGTCGCTGACATTGACCACCCATTGCGGCGCTTCGTTGGCCCCGACATCGATCTTCGCAACATGGACGTCGGCCACCCGAACCTGCTGGCTGCCGGCGCGCAGGAAACGCAGGCGCGAACTGGCCGAGACCGGCTCGCCGCGCAGACGACGGCCGAGGCGATCCGCCACCACGCCCCGGTCGAGCGGATGAATGTAATCGAGGATCGGGTGCCCGATCATCTGCTCCGGCATGCAACCGAGAATCGCTGCCGCCCGCTCGTTGGCGAAAGTGATGCAAAAGGCCGGCGCTTCGAAAATCAAGATGCCGTCCTGGCTGGCCTCGATCACCGAGCGGTAACGCGCCTTGCTGTCATTGATCAGGCGCTCGTTGCGCTGCCGCTCGGCAACTTCTTCGAGCAAGTGGGCATTGGCCGCGGAAAGTTCCTGGGTGCGCTCGGCAATCAGCCGCTCCTGGCCGGCGCTGATTTCACTGAGCCGCAAAAAATAGCGGCGCGAGCGGGCCGCGGCATAGTGCAGCAGCCCGGCAACCAGTACGGCCGCGGCAACCATCAGGAAGACGGCACGCTGCCGTTGCTGCGCACGCACGGCGAGCATTCTGGCGGCCGGCATCGTCACGCTGATCCCGCCCCGGACCATGCCCTGTACGTAACCCTGCGTCGCATGGCAGACCAGACAGGATTTCTTGACGTAAAGCGGTGCCATATAGCGGTAGACCGCCGCCTCGCCCGTACCGACCAGGGCCAGCGCCTCCTCGGTCTTGCGCTCATCGAAGCTGCGCAGCGCCGCGGCCTCCCAGTCGTCGGCACCGTTGCCCGGGCGCATCGGCTTCAGGCTGGTGATCCGGAATTTGACGCCGTCGGCCTGCTCGGCGATCTCGGCAATCTGGCGGGTCATGAAGGCCGGGTTGACCATTGTCAGGCGCATGCCATCGACCGTCGTCAGATCCCGTTTCGGATGCGACAGATAAGGATTGGGCTGGGTCTGTTCGGTGACCGGGACATAGACGCCGCCATGCCCGGCGTTCCAGTCGCGGGTCAGCTCGACCAGGCGGAACAGCGCGTTGCCCCGCTCGCGGGCGAGGTACTCGATATTGTCGTCGATGAACCGGAAATCGATGGCAACGGCGAGGCCACAGATCACCGCCACGACCAGGTAGATGAACGCGACGCCGACCCGGTAGCCGGCGAATTGGGGGCTATTCGACACGGAGGACTCAGCGTTCGATGCAATCGTCATGATGACCAATACATATTATAGGAATCAGACAGTTAGCCGTTGAAAACAAACCACAGGATATGGCTAGAATGCCCCCTCCAGGTGTGATTTTTGCTCATTAGCTGCTGCAGCCTACAGCCAACCGACAACTCGAGAAAACTCCTACAAACGCACCATGAAGAACAATCAGCCGACCACCCAACGCGAAGTCGCATTTCCATTAAACACCTATTTGGTGTCCCATACCGACCTTAAAGGAATCATCACTGCGGCCAACGACGCCTTCGTCGAGATTAGCGGCTTTACGCGTGAAGAGTTGATTGGCAAGAACCACAATATTGTTCGCCACCCGGACATGCCGGAGGCCGCTTTTGCCGACCTCTGGCAGACCGTCAAAGGCGGCCTGCCCTGGCGTGGGCTGGTCAAGAACCGCTGCAAGAACGGCGACTTTTACTGGGTCGAAGCCTTCGTCGTGCCGGTCAAGAAAAATGGCCAGATCACCGGTTACATGTCGGTGCGTACCCCGGCCAGCCGCGACAAGCGCGCCGCGGCCGAAAAGGCCTATGCCGCCGCCGGACAAAAGGGCAGCCTGCCGGCCAGCGGCCGGCGCACGCTGTCGTTGCGCACCCGTTTGTGGGTGGCGATTGCCGTCATCCTCAGCCTGATGACGGCGATTGGCCTGTTGGGTCTGAACGGCATTGCCGAAACCAATACCCAGCTCGACCGCATGTACAAGGAAAAACTGGCGCCTTCGAACATGGCCAGCCGGATGATGCTGCTGCTCGCCGACAACCGCGCTCAGGTCATGCTCGCGCTACAGCACGACCCGGCTAATTCCTCTGCGAAACTGCACGACCACGCCATCGACCTGCATATCGAGGCGACGCTGAAGAATC
>Ga0316604_10001479_pt1 | contig 20595 bp, 15 predicted proteins | sample OWC_soil_day20_C_FD_207650 | JGI IMG/M metagenome (GOLD analysis project Ga0316604, IMG submission 207650) | Wetland soil microbial communities from Old Woman Creek delta, Ohio, United States - OWC_soil_day20_CT | ecosystem: Environmental > Terrestrial > Soil > Wetlands | place: USA: Ohio...
ACCTCTATGACGGCGTCCCGATGGCTGCCGTGCGCCAGTCGCTGGTGCTCTCGGCGCGCACCCTGATCGAACGCGAACCGGATTACAGCAAGGTCGCCGCCCGCCTGCTGCTGCGCGGCCTGCGCCGGGAAGTGCTGGGTGAAGAGCTGGACCATGCCGCCATGGCCACGCGTTACGCCGAAGCTTTTCCCAAACTGATCAAGCGCGGCGTGGACGCTGAACTGCTCGACGCGCGCATGAAGGAATACGATCTGGAGAAGCTCGCCGCGGCGCTCACCGCCGACCGCGACCTGCAGTTCGACTACCTCGGCCTGCAGACCCTCTACGACCGCTATTTCCTGCACATCGAAGACGTACGCATCGAACTGCCGCAAACCTTCTTCATGCGCGTCGCAATGGGTCTGGCACTCAACGAGATCGACCGCGAAGACCGTGCCATCGAGTTCTATCACCTGCTCTCCAGCTTCGATTTCATGAGCAGCACGCCGACGCTCTTCAACAGCGGCACGCGGCACTCGCAGCTCTCCTCGTGCTACCTGACCACGGTGGAAGACGATCTGGATGGCATCTACCAGTCGATCAAGGAAAACGCCCTGCTTCAGAAATATGCGGGCGGGCTGGGCAACGACTGGACCCCGGTGCGTTCGCTCGGCGCGCGCATCAAGGGCACCAACGGCAAGAGCCAGGGCGTGATTCCCTTCCTGAAGGTCGTGAATGACACCGCACTGGCCGTGAACCAAGGCGGCAAGCGCAAGGGTGCGGTATGCGCCTATCTGGAGAGCTGGCACCTCGACATCGAGGAATTCCTCGAGCTGCGCAAGAACACCGGCGACGAGCGCCGCCGCACCCACGACATGAACACGTCCAACTGGATCCCGGATCTGTTCATGCGCCGCGTGATGGAAGGCGCCGAATGGACCCTGTTCTCGCCCAACGACACGCCGGATCTGCACGAAAAATTCGGCAAGGCGTTCGAGACCGCATACGTCGCCTACGAAGCCAAGGCCGATCGTGGCGAACTCAAGCTCTTCAAGCGCATTCCTGCCGTGCAACTGTGGCGCAAGATGCTCACCATGCTGTTCGAGACCGGTCATCCCTGGGTCACCTTCAAGGATCCGTGCAACCTGCGCTCGCCGCAACAACATGCCGGTGTCGTACATAGCTCCAACCTGTGCACCGAGATCACCCTGAATACCTCGGACACCGAAACCGCCGTGTGCAACCTCGGCTCGGTGAACCTGCCGGCGCACCTCGTGCAGGTGGATGGCCAGTGGATCATCGACCAGCCCAAGCTCGCCCGCACCATCCGCACCGCCATGCGCATGCTGGACAACGTGGTCGACATCAACTTCTACGCCACGCCGAAGGCGCGCAATTCCAATCTGCGTCACCGCCCGGTCGGGCTGGGCATCATGGGTTATTCCGATTGCCTGCACCGCATGGGCGTGGCCTTCGCCTCGATGGAAGCCGTCGAATTTGCCGACCGCTCGATGGAAGCCGTCTGCTACCAGGCCTATGCCGCCTCCAGCGCGCTGGCCGAAGAACGCGGCACGTACTCCAGCTACCGGGGCAGCCTGTGGGATCAAGGCATCCTGCCGCTGGATTCCCTGCGCCTGCTTGAAGAAGCACGCGGCGGCTATCTGGAAGTGGATCGCTCCAGCACGCTGGACTGGGACGCCCTGCGCGCCCGCATCCAGCAGCACGGCATGCGCAACTCCAACTGCGTCGCGATTGCGCCCACCGCCACCATCTCCAACATCATCGGCGTCTCGGCCTGCATCGAGCCGGACTATCAGAACCTGTATGTGAAATCCAACCTCTCCGGCGAGTTCACCGTGGTCAATGCCGATCTGGTCCGCGATCTGAAAACGCTCGGACTGTGGGACGACGTGATGATCGCCGACCTGAAATATTTCGACGGCTCGCTGGCCCAGATCGACCGCATCCCCGCCGAGATCAAGGCACGCTACGCCACCTCGTTCGAGATCGATCCGAGCTGGCTGATCGAAGCCGCCTCACGCCGCCAGAAATGGATCGATCAGGCTCAATCCCTGAACCTCTTCCTCGCAGCGCCCTCCGGCAAGAAACTGGATGAGACCTACAAGCTCGCCTGGATTCGCGGTCTCAAGACCACCTACTACCTGCGCACCCTCGGTGCCACCGCCATGGAAAAGACCAGCGCGCCCGTCGAAGCCGCGCCCAAGTTCTGCTCCATCGACAACCCGGATTGCGAATCCTGCCAATGAGTGTGCCCATGAACGCCAAACTCCATTTTGACGACTGGGACAGCCCGGTCACACCGCCTGCCGCTCCGGTTGCCACGCCAAGCCCCGTACCGACGGCCCGCGCCGCTTTCGCGACCACCCTCGGCGCGGCCACCGCAGGCGCCTCGCTCGCGCCGGTGAATGCGCAGGACAAACGCATCGTCAACGGCCAGGCCGACGTCAACCAGCTCGCGCCCTTCAAATACCCCTGGGCCTGGGAATTCTTCCTCAACGCCAACAAGAACCACTGGACCCCGCTGGAAGTCTCGATGGCGCAGGATGTGCACGATTACCAGCACAAGCTCACGCCCGCCGAGCGCCATGTGTTCGAAAACGTGCTGGCCTACCTGACCACGTCCGACATCCTCGCCATGCGCAACATTGGTCTGGCGGTGATGGAAAAGATGAGCGCACCCGAGCTGCAGATCTATCAGGCCCGCCAGGTCTATGAAGAAGCGCTGCACACCTGGACCTACCAGCACTGCATCGAAACGCTGGGCATCGACCAGCAGGAGATCTACAACCGCTACCGCGTGGTGCCGGCAATTCACGGCAAGATCGCGCTCGCCAATCGCCGCCTGGAACGCGTCATGCGTTCGGACTTCGACCTGCGCGACCGCGACAACCTGCACGAATTCGCGCTCTCCTACATGTTCTTCGCCGGCATCTTCGAAGGCTGCTGGTTCTACAACGGCTTCACCCCCATCTTCGCCCTGCAACGCCGGGGACTCATGAAGGGCACCGCCGAACAGCTGCAATACATCATGCGCGACGAAGTGCTGCACTGCGCCTTCGGCATCCGCGTGGTGCGCGAGCTGCTCAAGGAAGAAAACCTCACGCTGGACCCGGTGCAGGTCAAACAGCTCTGGGACGAAGCCGAAGCCGCCGAATCGGCCTATGCCCAATACATCCTTCGCGAACCCATCCTCGGTTACAACGCCGATCTGCACAGCGCCCAGTTCCGCTTCATCGCCAACCGCCGCGCCCGCCAGCTCGGCCTCGCCGAACCCTTCCCGGGTGCGGAAAACGTGCTGCCCTGGCTGGACGAGCAGGCCAATATGCGCAAGGAGAAAAATTTCTTCGAAACCCGCGTGACGGAGTACCAATCGGGTGGCGGCTTGAGCTGGGATTGATGGTTTGCGGCGCGTTTAAATGACGAAGGCCTCGCTGATGCGGGGCCTTTTTTGTTGGGTGGGTTCGGCGCGCAGCGACAACCCACCGTGGGCAATCAACGAGGTGTCGTACATTTCTTCGCGAATCGACTCCGCGTTTGCATAATTCGGAGAGCATGCTTACACCACTGTTGCTATGATGCCGGCGTGCGGGTTGAAGTAATCAAGCAGTAGCAATCGGCTAGGAGCGGACGGTCGTTAGTGCGATCCGAAAGCGGGTGTTCGTAGGGTGCAATAACCGAAGGGCATTGCACCAGAAGCTTGCGGAAAAAGAATTCGCTTACAGGTGATCGCGCCAACATCCGGTGCAATGCGCTGACGCTTATTGCACCCTACGTACTGTTTTGCCATTTTGAGTATGCATCGAGCCGAAAATCGACCTCTCAAAACTCGCAATGTTGAACGATCGTCACCCCAGGAGGGGCCGGACGCCCCCCAAAATCGACCCCTCATTTCGGTGATGGGGATTTTTCTACACTTTCGTTAGGCGTCCGAATCCTCCCTCATGTCGCGCCCGCCCCGAAGACTGTTTAATCAGCGCCAAGAGCTAGTCAACCGCTACGCCCGCATTGCAGTGCATCGGTGGATGATGCGTAAGGCCAAAGCACTCGCGAGGCGCCTCAGCCGCCCACGGCTTCAATGGTCGGAGAGAAGGAGGAGGGTCGCGCTCGTTTCTGCTCTTGGAACTCTTGCAGTCGAGGCTGCTAGGGCGCGTCGCCTCGGGTTCGAAGCAAGCACTGTCGTCCTGAACCTCGGACTCTTCTTCCTTATAGCCGAGAGAGATATTCAGGCAGTGAAGATAGATGCTTTGACCCATCCTGACGCTTGGACACGTGGCCTCGCCGCTCGCGTCATTCTCCTGACGATTCACGAACTCGATATTGACAAGGTAGCTGGCAACAAACTCCGGCAGGCCCTTGATGACGGCAAGATACCCGAAGCTTTGCGACAAGAAGTCACGGAGGCAATGCGTGATATTCGCAAGGCTCAGGCGCGGGCGCAACGGCAGTTTGCATACCTGAGGAACTCGACAATCGCACATCGAGACCCCGATGCTATTCGGCAGCATCGGGACATTGTTGAAATCGACGGACTGGAGGTCACACAGGTGGCGGCTGACTTCTATGCCGGAACGAGAAAATTTATTGAAATGATGCCTCGTCTCCTTGCCCAACTGAGTACGTTCCAGGGCATGATCGGACAGCTGAGCGCTCAGAGCGCACGCAAGGAGAACGAGAAATGAGCAGGCGTATCGCTGCGCAGCCTTGTAGGGCGGGTCATTGACCCGCGCTGACGAATATGACGCCCCATTCCGCGCGGGTTACGCCTGCGGCTAACCCGCCCTACGCCTGAACGTCTGCTTCCCGATATTTCGACCGGCCGCAACGGGTCGAAAGTCGAAAGCCCCCGACCACCCCGAAAAACCGCATGACAAAGGCCGCAAGGATTGCTCCCTGCGGCCTGTTCATTTCAGGTTATCCAAGCTTCACGCAAGATGACGTTTGAGGAAATCCAGCGTACGTTGCCAGGCCAGTCTGGCGGCGGCTTCGTTGTAGCGAGCTGCATTGGTGTCGTTGTGGAAAGCGTGATTGACGCCTTCGTACATGAACACTTCGTAATGAACGCCTGCGGCCTTGAGCGCTGCCTCGTAGGCAGGAATGCCTGCATTGATGCGCTCATCCAGGCCAGCGTAGTGCAACAGCAGCGGAGCCTTGATCTTCGCGGCTTCATCAGCCCCGGGCTGCATGCCATAGAAGGCCACGCCGGCATTGAGGTCCGGCGCGAGCGTGGCGAGTTGATTGACGGCGGCACCTCCCCAGCAGAAGCCGACCACGCCAACCTTGCCCGTCGATTGTGGATGCTGCTTGAGATATTTCAACGCGGCCAGCGAGATGCTTCCGGTGGTCTTGGCATCGAGCTTGGCAAACATGTCACGGGCCTTGTCTTCATCTGCCGGCGTTCCCCCCTGGGCGCTGAGGTAATCGACACCCAGCGCGAGGTAACCCGCCAGCGCGAGGCGCCGCGTGATGTCTTCGATATGGGGATTGAGACCGCGGTTTTCGTGAATCACGATCACGGCAGGCAACTTGCCTGCCACATGCGTGGGTGTGGCGAGGTAAGCGTTGAGGGGGCCGCCCTCGCCCGCAAAACTGAGCCGCTGCACATGGATGCGCGCGTCGTCCGGCGCCAGTACGGCCGCCTGGGCATAGTTGTTTTCGAGAAAAGGCAGCACGGCACTGGCGGCCACGGTGCTTCCTGTCATCGCTGTCAGACGTTTCATGAAAACCCGACGCGGCAGTGGCGCATGGGTATATTCGTCGTATAGCGCGATGACTTCCTGATTGATGACGGGCACACGGCCCTGCGGCTTGCTCATGGAACTTCCTCTCTTTCGGGTAATTGGATAGCGCTGGCTGCCTGCAGGCAACTCTGTCTGGCGCTGAACCCGCCAGGCGGGATCAGTAGCTATGAATACACCCGGAATACAAGAAGTTCAAGCCGCTCCGCGGCGTTCAGATGTCTGACGCGGCTTCGAGTTCATCCCAATCCACGTCACCACAAACCACGATCGGCTTGCCATTGACCTGGACACAGATCGAGACGGTGACACAGATATTGCCGGTAGCAACCGACAGATAGGGACGCGTCGATTGCGGAATTCCCGGCGCATGCATGGCCCGGATGAAGTAGGCGCGTCGCGACCAGCGTGCGCCGGACATGTGCCCCAGCCCCAGCTTGACGCGATGCTTGGTGCTGGTGGGCGCATTGAGATTGTTGCCGACCTGTCGCCCCAGTTCGTCGAGCATGTACAGACAGGCGACATGAGGCAGCCCCAAATAAGAAGAAGCAGCCTGTTCGAGGCTTTCCCCCATCGCAACACGTTGAGCTGTCAGCCAGATTGCATCCAGATAGGGGGCCATGACGCGCCGCCGGGCTTCCCAGGCCAGATCGGCTCGTTTGCCTTGCTGATCCCACACAGCATCCATCGTGGATTTGATCGACAAGGGATCTTGTACGGGACTGCCAGAGGGATAGGCGAAGTACCAGCCTTGCCCGAAATCGATGTTGGAATCCATTGCAATGCGCGCTTGCTCGAGCGTCTCGATACCTTCGAGCAGCACCAGCGTACCGGCTTCGTGCAGGATACCGACAATCTGCGGCAGCAGGCGGCGCACGGCACGATCCGTTTCCGCCTTGACCGAAAAGGAACGGTCGAGCTTCACGACATCCGGACGAATTTTCCAGACCCGGTCGAAATTGGAATGCCCGGCGCCAAAATCATCCAGCGCAATCCCCAGGCCAATCGAACGCAACGCAGCCACACCCTCTTCAAAACGGATGTGGTCGGTGATTTCTTCTTCCACAATCTCGACAATGAATTGCGAGGAAGAGACGTTCATATAGCGCCCGATTTCCTGCATGACCTGGGTGGAATCGGCTTCCAGCAGACTGCCGAACAAGGCAGGATGCATGTTCAGGAAAAACCAGCCCGGGGAGCGGCCCGCATTGATGATATGCATCAGGCGTGTGGAACGATCAAGCCGCAGCAACTCTTCGCTCACACCAAGCTTGCCGAAAATTTCCAGGGGAGACACCGGGGTGCCGGTTGGCGACACGGCACGCAGCAAAGCCTCATGGGCAACAACACGGGAATGACTGAAACTGACAATGGGCTGGAAAACACTGGAGAGCTTGTGCTGCTGCCAATTCAGTTGCAGATGGCCATCCAGCCGCTCGATGCCGCCAAGATAGGGTTTGAGGATTTCCGGCAGACCGTCCAGCGGCCCACCGGCGGGTTCCTGCGAACCAGCCTTCAGCATCTCCCTATCCATGTACATATCCATACCCCTGAATCCTGTTCCCCCGAATGCTGGCGTCCCCAGCAGCGCACAGACGCATTAACGGCCAAACAGGCTTTACGACCAAAGCAGGTAGCTCTTTAGTAATAAATATGTAAAATTTTACTAATTCAAGAACAAGCAGTATTTATGGATAGGAATTTGTTAAAAACGACAGGCCCGCAAGGGACGTCGTGACGGGCTCTTCAGTCCGGCAAGCCCAGCGCCTGAATGGCGTTGGCGCGGGTCTCCGCTGCGACCGTGGCAACATCAATGCCACGCAGCTCGGCCAGCACCCGGGCGAATTGCGCAACATTGGCGGGCTCATTGCGAGCCTGTGCCGCCCAGGCAGGCGGGATATCCGGTGCATCGGATTCAAGGACGATGGCACGGAGTGGCAAACTCGCCGCAAGCGCCCGGATACGCGTCGAGCCGGCATAGGTCATTGCGCCACCAAAGCCCAGTTTGAAACCCCGGTCAATGAAGGCTTGCGCCTGCTGCACGCTGCCATTGAAGGCATGTGCGATGCCGCCCCGTACCGGATGGCGCCGCAGGTATTTGAGCACCCTGTCCTGGGCACGCCGGGTATGGAGGATCACGGGCAGATCGAACTCACGGGCCAGCTTCAGCTGCTCGATGAAAAACCAATCCTGGTAAGCCGGATCAGTTTCTTCCTCATACGCATCCAGTCCGATCTCCCCCACCGCCCGCGCAGTCCCTTCGGCAAGCAAACCGCGCAGACGCTCGATATCCGCTTCCTCTGCCCGGTTGACATACAGAGGGTGGATCCCGAAAGCATGCGCACAACCAGGATGCTGATTCGACAGCTCGCGTACCGCAGCACAATTGGCAATTTCCACCGCAGGCAGCACAAAACGGGTTACCCCGACGTGTTGTGCCGCATTGACGACCGTAGCACGATCCGCGTCGAATTCAACGGCATCCAGATGGAGGTGAGTGTCAATGAACACGGTGGATCACTGCTGCACGCAGAAGCGCTCGATATCCCCGCTGATCCAGGTAACAGTCTGATCAGCCAGTTCAACAACCGCCTTGCGCAGACCGATGGCTTCATTGGCAGGATCGACACTAGGCACCGGAATCCGGACGTCGACAATGCGCTTGAAGACCGCATTCTTGCCATCCAGTGAAATTCTCAGCGTACCGGCCAGCAAAACCGCTCCCACACCCTGCTCGTCTATGTCGAGAAGGAAATCGGAAAGCTGGAAACTCAAGCGACAACGCCCGGTCGGCTCCACCGGCAGCAAACGGCTGAGCGCCTGATCCACCAGGGTGGCGGGCGGCGCAGCCCAGCGGTTGTAGGAATACGCTCCACGCGTGGTCGGACGTGACGCCTCGCGGTAGTTCATGTTCAGGCCAGCCACCACAGGGGTTGCGGTCACACTCACGGTACGCAAAGGCAATGGCTTGCGCGCCAGGGTACGGAAGCCGCTGCCCAGATCGTGCTGAACCAGAGAGGGCGTCGCCTGCGGCACGATGCTGCAAGCCGTCGCGAACGCGGCAACCACCAGACAAAGGATCAGCGCTTTCATGGTTTGACAGAAACGGTTTCGCCCGGCCCGGGCGTTTGTTGGCGCTTGCCCAGCAGCAGCAACTGCGGCGAGCGTTCGATGTCGTCCAGTACGCGACTGAGTTGCTGCGTATTGGTTTGTAGCTCCAGAACAAGCTGGTTGAATCGCGGCAAGGTATCGCCCGTCAGGCTGGCCTGCACGTCACCACCGAGTTTGTCGATCCGCGTCCCGGCCGCGTCCACCTTGGCCAGCGCCTTGCGGAAATCCTCCACAGCCGGGTTGAGTTGCTTGCTCATGGTCTGGACCTGCTCAAGCGTACTAGCCAGACGCTCAGCGTTTTCCGGCGAGGAGAAACGGCGCATGTCCGCAGCCAGACCGGCTGTCTGATTCAGCGCCTTCTCAAGACTGGCGGAACTGGCCGCAAGACTCTTCAGGGTCTGATCGATCCGGTCAACGTTTTCGGGGCTGAGCACCTGCTCGATACGCTCGGACGATTTGCGCAGACGCCCGATGATTTCCTGCGCCCCCTCACTGGCCGTATCCATGAGGGTCCCGGACTGCATGGCAATCATCGGCAGCTTGCTGCCCGGAGCGAATTTGGGCGGTTCCATGTCGCGGCCATCATCATCGAGCTGGACAAAGCCCTGCCCGGTCAGCCCCTGCGACCCGATACGGGCACGGGTTCCGCGTGTCACCGGCACATCGGAATCCACCCGGATCAGGATGGCCACCTCGCGCGAATCCTGCAGGTCAACATCGATTACCTTGCCGACACGCACCCCGCGATAACGCACGGCAGCCTGCGGATTCAGGCCCGTGACACTTTTCGGGGAAATGATCAGATACTTGGTCGTATCCTGCGCCCCGCCTGACACCCACCAGAAAGCCATCAAGGCAGCCGAGCCCAGGCAGATCACGAACAAGCCGACCATCAAAGCGTATGCGCGGTTTTCCATGTCGTTACGAGTCGGCAGCCTGCTCATCTACCGTCGTGCGGTAGTGGAAAAACTTCTGGATGAATGGATGCTTGGATGCCTGGATTTCTTCCAGCGCACCGATAGCAAGTATACGGTGTTCGGCCAGCACCGCAATGCGATTGGCCAGTGAACTCAGTGTTTCCAAGTCATGAGTCACGAATACCACAGTGAGTCCGAGACTGGCATGAAGTTCCCGGATCAGGCGCACAAAGCCGGCACTGCGCTCGGGATCCAGTCCGGCGGTGGGCTCATCCAGCAACAGCAATTCCGGTTCGAGCGCCAGGGCACGGGCCAGCGCGGCGCGCTTGACCATCCCGCCCGATAACTGCGCCGGCATCAGCTTGGCATGCTGCGGCTTGAGTTCGACCAGCGCCATCTTGGAGAGCACCAGGGCACGGATCTCTTCTTCCAGCAGACCGCCAAATTCACGCAAAGGAAAGGCGATGTTGTCATACAGGGTCAGGGCCGAATACAAGGCGCCTTGCTGGAACAGCACGCCCATGCGCCGCAGGCGTGCGAAGCGCTCGGCGCGATGCCCGGCTTGAAGCGGTTCGCCAAACAACAACACCTCGCCCAGAGTGGGTTGCTGCAGGCCGATCATCTCGCGCAGCAATGTGGTCTTGCCGGCCCCGGAGCCCCCCACCAGCGCCAGCAGATCCCCCCGTTCCACGCGTAGATCGATGTTTTGATGAATCCATTGCGTTCCCAGACGTGTGCACACGTCGCGCAATTCGATCACCGGACCACTGACCGCATTCGCGTTCATCGCAATGGCACTCCGATCCCGCGCGTGAGCATGGCGAACACGGCATCCAGCAGGATCACGGCTGTAATGGCCGTCACCACCGCCGCCGTGGTATTGCGCGACAGGCTTTCCGTATTGGGTTTGATGCGCAGACCGAAATGACAGGCAATCAGGGCAATCGCCACCCCAAACACCCCACCCTTGGCAAACCCGATATAGAGATTCTGGACAGGCACCACATGCGGCAAGGACATGGCGAAAAAGCGCCAGTCGATTTCGAGTTGCACCTGGGCGGCGAGCATGCCACCAATCAATGCCGCAGTTGAAGTCCACAGCACCAGCAGCGGCATGGCAATTGCCATCGCCAGCACCTTGGGCCAGATCAGACGCTGATGGATGGACACCCCCATCGCAGCCAGTGCATCGATTTCTTCGGTCACCCGCATCACGCCGAGCTGGGCTGTGATGGCCGAGCCTGAACGCCCGGCAACCAGGATGGAAACCAGCACCGGTCCGAGTTCGCGGATGATGCCGATCCCCAGGATATTGATGATCAACGCATCCGCGCCGAAGTTGCGCAATTGCAGCGCGGAAAGATAGCTCAGCACGACGCCGATCAGGAACCCCACCAGCGCCGAAATCGGCATGGCTTGCACACCGGTCTTGTAGAGAGCGGCCGAGAATTCCTTCATCGGAATGCTGCGCGGTTCGACGAACAGCCGTGCCGCCTCGATACTCACCATGCCCAGCATGCACGCAAAGCCGATGAGCTGTTCGAAAGCGCCGATGAACTGCTTGCCCAGCAGTACAACGGGCTTCAGCCAGTCGACATGCGCCGTTTCAACCGGCGTCGCCGCCACCCCGCGGACCCGTTCGAACGCCGGATGCAGCGCTGGGGACAGCACCAGCGTCTCCGGCTCTCTCAATCCCCAGGCGCGCCACAGCAACAAGGCGCCAAAAGTATCCATGCGGCTGACCTGGGACAGATCCCAGACCTTGACCGAACGCCCATGAAACAGAAGTCTGGCGCGCAGCATGATCAAGCGCGGCTTGAGCGCCAGGAGCGTCCAGTCCCCCGTCAGCACGCAATGCTCACCCTCGTGACGCAAATGCGGTGGCGGGGACTTGGCAAGCGCGATCGCGTGGGCCTTGGCCTGAACCATCAGACTTCCTCAGTCTTGCGCAGTACACGCTGAACCTTGAGTTTGAGGGATTTCCCCAGACGTGCCCACTGCAGTTCCTCTTCACGCAAGGCCGAAGCCGTGAGCGGAACGGTGTGCAGCCAGTCTTGTGCCACCACGACCAGAAAGCCTTCGCGCTTGTCGCGCTCCAGATGCAGCGGGATTTCGCCACGGCCGGCTCGCGAGCGGTGCACGATCACGGCCAGCCGCAGACTCAGGATCAGCAACCAGTCAAGACTGTGCGGGTCCAGCGACTGGACGCGTTCAAGCTTGCCACGGTGGGCAAGTGCGATGCGCGCAAGGCGCCCCTGATCCATGCGCGAGAAGCCGGGCATATCGGCATTGGCGAGAATGTAGGCTGTGTGTTTGTGGTAACTCGAATGGGCAACCGAGACACCGATCTCATGCAGCAGCGCCGCCCACTCCAGAAAGCGCGCCTCGGCAATCTGGACGTCCTGGCTGGCATCTGCCAGCAGCGGGGCCAGCAGGCGCAAAGCCGTATCCGCCACCCGGCGTGCCTGGGCTGCATCCACCTGATAGCGGCGCACGAAATTGTTGACCGTCGCATCACGCAGATCCTGCCGGTGATAACGCCCGAGCAGGTCATACAGCACGCCCAGGCGCAAGGCGCCATCCGAAAACACCATATGCTCCAGATCGAACTCCTTGAACAGGGCGGACATGATAGCGAAGCCTCCGGCGAACACCGGAAGGCGATCCGATTTCAGTCCTTCGAGTTGCAGATTCTCGATCCGCCCAGCCTTGAGCATGATCTGGCGGAGTTTTTCCAACCCTTCGCGGGTGATCCCGGAATGCGACAGGCCATTGAGTTCGAGCACATCGCACAAGGCCTTGGCGCTGCCCGAAGAACCGACAGCCAGATCCCAACCGGTTTCCCGATAGGCATGCGAGATCGCCTCCAGTTGCTGACGCGCCGACAACTCGGCCGCTTTCATGGCTTCACGCTCGAAGACGCCCTCCGGGAAATAGCGCATGCTGTAACTCACGCAGCCCATGTACAGCGATTCGAGGTGCAAAGGCTCGAAGTTCCGCCCGATGATGAATTCCGTGGAACCGCCACCGATATCCACCACAAGCTGCTGCAGCGAGGGATCCGGCAAGGTATGCGCCACCCCGACATAGATCAGGCGGGCTTCTTCGCGTCCGGCAATCACCTCGATCGGGAATCCCAACGCCTCTTCAGCCTGGAGCAGGAATTCCGGCGCATTCTTGGCCACCCGCAAGGTATTGGTCGCCACCGCCCGCACGCCATCGGCGCGAAAACCGCGCAAGCGCTCGTTGAAGCGACGCAAGGCCTCCAGTCCACGCGCCTGGGCAGCGGCATCCAGGACCTTGTCGGTCCCCAGCCCTGCCGCCAGCCGCACCGATTCTTTCAGGCCATCCAGTGGATAAATCTGATCGCCTTGTACGCGCCCAACCATCAGGCGGAAACTATTGGAACCGAGGTCGACAGCACAAACGAGTTCTTGAGGCATGGGTCAAGGCAGGATCGAGGCAGGAGGCTGCCGGATTCTAGCCCTTCTGGCCGGAAAGCTGTGTGACGAAACACGAATCGCCCCGCATCGACCTGCCCGGACAGGACTCTGCCACCGTCATCTTCCTGTCACTAAAATGTCACATCATCAGGCGATGCAAAACACATCGCCCCCACCCGGTGACCACACCATGTATGCAAACCAGTCCTATCCGATCGCTACTGCCGAATCGCTACTCAATCGCGAGCTCTCGATTCTCGCCTTCCAGCGCCGTGTCCTGAGCCAGGCCGCAGACACCAATGTGCCGCTCCTGGAACGCTTGAAGTATCTGTGCATCGTTTCCAGCAATCTGGACGAATTCTTCGAGATCCGCGTTGCCGGGCTCAAGGAACAGGTCAAGCTGGGGATCATCTCGACAGGCAGCGTGCAGCCGCAATCGCTCTACCGCAGGCTCAGCCGCGAAACCCATGCCCTGGTCGCAGAACAGTACCGCCTGCTCAACGACGAAATCCTGCCGGCGCTGGCTGATGAAAAGATCGTGTTCCTGCGTCGCTCGCTATGGACGGATGCTCAGCGTGAGTGGGTCCGCGAGTATTTCGAGAACGAGGTCATGCCGGTACTCACCCCCGTGGGGCTGGACCCGGCACACCCCTTTCCGCGTCTCCTGAACAAGAGCCTGAACTTCGCCGTCGAACTTGATGGCAAGGATGCATTCGGGCGCAGCTCGAACGCGGCTATCGTCCAGGCCCCGCGCGCACTCCCCCGGGTCATCAAACTGCCCGCAGAACTCACCGGAGTGGAGTACGGCTTCGTGTTCCTCTCCTCGGTTTTGCATGCCCATGTCAATGCCTTGTTCTCGGGCATGAGTGTCCTGGGTTGCTACCAGTTCCGGGTCACCCGCAACAGCGACCTGTTCGTCGACGAAGAAGAAGTCAAGGATCTGCGCAAGGCACTCCAAGGCGAACTGCAGCAACGCAACTTCGGCGATACGGTACGTCTGGAAGTTGCCGACAACTGCTCGCCGCAGATGAGTGAATTCCTGCTGCAGCAATTCAATCTGGAACGCGAGGAATGCTATCGCGTACCGGGCATCGTGAATCTGGTGCGTCTGATGCAGGTGCCGGACTGGGTGAACCGCCCGGATCTCAAATTCACACCTTTCCTGCCTTCACTGCCCAAGGCACTGGACAAGCACGCTGATCTCTTCGCCGAAATCCGCACCCGTGACATCCTGCTTCACCATCCGTTCCAGAGCTTCAATCCGGTGATCGACCTGCTCAAGAGCGCTGCGGATGACCCGCAGGTCGTCGCCATCCGCATGACGGTGTATCGCACCGGCACGGACTCCGTGCTGATGGAAAACCTGCTGCGCGCGGCTCGCAAGGGCAAGGAAGTGAATGTGGTGGTCGAATTGATGGCGCGCTTTGATGAAGAAGCCAACATCAACTGGGCGGCCCGTCTCGAAGAAGCTGGCGCCCACGTGGTCTACGGCGTATTCGGCTACAAGACCCACGCCAAGATGCTGCTCATCGTACGCCGCGAAGAAGAACGCAACGGCCATCAGGTGCTGCGTCGCTATGTGCACCTTGGAACCGGCAATTACCATCCGCGTACCACGCGTTTCTACACCGATTTCGGGCTGCTCACCGCCAACGAGGAAATCGCCGATGACGTGCATGAAATCTTCAAACAGCTCACGGGGCTGGGCCGGGCCGAAGAGCTCAAGCACATCTGGCAGGCGCCATTCTCAATGCAGGCGAATGTGATCGCCGCCATCGATGCCGAAGGCGAAGCCGCCCGGCAAGGCCGCAAGGGACGCATCATCGCCAAGATGAACGCCCTGCTCGAACCACAAACCATCCAGGCCCTGTATCTGGCGTCCCAATCCGGTGTCGAGATCGACCTCATCGTGCGCGGCGCCTGCGCACTGCGCCCCGGCGTGCCGGGACTTTCCGAGAACATCAAGGTCCGCTCGGTCGTTGGGCGGTTTCTCGAGCATTCGCGGGTTTTCTATTTCCATGCCGATGGCGAAGAGAAGGTCTATCTCTCCAGTGCAGACTGGATGGATCGCAACTTCTTCCGCCGGATCGAATCCTGCTTCCCGGTACTCGATCCCAAACTCAAGCGCAGGGTCATCCGCGAAGGCCTCAAACCCTATCTGACGGATAACTGCCAGGCTTGGGAAATGGATGAAGAAGGCAACTACAAACGACGCACCCCGCGCGGGGCACGTCACAGCGCTCAGGAACAATTGCTCAACGAATTCGGTACATGAGGCAGTTCCGTCGCCCATCCATCGGCTCTGCTACCATGGTCTTCATTTGATTGACTGACAGGCAAGGCACATGAGCAGCGCTTGGGGATGTCCGCACGATCTGGAAGGGGTATGCCAACGCATCGTGGGCGCAGTCTGTTCGCCAGGCATGCGGGGATGCGTCATGGAAGGCAAGGTCCGCTTCGCGCGTGACGAGATGAATCTGCCGCGCAAGCCGGTCAAGGCCACGCCCCCTGCTCCGGCGAAGCCGCTTCCGGCGCGGCCGAAAAGACGTCTGCCATTCTGACGTCTGCCGCCACCTTCCAGTAGCGCGGGGAGCTGCCGAGGCTTGCAGCTAATTTCTGAACAGGCCTCGCCGCAAGCCCCGCGTCTCGCAACAGACGCTCAGTCCACTTCGAGCAGCTTGAGCAGATCCTTGCGCCCGGTTTCCTCGACAAGCAGACGCGCCCGCTTCATGTCCAGCTTGACCAGCTCCTGCACCGTATTGCGTACCGCACGTTCGTTGCCACAGACATGCTGGCAGGTCCCCATCAGGTACAGGAGCTGCGCACTTGGTTGCAGCTCGTGGGCCTTGCGCAAAGGCTCGATGGCCTGTGCGTGCTCTCCCAGGGCGATGCGCATCGAACCGATTCCATGCCAGGCCCGGTCAAAATGCGGCGCGAGCTGTACTGCACGCTGAAACGCCTCCATCGCCTCGCGTTTACGCCCCAGCGCATCTCGCAGATATCCCAGATTGAACCAGGTTTCGACATCGTCCGGCATCCACGCAGCAGCTTTGGTGTACCAACCCTCGGCTTCTTCGAGCTTGCCTGTCTTGGCCGCCAGAATCGCGGCGACCCGCGCGCAGGGAGCATCTTCGTATACCGCCAGAAGCTGGCGATAGATTTCCAGCGCCTGCACATTCAATCCGAACACCTGACAAATCCCGGCACGCGCACGCACCAGAGCAAAATTCCAGTCCACCATTTCTCCTCAATCACTTCGTGCCACAAAGGCGGATTGTCTCGCGAACCATAGCGCCCCACGAGAAGGGGTTTCCCGACGCCAGCGTCTGAAAGGGGGCATGATCGCCCCCCTCTTCCCGCTTGCCGGACACAACGGCGGGCGCAGCAGCGCCCCGCCCAAGATTCCTCAGTACAGCCGGTTCAGACCATTCAGAGCCGCCACGCGATAGGCTTCAGCCATGGTCGGATAGTTGAAGGTGGTATTCACGAAATACGTGATCGTATTGTTCGGCGCGGGCTGCAGCATGATGGCCTGGCCGATGTGGATGATCTCGGACGCTTGCGAACCGAAACAGTGGATTCCCAAGACCTCCAGGGTTTCGCGATGGAACAGGATCTTCAGCATGCCAGTCGTCTGCCCGGTGATCTGCGCACGCGCCAGGCTGCGGAACAGGCTGTGGCCGACTTCATACGGCACGCGTGCTTCGGTCAGTTCACGCTCGGTACGCCCCAGTGAGCTGATTTCCGGCAGGGTGTAGATCCCCGTTGGAATATCGCGTGCAAGCTCGGCCCCCGACTTGCCATCCACCAGATGCGCCGCGGCGTGGCGCCCCTGATCGTAGGCGGCCGAAGCCAGACTTGGCCAGCCGATCACATCGCCCACTGCATAGATATGCGGCACAACGGTCTGGTAATTCTCATCCACGGCCACCACGCCACGCTTGTCCGGCACGATGCCAAGTGCTTCCAGCCCCATGTCGTTGGTATTGCCCTGACGACCATTGGCCCACAGCAGATAGTCAGTCTTGATGCGCTTGTTGGATTTGAGTTCCAGCACCACGCCATCGTCTTCTACCACCACACGCTCGGCTTCTTCGTTATGGCGGATCAGCACGCCCTGCTCACGCAGGTGATAGGCCAGCGCATCGACGATCTCGTCGTCCAGGAAAGACAGCAGACGATCCCGGGTATTGATCAGATTGACCTTGCAGCCAAGGTTGCGAAAGATCGAGGCGTATTCGCAGCCGATCACGCCAGCGCCATAAATCGTGATGGACTCGGGCGTTTCGGTCAGGCGCAGGATGCTGTCACTGTCATGTACGCGGCGATGCGTGAAATCCACAGAAGCCGGATGATAGGGACGGGAGCCGGTCGCCAGGACGAATTGCTTGGCCGTACAGACTTCGTGCCCGCCGTTGTTGAGCGCCACCTCGACCGTATGCGCATCCCGAAAACGCGCACGGCCGTGAATGAGTTGCACGCCATTGCGGTCATAGAAACTCTGCCGCATGCTGACCTGCTTGCGGATCACGCTTTCTGCCGTGCGCAGCAGCGAAGGAAAGCTCACCTGCAGATCGACGGAATCATGGAACTGCGGGCTGTCACGCATCTCGCGCAAACCGGCAATGACCTGCCGCAAGGCCTTGGAAGGAATGGTACCCCAGTGTGTGCAGCCGCCACCGACCTGGGCATATGCCTCGATCACCCCGACTTTCTTACCCGACTTGGCACACTTCATGGCGGCACCTTCGCCACCGGGACCTGTGCCGATGATGATCACGTCGTATTGCTGCATGGATCTCTCCGATTCTGGGCTTCTCTGTGTTGTGGCTTGACTGCGTTATGGCTTGATTATCCAAGCTTTGAGCACTTGGCGAAAGGAGGTTTTACCCAAAACAGCCGGAGGAAGCACGGCATCAGCGTTGACGCACAGCCTGGCCAGAGGCCTCCTTCACACCGTCTCGACCCTGCAGCGCAGGCCTGATGCGTAGAAAGCCCGAACAGGTTGATATACTTATGCGCTGAGCGCGGTGCAAGCCGTTATCCCCGACAGCCCCCAGAAAGAACCCCATGAGCGAAGCAAAGATCATCTACACCCTGACTGACGAAGCCCCCGCACTGGCCACTTATTCCTTCCTGCCGATCGTTCAGGCTTTCACCAAGCCGGCAGGGATTGCCGTTGAAACCCGCGACATCTCGGTTGCCGCGCGTATCCTGGCAAACTTCCCCGACGCACTCAAACCCGAACAGAAGCAACCCGACACCCTCGGCGAGCTGGGCGAACTAGCCAAGACGCCGGAAGCCAACATCATCAAGCTGCCCAACGTCAGTGCCTCGGTGCCGCAACTCAAGGCCGCCATCAAGGAACTGCAGGCGCAGGGCTACGCCGTCCCGGATTTCCCTGAAGTTCCGGCCAACGACGAAGAACAGAAAATCAAGGCGCGTTACGCCAAGGTGCTCGGCAGCGCGGTGAATCCGGTGCTGCGCGAAGGCAATTCGGATCGCCGCGTCGCCAACGCCGTCAAGCAATACGCCAAGAAGCACCCGCACTCGATGGGAGCCTGGTCGGCAGACTCGAAGTCCCACGTGGCGCACATGCAGTCCGGCGACTTCTACGGCAACGAACAATCGGCCACCGTCGCCAGGGCCGGCAGCATCAAGATCGAATTCACCGACGCCGCCGGCGCCAGCAAGACACTCAAGGACGTGAAGGTCAAGGATGGCGAGCTAATCGCCACCACCTTCCTGAGCGCCAAGGGGCTGCGCGCCTTCTACGAAGCCGAGATCGCCGACGCCAAGGCGCGCGGTGTGCTCTTCTCGCTGCATCTGAAGGCCACCATGATGAAGATCTCCGATCCCATCCTGTTCGGCTACGCCGTGAGCGCCTACTACAAGGACGTGTTCGCCAAGCACGGTGAGACTTTCGCCCGCCTCGGCGTGAATGTCCGCTACGGCATCGGCGACGCTTACGCCAAGATCCAGTCCCTGCCGGAAGCCGAAAAGGCCGCCATCGAAGCCGATCTGCGCGCCGCTGAAGCAGCAGCCCCGGTAGCGATGGTCGATTCCGACAAGGGCATCACCAACCTGCACGTGCCCAGCGACGTGATCGTCGACGCCTCGATGCCTGCCGCCATCCGCAATTCCGGTCGCATGTGGAATGCCGCCGGCAAGCTGGCCGACACCAAATTCACGATTCCCGACCGCTGCTACGCCGGCGTGTATCAGGCCGTGATCGACGATTGCAAGGCACATGGCACGTTTGACGTCACCACCATGGGCACCGTGCCCAATGTCGGTCTGATGGCGCAAGCGGCCGAAGAGTACGGCTCACACGACAAGACTTTTGAAATCCCCGCCGACGGCGTCGTCAAGGTCATTACCGAAGACGGCAGCGTGCTCACCGAGCACAAGGTGGAAGCCGGTGACATCTGGCGCATGTGCCAGACCAAAGACATCGCCGTGCGCGACTGGGTCAAGCTCGCCGTCACCCGCGCGCGCGCCAGCCACACCCCCGCCATTTTCTGGCTGGACGAAGCCCGCGCCTACGACCGCCTGCTGACCACCAAAGTCACTGCATACCTGAAGGATCACGATACCAGTGGTCTGGACATCCGCGTGCTCTCGCCGGTCGAAGCCTGCAAACTCTCGCTCACCCGCATCCGCGCCGGGCAGGACACCATCTCGGTCACCGGCAACGTGCTGCGCGACTACAACACCGACCTGTTCCCGATCCTGGAACTCGGCACCAGCGCCAAGATGCTCTCCATCGTGCCGCTGCTGGCTGGTGGCGGCATGTACGAAACCGGCGCTGGCGGCTCGGCACCGAAGCACGTGCAACAGTTCCTAGAAGAAAACTACCTGCGCTGGGACTCGCTCGGTGAATTCCTCGCCCTGCAGGTTTCCATCGAAGAACTTGCCGCCAAGACAGGCAACCAGGCCGGTGCTGTGCTGGCCGAATGCCTGGACCAGGCCAACGCCAAGTTCCTCGAAAACGACAAGTCGCCTGCCCGCAAGGTTGGCCAGACCGACAACCGCGGCAGCCACTTCTACCTTGCGCTGTACTGGGCGCAGGCGCTTGCTGCACAAAGCAAGGATGCCGCTCTGCAAGCCAAGTTCGCCCCGATTGCTGCACAACTCACCGCCGATGAAGCGAAGATCGCTGGTGAGCTGATCGCTGCGCAGGGCAAGCCGGTCGACATTGGCGGTTACTACCACCCCTCACCCGAAAAGTGCTCCGCGGCGATGCGGCCCAGCGCCACACTGAACGCGGTACTCGACAGCATCCAGTAACACAGCACGAAAAAAGCGCGGCAAACACCGCGCCTGCGTATTTTTCAAGCCCCGGCCAGTCCGGGGCTTTTTCTTGTTGGAGACGCCCGACCGCTCACC
>Ga0316604_10001480_pt1 | contig 20587 bp, 18 predicted proteins | sample OWC_soil_day20_C_FD_207650 | JGI IMG/M metagenome (GOLD analysis project Ga0316604, IMG submission 207650) | Wetland soil microbial communities from Old Woman Creek delta, Ohio, United States - OWC_soil_day20_CT | ecosystem: Environmental > Terrestrial > Soil > Wetlands | place: USA: Ohio...
GCGACGAGGAGCCGGTGGCACGCGCGCTCGAACGAATGATGGCGATGCGCGTCTTCATGCGCAGCCGTCACGTCGATGGCGTCGACAAGCCCGCCGTGCTCGAGCGCGTCGGCCTGACGCGCGCCGAGGTCGAGGACATGTACCGCGTGATGGCGATCGCCAATTACGAGGACCGCTTCGTGATTCCAACGACGCACCGCGAATACGCCGAGAACGCGTTCAACGTGCGTGGCGGCTGCGGTTTCAGCTTTGGTAACGGCTGCAGCGAAGGCGTCACAGAGACCAGCCTCTTCGGCAGCGAAAAGAAGCGGACGATACCCATCAAGGCGACGGTGTGACGATGAAGCCCTTTGACTCCACTCCGCCGAGAATGACGCACACGTTGCGCGCGCTGGCCTGGCTGCTGCGCTACCCCGACGCCGAGCTGCGCGCGCTGCTGCCGCAGTTGCGTGACGCCCTGCACGCGGAGGCCGCGCTCGACGCCGGTCGGTTGACGGAAGTGAACGCGCTGGTCGGTCAACTCAGCGGTACCGCTCCACTGCGCACAGAAGCCGAGTATGTCGAGCTCTTCGATCGCGGCCGCCGCACGGCATTGCACCTGTTCGAGCACGTGCACGGCGACAGCCGCGACCGCGGATCCGCGATGGTCGACCTGGCGCAGACCTACGAGCGTGCCGGCCTGTACCTTGCACCGGGAGAGCTGCCCGACTACCTGCCAGTCGTGCTGGAGTTCGCCAGCACGCAGCCGCCAACCCAGGCGCGCGAGTTCCTGCGTGAAATTGCCCATGTCGTGCGTGCGATCTTTAGCGCATTGCTGGAACGACAGAGTCCCTACGCCAGCGTGCTGGCCGCCGTGCTCGACCTGGCCGGCGAACGGGCCGAGAGGGTGCCCTTGCCTGCCGAACCGGCCATGGACGAAAGCTGGGAGGAACCCGAAGCCTTCGGCGGTTGCAGTTCCCAGGGCCAGTCGCGCCCGAACGAAGCGCAGCCTGTCCACATCGTCCGCTCTGCCCGAGCGCCGCATCGCACGGCCGCCTGAGGAAACCGCCATGACCCTGCTCAACAACTTCTTCTTCAACGTCTACCCCTACATATGCCTGGCGTTCTTCTTCATGGGCAGTCTGGCCCGCTTCGATCGGGATCAGTACACGTGGAAGAGCGATTCCTCGCAGATGCTGCGTGCGAAACAGCTGCGCTGGGGCAGCAACCTGTTCCACGTCGGCATCCTGTTCCTGCTGTTCGGCCATACCGTGGGTCTGCTGACGCCGCACTGGGTCTATGAGCCGTTCATCAGCCCGCCGACCAAGCAGCTGTTTGCCATCGTCTCGGGCGGCATCGCGGGAACGATGTGCTTCATCGGTCTGACGATGCTGCTGCACCGCCGGATGTTCGATCCTCGTATCCGGTTGACGAGTCACCGTACCGATCTCGCGATCCTGATCATCCTGTGGATCCAGCTGCTGCTCGGCCTCATCACGCTGCCGCTGTCCTACGCGCATCGCGTCGACGCGCATGCGATGCTGGTCCTGTCGGCCTACCTGCAGGGCGTGGCGACTTTCCGTCCGGATGCCAACCTGCTGACGGAGATCGCCTGGCCATTCAAGGTGCACATGGTCCTCGGCATGACGATTTTCCTGCTGCTACCGTTCAGCCGCCTGGTACACGTATGGAGCGGGCTCACGACAGTGGTCTACCTGTTCCGCCCGTACCAGATCATGCGCTCGCGACGGCTGAACGTGCCGGCCGGCCACAACACACCGAGTCGCGCGTCATGACGGCGGAATCCATCGCCTTGGCCGAGCAAGCTGCTGCGCTCGGCGTTCCGAGCGTGGAGGGCGTGCCGATCGGTGCCCTCGACGAAACTCTGACGGCGGAGGACCTGCGCAGCCGTGCAGGCGTCGAACTGTTGCGACAGGCCGCGATGCGTGCGGGGCTGCTCGCGCAAGACGATCCGGCACCCACGCGCGGCGTCATCACCGAGGCTGCGGCCAATGCAATCGACGCGCTGCTCGAGCGCGAACTCGTGCGGCCGGTCGCCGACGATCTGACCTGCCGACGCTTTCATGCAGCCAACGCCACCCGTTACGCAGTCGGCGAGCGCGCGAGACTGCGTCACGTGCTGTTCGCGCTCACGCCCGGCGTGAACGTCGACGCGCTGCGCAGCCGCGCCGAAGCCTGCCTGCTGGATCTGCGCGCCCGGACCCACGGCGAGGTCGACCGCTTTGCGCCGGCGGCAGCGCGGCTATCCAACTGCCCGAGCGCGCAGGACGGCGGTCAACTCGGCTGGCTGACCGCGGCCGAGTGCGCGCCGGAGTTCGGCAGCGAAGTGTTCGGGCATCCAGAGGTGGGCGTGCTGCCGCGGCTGGTGCGCAGCCGCTTCGGTTTCCACGTGGTCGAAGTGCTGGAACGCGACGCCGGCGCGGTGCCGCCCTATGAGGCAGTCAAGGACGCCGTGCGACAGACACTCGACCGTCAGGCGTTCGCAACCGCGCTGCGTCAGTACGTCCAGCTTCTGGCCGGACAGGCCAGGCTCGAAGGCGTCGACCTCGCTGCGGCCGATACGCCGCTGGTGCAGTAGTTGCCGCGGGCCTGACGATGCCCGACGAGCTGCTCGAACGGCTGCGACGTTTCAAGAGCGACGCCTTTCCGCAGTACCGCGACCAGTTCCAGCAACTCGTCGACGACGGCCAACGGCCGCTGACGCTGTTCATCGGCTGCAGCGACTCCCGCATCGTGCCGTACCTGCTGACGGGCGCTGGGCCGGGGGAACTGTTTCTCGTTCGCAACGTCGGTGCCTTCGTGCCGCCCTACGATCAGTCGCAAGGTTTTCACGGCACCGCCGCGGCGATCGAGTTCGCGGTGCTGAACCTGCGCGTCAAGCGCATCATCGTCTGCGGCCACAGCCATTGCGGCGCGATCCGGGCGCTGTACGGCGACGTTCCTGCCGCCGCCCAGAACCTCGTGCACTGGCTCGAGCTCGGGCGCGAGGCCGTGCTGCCCGTGGCCGAGCCGGGCCCCGAAGTCCTGAGTCGCACTGAGCAGCGCGCCATCGTCCTGCAACTCGAGCGGCTGATGAACTATCCGATGGTGCGCGAACGCGTGGAGGCCGGCACGCTGACGCTGCACGGCTGGTATTACGTGCTCGAGGACGGCGAAGTGCACGTCTTCGACGTCCGGCTCGGGGGCTTCATACCGGCCTCGCAAGCCGAGCACGCCGGCACCGGCCCGTACCTGCATCAGGCGCAGCTCCCGCTCGACAGCAGTGGTGTGCCGGCGGCTGAAGACTGAGATCTCGATGAAGGTGGTTCCGCTCCACGTGCTCGCCGCCACCCGGACCGCGGTGACCGACTCGCCGTCGAGCGCAAAGCGCCTGTCGCTGGCGAGCCTGTGGCTCGCACCGGCGGCCGCGATCGTCTGGACAGCAGCCTGGATTGCCTGGGCGTTCGTGCATCTTCCGATCCTGCTGAAGGCCCCCGCTGACCGCGGGCCCGGATAGCGACCATGAATGTGCTGCTGAAGTCGCTGCTCATCGACACCGTCGCGGTCTTCGGGAACAAGGACCGCTCGACGGTCCGGACAGCGGCCGCCCGCAAGCGCGGCCGTTCAACTTGACAAGAAGATTGAAGAGAAGAAGAGGGCCATCGTGACGACAGCCAACGCAATCAAACCGGCGCTAAACCGCGAGCAGATCTCGGCCCTGGCCGCGAGCACGATCGCCTTCGCCGTGAACTTTGCGGTCTGGGTGATGTTTTCCATCATCGGGGTAAAGATCAAGGCGGAGCTCAATCTCAGCGAGACCGAGTTCGGCCTGCTGGTGGCCACACCGATCCTGACCGGATCTCTGATACGCCTGCCGCTGGGCATCCTCACCGACCGCTACGGCGGGCGAATCGTTTACTTCTTTCAGATGCTTGCCGTGGTGGTCCCGACCTGGCTGCTGTCGTATGCAACCGAGTACTGGGAGTACCTGGTGCTGGGACTCTTCGTTGGCGTCGCCGGCGGCTCGTTCGCGGTCGGCATTGCCTATACCTCCGCCTGGTTCAGCAAGGAGCGGCAAGGCACGGCGATGGGGATCTTCGGCGCGGGCAATGCGGGTTCGTCGCTCACCAAGTTCATCGCCCCGATGATCATCGCGGCCTCCGCGACTGCCTCGTGGCGGGCAGTGCCGAAGGTCTATGCGGTTGCCATGCTGGTGATGGCAATTGTGTTCTGGTTCACGACGACTCAGGACCCGCTGCATCGTAAGGACGCGCAGAAGGGCCGCAAGGTTCCCAAGCTGTCGGAGCAGCTGTTGCCCTTGCTCGACCTTCGGGTCTGGCGCTTCGGGCTCGCCTACTACTTCGTGTTCGGCGCCTTCGTCGCGCTGGCGCTTTGGCTGCCCAAGTACTACGTCGGCGAATTTGGCCTGCCGCTGGCGACCGCGGCCTTCCTGACAATCCTGTTCGACCTGCCGTCAGGAGCCATCCGTGCGCTCGGCGGATGGGCGTCCGACAAGTGGGGCGGGAATACGGTCACCTGGTGGGTGATGTGGATCAGCCTGATCTGCATGTTCATTCTGAGCTATCCGCCCACGACCATGATCATCCACGGCATCAAGGGCGACGTCGCGGTGGAAATCGGCGTGGGCCTCGTGATGTTCACGGTGCTGATCTTCATCGTCGGACTGGCACAGGGCTTCGGCAAGGCTAGCGTCTACCGCAGCCTCGCGGACCACTACCCGACCAGCATGGGCGTGGTGGGCGGCATTGTCGGCGTAATCGGCGGCCTGGGCGGGTTCACGCTGCCGATCATGTTCGGCGTCGCAGCCGACGTCATCGGGGTGCGCAGCAGCTGCTTCATGCTGATGACCCTCGTGATCATCGTCACGATGATCTGGATGTGGGTCGCCGAGCGCAACGAGCGCGAAGGCATCCTTGCCAAACACGCCGATGCCCGTGCGGCACTGGAAGGCGCGGATCTGATCGAGCCGAGGGGTCGGCGCCGTCACGTGCTCGTCGACTGGAGGCCGGACGACGAGGGGTTCTGGGCGGCGACGGGCCGGCGCATCGCGACCCGCAACCTGCTCGTGTCGATGCCCGCGCTGCTGCTGGCGTTCGCAGTCTGGGTGGTGTGGAGCGTGATTGTCGTCGAACTGCCGCGCATTGGCTTCAAGTTCACGACCAACCAGCTCTTCTGGCTGGCGGCGCTGCCCGGGATCTCGGGTGCGGTGTTCCGCGCGCTGTATTCGTTCGTCGTACCGATCTTCGGCGGACGCAACTGGACCGTGTGGAGCACGACAATGCTGCTGCTGCCGACGCTTTGGATCGGCTTCGCGGTCCAGGATCCGCACACCAACTACGCCGTGTTCGCGGCGATCGCGCTGATGTGCGGCCTGGGCGCAGGCAATTTCTCGTCATCGATGGCACACATCAGCTTCCTCTACCCGAAGCGGCTGCAGGGCACGGCGCTGGGCGCGAACGCCGGGGTGGGCAACCTGGGTGTCGGCCTGGCGCAACTCATCGCGCCGCTGGCGATGTACGGTGGCGCGCTGCTCGTCATGGGCGGCAGCGCGCAGTCACGTGAGATCGCGGGCGCGGTGGTGCCGGTGTGGGTGCAGAACGCCGGCTTCATCTGGGTGCCGCTGATCGTGCTGGCCGTGAGCGCGGCGTGGTTCGGCATGGACAACATCGCCACAGTGCGGGCCGGTTTCGCCGAGCAGGTGGCGATCCTCCGCAACAGGCAGCAGTGGCGGATGAGCTGGCTCTACCTGGGCACGTTCGGCTCGTTCATCGGCCTGGCGGCGGGCTTCCCGATGCTGGTCAACACCCAGTTCCCGGCGGTCGACGCATTCGCTTTCGCGTTCGTCGGACCGCTGCTTGGTGCGCTGGTGCGACCCATCGGCGGCTGGCTCGCCGACCGCGTCGGCGGGGCCCGGATCACGGTGGGGGTCTTCCTCGTGATGACGATCGCGCCGCTCGTGGCTGCAATCTTCCTCCCCGGGACCGGCACCGGCGGCAGCCTGATGGGCTTCGTGCTGACGTTCATCGCGATGTTCATCGCGGCAGGAGTGGGCAACGGCTCGACGTTCCGGATGATCCCGATCATCTTCCGCACGCTGCGCGAACGCGGGGTCAAGGACTCGAACGACAAGGCGGCGATGGAAGCGGCCCGCCGCGTCGGCGCCACCGAAGGCGCGGCGACGCTGGGCTTCAGTTCCGCTGTCGCGGCGCTCGGCCTGGCCTTCATCCCGATCGCCTACGGCACGTCGATCAATTTGACGGGCAGCCCGGTGGCCGCACTGGTCTTCTTCAGCGTGTTCTACCTGAGTTGCCTGGCCGGGACCTGGCACTGGTATGCGCGTCCGGGCGCCGAGGTGTCGTGCTAGGGGACAATTCAACGGATCCGGGAGAGATCGGTCGCGGCTGGCGGCGTCCTCCCGCGGGAGACCATCGTGAAGGTTTGCCCATGACATCGACGATCGAGTTTCGCAGCCCCGGGGCCAGCTTCGACGAGCCGATCGAGATGTGGCTCGGCTGCCACCAGCGCGTGCGCCGCTTCGCTGCCCTGCTCGGGCGCTTGAAGAAGCACGTGGAGGCGAGCGGCGCCGACGAAGAAGCGCAGATGGGCGCAGCATCGATCCGCCGCTACTTCAACGAGGCCGCGCCGCGCCACCACGAGGACGAAGAGGTCGACATGTTTCCTCTGTTGCGCGAGCGCGGCACCGACGACGCGACGCTGGCCGCGCTCGAGCGCATCGAGGCCGAACACCTCGCGATGGCCGTACTGTGGCGCGAACTCGACGCCGTGCTCGCGCGCATCAGCGCGGGCCAGTGCGCAGCGCTCGACGCGACGCTGGTATCGCGCTTCGCAGCCACGTACGACGCGCACATCGAGGCGGAAGAGACAGTCGTGCTGCCGGCGCTGAAGAGGGCACTCCGCCCCGCCGACTGGACTGCCGTCGGCCGTGCGATGGCCGAGCGCCGCGGGCTCGACTGGACGATCGAGCTGCGGGTGTAACGAGGACACGTCAACGCTCGGTCGCGAACGACTATGCCTGCGACAGGCATCGCACGTCCCGTGGAGCCCGGATTGGAAAGCCTGTATGACACCGTAGCGCAGCGGATGTCGACCGCCTGGCGGAGTCACGACGTCTCGAAGCACTCGCGCTCGTTCCGCTGCCAGTGCGGCCGGCACGTGTTCTTCCGCAACAGCCTGTGCATCGCGTGTTCGACGCCGCTTGGCTACCTGCCCGACCGCAGCGCCGTCGTGCCGCTCACCCCGGGCAGCGCGCCCGGCCGCTGGCGCGCCGCTGATGCACAGCACGAGTACAAGCGTTGCGCCAATCTCGACACGCCCGCCGGGTGCAACTGGCTGCTGCCCGCCGATGAAGCAGCCTCGCATTGCATCTCGTGCCGGCTCGATCGCACGATTCCCGACCTCGGCGACGCCGACAACCGGCTCTACTGGAGCGCGATCGAGGCCGCCAAGCGGCGGTTGGTCTCGCAGTTGCTGTCGCTTGGCCTGCCGGTGAAGTCAAAGTTTAGCGAAGACACCGAGCGTGGCGTCATGTTCGACTTCCTGCGCTCGCCGCCGGGCGGGCCGCGCGTGATGACCGGGCACGCCAGTGGACTGATCACGCTGAACGTCGAAGAGGCCGACCATGCCAAGCGCGAGAAGATCCGCCATGACCTGCGCGAGCCGTACCGCACGCTGCTCGGCCACTTTCGTCACGAGATCGGCCATTACTACTGGGACCGCCTGGTCTGGGACACCGCCTGGCTCGAGCGTTTCCGCGGGCTGTTCGGCGACGAGCGCGCCGACTATGCCGCCGCGTTGAAAACCAACTACGAGAACGGTCCGCCGGCGGACTGGGCCTCACGGTACATCAGCAGCTATGCGTCGACGCATCCGTGGGAGGACTGGGCCGAGACCTGGGCGCATTACCTGCATGTCGTCGACAGCCTCGGCACCGCGCTCGGCTTCGGCCTCGAGGCCGACGACCTGGAAACCGACGCAGAACCGTTCACGCGGACCGACCTGTACGCACCGGACGATCCCGACTCCGACCGGTTCCTCTACCTGCTCAACGGCTGGATCGAGCTGACGATGGTGCTCAACGAACTGGCCCGCAGCATGGGGCAACCCGACTTCTACCCGTTCGTGATGTCCCGCCCGGTGGTGGCGAAGCTGCAGTTCGTGCACCTCGTGGTGCAGGACGCCCGGAGCCACGCCGCCGCAATGCCCTAGCGCGTGCGCGACGACGAGGCGTCGTCAGGAGGCACCGCCCCAACAACTGTCATTGCCCTCAGTACAACCGGACGGCCACGTCAAAGTGCCAGGTCCGGCGGATTTCGATCACGTCGAACTCGCGGGCCAGTCCCGGCGGGAACGGCTGGTAGGGACGCTGGCTTTCCACAATGCGCCGTACCGCTTCGTCGATTCCGGCCACACCACTGGAGACAACGAACGTCACGGACTCCACGGATCCGTCGCTTCGAATGGCCACAGTCACCATTGGGTTCCTGTGAGGTTGCTTGGACACCTCTCGGACCATGTCGATCGTCATGTTGAGCTCGATCTTCCGGGCCCAGGCTTCCGCGTAAAGGACGAGCTCCGCGTTGGGGTCGGTGCGACCTAGGAGCCTGCCTCGACGTGCGCTGCTCAACGAGAGCGGAAGCGAGGGTGACTGGCGTGCAGGGGCCGACGCCGCGTCGCGCCGGCCGGCTTCCTCGTCCAACTGGCGGCCGATCGCCCTGAGCCTTTCTTCTCGTCTTTCCGCTTCTCGTGCTGCCTGCTGCCGTGCAGCTTCCTGCCGTGCAGCTTCCTGCCGCGCTGCCTCCTGCCGTGCTGCTTCCTGCCGTACTGCTTCCTGCCGTACTGCCTCCTGCCGTGCTGCCTCCCGCTGTGCTGCCTCCTGGCGGGCGTCCTCCTGCCACGCGGCCGCCTGTCGAGCAACCTCCTCGCGTTCAGCCTCCAAACGCGCAGCCTCGAGCCGCGTTGCTTCTTGGCGGGCTGCCTCCTGCCGTGCCACCTCTTGTCGTGCCACCTCCTGTCGTGCGGCCTCCTCGCGTTCAGCCTCCAGACGCGCAGCCTCGGCCCGTGCGATTTCATGGCGGGCGGCCTCCAGCCGCGCCGCCTCCAGTTCCTGCGCCTGCTGTCGTGCCTCCTGCCTGGCACGATCGAGCTCGGCCAGTTCAGCGGCTCGCTCCCGCTGTGCGTCGCCGGTATCCCGAAGCGGTGGGGCCGCGGTCTGCGCGCTTGAGGCACTCGGTAGTGCCGCGGCCGCGGGCGCTGGCACCGCTTGAGGGTCGGGCACGAACTCGGTTGTCGTATCGGGCCGTGCGACGGCGATCACCGGAGGCGCGGGCATCGCTGGGGGCGAGGCGTCACCAGACGGATCGACGCGCGAAGGTGCTTTCTTGGCGGGGGCCACGCCGGTCGCAGCCTCCGTCGTTCGATTGACGGTTGCCGTCAAACTGGCCCCCGGCTTGATCGCCACCGCTGCCGGCCGCAGGACAACCGCAGGAGGCGAGGATGACCTCGCCGACGGCCTATCGGCAACAGACCGCTCGACCGGCACTTTCTGCAGCGGCTCGCTGGCCTCGACCCGCCGCGGAACCAACATGACACGCAGCGTAGGCGCCTCGATCCGTCGCTCTCGCCAGGGAAAGACGAAGCCCGGAGGCCCAAGTCCCTCGCCACCGAAGATCAGGCTCAGCAGCAGCGCGTGAACCAACAACGAAAGCAGGAGTGCGAGGGTCTGCCGGCTGCGTTCAGCGCTCATGCCTGGTCTCGTCCGCTACGGTCAGCGCGGGGCAGGATGGGCCCCGCCCCTGTGCAACTCTCGACCTGACAGGCCCACCGGTCATCGCCTCGCCAATTTTCCTCGGAGACCATCCTGAACCGCATCCTGTCCATTGCCTATTCAGGCCCGTCAGGCCAGAGGGCGATGCCGACGCGCAATGGCTCTCCGCGCGCCGAAGGTGCGTTCGCCACCGTGAGGCGCAGGCAATTCGCTACAGTGCCGCCGGTGCCGTGACCTGAAAGCGACGGGTTCGTCCTTGCTGTTCAATTCTTTCCCGTTCATCTTTGTCTTCCTGCCCATCGCGCTGGTGGGCTTCTTCGCGCTGGCCCGCATCAGCCATCGTCTGGCGGCGGGATGGCTTACCGCCGCGTCGCTGGTGTTCTACGGTTGGTGGGATCCTGACTACATCGCGCTGCTGCTCGCTTCGATCGTCTTCAACTATCTGCTGGGCATGCGCATCGCGCGGATGCACGAAGCGGGTCGCCAAAAGCGCGGCCGGCAGCTGCTCGCGCTCGCGGTCATTGCCAACCTGGCGCTGCTCGGCTACTTCAAGTACGCGATCTTCTTTCTCACCAGTGTGCAGAAGCTCGGCCTCGCGTTCGGTCCGCTGCCGGAGATCGTGCTGCCGTTGGGCATTTCCTTCTTCACGATCACGCAGCTCGCCTTTCTCGTCGATGCGCACCGAGGGCAGGCGCGCGAGTACAACTTTACGCACTACATGCTGTTCGTGACCTACTTCCCGCACCTGATCGCCGGGCCGATCCTGCACCACAAGGAAATGATGCCGCAGTTCGATCAGCACGCGACCTACCGCCTCAACTGGGACAACATCGCCGTCGGCCTGACGATGTTCATCCTCGGCCTCTTCAAGAAGACAGTGATTGCCGACGACATGGCGGGTTTCGCCACGCCGGCCTTCAGCGCCGCCGCCGCTGGCACGCCGTTGACTTTGCTCGAGGCCTGGGGCGCAGCGCTCGCCTACACGTTCCAGATCTACTTCGACTTTTCCGGCTACACGGACATGGCGCTCGGCGCGTCGCGGATGTTCGGCATCGTCCTGCCGCTCAATTTCTGCTCGCCATATAAGGCAAGCAGCATCATCGAGTTCTGGCGCCGGTGGCACATCACGCTGTCGCGCTTCCTGCGCGACTACGTTTACATCGCCCTCGGCGGTAATCGCACATCCAGCGCGGGGCGCTACCGGAACCTGCTGCTGACGATGCTGATCGGGGGGCTCTGGCACGGCGCCGAATGGACCTTCGTATTCTGGGGTGGCTTGCATGGCGTCTACCTGATCGTCAACCACGGCTGGCGATTGCTTCGCAGCCGCCTCGCGACGGCGGTGCTGCCCGGCGAGCGGGCGCTAGCGACTCTGGTGACCTTCGTCGCGGTCGTCATCGGGTGGGTGTTCTTCCGCGCGACCGACTTCACGTCGGCGGTCACCATCGTCGCGGGTATGGCGGGACAGCACGGCGTGGTTCTGCCGGTGCAATGGCAGCCGTTCGCAGGAGGAGTCGATGGATGGCTGGCGGGACAGGGCGTGCAGTTCGGGGCCCTGGCTCACTTCGATCGCGTCGCGCAGTTCAAGTGGCTGCTGTTCCTGCTCGTGTTCTGCTGGGTCGCTCCCAATACCCAGCAGATCCTGGCGGCGTATCACCCGGCACTGCTGACGCGGGGCTATGGCGATCTCGGAACGACGCGTCCAGCCTGGCGACCCAATGCCGCCTGGCTGGTCGGACTCGCGTCGATTGCGGCCGTCGCAGTGCTGTCCATCGAGCGCTACAGCGAGTTCATCTACTTCCGATTCTGAAATGAGTACCAAGACATTCAGCCTGGCGTGCACGGCGGCGATACTGCTGCTGGTCGGTGCCGTGGCGCTCTTCAACGGGATCGTCGATCCGTACTGGTATTTTCGTGCAGTCGAGATCGTCGGCTTCAATCAGGTCAAGCCGCATGCGGCCAGCAACGAAAGGCTGGTGAAGCCGGCCCTGGTGAGCAAGCTCGGCCCGGACGCGATCATCCTCGGAAATTCGGTTGCCGAGATCGGTCTGCCGCCCACGCACCGCGGGTTCACGAACGACGGAAAACTGAATTCCTACAACCTGGCGCTGCCTGGGGCAAGCTGGAATGAGGTCTACTGCCTCGCGATGCATGTGATGCGTCGTACGGCGGTCAAGCGGCTGGTCATCGGCACGGCCGGGGAGATCGCAGGAGACCGGGTGGAAGCGTGCCCTCCGGACTCCTCGCTCGGTCGGGCGGACTACGGCAAGCTCCTGTTTTCGAGATCCGCCTTTGCTGCGTCCCGCGAGACGCTGCGCCAGCAAAGCCAGCCGGCGCCGATGACACGCGAGGGACTTTGGCACTTCCACCGCTACGATGACGACCTGATCACCGATGCGGAGCTGACTTCCGTGGTGGCCGGACTGATCCGAAGGGATCTGTGCCAGGTCGTCCCGAGCCGGGAGACCCAGCTCGACTGGGCACGCGTCCAGACGTCAGCGGTGCCGGCCCACGAAGGCACGAGTTTGCGCGCACTGATACGACTTGCGCGGGCGAAGCAGATCGAGCTCGTTTTCGTCTTCTATCCGACGCATGTTTTGATGAGCGAAGTCCATCGCGCCTGCCAGAGTGCCGAAGCGAAGTGGAATGCGCTGTGGCGCGTCGTTTCGATCGCCGATCAGGAGGGCGAACCGCTGCGGACGCAGGTGTGGGACTTTTCGGGCTACGTCCAACTGAACGCCGAGCGCCTCCGTGACGGCACGCCAAGGAGCAAACGTCAGTGGCAGGAAATGGTGCACTTCAACGAGCCGCTCGGTCGTGCTGCGTTTGATGCGATTTACCTAGGCTATTCAAACTACGGAGATCGCGTCTCCGTTGGCAATTTTGCGGATCTCGTTGCCAGGCGCGAGAATGAGCGGACCCGGTTCCTGCATGACAATCCGTGGGTCCGAGAGGAGTTCGACGTCCTTGCACGGCAGATTGCGACGCCAGCACCAAAGAAGCCCTGACCTCGACACAGCGCTGGCTTGTTCAAGCCGAAGTCATGACCCCGGTGCCGGTCGATTGGCGAGGAAACGCGGGCTCGTTTTCGCAATCAGCGGGCAGCCACCCGGTGCACGTTGCTCACGTCTCCTAACGGACATGGTTCCAATGTCCGCTTCGCGATGCTCGGGATGACCGTCTTGGTTAGATCTCTACGGGCAACTGCCTTTCTCTCCTCGGCGCCCCTATCGCCGAATCTGCCAGTTTCATTGCGGGCCCGATCGCAGTCCGTAGGCCTTGCCATTCACCATCAGGTACTCGACGCGGAATACTCGCTTGTCGCCGCTCGCCAGTACGTAGCCTATGAGTTCGACGCGCTCGCCGGGCTTCAGTTCGGCCGCGCCCCACGCGTTCAAGCGCGAAAGCGGCGCCAGTTCGATCTCCCAGTCGCCCGCGGACTGCGGAGGAACTGCGGCTTTCCTGAAGAGGCCCGCGCCGTCGACTGACTGGCTCTGTGACGGCGCTTTCCGACCGGCCAGATCGGCCGGAACGGTGAGCCCGGCCGGCACGGTGAGCACGAATTCAGCGTGCGGGTTCTGCCAGCGCACGGACTTCACAGTCCCGGCGAGGTAAAGCGGCTTGTCCTGGTCGAAACTGGACCAGCCGTGATGCCCCATTGCTGGCGCAGCAGCGAGAGCGAGTGCGGCGAGAACGAGGTGACGGCGATGAATCACGGGAATCCCCAAGGGAAGGTTGAGATCAGATATAGGCAATCATGCGGCCGGCCGCGATGACCGCGAACCAGAGGGCAAGCGACAGGCCGGCCTGCCATTGCGCGATGCGGTCATGGCGCCGCAGCGAATCGCGTGCATGAAACACGACGGCATTCGCGAGCGCCATCAGGATCAATACCAGCTTCGCCCGGAAAGCGGGATTGGCGGCAACCTGCACGGCATCGGAGATGAAGAGCAAGGAGCCCGCTAGGGCCGCTGTCGCGAACGCAGGGACGGCAATGCGCACCACCAGGCGACCAAGCGCCATGTGCGAGAGCGTCGGTTGCGCTCCGAATACGCGCAGCTCGAGCACCAGGAGACTGCCGACGAGCGTGGCGAACGCCGCAATGTGCAGGGTTTCCAGCAGTGGATAGGCCCACACCGATCGGCGAATCGCGCCCGCCAGCGGCCAGGCCTCGGTCACGGACCAGTCGATCACGATTCAGCCGCGGAGCCGGTCGCCTGCAATGACTTCGCGGCGTGCATAGTCCGCCGGAGCGTCAGCGCCGGCGTTTGGAGCCTCCCAGCAAGCCACCCAGCATGCCGCGCGTGATCTCCCTTGCCAGCGATGAACCGACCGAGCGCGCCGCGCTCTTGGCCGCGGCTTCCACCATGCCCTCGCGCTTGCCGCCGCGCGGGCCCGTCGACCCGAACAGAATGTCGCTCAGGCCGTCCATGAAGCCGCCGCCGGATGCGCCACCCGCCGCCTGCCCCCCGGAAGTCGTGGCTGCACCACCACCCTTGCCGGCAGGCAGCATCTCTCCCCCACCGGCACGCGCCTTCAGCTGTTCGTGTGCCGAGTCTCGATCGACGGCCTGGTCGTAGGTGCCAGCCACCACTGAGCTCTCGACGAGCTTCCTGCGATCCTCGGGCGTGATCGGCCCGATCTGCGAACCGGGGGCAAGCACCCAGGCGCGCTCGGTGATGCCCGGCGTGCCCTTGGCGTCGAGGAACGAAACGAGCGCCTCGCCGACGCCGAGTTCGGTGATTGCCTTGGCTGCATCGATCTTCGGATTCGCCCGCATCGTCTCGGCCACCGACTTCACTGCTTTCTGGTCGCGCGGCGTGAAAGCGCGCAACGCATGCTGGACGCGATTGCCCAGCTGGCCCAGCACCTTCTCCGGAATGTCGAGCGGGTTCTGCGTGACGAAGAAGACGCCCACCCCCTTCGAACGGATCAGGCGCACGACCTGCTCGACCTTCTCGAGCAGCGCGGGCGGCGCCTCCGAAAACAACAGATGTGCCTCGTCGAAGAAGAACACCAGCTTGGGTTTGTCGCGGTCGCCGACCTCGGGCAGGTTCTCGAACAGCTCCGACAGCAGCCACAGCAGGAACGTCGAATACAGCCGCGGGTTGTTCATCAGCTTGTCGGCCGCGAGGATGTTGACCACCCCCTTGCCGTCGACGGTCTGCATCAGGTCGTCGATGTTGAGCATCGGCTCGCCGAAGAAGCGGTCACCGCCCTGCTCCTCGATCTGCAGCAGGCCGCGCTGGATCGCGCCTATCGAGGCCGACGAGACGTTGCCGTACTCGGTCTTGATCTTCGCCGCGTTGTCGCCGATGAACTGCACCATGGAGCGCAGGTCCTTGAGGTCGAGCAGCAGCAGGCCGTTGTCGTCGGCGACCTTGAAGACGATCGAAAGCACGCCCTCCTGCGTTTCATTGAGCCCGAGCAGGCGCGCCAGCAGCAAAGGCCCCATGTCGGAGACAGTCGCCCGGACCGGGTGGCCCTGCTCACCCCAGACGTCCCACAGCGTGACCGGGCACGCGCCCCACTGCGGCTCGGGCAGGTGGTGCTCGTCCAGGCGCTTCTTCATCTTGTCGCTGAGGGCGCCCGCCTTGGCAATACCGGTGAGATCACCTTTCACGTCGGCCATGAATACCGGCACGCCGATGCGTGAAAGACTCTCGGCCAGCTTCTGCAGCGTGACCGTCTTTCCCGTGCCCGTGGCGCCGGTGATGCAACCGTGACGATTGGCCAGCGCCGGCAGCAGCGCGAGCTCGGTATCGCCGGCCATGGCAATGATCAGCGGTTCGCTCATGATCTCTTCCCCTCGATGTCAGCCGCAGTCTAGCCAATGGCGGTGACGCGGACCGCATCTGGCCGTCCGCTAGACTGCCGTCCTTTCCACGCTTGCGCTTTCGAGCCCCACCATGGCCGGCCACTCAAAATGGGCCAACATCCAGCACCGCAAGAACCGCCAGGACGCCAAACGCGGTTCACTCTGGACCAAGATCATCCGTGAGGTAACCGTCGCAGCCCGTGACGGCGGACCCGACCCGTCAATGAATCCGCGGCTGCGGCTCGCGCTCGACAAGGCGCGGCTCGGCAATGTCCCGAAGGACAAGCTCACCAACGCGATCCAGCGTGGCGCCGGCAAGCTCGAAGGGGCGAGCTACGAGGAGATCCGCTACGAGGGCTACGGGATCGGCGGTGCCGCGCTGATGATCGACTGCATGACCGACAACCGCACCCGCACCGTCGCTGAGGTGCGTCACGCGCTGTCGAAGCACGGCGGCAACCTCGGCACCGACGGTTCCGTCGCCTTCAACTTCAAGCATTGCGGACAGCTGGTGTTTGCGCCCGGCACGTCGGAAGAGACGGTGATGGATGCGGCGCTCGATGCCGGCGCCGAGGACATCGTCACCAACGAGGACGGCACGATCGAGGTGATCACCGCGCCGAACGAATTCGAAGCCGTGCGCGAAGCCATAGACAAGGCAGGCCTCAAGCCGGAACTGGCCGAAGTCACAATGAAGCCGCTGGCCGAAACGGTGCTCACCGGCGAGGACGCGGAAAGAATGCAGAAGCTGATCGACGCGCTCGACGATCTCGACGACGTGCAGCAGGTCTACACGACCGCGGCGCTCGAGGAATAGGCACGGAGCGCACGGGATGAAGGTTCTGGTCGTGGGTGGCGGGGGACGCGAACACGCGCTGGCCTGGCGGCTGGCGCAGTCCCCTCGCGTACAGCGCGTCTACGTCGCCCCGGGCAACGGCGGCACCGCGCGCGACCGTCACCTGAAGAACGTTCCCCACGACAGCCACGAGTCACTGGCTGCATTCGTCAAAGCAGAAGACATCGCGCTGACGGTGATCGGCCCCGAGGCACCGCTTGCAAGCGGCATCGTCGATGCGTTCCGTGCAAACGGACTCAGGGTCTTCGGCCCGACACGCGCTGCGGCGCAGCTCGAAAGCTCCAAGGACTTTGCCAAGGCCTTCATGAAGCGCCACGGCATCCCGACCGCGGAGTACCAGACCTTCACCGATGCGGCGACAGCGCGGGCTTACGTGCGACAGCGCGGCGCTCCGATCGTCGTCAAGGCCGATGGCCTCGCCGCCGGCAAGGGCGTCGTCGTCGCCGCGACGGTGGCCGAAGCCGAAGCCGCGATCGATTCGATGCTCGTCGGCAATGCGCTGGGCGATAGTGGCGCGCGCGTTGTCATCGAGGATTTTCTGCAAGGCGAGGAAGCCAGCTTCATCGTAATGAGCGACGGGCGCAATGCGCTGGCACTCGCCACCAGCCAGGACCACAAGCGCCTGCTCGACGGCGATCGCGGACCGAACACCGGTGGCATGGGCGCGTACTCCCCGGCGCCGATCGTCTCGCCGACGATCCATGCGCGCGTGATGCGCGAGATCATCCTGCCGACGATCCACGGCATGGCGGCCGACGGGATCCCGTACACGGGGTTCCTTTATGCAGGCCTGATGATCAGTCCCGAGGGCGAAGCGCGCACCCTGGAGTTCAACTGCCGCATGGGTGATCCGGAAACGCAGCCCATCATGGCGCGACTGAAGTCTGATCTCGTGATGCTGCTCGAGGCCGCGATCGACGGTCGACTCGACCAGGTCGAGGCGGAGTGGGACCGACGCACAGCGCTCGGCGTGGTGGTCGCGGCCGCCGGCTATCCGGACGCGCCTCGCAAGGGCGATGCAATCACGCGCCTGCCGGAAGACCGTGACGACTGCATCACGTTCCATGCCGGCACGGCACTGATCGGCGACACGCTGGTCACCAGCGGTGGGCGCGTGTTGTGCGTGACGGCGCTGGGCGACACGGTTCGCGCGGCGCAGAAAAGCGCGTACGACGCCGTCGAGCGGGTGCAATTCGACGGCATGCAGTACCGCCACGACATCGGTCACCGAGCCCTGCGGCCGCGAACGCTCTAGCGCACGCCAGCCGGCGCTCGGACCCCGGCAGACGGCGCAAGATGCCTTGCGGCACGCTTTCCGCCACAATGCTCGACCTTTGCCCCGGCGCCTCCCTCGGGCGCCTTCGCAGGCTCCTTCTGAACACGCACGAAAATGACCACCACGACCTACACCGTTGAGCAGCACATCGCGCTGAAGCGCGTCTCGTCCATCGCGGCGGCGCCGGATGGCCGCTGGCTCGCCGTGGCCGTGCAGCGCGTGGACCGCGAAGGCGTGAAGTACGTGTCGGACCTCTGGAAGGTGCCGACGGACGGCAGCGCCCCGATCCAACTGACGCGCGGCGACAGCAAGGACGCGGCGCCCTGCTTTCGCCACGATGGGGCGCTGGGCTTCCTGTCGAACCGGCAACCCACGGAAGTGAAGCCGGACGAGGACGCTGAAAAGCGGATGCAGGTGTGGCTCCTGCGGGCCGACGGGGGCGAGCCGCAGCAGTTGACTGACGAACCGCTAGGCGTCGAGTCATTCCGTTTCGCCAGGCAGGCCGCGGTGCTTGCCTTGTTCGCCCCGGTGCTGCCGGGCGTTGAGCACGACAAGCAACGCGAAACGGCCACGGATCGGCGCAAGAAACACACCAGCGCGCGACACTTTCGCCAGCAGCCGGTGCGGCACTGGGACCACTGGCTGCACCAGAACGACAACATGGCCGATACGCACCTCATCGTGTGCGCAGCGGACGGCACCAACCGGGTGGACCTGACGCCCGAGGCCCGGCGCGAACTGTCGATCGAGCCGGCGCTCGACGTATCCGCAGACGGCCGGATGATCGCAGTCACCTGGCAGTCGGTCGGCGAAGACCGTGAACTGGATACGGCGATCAGGCTGTTCGACGTGGCAACGAAGGCCGCGCGCACGCTCGGTGCGGCGACGAACACCAACAACGAGACGCCGCTGTTCTCGCCGGATGGCAAGACGCTCGCAGTGGTTCGTTCGACCCGCTCAAAATCGAAGGCAATGCGCCCGACGCTGACGCTGATCGACACGGCCGGCGGGTCGCTGCGCGAAATCGGCTCCGCGTTCGACGCGTGGCCGCAACCGGGCGACTGGACCGCTGATGGCCGGAAGCTTGTCTTTACGGCGGACCTGGACGGCCACGTGCCAGTGTTCGCCATCGACACGCAGAGCGAGAAGGTCGAGCGCATCACCGTCGCGCGCAGTGCCGGTTCGCACAGCGACATCAGCGTGCTGAAGGACGGCCGCGTGGTCGGGATCCGCTCGACATTCCGCGAGCCGCCCGAAGCTTTCGCGGTAACGCTACAGCTGGATTCGCCGCCGCAGACACTGGCCCGGCTGTCGGGCTTCCCGTTTCCCGACTGGGTCGAGGTCGAGCACTGCAGCACGCCGTCGACCGACGGCACGCCCATCCAGTACTTCGTGACACGGCCCGCCAAGGTCGCAGGCAAGTTGCCGACGCTGCTGTGGATCCACGGCGGCCCCATCGGCATGAGTTCGGATGCCTGGCACTGGCGCTGGAATCCGCTGCTGGCAGTGGCCGCAGGGTATGCCGTCGTCCAACCGAATCCGCGCGGATCCACCGGCTTTAGCCAGGATTTTGTCCAGGGCATCTGGGGCAATGTCTGGGGCAAGCAGTGCTACGAGGACCTGATGGCGGTGACCGATGCCATCGAGAAACGCCCTGACGTGGATGCAGATCGCATCATGGCGATGGGCGGCAGCTTCGGCGGTTACATGACGAACTGGATCGGCACGCAGACACAGCGCTTCAAGTGCCTGATCACGCATGCCTGCGTCACGACGATGGCGCAATTCACCGGCACCACCGACCATCCCGCCTGGTGGTATCTGGAGATGGGCGGCGAGGATCCCTACGCCGACGCCGCTGCGTTCGATCGCTATGCACCGATCCGTCACATCAAGCAGTGGCAGACGCCGGCGCTGATCATCCATGGCGAACTCGACTATCGCTGCCCGATCAACGAAGGGCTGAACCTGTTCGAAGCGCTGCAGTACCACGGCGTGCCGAGCGAGCTGCTGATCTTCCCGGACGAGAACCACTGGATCCTTAAGCCGCGCAATATCGTCGCGTGGTACGACACGGTGCTCGGCTTCATCGGCCGGCACCTCAAGGCGGCATGAGCGCCGGCGTCACCGCGCCGGAGTTCGTCGACGCGCAGTCGGTCCGCGAGTACCTGCTCGACCTGCAGCAGCGCATCGTCGGCGTCTTCGAGCTGCTCGACGGCAGGCCGTTCCGTGCCGACAGCTGGGAAAAGCCGGCCGGCTCGCCGCTGGGCGGCGGCGGACTCACACGCATCATTGAAGAGGGCAATCTGCTCGAGCGCGGCGGCGTCGGCTTTTCGCACGTCGTCGGATCGAAGCTTCCGCCCTCAGCCACGGCGCAGCGGCCGGAACTCTCGGGCCGCGGATTCGAGGCGATGGGCGTGTCGCTGGTGTTCCACCCGCGCAACCCCCATGTGCCGACGGTGCACATGAATGTGCGGTTCTTCCTCGCCAAGGCCGAAGGTCAGCCGGATGTGTACTGGTTTGGCGGCGGCATGGACCTGACGCCCTACTACGCGACCGAGGATGACGCGCGCCACTTCCATGTAACCTGCAAGCAGGCGCTGGCACCGTTCGGGGACGCCTTGCACCCGCGCTTCAAGAAATGGTGCGACGAGTATTTCTTCCTGAAACATCGCAACGAACCGCGCGGCATCGGCGGCGTGTTCTTCGACGACTTCCACGAGCTGGGCTTTGACCGCAGCTTCGCGATGATGCGCGCCGTCGGCGACGCCTTCCTCGATGCTTACGTGCCGATCGTCGAACGTCACCGTCACCGCGAGTACGGCCCGCGCGAGCGCGAGTTCCAGGCCTACC